>CEAJ01013661.1_pt1 | contig 14352 bp, 9 predicted proteins | sample 554971 | NCBI WGS metagenome assembly CEAJ01 (sample SAMEA3182047, study PRJEB8094) | gut metagenome | biome: human; feature: gut; material: Stool; isolation source: human stools | place: Canada | collected 2011-11-29
GACCTACACCCTTAGCAGGGGCGCCTCTTCAGCCTCTTGAGTACTACTCCAGATTCCATGAATGCGAGCCCTAAACCATATATGTTTAACTCATAATATGAAATTCTGCGTCAAACGCATTTATTATTCTAACAAAGCCCCCTGATATTGTCAAGGGGCTTTTTATTTAATATTATTATTCTTCTTTTTTCTTCTTGTATACAACTACTGTTGTTGTCATGGCTGTACCAACTGATAACATAAGCATTATAAAATACATCATATTGCTTCTGTCTCCTGTTTTTACAGAGGTCTTTGCTATAACCTCCTCTTCATTAGCAGCTACTTCCGGAGTCCTGATGTTTTGAGATGTAATCTCATCATTCTGAGAAACTGCCGGAGTTTCTGTCTGTGTAGGTGTTCCTGACTCACTTGGTATTTCTTTCCCACTCACTGTTTCCGTTGGTGTTGGTGTCTCATTCTCACTTGCTGTTTCCGTTGGTGTTGGTGTCTCCTTCTCACTTGCTGTTTCTGTTGGTGTTGGTGTCTCATTCTCACTTGCTGTTTCTGTTGGTGCTGGTGTCTCATTCTCACTTGCTGTTTCTGTTGGTGTCTCTGGCTGCTTAGGAATCACATTAATAGTAACTTTTGCTGATTTGATATATTCTTTACCATCTATAACAAGAACTACATTATATTCAAATGTGTCTTTTCCACTAAAGCCCTTGTTTGGAATATACTGAAATGTTCCATCTTCATTAAATTTAATTTTTCCATTATTCACATCATTTTTTATTTCTGTCTTCAATTGAAGGTTTCTCTTAGGATTATTGACTATCTTATTATTATCATTTACAAGAACTGTACTGGCGTCAAGAACTTCGTTCTGATTAACTGTGTATTCATCATCGACGGCATTAGGCAATATTACTGCTGCCGGAGTCTCTTCAAACTGCTGCGTATAGGTAAGTCCGTCTATTGTTCCATCAAACTGACAGCCATCGTTAGTATATGAATATCCTGTATATCTGTCTTTTGCCTTTATTTTAACTGTAACTGTCTGATCTGTTGCAGAAATTTTTTCAGGGTATTTCACTGTAAATGTTCCATCTTTGTTATCTGTAACATTTTCCTGACCTACAACAAGCTCAAAATGTTTATCCAGTGTGTCTGTTACTGATGATGTTTCAAATGGCAGACTGGTCATTTCTGTCATTATCTGTTTAAATCTGTTGTTTAACTGCTCTGCATTTGCTGCTGTATAGAATTCTTTAGCATATCCTCCATCTGAAAATGTAAAATAAGTTTTTTCCCATGATTTTTCATAGCTTAATGATTTATTTCCTAATGATACTTTTACAAGATCAGTTATATCTGATTCCTTACTCATAAGAACTATCGTGTATATATCAGCACCGGTAGCTTTTAACTCTTCACCGGCTTTTCCTGCATAATACGAACCGTTTACTTCATCCCGTGGTTTATTATATCTATTAGTTTCATTATTATTTTTTATATAATAATATCCACCTATTTCCCCATTATCGTATCTGTTAGCTCCACCATCAGTAAAAAGTATTACTGATGCACCTGTTGTATCACCAGCAATTTCTGATACCTGCTTTAATCCCCGCTGGATATTAGTTGCTGAACCAAGTCCCCTGCCTATTTGAGTAACATTATATCTCTTACTTGAATTTTTATAATCTTCATTATACATATTCCGATTGTATATAGAATTTAGTTTACTCATTATTTTATCTTTACTTGATTCATTAGTTATCTCTGTTCTTGCTGAACCACAATATGAAATAACCGATACTTTATTAGATGTGCCTTCTGGCAGAAATTCATTTAAAAATTTTTCAACTGCATTTATTGTAACACTCCATCTTGTCTTTTCATAAGTCGGTGCCATTGCGTCTGAGTCAACATCTTCGTCAACTGAGCATGCCATACTGAATGATCTGTCTAATACAAGTATCACATTCTGATTCTCACTTTTTATTGATGGAAGATTCTGCGATTTTGCAGAAAACTGAAGTGTATAGTAACCATTTTCGTCTGGTGTTTCACTTTGTATAGATTTTTCAAGAGATAATGTTCCCTGATAAGAATATGATTTGGCATATATTACTGTGTTTTCTGTAATTGCTTCTCCATTTTCAATTCCGCCTGCAATTACACCATAGTCCTTATTGCTGGATTTCAGCTTTACAGTATTGCCATTTTTTATATATACATCTTTGGTATGGTCGCCTATTTTAAATGTGACTTTACTATAACCGTCTTTTGCTGTATCTGATACTTCATTCTCAGTTACAAGTATTATATTATCTGAAAGTACATTTTCTGCGGCGAGTGCTTTATTTGTCATAAACGGTAGTATGCCTGTCACTATCAGGATAATTGTAAGCATTCCTACAATTATCCTGAGTGTCATTTTCTTTTTCATGGCTTTTCCTCCCATTTAATCTTAAGGCCGTAATAACAGCCCTTAATATAAATTAATATTAGGAGTATTTACCATTTATGCCATATTTATACTCTGCAATATTCTTTTATTGCAGTTTCGTACAGGTTGTTTCCTTCACTGTCTATTACAACTACTACAGGAAGGTTTTCCACTTCAAGTTCTCTTATGGCTTCAGTTCCTAAGTCATCATAAGCTATAACTGTGGATTTCTTGATACATTTGCTAAGAATTGCACCTGCTCCGCCTACTGCAGCAAAATATACTGCACCATTTCTTACTATACCGTCTATTACTGCCTGTGAACGCTTTCCCTTTCCTATCATTCCCTTAAGTCCTAAATCAAGAAGGTCTGGTGCATATTTATCCATACGGCTTGCTGTTGTCGGACCTGCTGAACCTATTGGTCTTCCTTCTCTTGCAGGAGATGGTCCCATGTAATATATTATGTTATTCTTCATATCTATTGGAAGTGGCTGTCCTGCTGACAGAGCCTCGGCCATTCTCTTATGTGCTGCATCTCTTGCTGTATATATTGTTCCTGTTATGTATACATAATCTCCTGAGTGAAGACTCTTTGCATCTTCATCACTTATTGGTGCATTAATATATTTATCCATGATTAGCCTCCCTGATTATATTACCCTGTGTGAATGTCTGTTTACATGGCAGCAAATGTTTACTGCAACCGGAAGTCCTGCAATATGTGTAGGATATGTTTCTATGTTGATTGCAAGTGCTGTCTGAGTTCCTCCAAGTCCACCAGGACCTATTCCTAACTTGTTGATTTTCTCAAGCATTTCTTTTTCTAAGTCACGGACATATTCAACTGGAGATTCTTCATTCAAATCTCTTGTTAATGCCTTCTTTGCAAGATAAGCACATTTTTCAAATGTTCCTCCAATTCCTACACCAACTACCATCGGAGGACATGCATTAGGACCTGCATCCTTTACTGCCGTAAGTATTGCTTCCTTGACACCTTCTATTCCATCTGCCGGCTTTAACATGAATACTCTGCTCATGTTCTCGCTTCCGAATCCCTTAGGTGCAACTGTTATGTCGACCTTGTCTCCTGGAACTATATTAAAATGTATTACCGCCGGAGTGTTGTCTTTGGTATTCTCTCTGTAGATAGGATCCTTTACAACTGATTTTCTTAAATATCCGTCAACATAGCCTCTTCTTACTCCCTCATTAATTGCATCTGTGATATCTCCACCTGTAAGATGAACATCCTGACCAACATTTATGAATACTACTGCCATTCCTGTATCCTGGCATATAGGTATCATATCCTCTCCTGCAATCTTTAAATTTTCTTCAAGCTGTCCAAGAACCTGCTTTCCAAGTGCAGACTCTTCGTTTTTTACTGCATTTTCAAAAACATTCTTCATGTCATCTGTGAGAAAATGATTTGCCTCTATGCACATTTCTTTAATGTTGTCTGTTATTATTGATACATTAACCTCTCTCATTCCCAATTCCCTTCTTGTATTTTAATTATTAATTAATCCCGTAAATACTAAAAACCTTTTTAATTCTTCACGCCAGAATTTCCATTCATGTCCGATTTGTTCAATCTCATCATATACATAATTGTATTCAATATGGCTCATGAAATAATCTCTCAATATATGATTCATGTCTATCCATGGATCAAGTTCTCCACAGGCATGATATATTTCAGGTTTTACACTTTTCTGCTCTATTAATCTGTCTGCCTGATATGTAATTCCATATTCAGTTTTATGCAGGTCTCCATCACCATAAAGCTGTATTCTTCTTATTGACTTTTCACTTCCATCATTAAGAAATTCTGAATCAGCTTTGTCACCTGCTGAAAATGCTCCTACTGTTCCATATTTTTCAGGATATTTGAGAGCTATATGAAGACATCCGTATCCACCATTAGAAAATCCTGATACGTAGTTATTCTCTCTTTTATCAGAAAGACATGGAAACATATTCATAATTATATTAAATAATTCTTTTCCAACATATGACTCATACTTATCTCCTATATTCATATTAACATAGCATGAATTCTGCACATTTGGAAGTACTGCTGCAAACCTGCCTTCATCAACATATTCAAGTATTGGTGAATGATACAGCCATGCGGTATTATCACCACTGCCTCCATGATATAACCATAATACTGGAAGCTTCTCATCATTCTTTATATGTGATGGCAGAATAACTGTGCATTCCATATTACGCTTAAGATATATAGAAAAGTGATTAACATTCATTACTGTTGCCATATATATCCTCCATCCTGTACGACTGGTCTTTTATTATATTAACTGTCTCATGTATGCATTTATCCCAGAAAATAAAATCATGACTGCCGGCAGTTTCATAATAATTCACTTTAAGTCCTGCATCTGATGCATATTTATTCCACTGTCTGCTCATTGTAAGAATCTGATCAGATAATCCACATCTTATGTAAAATTCCGGATAATTTTCCACATTTGTCTTCAAATTATTCTCTTTTAAACAATTCATTATATCAAAGCGGTTATCTGATAATTTTTCCCTGTCTCCAAATATCTGATATGTATTTATTCCCTGTGGGTTGTCAAATCTTTTCTCTATATCAAGCAGTCCTGAATATGAGAACACCTTGCCATACACATCAGGTTTAATAAGTGCTGCATGTACAGCTCCATATCCTCCCATTGACATTCCTGCTATATAACGGTCTTTTCTGTCACATGATAATCCGAACCAGTTGGTACAGGTTTTTATAAGTTCTTCTGTTAAAAATGTAAAATATTTTCTTCCATGTACATTATCTACATAACATTTGTTATCACCTGAAATCATTATGACTGCTATATCTGTATTATCTACATAATCTGCCACTCTGGATTTTGTAATCCATGTAGTGTAATCTCCTCCCATTCCATGAAGAAGATATAAAGTCTTATAATTTCCTCTTCCCTGAGGAATAATTGCATTAATCATAACGGGCATACCAAGTGTTTTTGATTCATAATTAATATTAATTAAAGCCATATTATCTCCTGCTAAAAAGGAAACCGTCACATATATAAATGTGGCAGTTTCCTTAAGATTAATCTTCAGATTCTACTGTTTTATCTGTGTCTTCTTCAAAGCCTTCTGCATCCTTACCATCTTCATCAGCTGGCTGCTTTCTTACTTTGGCAATTGTTGCTACTTTAATTCCTTCATCAAGGTTAATAAGTTTAACACCTGATGTTATTCTTCCAAGATTAGATATATCTGAACACTGAAGTCTGATTATAATTCCTTCTGTTGTAATAAGCATTACTTCTCTTGAATCATCTACAGCCTTAGCTCCTACGACATTACCTGTCTTTTCTGTTATCTTGTAACATTTGACACCTTTACCACCACGATGCTGAACTGTATATTCATCAATGTCTGTTCTCTTACCCATACCATTCTCAGATACTATAAGCATAGTATCTCCCTGGGTACTTACCTGAACACCAACTACTTCATCCTCATCCATAAGACTCATACCTATAACACCCATTGCTGAACGTCCCGTAGGTCTTACATCTGTTTCCTTAAATCTTATACACTGTCCAAGCATTGTTACCATAAGAATCTCTGCCTGGTCATCTGTAAGTTTAACTTCTATAAGTTCATCATCTTCTCTTAAGTTAATTGCCTGGATTCCTGTCTTTCTTATATTGGCAAATTCTTTAACAGGTGTCTTTTTAACGATACCCTTTTTAGTTGCCATAAACAGGTAATCTGTATCCTGCAGTGTATCAATCTTAACAGGAACTACTGCTGTGATTGTCTCACCCGGTGCTAACTGTAAAAGATTAATTATTGCAGTTCCTCTTGAAGTTCTTGATGCTTCAGGAATTTCATAAGCCTTTAACTTATAAGCTCGTCCTGTGTTAGTAAAGAATGTAAGTACATGATGTGATGTTGTCATGAATAAATCCTTGATGTAATCATCATCTATTGTCTGCATTCCCTTTATTCCCTTACCGCCACGGTGCTGGCTCTTGAAGTTATCAGGTGTCATTCTCTTTACATAACCTAAGTTAGTTCTTGCAATAACACATGGTTCATCTGGAATAAGGTCTTCCATTGAGATATCATATTCATCATATCCGATAGAAGTTCTTCTGTCATCACCATATTTGTCTGCTATCTCTGAAATCTCAGTCTTGATAACACCAAGAAGTAACTTCTTGTCTGCAAGGATTGCCTTGTATTCTTTAATCTTCTCATGAAGTTCCTTTAATTCAGCTTCCAGCTTGCTTCTTTCCAGACCTGTCAAAGCTCTAAGACGCATATCTACGATAGCCTGAGCCTGTGCTTCTGAAAGTGCGAATTCTGCCATTAAGCTTTCCTTGGCAATCTGTACATTTGCAGAACCTCTGATTATTGAGATAACTCTGTCGATATTATCTAATGCAATCATTAAGCCCTCTAAAATGTGGGCTCTTTCTTCTGCCTTATTAAGATCAAACTTTGTTCTTCTTGTAACGACTTCTTCCTGATGAAGAAGGTAATACTTTAACATGTCATACAGGTTAAGCACCTTTGGCTGGTTATCTACTAATGCAAGCATGATTACACCAAATGTATCCTGTAACTGTGTGTGTTTGTATAACTGGTTAAGTATTATGTTAGGATTGACATCTCTTCTTAACTCAATGGCAATTCTCATACCTTCTCTGTCAGATTCATCTCTTAAATCAGTGATTCCATCAATCTTCTTATCTCTTACAAGCTCTGCTATCTTTTCGATAAGCTTTGCTTTATTAACCATGTAAGGAAGTTCTGTAACTATAATTCTGTTCTTGCCATTATTCATTGGCTCAATATTAGTTACAGCTCTTACCTTTATCTTGGCTCTTCCTGTACGGTAAGCCTCTTCAATTCCCATCTTTCCGATGATTGTTCCACCTGTAGGGAAATCAGGACCTTTAACTATATCAAGGATTTCCTCAATTGTTGTGTCTCTGTCTTCTTCCACCTTATTGTCAATCATCTTTACAACAGCACCTATAACTTCTCTTAAGTTATGAGGTGGAATATTAGTAGCCATACCTACGGCAATACCTGATGTACCATTACATAACAGGTTAGGATATCTTGATGGAAGTACTGTAGGTTCTTTTTCTGTTTCATCAAAGTTAGGTATGAAATCTACAGTATCTTTGTTAAGATCTCTTGTCATCTCCATAGATATCTTGCTGAGTCTCGCCTCTGTATATCGCATGGCTGCGGCTCCATCACCATCAACTGAGCCAAAGTTACCATGTCCGTCAACAAGTGGATATCTTGTATTGAAATCCTGAGCCAGCTTTACTAATGCCTCATAAATTGATGAATCACCATGTGGGTGATATTTACCCATTGTATCACCAACGATACGGGCACATTTTCTATGTGGCTTATCAGGACCGTTGTTAAGTTCTATCATTGAATATAGAATTCTTCTCTGTACCGGCTTAAGACCATCTCTTACATCCGGAAGTGCTCTGGAAGCGATAACACTCATGGCATAATCTATATAATAGTTTTCCATAGTTTTCTGCATATCGACTTCTTGAACTTTATCAAAGATATGTTCGTCCATTATTATAATTCCTTTCCGTGAAGTTATTAATTAACGCAATGTGTAAATCTGGAATACGCTATGCGTAAATCCTAATCACGCGCATTCGTAAAATCTACATACGCCATGCGTAAATCCTACGGATTTACTTATGTGGCTAATCGCCACATACAACTCAAAATTATAAAATATGCCCATGTATGCAAGCATACGGTCATATTTATAATTTTTCCTTGTGCATGGCTTGTTAGATATCCAAATTCTTTACAAACTTAGCATTTGCTTCTATGAAATCTCTTCTTGGCTCTACCTTGTCACCCATAAGTGTCGAGAATGTTACATCAAGTTCTGAATCATCATCTTCATTCATGTTAACTCTTAATAATACTCTCTTGTGTGGGTCCATTGTTGTTTCCCATAACTGCTCTGCGTCCATCTCACCAAGTCCCTTATAACGCTGGACTTTGTTGTTCTGGTCTCTTCCAATCTCAGTCATGATTGCATTAAGCTCATCATCATTATAGGCATACCAGACTTTTTTATTCTTCTCAACCTTATAAAGTGGTGGCTGTGCAAGATATACATGGCCTTCTCTTATCAAGTCAGGCATGAATCTATACAGGAATGTAAGAAGGAGTGTTGCAATATGCGCACCATCTACATCGGCATCTGTCATAATAATAATCTTGTGATAACGAAGCTTGCTTATATCAAAATCTTCATGAATACCTGTACCAAATGCAGTAATCATCGCTTTAATCTCTGCATTGCCAAGTATTCTGTCAAGTCTTGCCTTCTCAACGTTAAGAATCTTACCACGAAGTGGAAGGATAGCCTGTGTTGCACGGCTTCTTGCAGTTTTTGCTGAACCGCCGGCTGAATCTCCCTCAACGATATATATTTCGCAGTTCTTAGGGTCTTTATCTGAACAGTCTGCTAACTTACCTGGAAGTGAAGTACTTTCAAGTGCTGTCTTTCTTCTTGTTAAGTCTCTTGCCTTTCTTGCAGCTTCCCTTGCACGCTGTGCAAGTAAAGACTTCTCACAGATAGACTTTGCTACTGCCGGATTCTGCTCAAGGAAGTAAGTAAGCTGCTCACTTACAATGCTGTCAACTGCTCCTCTTGCAACAGTATTACCAAGCTTCTGCTTAGTCTGTCCTTCAAACTGAGGGTCTTCAATCTTAACAGAAACAATAGCTGTAAGACCTTCTCTTATATCATCACCGGAAAGTCCCTGTTCACTGTCTTTAAGAATCTTATTCTTTCTTGCATAATCATTGAAAGTCTTAGTTAAAGAATTTCTGAAACCTGTAAGATGTGTACCACCTTCAGGAGTCTTGATATTATTAACAAATGAGTCAACAACCTCATTGTATCCGTCATTGTGCTGGAATGCTACTTCAACCTGAACGTTGTCCTTCACACCCTCACAGTAAATAATCTGACTGTATAAAGGCTCTTTACTCTTATTGAGGTACTGGACAAATTCCTTGATACCACCTTCATAATGGAATACCTTTTCCTGCTCAAGCCCCTCTCTTAAGTCTGTAAGAGTAATCTTGATTCCCTTAGTAAGAAATGCCATTTCTCTTAATCTATGCATAAGAATATCGAATTCAAATACAGTTGTTTCCTGAAAAATCTCTGAATCAGGAAGAAAAGTAACCTGAGTTCCTGTATCCTCAATATCGCAGTCACCTACAATCTTAAGGTCGTAACATATTTTTCCTCTTTCATATCTCTGCTGATAAATGTGTCCGTTTCTCTTTACCTGAACTTCAAGCCATTCAGACAAAGCATTAACTACAGATGCACCAACACCATGAAGTCCTCCTGACACCTTATATCCTCCACCGCCGAATTTACCTCCGGCATGAAGAACGGTATATACAACTTCAATGGCAGGTCTTCCTGTCTTATGATTAATATCAACAGGTACACCTCTACCATTATCAATTACAGTGATAGAGTTATCTTTATTAATCATAACCTCAATATGTGTACAAAAACCTGCTAAAGCTTCGTCAATTGCATTATCAACTATCTCGTACACAAGATGATGAAGTCCTCTTCCTGATGTACTTCCAATATACATACCAGGTCTTTTTCTTACAGCTTCAAGACCTTCGAGTACCTGAATCTGGTCTCCACCATAATTCTTCTCTGCATTCTGATCTGCCACTTTAATTCCTCCTTGTTTTACAAAGCAAAATGTAATTAATTCTCATTAACTACATGACCATCTGTTACTTTAAATATTTTATTGATATTCATTCTGTTATTAATGAATTCATCTAATCCGGTACAGGTAACAATTGTCTGGATATCACCTATGCTGTTTATAAGAAAATTCTGTCTGTTGCTGTCTAACTCAGACAAAACATCATCAAGAAGAAGCACCGGAGTATCCTTAATTACAAGCTTCACAAGTTCAATCTCAGACAGCTTCAGTGAAAGTGCTGCTGTTCTCTGCTGCCCCTGTGAACCATATTTTCTCACATCATTATCATTAATTAAGAATATAAGGTCATCTTTATGAGGACCTTTGCTTGTAGCCTTGTATTTAATATCCTTCTGTCTTGAAGACTTGACTTCTTCTTCAAAATCATTCACATCAACATCAGGAACATAAGAAACTTTAATATTCTCAATTCCTCCTGTAAGTCTTGAATGAATACCACTGATTATTGTATTAATCTTTTCTATGAAACTTTCCCTGCCTTTAATAATAAGACTTCCATACTTAACAAGCTGCATATCCCATATATCCAGAGTCTGCATAAGCTGTTCTGATGGTGCAAATGCTATGTCTTTTAAAAGCTTGTTTCTCTGATTAAGTACTTTGTTGTAATTAACAAGGTTGCTTAAATATATCTTATCAAGCTGGCTCAGTTCCATATCCATAAATCTTCTTCTCTCAGAAGGCCCGTCTTTAATAATATTAAGATCCTCCGGTGAGAAAAAAACTATATTAATAATTCCAAAAAGTTCAACAGCTTTTTTTATTGGAATACCATTGACTGCTATACCTTTGGTTTTATTTTTTTTAAGGTGCATATCTATGCGGTATTTCATATCATGCTTTAAAACATTCAGCTTAATATGAGATTCATCTTCCCCGAACCTGACTATTTCTCTGTCTTTGCTGCCACGATGTGACTTGGAAGTTGAACACATATATATTGATTCTAATATGTTAGTCTTTCCCTGAGCATTGTCGCCATATATTATGTTTACATGCTCATTGAACTTCATATCCAGAAATTCATAATTTCTGTAATCCTTTAACTCAACAGATTCGACTATCACATTAACACCTATTTTTTAATAAGAATACTGGATCCGTTGTATTCTACAACCTCTCCGCCAAAAAGCTTTTTTCCACGCTGTGTTTCAACAACGCCATTAACTTTAACTTCACCATCCTGAATAACAATTTTGGCTTCAACACCAGATTCTACTAATCCGGCAGCTTTGATTGCCTGTCCAAGTTTGATGAACTCATCTCTTAAAACTATTTCTTCCATAACTTTCCTTTCTCTTGTTAAGCTGTGAAGTTAACAGGAAGTATAAGATAAATATAATTTTCTTCCTTATCTCTGATAAAGCAAGGTGATTTATGATTAACTAAATATATAGTCACATTTTCATCATCGATAACTCTTAATGCATCCATAAGGAACTTAGGATTGAAACCAATCATAATATCCTTACCCTCTTTATCAATATCAATATCTTCGTTTAGAGCACCAACTGCAGAATTAACATTTACCTGTAATAAACCATTCTGGATATTAATAATAATTGGCTTCTTATCTCCTTCTCTTATAAGAAGATTAGCTCTGTCGATAGAATCAAGAAATTCTTTTTTATTAATAGATATTTTAGTTTCATAATCATTAGAAAGCATCTGGTTGATCTTGAAATAATCACCTTCAATAAGTCTTGAAACAACATGTGTCTGGTCAAATTCAAATAATACGTGATTGTTAGTAAAGTAAATATTAACAAGACTTTCTGCATCAGCATTAAGAATCTTGCTTATCTCCTGAAGAGTCTTTCCTGGAATTACAACTCTTACATCATCAGCTCTTCCCTCAAGCTTAATGTTACGGATAGCAATTCTGTGTCCGTCAAGACCTACAACTTTAAGATTACCTTCACTTATTTCAAAAAGTTCACCTGTCATCATTTTATTATTATCATTAATGGCAATAGAGAATATTGTCTGATTGATTACTTCTCTTAACTGGAACTGTGAAAGTGTAATCATTTTGTCTTTTATAATAGCTGGAAGATAAGAGAAATCTTCTCCTGATTTTCCGGCTATATTGAATTTACTCTTTTCACATGTAATAAGAGCATTATTATTAGAGTCTGTAGATAAAGTAATATCATTGTCAGGAAGCTTTCTTACAATTTCAGAGAAAAGCTTTGCATCAATGGCAACTTTACCCTTTTCTATAATTTCACCTTCTACTATAGTTTCGATTCCAAGTTCCATATCATTTCCTGTGAACTTGATTTCGTTAGTAGTAGCATCGATGAGGATGCATTCGAGAATATTCATTGTCGTACGTGTAGGTACAGCTTTCATTACAATACCTACAGCTTTGTTTAAGTTGGATTTAGTAAAAACTAATTTCATGTTGATAACTTCCTTTCGAAAAAAATGTAGTGGTGTGAGTCATATATAAATATATAATTTCAGTCGCCGTAGTCTTAGGCACTGTTAAAATGTTAAAAACGCTGTAAAGCCACAAAAATACCGTTATGAGGCTTTGTATAACTTTGTTGGAAATGACATTTAAACCTGTTAAAACACTGTGAAAAAATCCAGTGGATGATAAAAAGAAAAAATGGTAAAAAAAGTTATACAATTAATTCAACATTTAAATAACATGAAATTCACAGATTATCCAAAGACGATTGTGGATAACTTTTAAGAAGGATTAAGCTTCTTTATTAATATATCAACAACATTCTTTGTAGACTCATTGGTTACAGTCTCTTTGGCAATCTTGTCCGCACCATATATTACAGTAGTATGATCCCTATTTCCCATAGCTTTTCCGATAGCCTCAAGAGGAGTCTGCGTCATCTGTCTGCACAGATACATGGCAATCTGCCTTGGAAATGCTATATCTGCACTTCTTCTGTGAGATATGATGTCTTCAGGCTTGATGTGGAAATGTTCAGCTACAACTTCAATAATAAGTTCAGGTGTTATCTCCTTTTTAGAATATGGAGATATAAGATCCTTAAGTGTATTCTCCGCAAATTCAGCAGTCAGAGGAGTATGTGAAAGTTTGGAATAAGCCGAAAGCTTAGTAAGCGCCCCCTCAAGTTCCCTGATACTTGAAGTAATATTAGTTGCAACATAGTCCTTAACTTCATAAGGAAAATCAATGCCTAATGCCTCTGACTTCTTATTAATAATAGCCATCTTAGTTTCATATGTAGGTATCTGTATATCAACAGGAAGACCACTTTCAAATCTTGTACGGAGTCTGTCCGGTAAAGTTTCCATTTCTTTAGGAGGTCTGTCGGATGATATAACAATCTGCTTTCCTACAAGATAAAGATCATTAAATGTGTTGAAGAACTCTTCCTGTGTAGAAAGTTTACCTATGATGAATTGAATATCATCAATAAGAAGAACATCAATATTACGGTATTTGTTTCTGAATTCAGTATTCTTGTTAGTCTTAACCGATTCAATAAGCTCATTGGTAAATGTTTCTGATGTAACATATAAAACCTTCTTGGAAGGATCGCTTGTTATTATGAAATGAGCGATAGCCTGCATAAGATGGGTCTTTCCAAGTCCGGCACCCCCATATATAAAAAGAGGATTATATATAGGACCAGGTGTTTCTGCTACAGCCAGACATGCAGCGTAAGCCATGTTATTATTAGTACCAACGACAAATGTATCAAAAGTATAATTAGGATTAAGATTCTGAGTTGCTACATTATTATTAGTAGAAACTGATGAAATCTTTTTCTTAAGGTCTTCTTCTTTCTTTTCTTCTACTGAAATAAGGCGTACAGAATATTCCTTGTTCATAACCTCACATATTGAGATTTCAATGAACTTAAGGTACTTCTTTTCAATATAAACAGTACCCATTTCTCCCTCAGATGAAATAAGAGTAATTACATTACCTTCAAGAGAATAAATCTTAAGGGGTTTAATCCAGGTTTTAAAGGAAATATCCTGAATATCATATTCTTTTTTAAAAGTCTGGAGGATATAATCCCATTTTTCTATTAAAATATCTAATTCTTCCATTAAATCTATGCCTTTCTGGCT
>CEAJ01000478.1_pt1 | contig 14195 bp, 13 predicted proteins | sample 554971 | NCBI WGS metagenome assembly CEAJ01 (sample SAMEA3182047, study PRJEB8094) | gut metagenome | biome: human; feature: gut; material: Stool; isolation source: human stools | place: Canada | collected 2011-11-29
CTGTTTAAACCCTAAAAAACAAGTGGAGGCTCAAGAATTATTGTGTGCTGTGATTGAAGCGATCATAGCGGTAAAAGAAAACTTTAAAGCAGATTATATAATAGATATTTTACAGGGAAGGGAAACTTCCGAAGTACAGGCACATTTACACGAAGATTTGGAAGTGTTCGGCTCCGGTATGGGAGAGGAAGATAAGACTTGGAATGCCGTGATCCGTCAAGCGTTGATAGCCGGATATCTGAGCAAGGATGTGGAGAATTATGGCCTGTTGAAAGTAACAGAGGATGGACACGCATTCTTGAAGAAACCAAAGTCATTCAAGATAACCGAAGACAACGACTTCGAAGAAGTAGAGGAAGAAACTCCGGCCCGTGGTGGAGGATCTTGTGCGGTAGACCCTGCGCTTTATTCTATGCTTAAGGATTTGAGAAAGAAGCTGTCAAAGAAACTGGAGGTACCGCCTTATGTGATTTTTCAGGATCCTTCTTTAGAAGCGATGGCTACAATTTATCCGGTGACGCTTGAAGAATTACAGAATATTCCGGGAGTCGGTGCAGGAAAGGCCAAACGTTATGGTGAAGAGTTCTGTAAGCTGATTAAGCGTCATTGCGAGGAAAACGAGATTGAACGTCCCGAAGATTTGCGTGTACGTACGGTAGCCAATAAATCTAAGTTAAAAGTTTCTATTATCCAAGCTATCGACCGTAAAGTAGCTTTGGACGATATCGCATTGTCAAAAGGAATAGAATTCGGAGAATTATTGGATGAGGTAGAAGCAATCGTTTATTCGGGTACAAAACTGAATATAGATTATTTCCTTGATGAAATTATGGATGAGGATCATATGCTTGATATCTATGATTATTTCAAAGAATCAACTACCGATAAGATAGATGATGCGCTCGATGAGTTGGGTGATGATTTTGCGGAAGAAGAGGTTCGCTTGGTTCGTATTAAATTTATATCAGAAATGGCTAATTAAAAAGAGGTAGAGTTCATTTTGGGATAAATAATAGTGGGATGTGTTTATAAAGACACGTCCCTTTTTTATATGTATGCGTAGGACCTGACCCTCTCCAGTCAGGCTTTTGTTTGGATCAATAGGATAAAACTGAGCGGGACTGTTGTAAAGTTGATTGTTCGTTGACAATTTAATCTGATCCTATTAGAAGAATCCTCTTGCCGATTGGCAAGGGGATTTTTTTATTTCTATCCTTGTCTGTATTGAATAAAAACTGTATATTTGCACGCAATAAATTTTAAACGCATAGCCCTATGTCATTTATTGCTGATAAGATTGTAATGGATGGATTAACGTATGACGACGTTTTGTTAATCCCTGCTTATTCCGAAGTTTTACCACGTACTGTCGAGCTCTCGACAAAGTTTTCAAAAAACATTGAGTTAAAAATTCCTTTTGTGACCGCTGCTATGGATACGGTTACAGAAGCCAAAATGGCTATTGCAATAGCCCGTGAGGGAGGAATTGGCGTTATTCATAAAAATATGTCAATTAAAGAACAGGCCAAGCAAGTCGCTACGGTTAAACGTGCCGAAAATGGTATGATTTACGATCCGGTGACTATTAAAAAAGGCTCCACTGTTCGTGATGCCCTTGCTTTGATGGCTGAATATAAGATTGGCGGTATTCCGGTAGTAGATGACAATAGATATCTTGTTGGAATTGTAACGAATCGTGACCTTCGTTTTGAACGTGATATGAACAAGCGTATCGATGAGGTGATGACAAAAGATAATCTGGTTACCACTAATCAGTCTACTGATCTGGAAGCGGCTGCACAAATCTTGCAAAAACATAAGATAGAGAAGCTCCCGGTGGTTGATAAAGACAATAAACTGATCGGTCTGGTAACTTATAAGGATATAACCAAGGCGAAAGATAAACCAATGGCTTGCAAAGATTCTAAAGGGCGTTTGCGTGTGGCTGCGGGTGTGGGAGTGACTGCGGATACAATGGAACGTATGCAGGCTTTGGTGGATGCAGGAGTAGATGCTATCGTGATCGATACGGCTCACGGACATTCAAAATTCGTAATTGAAAAGCTGAAAGAAGCAAAAAGTTGCTTCCCGGATATTGATATTATAGTTGGTAACATTGCTACCGGTGAGGCTGCCAAGGCATTGGTCGATGCGGGTGCCGACGGGGTAAAAGTAGGGATCGGACCGGGATCTATCTGTACGACTCGTGTAGTGGCCGGTGTAGGAGTACCTCAACTGTCTGCTGTCTATGATGTAGCAAAAGCATTGAAAGGTACCGGGGTTCCTCTGATTGCAGATGGCGGATTGCGTTATTCGGGTGATGTGGTGAAGGCGCTTGCTGCCGGCGGGTATTCTGTAATGATCGGTTCTTTGGTAGCAGGAACAGAGGAAAGTCCGGGTGAGACGATCATTTTCAATGGCCGTAAATTTAAATCGTATCGGGGTATGGGGTCGTTGGAAGCGATGGAAAACGGGTCGAAAGATCGTTATTTCCAAAGTGGTGAGGCGGATGTGAAGAAGCTCGTACCGGAAGGTATCGCCGCTCGTGTTCCCTATAAAGGTACTTTATATGAAGTCATTTATCAACTGACCGGAGGTTTGCGTGCCGGAATGGGATATTGTGGCGCACAGAATATTGAGAAATTGCATGAAGCAAAATTTACCCGCATTACCAATGCCGGAGTAATGGAAAGTCATCCGCACGATGTGACTATTACAAGCGAATCGCCTAATTATAGTCGCCCGGAATAAGATATATCTACCGGTTAAAATAAATCAAGTCTGCCTTTAATTATGCGTTGTCATATTTTGAAGGCAGACTTTTTAATTTTAGGGCGATACAATTTTTCCTCTCTTTCAGCGTTTAATAAAACGTATGTATGTAAATGAAACTTTGTTATGAAAAGAAATCTGGTTTTATTGCTAACTTGCCTGTTCGGGCTTTCAGCTTTTGCACAAGAAGATCCGGTGTTGATGCGGATTAATGGGAAAGATATTACTCGTTCCGAATTTGAATATATCTATAATAAAAACAATTCTCTGAATGAGTTGGAAGCTAAGAGCTTAAATGAATACGTTGATCTTTTCATCAACTTTAAGTTGAAAGTGGCGGCTGCCGAAGCCGCCGGAATTGACACGACCCGTGCCTTTCGCGAAGAATTGAATGGCTATCGTCGCCAATTGGCAAAATCATATTTGACGGATGAAGAAGCTGATGAAGCATATGCACGTCAGTTTTATGATAAAATGAAAGCGGATTCACGTGCGGGGCACGTACAGGTCATGCATATTTTTAAGTATCTGCCGCAAACATCTCCGAAATCGTTGGTGAGCGAAACCGAAGCCCGAATGGACTCTCTATATCAGGTTTTATCCGCTAATCCGGATGCGGATTTTGCATCTTATGTCAGCCAGTTCTCTGATGATAAAAATCCGTTCTGGGTGGGTTTTCTTCAAACGCCGGAAGAGTTTGAGGATGTAGTTTTTTCTATGAAAAGCGGAGAAATCTCCAAACCGTTCTTTACTCCCCAAGGTATGCATATTGTTAAAGTACTTGACCGGAAAGAATTGGCTCCTTTTGCAGAAATAAAAGAGGAGATCAGCCGGCGTCTGGCACGCAAGTTTGGTATTGATAAAGGAACGGAGGCATTGGTTGAAAAGTTGAAGGGTGAATATAATTATCAACCGAACAATGAAGCTTTGCAGGAGTTACAGGCAAAAGGGGAGACGGAGAAACCTCTTTTTACATTGGATAACCATACGTATACCGGTGCTGATTTTAAACGTTTCGCCGCTTCATATCCCAGAAGTTTAAAAATGCAGTTGGAAGCATTTACAGTGAAGTCGGTGCTTGATTATGAGAATAGCCGTTTGGAAGAAAAGTATCCGGCTTTCCGCCTTTTGATGCAGGAGTATAAAGAAGGGATGTTGCTGTTCGAAATCAGCAACCGTGAAGTTTGGGAACGCGCTGTGGCCGACGAAGCCGGACAGGCTGCTTATTTTACTTCTCATAAATCGGATTATAATTACAAAGAACCGCGTTATAAAGGTGTTGTGGTACATTGTGCCGACAAAAAGATGGCTAAAGAAATAAAGAAGCTCATAAAAAAGCTTCCGGAGAAGGTATGGGCTGACACCATTGCCAAGACATATAATGATTCGGTAGCAGAAATTGTGAAGGTAGAGGAAGGCCTGTTTGCGAAAGGTGACAATAAATATGTAGATAAACTGGTGTTTAAAACCGGTAGCTTCGAACCTTTGGAGTCTTATCCTTTTACTACTGTTTTTGGTGAAAAACGAAAAGGACCGGATAGTTATACCGAGGTGCGCGGGCCGCTTGCCGCCGATTATCAAAATTTCCTTGAATCGCTTTGGGTGAAGCGTTTACGTGATGAAAGTAAGGTTGAAATTAACCAAGAGGTTTTAAAAACAGTTAATAACCACTGATATAACCGATTATTGCATTATCTTCGTACCTTGAATATAAGTATAAATTCAGTTGACAATGCGAATAACGGGCCTCTTGCTGGTTTCTCTTTTTTTCTGTGCGGCGTGTACGGACAGTCATGATCATAGGGGGAAAACTCCTTTGGTAGAGGTTAATGGAAACTTTTTATACAAAGAAGACCTGCAATCCGTGCTTCCTGCAGGATTGTCAAAAGATGACAGCTTGCTTTTCGCCGAGCGCTATATACGGGATTGGGCGGAAGATCTTTTACTGTATGAGAAAGCACAGAATAACATCCCCGATAACGAAGAGATCGAAAAGTTGGTAGGAAACTACCGGAGGGCCTTGATTATGCATACTTATCAGCAAGAACTGATTGGGCAGAGACTTTCCAACGAGATCCCGGAACAGGAACTTGCAGAATATTACGAGAAAAACAAAGAACTTTTTAAACTGGATCGTCCTTTAGTGAAAGGATTGTTTATTAAAGTGCCTTTAACTGCTCCTCAAATTGCCAATGTTCGAAAATGGTATAAGTCCGATGCACAGGAAGCTGTGGAACATCTGGAAAAATACAGTTTTCAGAATGCAGTGAAATATGAATACTTTTACAATAAGTGGGTGCCACTGAGTGAAGTGCTGGATATGATTCCTTTGCAAACAGAAATGCCGGAAGAATATGTCAGTAAGAATCGTCATGTGGAATTGAAAGATACTGCCTTTCATTACTTTCTCAATGTGACTGATTATCGGGCGATAGGAGAAGAAGAACCTTATGAGTTTGCTATGTCGGAGGTGAAAGATATGCTTGTCAATATAAAACAAGTCGATTTTATGCGTCGGGTGAAAGATGACTTGTATAAGCAGGCTATAGACAAGAAAAAGATTATATATAATTATTAAATACTAAGAATGAAGAAGTTTGTAAACTTTAGATTTGTTGTTTTATTTGTGCTGGTAATACTGGCTGACACGGCGATGTACGGACAGGACAATGTGATTGACGAAGTAGTTTGGGTTGTAGGCGACGAGGCTATTCTGAAATCAGAAGTAGAAGAAGCGCGCTTGAGTGCCTTGTATGACGGACGTAAAATAGATGGTGATCCTTATTGTGTGATCCCGGAAGAATTGGCCGTACAAAAACTGTTTTTACATCAGGCGCGTCTTGATAGTATCGAGGTTCCCGAAAGTGAAGTTATTCAACGAGTGGACGCGATGACCAACCATTGGATACAAATGTTGGGCTCGAGGGAAAAGATGGAAGAATACTTTTTTGAACAGCAGAACAAAACTCCGTCTCAGATACGTGAAACTCTTCGTGAAAATGCGCGCGAGGGACTTACCGTACAGAAGATGCAGCAAAAACTTGTGGGAGATATTAAAGTAACTCCTTCCGAAGTACGTCGTTATTTCAAAGATCTTCCTCAGGATAGTATCCCTTATGTTCCTACACAAGTAGAGGTACAGATTATTACTTTGCAGCCTAAAATTCCTATTACTGAAATAGAAGATGTGAAGAGACGGTTGCGTGAGTATACCGATCGCGTGAATAAGGGCGAAACGGAATTCTCTACTTTGGCCCGTATGTATTCTGAAGACCGTGGTTCTGCCATGAGAGGGGGTGAGACCGATTTTATGGGTAAGGGAATGATGGATCCGGCTTATGCTGCTGTCGCTTTTAGTTTGCAGGATCCTAAAAAGGTATCTAAGATTGTGGAGTCGGAATATGGTTTCCATATCATACAGTTAATAGAGAAACGTGGTGATCGTGTAAATACCCGTCATATATTGTTGCGTCCTAAAGTTTCTGAGAAAGAGCTGATAGAGGCTTGTGGGCGTCTGGACTCTATTGCAGATGATATTCGTGCCGGTAAATTTCCTTTTGACGATGCGGCTGCCGCACTTTCTCATGACAAGGATACGCGTAATAATCACGGATTGATGGTAAACACCAACTCCAATGATGCCATGGCTACTTCCAAGTTTGAAATGCAGGAGTTGCCGCAGGATGTAGCAAAAGTAGTGGATAAACTGAACGTTGGTGAGATTTCGAAAGCTTTTACGATGGTCAACGAGAAAGATGGAAAAGAAATCTGTGCTATTGTGAAGTTAAAGACCCGTATCAACGGTCATAAGGCAACCATTACGGAAGATTATCAGAATCTGAAAGAGATCGTAATCGCTAAACGCCGGGATGAGATGCTGCATAAATGGATTTTGGAAAAGCAGAAACATACTTATGTGCGTATTAATGACAACTGGAAAAACTGCGATTTCAAATATCCGGGTTGGATTAAGGATTAATGAGAGCGAATAGTGTCTTTTTTAAAAGCGTCCTCACAGGGGTGATATGTTTGTTTGGAGCATATTTCCTTTGGGCTCAGGATCAGAAGCCTCAACAGAAATCTCAGAAGAAAAAGACGAAAGTGGATCTTCTTCATGCAGACGAGGGTAGAGCTGATAAGATGGCGCGTCCGGACGTACAGGTACTTATCGGTTCGGTAAAGTTGCGCCATGACAGTATGTATATGTACTGTGACAGTGCATTGATTTATGAAAATACGAATTCTGTCGAGGCTTTTAATAATGTACGTATGGAGCAGGGAGATACGCTATTTATCTATGGTGATTATTTATATTATGATGGAATCTCCCAACTGGCCCAACTGCGTGAGAATGTTAAAATGATCAATCGTAATACGACTTTGCTTACTGATAGTCTGAATTACGATCGTATTTATGATTTAGGATATTATTTTGAAGGGGGTACATTGATGGACGAAGAGAATGTACTGACTTCCGACTGGGGTGAATACAGCCCGTCTACCAAACAATCCGTTTTCAATCATGATGTGAAGTTGGTTAATCCGAAGTTTATTCTGACTTCGGATACATTGAAATATAATACCGTATCTAAAATAGCTACCATTTTGGGACCGTCTGAGATTGTAAGCGATCAGAATCATATCTTTTCAGAACGGGGCGTTTATAATACTTTGACCGGGCAAGCCGAGTTGTTGGACCGTTCCATATTGACCAATCAGGGAAAGCGAATGACCGGTGACAGTTTATTCTATGATCGTAAATTGGGATATGGTGAGGCTTTCGATAATGTGGTGATGAACGACAGTATCAATCGTAATATGCTGACGGGAGATTACTGCTTTTACAATGAGCTGACCGATAGTGCCTTTGCTACAAAGCGAGCGGTGGCTATCGACTATTCTCAGGGCGATAGTCTCTATATGCATGCCGATACTTTAATGATGACTACGTTTTATCTGAATACGGATTCGGTGTTTCGTGAGATGAGAGCTTATCATAAGGTGCGTATGTACCGCACGGATCTACAGGGTGTTTGCGACTCATTGGTGTATAATTCTAAAGATTCTTGTGTGACAATGTATACCGATCCGATTCTTTGGAATGAAGGTCAGCAACTGTTGGGTGAAGAGATCAAGATCTATTTGAATGATAGTACGATCGATTGGGCGCATATCATCAATCAGGCACTGACGGTGGAGATGAAAGATTCGTTGCATTACAACCAGGTTTCAGGAAAAGAGATCAAGGCCTACTTTGACAGTGGCGAGATGCGGAAAGTAGACGTCATAGCCAATGTGTTGGTAGTCTTTTATCCACAGGAAGAGGATAGCACGATGATTGGCATGAATACCTCTCAAACCAGCTTGCTGACAATGTATCTAAAGGATCGTAAAATGAAGCGTATGGTTATGAGCCCCAAATCGGACGGAGTGCTTTATCCGATGGATCAGATCCCGGCTGATAAAATGAGATTGCCTACATTTGTCTGGTTCGATTACATTCGTCCACAGAATAAAGATGACATATTTGAATGGAGGGGCAAAAAAGCCGGTGAAACATTGCGTAAATCTACCCGAAAACCATTAAATTCGCCCAAGCGTGAATTAATTAATATGAAATAGCACTATGGGAATGTTTAATAGCGGTATGAGAAAACCGCGTCGCTTCAATCATCAATACATCTATGTGAACGAGCGGAAAGAAAAGCTCGATAAGATGGAAGAACAGGCCAAACGTGATTTAGGCATGTTGCCTGAGAAGGAATTTTCTCCGGAAGACATTCGGGGGAAATTTGTGGAAGGGACTACGCACCTGAAACGTCGTAAAGAGAGTGGACGCAAACCGGTGCACTTAGGGGTAATTCTCGTAATTATTGCTTTACTGATTTTCCTGTGGCATTATTTGCAAACGGGTAGCTGGAGCTGGGGAGAGTTGTGATTTCTGAATTATGATTTATGGAAGGGGCAGGTTGAAGCATTTTATACCAGTTGCTTGTTCTTGTCGGGGCTACTGACTGCCAAATTCCAACTACCAGCTACTGACTACTAAATTCTAACTACTAAACATTATGAGTGATATCATCCATTTATTGCCCGATTCGGTTGCCAATCAGATAGCGGCCGGTGAGGTAATACAACGTCCGGCATCTGTCATTAAGGAGTTAGTGGAAAATGCGATCGATGCTGAGGCCGGCAATATACATGTATTGGTAACGGATGCCGGTAAAACTTGCATTCAGGTTATTGACGATGGAAAGGGGATGTCTGAAACGGATGCCCGCTTGTCTTTTGAACGCCATGCCACTTCGAAGATACGTGAAGCTTCCGATTTGTTTGCTTTACGTACAATGGGGTTCCGTGGTGAGGCACTTGCTTCTATTGCGGCCGTTGCGCAGGTGGAGCTTAAAACCCGTCTTGAGAATGAAGAACTGGGTACAAAGCTGGTTATCGCCGGTTCTAAGGTAGAAAGTCAAGAGGCGGTTTCTTGCCCCAAAGGCAGTAACTTTTCCATTAAGAATCTGTTTTTCAATATTCCGGCACGCCGTAAATTCTTGAAAGCCAATTCTACGGAATTGAGCAATATACTCACGGAGTTTGAGCGTATTGCTCTTGTGCATCCGGATGTTGCTTTCTCCCTTTATAGCAATGACTCCGAATTGTTCAATCTTCCGGTAGCCCCGTTGCGGCAGCGTATCCTTGCTGTTTTCGGCAAGAAACTTAACCAGCAGCTATTGAGTGTGGATGTGAATACAACGATGATCAAACTTTCCGGTTATGTTGCTAAGCCGGAAACGGCGCGCAAGAAAGGGGCACATCAGTATTTCTTTGTGAATGGCCGTTATATGCGGCATCCCTATTTCCATAAGGCGGTGATGGAGGCTTATGAACAATTGATCCCGGTAGGTGAGCAGGTTTCTTATTTTCTTTATTTTGAAGTGGATCCTGCCAATATCGATGTGAATATTCATCCGACTAAAACGGAAATTAAATTTGAGAACGAGCAGGCTATCTGGCAGATTGTTTCTGCGGCTGTCAAAGAATCGTTGGGGAAATTCAATGCGGTTCCTTCCATTGATTTTGATACGGAAGACATGCCTGATATTCCGGCTTTTGAACAAAATCTTCCCCCGGCGCCACCGAGGGTACAATATAATTCGGATTTCAATCCTTTTAAAACCTCTTCCTCCGGTGGCGGAAGTATGAGCTATTCCCGTCAGAAAGTAGATTGGGAAGATCTTTATGGCGGATTGGAAAAGGCCAGCAAGATGAATCGTACGACAGTGGAAACGGAAACCGGGCCGGATGATTTCTTTCCGGTCGAAGAGGATATACAGCCGGCTGCTTCGGCTACTTTGTATGCTAATGAACCTATTGTAGAAAAAGGAAACCTCCATTTACAGTTTAAAGGGCGTTTTATTCTTACTTCCGTAAAGTCCGGGTTGATGCTGATCGATCAGCATCGTGCCCATGTGCGGGTATTGTTCGACCGGTATATGCTTCAGATTAAACAGAAACAAGGAATGTCACAAGGAGTTCTTTTTCCGGAGATATTGCAACTTCCGGCTTCTGAAGCTGCTGTGCTGCAAGGTATTATGGATGAGCTTTCGGCAGTGGGCTTTGATCTTAGCGATTTAGGAGGAGGAAGCTACGCGATCAATGGTATCCCTTCCGGCATTGAGGGGCTCGATCCGTTGGAATTGGTGCGTAATATGTTGCATACTGCCATGGAAAAGGGAAGTGATGTGAAAGAAGAAATTCAGAATATCTTAGCATTGACATTGGCCCGTGCGGCTGCCATTGTTTATGGGCAAGTACTGACAAATGAAGAAATGATAAGTCTTGTTGATAGTCTTTTTGCCTGTGCAGCTCCCAATTATACTCCGGATGGTAAGGTGGTACTCGCCACTATCAGGGAAGAAGAGATAGAGAAACTTTTTAAATAGCCATGAAATCCTCATGTAACAACTTAGCCGGTTTGAATTTTCCTCTCAAAATAATATGAGCAAAATTTAAACAGGAACTTAAACCGTATGCCAAAAGTTGAACGTAAAACTTTAGGGGTGCAGTTCAAAGTTGTTGCATGAGTGATTCTGATCTATCAGGCATTTTCCTTTAACATTGTTAATCTTCTTTTCCAAGTATTACTTTCTGCTTTGCAAAGAATTAATTTCCTAAGTGTAAGAATACGTATTCTTGTGTGCAAAGAATGCATTTTAACATGGCATTAATATTAATATCTTTTGTCGGAGAATACACATTCCTGTTTTTCTGTTTTCTTTATCTTATCTATTTGATATATATCTGTTTATATCGTCTGTAGTGTTTCCTGTAAGGGAATTATATATTTTATAACCTATAATTCATAATTGAGTAACCTTGGGAATTTTCTTGAGGTTATTTTTTCTACAAAGTTATTAATAGAAACTTTGACAGATATGAATGAAACCATAATTAAAATCAAAATTTTAGATGACGGCAGTAATGATGCTACCATTATTGTGACAGGCGAACGAAATCGGACTTTTATGTTTGAAGAAGAATTTACGTACGCGGATAAAGAAAAGCCTATTTTGAGATTGCATTATCTAAAGCAACGTGCTTTAAAATATCCGGAATTGTGTGGAAAACTAAGTATTGTTTGTATACGCAAAATATTAAACGGACTTTCTCTGAGAAGTAAGTCTGCAGGAATACCCGATTATAGAACGATTGAAACAACTAAATAAAAAAGTCGGAGGATTGGAGTTAATTACAAATATATTCTTTTGAATATTACTACCCATTCTAAACCTCTCTCAGTCCTTTCGGGGTATTCAGTAACTTTTACTTCAATATATTTTCTCATAACAACACCTCCTTTCCTTATAGATTTTTGGAAGAAAGTGGACGTTGAATAAGAGAATACCTCCGACTTTCACAAAAGTATAATATCAAACGATATAACAGAACGAAGTAACATTAAGGCTAATGTTGATTACAGAGTTCATTGAGATTAGCAAAGTGTATATCCCATTCCTTGGCTTCTTTAACCAACTGATTATAATCATCAGCGCACTCATCTAAGGAATGGATACTACCTGATAGTTCCACGTTACAGGACTTAGCAAGTATAGAGTTTAATAAGTTAAGAGCATCGTAATCTAATTGCTCTTCAAATTCATGAATTTTCATGATTTCTCTTTTTTAAAGTTATTAATAAAAACAATTTGATTTACGATTGCATAGAGATGCATTGCAAAGATACAAAAGAATCATGAAAATCGGAAAGGAATATCTGAAAAAGATGTTCCTTTTTTTATTATTATCAAAGATTTTAGCTATTTTTGCATCATCCTTTTGGACAGGATATTTGAAATATAATAAGGAAGTGCCTTATGCTCGTTTAAATCGCCAATCTTAAAGTGTATACGAGGCACAGAGGACAGCTCATATCAAGTGGGTTGCCCATCTGTGCGTATATACGGGTGTTTGGCGATACCTTACGAGTATACACGGATGGCAGCCCACTTTCTATAAATAACATTGTTAATTCTCCTACTGACTGCCCGTGGGGAAATCGTAAAAAATCGCCTATGGAAGTATTAGTAATTTTATTTGGTCTTTTGTTTGCGTTGGGAATTGCTATTGCAACGGCTGCATTAGCATCCCGAAAAAATCGCAATCCTGTGAATTGGTTCTTTTTGTCCTGTTTTTGGGGTATTATAGGATTGATTGTATTAGCATGCTCTGAGAAATTAAACAAAGAAGAACATGAAAGTGACACGCTCGTTACAGTGCTGTGGCTTATCTTACTTATACCGTTTTCGTTATTGATTATTTTATCATTATAACAATTGGGAAAGAAAATATTACGTAATGAGGGCAGGATTTTTTTATTTCCTGCCTTTATTGTTCTTCTTAGGGCGATAATTTATCATCAAGCTTACGGCTTCCTCAAAAGAAGTCGGTTTCTTATGCACTCTTTTGGGATTTTCGTCAGTATTCGATATTCGCTTCATGTCGTTTACTGTCAATTCTTTCTTTTTATTCATTCCGTCAATGATTTGTAAGTGATATGATATTCTACGTTGCAAAGTAACAAATTAAAACGTTCCGTTTCATTCATTTTACGGGTATTGTAACGAAATACATATTCATTCATATATCTATGTAGGTGTTTACGACTCGTTTTATGATAGATGCCAATTATGCTTCTTTTTACCGTAGCCCAAAAACTTTCAATACTATTAGTATAAGAGTCACCATCAACATACTGTCCTTTACCGTGGTCTACAATATTGCGAACATAGATTCTACCTATCGTGTCATAACCACACCATTCATCGGTATATAACCTTGCGGAGCGTTTTACAGTTCTGAGAATAGGTACAGTAAGACTCCTTTTGGAAGTATCATTTATTACCCTACATACCACTTTGCCACCCCTTTCGAGCATTCCCAGCACTGGAGTCTTATCTTTGAAACTTCTTCCTTGAGAGTTCTTTATCTTTTTGTTAGCATGCCTATTTTTATTCTTGCCACCAACGAACGTTTCGTCCAGTTCTACTTCGCCATCTAACTTATGATCGTTCTCACAATAGAAGCATTCCCGGATGCGATGTAACATATGCCAAGCCGTTTTCTGAGTTACCGAAATGTCTTTCGACAGTTGTATGGAAGATATTCCTTTCTTATGAGACGTTTCAAACCATATCGCCACAAACCACTTTATCAATGGCACTTTGCTCTTTTGAAATACCGTACCCGTTTTGACATTGAAGTTCAATCCTGTATTCTTACAACGGTATTTTCCGCCGCCATAGTTATATACCTTAGATGCTGGGTCATAGGGAGAAACTATGCCATTCTTCCATCTACATAATTCTAAATATTCAATACAAGATTGTTCCGTAGGAAACGCTTGTAATAAATCGAATAAAGATTTGAATTCAAAAGTATTCATACCCAAACTTAAACTGGTTTGGTATGATTAACTTTGGTGATTTTTTGGTTGTTGGTGCAACTGTCTAAATAAGGCGGCTTTTTTAGATATAAAAACAAGATAGTTCGCTGATTTACAAAGAAATGTAATTTAGAATAGACACACGCTAAATGCAAAAAATAACCTCAAGAAAATTCCCAAGGTTACTCAATTATGAATTATAGGTTATAAAATATATAATTCCCTCCTGTAAAATTATTCTGTGCTGCCGGTCTTCTAAAGATATTTTGTCTGTACTTGTCAATTTGGCTACTATCTTGGATCATGGGCTTCACCTTCCGACTGATGGTGGTTTGCATGAGTATTTATTGAAGACGAAACATAAAAACTCATTTTTTCAAAACCTTTTAGTTCCATTGGTGTTATTTAAACAGTTCAATAGGAAAAAACAATAACCACTTTAACTATTTAGGTATATGAAAAAGATTCTAATGTTGCTGGC
>CEAJ01016097.1_pt1 | contig 13745 bp, 10 predicted proteins | sample 554971 | NCBI WGS metagenome assembly CEAJ01 (sample SAMEA3182047, study PRJEB8094) | gut metagenome | biome: human; feature: gut; material: Stool; isolation source: human stools | place: Canada | collected 2011-11-29
CTGTTTGCCTGCAACGGCGAATGTCCCAAGAATCGTTTTGCGCATACAGCAAACGGTGAACCCGGACTGAACTACCTCTGCGCAGGCTACCGGAAGTTCTTCAAGCACGTAGCCCCCTACATGGACTTCATGAAGCAGGAGTTGATGAACCAGCGTCCGCCTGCAAACGTCATGGAAGCCATTCGGGAAGGAAAATTCAAATAAATCATATATTAATTAATAAAAGAATGAAATTAACGAAGTATTTGATTGCGGCTATCGCCGTATTGACAACCGTCTGCTCCGTACGTGCAGACGAAGGAATGTGGTTACTGCAACTTATGAAACAGCAGAACTCCATCGACATGATGAAAAAGCAAGGGTTAAAGCTTGAAGTCGATGATTTATATAATCCGAACGGCGTGTCATTGAAAGATGCCGTCGGTATCTTTGGCGGTGGTTGCACCGGCGAGATTATTTCACCGGAAGGATTAATCCTCACCAACCACCATTGCGGCTATGATGCTATCCAACAACATAGCTCAGTAGAGCACGATTATCTGACAGACGGTTTTTGGGCAAAAAGCCGTAGCGAGGAACTGCCTACTCCGGGATTGAAATTCCGTTTCGTACACCGCATTGTGGACATCACCGACCTTGTCAACGCGAAAGTCAAAGCCGGAGAAGTAACGGAAGTAGGCGCCATGACCGCACCGTTCCTTAACAAACTTGCCAAAGAGGAACTGGAGAAGAGCGACCTGAAAGGCAAATCGGGCATTGAAGTAAAAGCCCTGCCTTTCTACGCCGGAAATAAATTCTACCTGTTCTATTACAAAGTATACAGCGATGTCCGCATGGTAGCCGCCCCTCCCTCCTCAGTAGGAAAGTTCGGCGGTGAAACAGACAACTGGATGTGGCCGCGCCATACGGGAGATTTTTCGATGTTCCGCATCTATGCCGACAAAAACGGAGAGCCTGCCGAATATTCTCAGGACAACGTGCCCTTGCAAACTCCGAAGTATCTGTCCATCTCCATCAAGGGTCTGCAAGAGAACGATTACGCCATGATTATGGGGTTCCCCGGCAGAACCAGCCGCTACCTCACCCGGTCGGAAGTGAAAGAACGCATGGAAGCAGACAATCAGGCCATGATTGACATGCGTGGAGTACGTCTTGACGTGCTGCGCACATATATGAACGCCAGCAACAAGACCCGCATACAGTACGCCAGTAAATTTGCCAGAAGCAGTAACTACTGGAAAAACTCCATCGGTATGAATAAGGCAATCATCGACAACGACGTGCTGGGTACTAAAGCGGAACAAGAAAAGAAATTTGCGGAATTTGCCAAAGGCAAACCCGAATACGAGGGAGTGGTAGACAAGATTGACGGTATCATCGCCAAGAGAAAGCCTGTCAGCCGCCAACTTGAGTATTTGTACGAAGCATTGAGCGGTGCCATTGAATTCGGCAGCCCATACATGGTAATGGACAACATCAAGACTGCATTAGAAGAGAGAAACGACTCACTGCTTACTGCCTCCAAAGCGCAACTGGAAGAAGTGTTCAACAGCATCCACAACAAAGACTACGACCACGAAGTGGACCGTGCCGTAGCCAAAGCCATTCTTCCCGCCCTTGCCCAAAAGCTGAAACCGGAAGAACTGCCCACCTTCTATCTGACCATACGGGATAAGTACAAAGGCGACTACAACGTCTTTGTAGACGATCTGTACGACAACTCCATCCTTGCCAACCGTACCAACTTTGACAAGTTCATGAAGAAGCCCACAGTGAAGGCCATCGAAAAAGATCCCGCCACTGCCTACTCCCGTTCAAAGCTGGAAAAGCTGAACGCCGTTATTATGGAAAACAGGGCTTTGAGCAATGATCTCGATCTGCTGCATAAAGCGTACATCCGCGGTTTAGGAGAGATGAAACTGCCCGTCCCCTCTTATCCGGATGCCAACTTCACACTCCGTCTGACCTACGGAAATGTAAAATCATACAGCCCGCGTGATGCCGTACACTACAATTACTACACCACCACAGACGGTATTCTCGAAAAAGAGAACCCTGAAGACCGGGAATTCGTAGTTCCGGCCAAGCTGAAAGGACTCATTCTCAATAAAGATTTCGGCCGCTACGCCATGCCTGACGGCACAATGCCTGTCTGCTTCCTAACAACCAACGACATCACCGGAGGTAACTCCGGAAGCCCCGTCATCAACGGAGAAGGGCAACTCATCGGCTGCGCATTCGACGGCAACTGGGAGTCTCTGAGTGGTGACATCAACTTCAACAACAACCTGCAACGTTGCATCGCACTGGACATCCGCTACGTACTTTTCATCCTTGAAAAACTGGGCGGATGCGAGCATTTGATAAAAGAAATGAACATAATCGAGTAACCGTTATTTTACTGGCCACACACAATACGACTGAGGTACCCTAAGTATACTACTTAGATACCCTCAGTCGTATACTTAGGGTACCTCAGTCCTATACAGAGACTCCCCCCTCTCATAATACATTCTAACGCATATTTATTATGAAACATTTAAGACTATCAATACTATCATTATTCCTTACATCAGGATTTCTTTCTACCTATGCTGATGAAGGCATGTGGATGCTTACTGACCTAAAAAAGCAGAACGAGGTTGCCATGACCGAGTTGGGTCTGCTCATTCCTGCCGAAGAGATATACAATCCCAATGGCATAGCCCTGAAAGATGCAGTCGTACATTTCGGCGGCGGTTGCACAGGCGAAGTCATCTCCGCAGAAGGCCTGGTACTAACCAACCACCACTGCGGATACGGAGCCATCCAACAACATAGCAGCGTAGAGCACGACTATCTGACAGACGGTTTCTGGGCAATGTCACGCAGCGAGGAACTTCCCTGCAAAGGGCTTACCGTCACTTACATTGACGAGATAATGGATGTGACAGACTACGTCAACAAACAATTACAGATTGACTCCGACCCAAACGGAACCAACTACCTGTCTCCCAAATACCTAACCAAGATAGCCGACCGCTTCCTTTCCGAACAAGGCACAACGCTCACACCCGGCCGGAAAGCGGAACTGAAAGCGTTCTACGGCGGAAACAAATATTACCTGTTTCTCAAGACCACCTACAGCGACATCCGTATGGTAGGCGCGCCCCCCTCCTCCATAGGCAAGTTCGGCGCCGATACGGACAACTGGATGTGGCCGCGCCACACAGGCGACTTCTCCCTTTTCCGCATCTATGCTGACAAGGACGGAAAGCCGGCCGAGTATAACCGCGACAACGTCCCCTTACAGGTAAAGAAGCATCTCACCATCAGCCTTGCCGGCTATCGCGAAGGCGACTTCACATTCGTTATGGGATTTCCCGGACGCAACTGGCGCTACATGATTTCCGATGAAGTGGAGGAACGTATGCAAACCACCAACTTCATGCGCCATCACGTGCGCGACGTCCGCCAGAAAGCTCTTATGGAACAGATGCTGAAGGACGATGCCGTACGCATCCACTATGCAAGCAAGTATGCCTCTTCCGCCAACTACTGGAAGAATGCAATCGGCATGAACGAAGGGCTTGTCCGCCTGAAAGTGCTGGATACGAAACGCGCACAGCAGGAACAACTTCTGGCACGTGGGCGTGCCCTGAACGACAGTTCCTATCAAAAAGCCTTCGATCAGATACGCGACATCGTAAAGCACCGCCGCAGCGCCCTCTATCATCAGCAAGCCATTCAGGAAGCGTTGATTACCGGACTTGACTTTATGAAAATTCCGAGTACCACCGCACTGGTCGCCGCTTTGAAAAGCAAAGACAAAGTCAAGATCAAAGCCGCTGCCGACAGTTTGCAGATTGCAGCCGACAAGTACTTCGCCTCCGTCCCCTTCCCCGAAGTGGAACGGCTTGTTGGCAAAAAGATGCTGCAAACCTATATGAAATATATCCCCGCCGAACAACGCATCGGTATCTTCAAGATTATCGACCGGCGGTTCAAGGGTGACAGTGATGCTTTCATTGACGCCTGTTTCGACTATTCCATCTTTGGCAGCAAGGAAAACTTTGCCAAGTTCATCCGCAAGCCCAGCCTGTATAAAATTGGCAATGACTGGATGACCCTGTTCAAATATTCCATTACCGACGGCCTGCTGCAAACCACCATTGCCATGATGGATGCCAACCGCAACTACAACGCTGCCCACAAAGTATGGGTGAAGGGAATGATGGATATGAAGCGTGAAGCCGGCACTCCTATCTATCCGGATGCCAACTCTACCCTGCGCCTGACCTACGGGCGCGTATTGCCGTACCGCCCTGCCGACGGTGTGGAGTACGGATATTACACCACACTGAAAGGAGCCATGGAAAAGGAAGACCCCAACAACTGGGAGTTTGTGGTTCCCGCCAGATTAAAGCAATTGTACCAGGCCAAAGACTTCGGACAATACGCCATGCCCGATGGTGAGATGCCCGTTTGTTTCATCGTAAATACAGACAATACAGGCGGCAACTCAGGCAGTCCGGTGTTCAATGCCAAAGGCGAGCTGATAGGTACAGCTTTCGACCGCAACTACGAAGGGCTGACGGGTGACATCGCATTCCGTCCCTCCTCACAGCGTGCCGCTTGCGTGGACATCCGCTACACCTTGTTCATCATAGACAAGTATGCCGGCGCTTCGCACATCATCAAGGAATTGACAATCAGCGATTAGTGTTCTGCGGTGAATGATTGGCAATTGATAATGAACTTTTTCCCCGTTCATCTGTTATATATTTGATTAATTATTATAAAATAAAGATTATGGAAAAGTTTGAAGAATTAATACAATCAGAAAAGCCTGTTTTAGTAGATTTCTTTGCTACCTGGTGTGGCCCTTGCAAAGCAATGCATCCTGTGTTGGAAGCTTTGAAAGACGAAATCGGCGACAGAGCACGCATCGCAAAAATAGACGTAGACCAACATGAAGAACTGGCTGCAAGCTACCGCATACAAATGGTTCCTACTTTCATCCTATTCAGAAAAGGGGAAGCGATATGGCGCCATTCAGGTGTAATCAGCGGTAAGGAGCTTAAAGCCATTATCGAACAAAACTCATAATTAGAAAAATGAAGAAAATTATAGCTATGGCGGCTCTCATCTTCTCAAGCATTCTGACCTATGCTTGTACCGACGGAGCCAGACAAAAACAAGCAGAAAAGCAAGAGACTACTCAGGAAGGTAATGTAATCGTAATGAACAAAGACATGTTTATTAAAGAAATATTCGATTACGAAAAGTCCAAAGAGTGGAAGTACAAAGGCGATAAACCCGCTATCATTGATTTATACGCCGACTGGTGCGGCCCCTGCCGCATGACGGCTCCTATCATGAAAGAACTGGCAAAGGAATATGCCGGAAAAATCGTGATATACAAAGTCAATGTAGACAAGGAGAAAGAGCTGGCTGCTTTATTCAATGCTACGAGCATTCCCCTTTTTGTCTTCGTCCCGATGCAGGGTGAACCCCAGTTGTTTCGCGGAGCCGCGGACAAGGCAACCTACAAAAAGGCGATTGACGAGTTTCTGCTGAAGAAATAAATAAAGATTAATACCTCAAAAAGGGGCTGAAAATGGAATCCCGCTATCACTCTGTTCTGAATGACAGAGTGATAGCGGGATTCCATTTTCACACATTCCCTTTAAGCATACTATCTTCTGTCCATAAATAACCTTTATAAGACTATCGGCATTTCCTGCCACTTGCCATCGTATAATTCCATTACGGTCTTGTATCCGGCTTTCACCAATGCCCGCAATGCTTCCGGACGGCCACTATTGATCCGTTCCGGATAGTGAGAGTCGCTGTTGACCTGAACCCGGATACCCAAACTGTGCAGCAGCGGGAAATAACGTTCATTGGGATAGAAAGTTCCCAAATCATGATAGGACTTGGTATTGATTTCCACCTGATAGCTACGTGCGGCAATATCTTCAAAAAACTCTTTTACAAGCGTATCATACCAAACTTCATCGAGCAGGCCGGGACGATAGCAGGCCGCATTATAGTGCATCTTGTCCGCATGCCCCACTATATCGAAACCGCCCAACTCCAGCATACGCCTCAGCCGTCCATAATACAGACGCACCACCCTCTCCAGGTCACCTCCGAATTGCTCATCCACAATCCGCTTGAAGGCAGCGGCGGAAACATCCACATCCACAACCTCCGATTCATCATTATACAGCATGTGTACGGAACCGATGCGGTAGTCCAACGGAAGTTTCCGGAAACAGTCAACGGACGGATTACTCTCTTCATTCAGATAATCTATTTCCAAACCAAGATAAAGTTCTATCTTCCGAGCATATTTCTTTTTCATCCGATGAAATTCCGCCAGATAGTCATCCATGCGATCCCATTCCATTGCCCACGCCGTAGAAAAAGGCAACGGGGCATGAGATGAAAAGCCATACGAAGTAAATCCTTCACTTATGGCAAATCGCACGAAGTCCTCCATACCGGCGCGTCCGTCGCAATACAGGCTGTGACTATGATAATTTGTCAGATTTCCATTTCTGCCCATTCTCTTATACTTCAATTATAGTTTCCGAACTTCATAAAACAGTCGATAAAAGTCAAAATGTTTTCTCAGTTCGATTCTATTTCGCTTAACTCCAGCCAGCGCATTGTCTTTTCATCAATCAGTTCTGCCAATTCCGGCAGGCGTTTCGACTTCTCTGTCAATTCATCGACGGACAGCGTCCCGCTACACAATGCCTCCTCAATGGATTGCTTTTCCGCTTCCAATGCCGCAATTTCCTGCTCAAGCAGTTCAAACTCACGCTTCTCCTTGAAAGACATACGGCGCTTCTCGTTCAGACGGACTTTCGCAGTCTTTTCCTCCCGGTCTTTTGCCGCTTCTTTCTCCTTCTCTTTTTCCCGGACTGCCTTCACATCTTTCCAATCGCGATATTGGGTATAGTTACCGGGAAAATCACGAATATCTCCCTGACCGTTAAACACCAGCAAATGATCCACTACCTTATCCATAAAATAGCGGTCGTGACTCACCACGATGACACAACCTTTGAAATTCTGCAAATATTCCTCCAGCACATTCAGTGTAACAATGTCAAGGTCATTGGTCGGCTCATCCAGCACCAGAAAATTAGGGTTGCGCATCAATACAGTACACAGATAGAGACGGCGGCGCTCGCCACCGCTCAACTTATAAACATAGCTGTGCTGCGTTTCGGGCGTGAAAAGAAAATGTTGCAGAAACTGCGATGCCGTCAGGCGCTTGCCATTACCCAGCTCTATCACCTCGGCAATGTCCTGCACTACATCTATAACCTTCATCTGCTCGTCAAATTGCAAGCCATCCTGCGAATAGTAGCCGAAGCGGACGGTTTCGCCAATGTCCAGCGTTCCACTGTCCGCCTTCTCATCTCCCATCAATATCTTGATAAAAGTAGACTTTCCTGTACCATTATTGCCCACAATACCCATTTTTTCATAACGGGCGAAGATGTAAGAGAAATCATCCAATATCTTCAAATCACCGAAGGACTTGCAAAGATGATCCGCCTCAAATATCTTGCTGCCGATGTAAGACGCTTTTACATCCAGCTTCACATTGTCGTTGTTGAAACGCTGCTTGGCCACCTTCTCCAACTCATAAAAAGCATCTTCCCGGTAACGCGCTTTGTGCCCTCTGGCCTGTGGCATACGGCGCATCCACTCAAGTTCAGTGCGATACAGATTATTGGCGCGTTCTATCTCTACCGTCTTTGCTTCGATGCGTTCTTCGCGCTTTTCCAGATAATAGCTGTAATTACCTTTGTACTGGTATATCCGGCGGTTGTCTATTTCGACAATCTCCGAGCAAACACGATCAAGGAAATACCGGTCGTGCGTTACCATCAGCAGAGTAAGGTTGGTACGGCGCAAATAGTCTTCCAACCATTCGGTCATATCAAGGTCAAGATGGTTGGTAGGCTCATCCAGTATCAACAAATCAGGCTCGGTGATAAGCGTATTGGCAAGCGCCACGCGCTTCAATTGTCCGCCGGAAAGCGACTTTACCTGCTGGTTGAAATCACGAATTTTCAATTGGGAAAGGATTTGCTTGGCCTTCTGTTCGTACTCCCAGGCCTTCTCCTGATCCATACGCACCAAAATTTCGTCCAAACCGGGGTGCCCCTCCGTCTCCATGCAGCGTTCGTACTCCTTAATCAGTTCTACGGTGCTGTTGCCATGATGAAAACAAGCTTCGAGAACGGTCAGTTCCTCCGGATACTGAGGATCCTGTTCCAGATATCCGACTCTTACATCGCGTCTGAAAGAAATTGTGCCACTATCATAACCTTCCTTTCCGGAAAGAATGTTCAGCAATGTGGACTTGCCGCTGCCATTTTTAGCAATGAGGCCCACACGCTGCCCTTCGGATAAGCCCAAAAAGATATTCTCGAATAGTACCAGATCACCGAATGACTTGGTCAAGTTTTCCACTTGAAGAATTGAATTTACTGCTGCCAAAGCTTATTAAATTAAGAATTGAGAGAATTAAAATTTGAAAGCCGTTATGCGGAACGGCAATGATCATCAGAAAAAGCTGCTATGAAAGCAAGTTTTTATAAATCTCCGCAAGATAACAGGCTTCTCCGGCTTTCACCTTACTCCATACTAATTTCATCGGGTCTATCATAGCACCGTCTGCTACGTTCACAAGAACAGGAGCTTCACGATTACCGTCAATCAACGTACGCCATTCAAAGCCCTCCACTTCATTGGCAAGAATGGCACAAAGCGTAATGCCCAAAGCGAGCCAGGCTTCCTTTTTCTTGGCACCGATATTGCCGCTATCCATAACCTGTTGCATATTGGCAATGTCTTCTTCCTGTCCCTGAAAATCTTTCTTCAGGTATTCTTTCACTGTGTTACTCACCCACTCATACGCCTCATTTATCTGATAAATTTCAGACAGGCGTACCGGGATGATCTCCGCCGGATATTTCTGATTGGCCCTGCGTACTTCCAGTGAGGCTATTATGTTTTCGGCTTCCGTCACCGACTCTCCCTTACGCACCGTAAACGAACATTCAAACGCAACGTCGCCCATTCCCGTAACCCAAAGATGAGATGTATAGTACACCCCTTCTTCCTCGAACATTTCCTTGCTGTACGCACACGACACAGGCCCTATCTTTACAGATGTAGCCGAGGTGTTCTCCTTCAGTTCCTGTTCAACAGCTTCCTTGCCATACGTCGCACTGCCCTTATAGGCCGATATACGGAAATTACCTGTCCACTCGTTAGGATTATAAAACAGGAAAGAACCTTCCCCGTCTTCAAATTCGTTCCAGTCTGCCGGATAGACCATAGAGAACCATGCTCCCGGAGAAATAAATTTCTTACCTTGTTTCATATTTCATTGACTAAATAACTTCTTCCTTGCAAAAGTAACACTACCACTCCTGATATGCAAACAATCGAAACAAAAAACAGCCGATTCTCACGAACCGACTGTTCCAATCATCATCTATGAATGAAGACTTTTAGGTCTCCAATATTTTAATCATATCTTAAAATCCACATTCTGAGTGCAAAGATAGGAAATTTACATCATAAAATAAAATGCGATAAAAAATTAGTTTTGAGCAGTATTTCACAACTTGTCCATTTCAACTATTTTCCTATTGGCTGTATCTGCCTTCTTACTTCCTTGGATATTTCCAAAAACATATAATTCAATCTACCGGAGTGAATACCTTTTTCATTTTCCTTATATTTCCTGTTTGCATACTCTTTAGACTTATCAAAAGTGATACGGGACATCTGATTCTGTGTTTTTCCGATCATAGTAGAGTCCAATTGTTCATCAGGAAAAAAATCATCCAAATCAACATCACCAATCATAGTCGTCTCAAGGAACTTCATGTCTTTGTGATTTGCATCAGTATAATACCCCACAAACATATGACCGGGTGTCCGCACCAATATCGGCTCCATATTAATGGCACGAAGCAAAGAAGCAAGCAAGACGCTGCCATCCACACAATTTATTTGCGACGATTCCAAAGCATCATCAAACGTACGGACTCGTTGAGAGAAAACAACATTACTGGACAAACTTGTGTTGGATACGGAACTATAACGGAATTTGCGTTTCTGCAAAACATTCCATAAAGCGTAAACCTGATTATCAACAGCCTCAGGACCTCCCTGATAACCAAGGAAACGATTCACAATGCGAGTGTTCAAAGCCTCACGCAACAGTTGGTCTATCATAGGATTTTCCTCATTTACATAAGCGGCAAAGAAGATTCCGGTATCATGAAATTTTGTACCTCCTGTCACATACCCCAATAGGCACTCATTAATGCTACGTACAGAAAAAGTACGTACCCGTTGCCCCAACTCTTTTCCGTTCATTTCCAACGTAACGGCAACGCTAATCGGCTCCGCCTGATTATTATTTCTCAAAGCTTCATAATTCCAAATAATATCAGGGTAAATAATATATTCAGTACGCGGCTTCGCCAATACGAACTCCGAAACAGAACGGGAGAAAAAAGGAGTTTCCGCCACCTCTACCCTCACCCGGCTATATGCTTTTGCGGAACGCACCCTCACTGCAATGCATGATTTCGGGTTTCCGACAAACATCGAGTCCACCGGTATAATGACCTGAGCATCCGTTGTCGCAACACATAAAATACTGGAAGGGAAAATATTTCCACCTAATTCATCCGTTATCTCAAAACCTGAACGGAAAGGAGCAACGTTCAGCCAAATCGAACCGATGATTACAGCCACCGATACAGCACCAACCAGCGGCATGCGCCATTTAGACCGACTCCTTCTCATTATATTCAATAATTCTTTCATATAGCCACCAACCTTAAAACAATACAAAGATAATACTTAATTGGGTGAAACCGGGATTTTGTAATCGCAATGTAACACTTGTTTCACTCTATCGTAACAAAAACGCCGCAATTTTGTCGATGAAAAGAAATAAAGTTTAACTTTGTAATAAAGAGACACTGTATGCCTCCCATTACATTAATTAAAAGTACAATGAACGAATACCGGATTTTAGTTGTAGACGACGAAGAAGATTTATGCGAAATCTTAAAGTTCAATCTTGAAAACGAAGGTTACGTAGTAGACACCGCCAATTCCGCAGAAGAAGCCTTGAAATTGGATATCAGTGCCTACAATTTGCTATTGTTGGATGTGATGATGGGAGAAATCTCCGGATTCAAAATGGCAAGTATGCTGAAAAAAGACAAAAAGACAGCCAAAGTTCCTATCATATTCATTACCGCTAAAGACACAGAAAATGATACGGTAACCGGATTTAATCTAGGCGCAGATGATTATATCTCCAAACCGTTTTCCCTGCGTGAAGTAGCAGCACGCGTCAAAGCCGTACTGCGCCGTACCCAGCAAGGAGAAGGAGAACGTGCACCAGAACAAATCGTCTATGAATCACTGGTGCTTGACATCATCAAAAAGAAAGTAAGTATAGACGGTGAAGAAGCGCCACTTACCAAAAAGGAATTCGAGATATTACTCCTATTACTTCAAAACAAAGGGCGCGTATTCTCGCGTGAGGACATTTTAGGACGTATCTGGAGTGACGAAGTATATGTACTGGACCGCACCATAGACGTAAACATCACTCGTCTGCGCAAAAAAATAGGAATTTACGGCAAATGCATTGTAACTCGTTTAGGATATGGATATTGTTTCGAAGCCCAATAATGACAGACACGTCCTGTCATTCAGCCGGAAGTTGTTCCTTTCGGTGATTTCATTGTTTCTTGTTTTTGCTGTCTGCTTCATCGCCTATCAGTATCAGCGGGAAAAAGAGTACAAAGTAGAGCTGCTTGACACACAACTTCAGGACTACAATGAACGTCTGCAACAGGAACTGCGAAGCACTCCCGACAGCTTATGGACCTCCGTCTTGAACCAATATATAGTCAAAGGGGCGAACAAGGATCTCCGCGTCACTATCGTAAATCTACATGGAGACGTGCTTTATGACAGCTACAACGAAACGTCCCAAGAAGTATTCAACAACCATATCAATCGCCAGGAAATTCAAAAGGCACTAAAAAACGGAAAAGGATATGATTTAAGACGTACTTCCGAAACAACCGGCATACCCTATTTCTATTCGGCCACTCTCTATCCCCATTATATCATCCGTTCAGCATTGCCCTACAACGTAAATCTGATAAACAGCCTGGCTGCCGACCAGCATTATCTTTGGTTTACGACTATCGTTACTCTATTGCTGATATTTGTATTCTACAAATTTACATCCAAACTGGGTATGGCAATCAGCCACTTACGCGAGTTTGCCAAACGTGCCGATAGGAACGAACCGGTGGAAACCGATATACAATCTGCTTTCCCACACAATGAACTCGGCGAAATCTCCCAACATATCATACAAATATATAAACGCCTGCGTGAAACCAAAGAAGCACTATATATCGAGCGTGAAAAACTGATCACCCATTTGCAGACCTCTCGCGAAGGATTGGGAGTATTTACTAAAGACAAGAAGGAAATTCTCGTCAACAACCTTTTTACTCAATACAGCAACTTAATTTCAGACTCTAATCTACAAACCACTGAAGAGATATTCTCTGTCTGTGAGTTTCAGAAAATTACCGACTTCATCAGCAAGGCGCAAAGGCGCCCTTCGGATAAAGAAGAAAAACGACTGTCCATCAACATTAATAAAAACGGGCGTATATTCATCGTAGAATGCATCATCTTCCAAGACCTGAGTTTTGAAATCTCCATTAATGACATCACACAGGAGGAAGAACAGGTACGCTTGAAACGCCAACTGACACAGAACATAGCCCATGAACTGAAAACCCCCGTAAGCAGCATACAAGGCTATTTGGAAACCATTGTCAACAACGAAAACATTCCCCATGAGAAGATACAGACTTTTCTCGAACGATGCTATGCTCAAAGCAACCGCCTCAGCCGCTTATTACGGGACATTTCCGTACTGACACGCATGGACGAAGCAGCCAATATGATTGATATGGAAAAAGTGGACATCAGTATGCTCGTCTCCAGCATAGTCAATGAAGTTTCATTGGAACTGGAAGAGAAGCGTATAACTGTAGTCAACAGTCTGCAACCCAAAATACAGCTGAAAGGTAACTATTCACTGCTCTATTCTATCTTCCGTAACCTAATGGACAATGCCATAGCCTATGCCGGAACAAATATCCATATTAATATCAACTGTTTCCGCGAAGACGAGAATTTCTATTATTTTAGTTTTGCCGATACAGGAATAGGCGTTTCACCGGAACACCTGAACCGTTTGTTCGAACGCTTTTACCGCGTAGATAAAGGACGCTCACGTAAGCTGGGCGGTACAGGTTTGGGGCTTGCTATCGTGAAAAACGCTGTCATTATTCATGGTGGAACAATTTCCGCCAAAAATAATCAAGGTGGTGGACTGGAATTTGTATTTACGCTGGCAAAGGAGAAATAATTCTCCTATTCATTCCCGTTTGTTACTTTTTTCATTATCTTTGCAATGCATTGGTTTGCTTCCTTTTTTCAAAGGAGGCAATTAAAAGGGAATCAGGTGTAAGTCCTGGACAGTCCCGCTGCTGTAAGTTTCACACAATGTTGCAGACAATAAAACTCTCTACCCATGCCACTGGAAATATATTCCGGGAAGGCAGTCTGTAACAGAAACAAGTCAGAAGACCTGCCATGCA
>CEAJ01021303.1_pt1 | contig 13654 bp, 10 predicted proteins | sample 554971 | NCBI WGS metagenome assembly CEAJ01 (sample SAMEA3182047, study PRJEB8094) | gut metagenome | biome: human; feature: gut; material: Stool; isolation source: human stools | place: Canada | collected 2011-11-29
GCTCCTGGGAGAACGGATCGTACAGGTGCGGCAGGAACTCCGGACTCATTCCGATACCGTTATCCCTCACACGAAACCGGATTTCCACCTTGTCATCCTACTTCATTTCTACACCACAGATACAATACCAACATTTTCTTTTTCGTTCTGCATACCATGCCATACTTAACTTATACTCTCCCTCTAAATAATTGCTATCTCTGTATAGATGTACTTCTGTAATAAACATTCCTAGGCCAGCCATCTACAACAAACTGATCGGCAAATTTATAGCCTGTACTCTCTATGCTACATACAGACGGAGTATTATTAGGATGAGCACAACACCAAATAGTATCATAACCCATCTGTCTAGCTTCTCTTATAGTAGCATCCATGAATCTCTTCTGTATACCATTACCCCTATATTCCATATCAACCACAACGAATTCATGACACATAATTTTATTGCCAGGAATTTCCATCCAATCAGTAATAGGCTTAGAGAAGAACAAACCACCTTCAAATGCAAAGCTTGCTGCAATAAGCTTATCTTTATTATATACGCCTAATAAGATATAATCACCATCCAAACATTCCTGTATAGTTCTTTCATCTGTAGGATAATAATATTCATCATGCAGCAAAGTCTTATTAACTTCATCCTGTAATTTAATAACAGGTTTCAAGTCTCTTTTTGGTTTCTTTATCTCAATCCTTCTTATTGATAAATCAAAATATTGACTCATATGAAACCTCCATTTACTCCGGCTTTTTTACTCGTATTTTTCCAGATAGAAGGAATACAGGATCCTCTCCTTCACGGGCAGCTGCATCAGCTTCGTCAGTGCCTCCTCATAGTATTGGATCTGGACGCTGTAGCGGTTCCAGAGGGCTTGCAGGGAATCGATCACATCGGTCTTGTAGTCCAACAGGACGATCTCTCCGTTTTCTATAAAGAAGACATCGATGATACCCTGAATGAGAACCTTTTCCCCTTCAGGAAGGTCCTGATCCAGACGCTTCGCATCAATACCCAGCACGAAGGGCTGCTCTCTGTACAAAAGGCCCTGTTCGAAAGCTCTCCACATGCGGTAGGCCAGCTCCTGTTCCAGAAAATGCCGGATTTTGGGAAGGCTTACGGCCTGCGCATACTCCTCTGTCAGTCGTAGGGAAGCTGTCTCCCGCTGCAGGAATTCCTTCAGACGTACCTGTAACCGGTCCGTATCCAGGCCCTGACGGTATTCCTCATAAGTCCCAGGGCATCCGGCAAATAGTCCGGATTCCATAAACAGATAAGAAAAGTCCAACAGTTCCATGGTCCGGTGGAACGCGTTACCGCGGACGGCTCCGCTGACCTTTTCCTGTTCTCTGCGGAAAGCCGGGATATAAGGCACCACTTCTTTTTCTTCGAAGGTATGAAATGCCGCTTCATCCTTCTCCGCCATGGCCGCAATCTTCAGTTCCGATACCGTGGTCTTGGTATAGAGCTTCTGCAGGCCGGGATACGGATAGGCATAGGCAAATCGCTCCCGCAGTTTCGCAAGCTTTCGTTCGTTCTCCTCCGGGTCCCCAGGCAAAGGAGTCTCGCCGTCCGTCACACGCTGCAACAGTTCCCTGCGGTCTCCCATGCGCAGTTGTTCCCTGATCTCCTCTGCCACCAGGTCTTCTGTTCCCAGCGTTGTTACTGCAATTCCTGTCTTAGGCAGGATCGGCAGCAGAAAATCCATATAGCTCCCCGCCTCACAGAAATCCAGATAGGTCAGCTTCTCCTGTCCTGTCATCCGGGACAGCTCCCATTTTTCCTCCGCCTTATCCAACACCGCTGTCAGGATCAGTTTTTCTCTGGCACGGGTCAGTGCCACGTAAAGCACACGCAGTTCCTCCGCCAGATTGTCCTCCTTCATTTTCGCTGACAGAACGGCCCGGCGGAGGGTCTTATTTTTAATGCGGCGGCCGGAATCCACATAGTCCACCGCTACTCCCAGATCCATATCCACGATCAGAGACTGGTTCGCATCCTGCATGTTGAAACGCTTCGACAGCCCGGAGACAAATACCACGGGGAATTCCAGACCTTTACTCTTGTGGATGCTCATGATCCGCACCACATCGGCATTTTCGTCCAGGGTATCCGCCTCACCGTAATCCACATCGTATTTTTCCAACTGTTCCATATAACGGATGAAATGGAACAGTCCAAAATAACTGGTCTTCTCAAAAGCAGAAGCCTTCGTCAGCAGCATCTCCACGTTGGCCCGGCGCTTGCTGCCAGCAGGAAGTGCCGTCACATAGTTCAGATAATCGTAATCGTCCAGGATCCGCTGCAGCAGGTCGCGGATGGAGGTGAAGGGAGTCAGATCACGGTAATGATCAATACGTTGTAAGAAAGTATCTGCCTTTTGGGAAAGTTCTGTCTCCGCTTCCATGTCCTCCGGTACTGTTGCAGCTTCCAATGCGCGCTGCCAGTACTGTCCGGCCCCAGCGGTTTCTTCCCCGGCGCTTTCGCCCGCTGATGCCTCTTCTCCCGCTTCCGCCATCCGTCCCCTCTGCGCCACTTCTTTCAATGCCTCATACAGTGTCATTCTCTTCCGGGAATGCCCTTTGCTTCCGCTGCGGATCCGGGCGATCTCTTCCTGGGTAAAGCCTCCGAAGATCGACTGCATCACGCCGAACAGCGGAATATCCTGTCTCGGGTTGTCCAGCACTCGTAAAAACTGCAGCAGTTCCTGTACTTCCAGGGCCCCGAAATATCCGGTCTTGGATGTAATGTAGACAGGGATTCCCTGCTGTTCCAGTACTTTCTTGAATTCCTCATCCCAGCCACTGGTGGTACGAAGCAAAATCACCATATCCGAGTACCGCACCGGGCGCAATTCTCCCGTAGCCTTCTCCATGACTTTCAGACTGCCCTTCAGCTGCTTGATACGTGCCGCAATAGCCAGTGCTTCCAGCTGTCTTACGTTGTCATAGTCCACGGGACCTCTTGCCCCGTCGGGGCGCTGTTCTCCGCTGCCGCCTTCCGCACCATCCCCCTTCTCCGGCTTACGGATCAGTAATAGTTCACTGCCGTATGCAGGATCCTCTGTGGCGGGATATGTGGCCCCGGGATACAATGCTGCCTTATCATCATAGGCAATGCCGCCGATCTCCCGGCTCATGATGCGGGAAAACACATCGTTTACCGCATCCACCACCTGCACACGGCTTCGGAAGTTCTTCGCCAGGTCGATCCGGCACAGATCCCCACTCTCCTGATAGGTGTCGTATTTTTCCAGGAAAAGTTCCGGTCTGGCCAGACGGAATTTATAAATACTCTGCTTCACATCACCTACCATGAAGCGGTTATAATGTCCCTCCGCTTCCCCGGAGATGGCACTTAACAGATATTCCTGTACCAGATTACTGTCCTGGTATTCGTCAATGAGGATCTCCTGAAAATACTGGCGATACTCCAATGCCACGTCACTTGGCACAATGTCATATTTCACACCGGTGCTATCCATTCCTGTATCACCGGTGCTGTCCGTCCCTGCATCGCCGGTCTCTTCCACTTTTTCCCGTTTTAGCAGAATCTGTAACGCATAGTGCTCCATATCGGAAAAGTCGATCAGATGTCGCTCCTGTTTGGCCGCAAGAAGCCTTCTGTCGAATTCCAGCACCAGGTTAAGCAGCATCCGGAGCGGCTCCCTGCAGGCTTTTCCCTGTTCCACCACCAACTCTAACGGTGTCTTGAAATATTGTTCCGTCAGATCCGCCAGCGTGTCTTTTACGCTATTACGGATGGATTTCGCCAGCTCCCGTTTGGCGGGATCCACGCTCTCATCCTTCTTGGAAGAAAGACGGCCGAAAGTCACTGCTGGAACCTTTGCTGCCTGTTCCTTCAAATCCTTGCAGGCCGCCAGGCGTTCCAGCTGTTCGCTCTCCGCTTCTGTCAGTTCTCCATACATATATGGACCGTCCGGCAGCTCACACAGCTTTTTCACTTCCACCAGTTTTTCCAGACACCCTTGCAGGACACGGCTCACACGCTCTGCCAGATATTGTCCGTAATCACTGTGCAGCAGGGCATCCAGATCTCCCGCCGCATAATCGTTTTTACGCTCTTCCAGCCATTCTGCAGGCCAGGGAAAACTTCCGGCATAGCGGGACAGGTTCAGGATATGCTGTTCCAGCACGCTCTCTCTGCCGCCGGGGCAGAAATATTCCACACAGGCGTGGAAACGTTCCCGTGCCTCCCGGGATGGGTCCTCCCTGTCACGTTTTCCCGGAACTTCTTCCGCAAAATCATTCCCTGACGCTTCCTCCGGTATCATTGCTCCGCTGTCACGGTTTTCCCGGGACGTCGGAACATCATCCGGAACAAATTTCCCCGCATAGGCATCCTCCAGCAGCTGTCCCAGCACCTCCTGCTGCAACAGCTTGATCTCACCCTCGTCTGCCACACGGAAATCCGGATCCAGACCGATCTCATTAAAATGATTCCGGATCAGGAACAGGCTGAAGCTGTCGATCGTGGTGATCTGGGCATTGTGTAACAGGGCGGACTGCTTCTGGATATGGTCGTTCCCCGGATCCGCTTCCAGTCTGGCGGCGATCCCGGCTGCGATACGCTCCCGCATCTCCGCAGCCGCCGCATTGGTGAAAGTCACGATCAACAGGCGGTCAATGTCCGCTGGATGCTCCCCCTCACAGATCATACGGATGATACGCTCTACCAGTACCGCCGTCTTACCGCTTCCTGCGGCCGCCGATACCAGAATGTTGCTGTTATGCAGTTCGATTACCTTTTGCTGTTCCGGGGTAAAATTCATTCCCATACGCTACCTCTGTTCCTGTTTCTTTTCTCCTGTTGCCATCCTGTTCCTCCGGGCAGCGGGCGCTTTCTCTTCGAGCTTCCTGTCAGGCACACACTCCCGCCGGGCACCCTTTGCCCTAAGCTTCCACGGTCTCCTGCATCCGCTGCATCAGCGCCTGCTTATCCAGATCTTCCAGCTGTCTCTTCTCATAGCCCGGAATACTGCCATCGAAACCGCAGACCTTTTTATAGGCGCAATAAGTACAAGCCTCTTCATTGCCTTTCTCATAGGGATTGGCTGCTATTTTTCCGTCCAGGATCTCCCTCCCGATGCTGCGGATCTTGGCATCTACATAAGAAGATATCAGCTGCATCTCCTCCCGGCTTAAGACACCGGATCTGGCACTGAAGCTTCCATCCTTTTTCTTCTCCACCGGAATGACCACAGACTTATCCTGCATATAGCGGTCCAGCCGCTCCACGACCTCAGGATCACTGTTTACTACACCGTTCATACGAAGCTTTGCAAGGATCTGTTCATTGATCTGCTCATCCGTGAGTTCCACCGGTGTCTCTATGGTGGGATCATCGATGTGATAATACAGAAGTGCCGCCGGAACGATCTCCTTGTCCGGATGCTTTCGGCTCTCCATCTCCATGGCTGCATTCATATATACCACCAGCTGCAACTGCAGACCGTAATACAATGCCGCCAGATCAAATTTCCGGTTGCCGGACTTATAATCAATGACCTTGACGTAGACATGCTCTGCATCTTCCGACACATCGATACGATCGATCCGTCCCTGCAAATGCATCTTCTCGTCCTCAGACAGATCCACATGAATACTGTCCAGATCCTCCGCAAACCGGAAAGAAAGTTCATAATCATCTGGCTGGAAACTGCCCTGTTTCAAATGTTTCTGCAAGGTCAGCACTGTGCGGGTCAGGATCCTGCTCATGCGGGTAATGGCATATTCATTCCGCGCAGAGCTGTATAATACCGTCTCCCCGTAGGTTGCCGCATAGGCTTCCACGGATTCTTTGACGGCTTTGGCTGCAAAATCCTCCGTAAAATCCCACCATGTCAGGTTGGATTCTGCAAGTTTTCCTGCAAAGTTTTCCAGTACTGCATGATATACCGTACCCATATCCGAAGCCTCGAAGCCGAATTCTTCCCGTTCCTGCAGGGAAAGACCATATTGCAAAAAGTGTCTGCAGGCACAGGCAGCATAAGTTTCCAGACGGCTGACACTGTTTTCCAGCTGCTGTCCGTACAATGCTCTGGCCACGATCCGGGACAGACCGCTCTCCCTGTATCTGCGAAATGCCGCCCGGGTCAGCAGGTCTCTGCCCACCGCATCCGCCTCGTAGGCACGGTACATGAGATAGAAGTCCTGCCTCTCTTCTTCCGGCAGGGTTCCTTCCACATATTCCCGCAGTTCCTCCGCCAGATATCTGGCACCTTCCTGTCTGCCCTCGATCTGTTCCAGACGGCTGCGGTTCTGGGGATACTCCACGCTCATTGCCGGGAACAGCTTCCGCACCGTATCGATCAGGTAGGACGGTCTTATGCCCTTTCCTTCACTGTTTACCTTGGCATAGGACAGATACAGCTGTTCTGAGGGCTTGGTCATATTCAGATACAGATATAATCTCTGGATATACATCTGCTGTCTCGGGCTGGGTGCCATCTCTGTCCCGGATTCAATCAGGAATTCCCGATCCATATCCGAAATGATCCCGCCCTTGGAAGCATTTTTCGGAATATTTCCGTCATTGACTCCCAGGAAAAACAATACCTTCACCTGTTTCAGACGAGTTCGCTCCATATCGCCCACCACGATACGATCCACGTTCTGAGGGATCGTACCGACAGTGATCTCGCCGAAACCGGCCTCTAAAATATCCGCAAATTCCTGTCTGGAGATTTCTTCCTCTCCCAACAGTTCATAGACCTGATCCAGCAGATCCATGACCAGCCGGTAAATCTGTGCATACTCTCTGGCTCTGGATAAGTCTCCCTCTTTTTCAAACTGCTGCTGATAGTTCAAAAGCTTTTGCTGCACCTGATTCTGTTCCAGGAAATCGTACAGATGGCTGACATAGTCTCCAGCCTTTTCCTGGCTTCCCATGTGCAGAATCTCCACCGCATCCATGAACTGTTGCCGGATACGGTTCAGACGCTCCATGGTCTTCTCTTCCGCCTGTTCGCTCCCCTCCGCATTTCCCTGCATTTCTTCCGTTCTGCGGGTAAACAGACGGCTATAGGTCCGATAGCCTCTCGCTCCGGTGCGGATCACATAGTTTTCCAGCTCATCAATCTCTTCTCTGGAAATATCCGCCATGCCGCTGCGCAGAAAATGAAACACCGTATCATAGGAAAAGTCCTTAATATACAGCTGCAATGCGCTCTTGATATATTCGATCATGGGATTCAGCACGATCCCTCTGGTACGGTCCAGGAAACATGGGATCTCCAGCTGTCCGAATTCTGTTTCCACATAGGAAGCGTATCCTTCCAGATCTCCGATGACCACGGCAATGTCCCGGTAGGTCATCCCCTGCTCTCTAATCAGGTGCCGGATGTACAGCGCTGTCTGATGGACTTCCTCTCTGGGGGAAAGGGCTTCAAACATATGGATCTCCTGCTGTTCTCCCGCATACGGTTCATACTGATACCGGAACAGATTCTGTTCCAGATAGTGTAATGCCGGTGCCTTGGCAAAGCGATTGGGCCCCCCCTTGACAAAGAGATCCTCTCCCCGCTCTACCTCTGCCTCCGCTGCCAGCTTTTCCAGATCCGCCACCGTCTTCTTGCTCAGATGGAACAGCTTCTGTTCACCATCCATTTTATACGGATCCTCTCCCACTCCAATGGTCACGGTAACGATGGTCTCTGCGCACACGCGCATCAGTTCCTGGATCAGCCGGTTCTGTATGGGAGTAAATCCCGTAAAGCCGTCAAACACCACTACACTGCCCTTTAAGATCTTTGATTTGGACAGGGATCTGCGCAGTACATCCAGTGTCTCCTCGGTGGTGATAAAATGATCCCTGATATAATCCTGAAAGCCCCGGTACAGAGTCTTTAAGTCTTTCAGTTTCATGGCCAGCGCGCCACGCTTCTGTGCACTGGTGATCAGCTTGTCCATATCCTGTGTGCTGATACCGTATTGCATGAACTCGGAGATCGCACTTTTCACCTCATGGATATAGCCCTGCTTGTGCAGGAGACTTCCCATGGCCGGAAGCTGTTCCTTCAGATCCGCCGCCACTTTTTGCAGCACCAGGCTTTTGCCGGTGTCATCCAGTACCGGCATCTCTTTGGTCCCCACTTCCTCCAGAATGCGGTGGCTGAGTCGGCCGAAGCTCAGGACATCGATATTCAGGATGCCATCCCGGTCACTGCGCATGACCAGATCCTTCTGGGTCTGCATGGTGAACTGATCCGGCACAATGATCAGGAAATTCCTGCCCGGTTCCTCTGCCGCCCGCTGCATGATCTCTTCATAGATTCTGTGGCTTTTGCCCGACCCGGAAGGGCCAAAACAGAAACGTAAGCTCATAAGTCTCCTCCGTTATGCTGTCCGTTTATTTCAGATCCAGTTCAATGGGACAATGATCCGATCCCAAAATTTCCGTGTGGATCTTCGCATCCGCCAGCCGGTCTTTCAGACACTCCGATACCACGAAATAATCAATTCTCCATCCGGCATTTTTTGCTCTCGCCTGGAACATATAAGACCACCAGGAATACACCCCGGTCAGGTCCGGATAAAAATAGCGGAACGTATCGATAAATCCGTTCTCCAGTACCTTCGAAAAGCAGGCTCTCTCTTCATCAGTGAAGCCCGCATTGCCACGGTTGGTCTTCGCATTTTTCAGGTCGATTTCCTGATGCGCCACGTTCAGGTCTCCCGCATAGATCACCGGCTTTTTCTCTTCCAGCTTCTTAAGATACGCCAGGAAATCCGCTTCCCACTGCATGCGGTATTCCAGTCTCGTCAGCTCTCTCTGGGCGTTCGGTACATAGACTGTCACAAAATAGAACTCCGAATACTCTGCAGTGATCACCCGGCCCTCATGGTCATGTTCCTCCACGCCGATGCCGTAAGTCACCTGTATGGGCTCTTCCTTTGTAAAAATTGCAGTGCCGGAATAGCCCTTTTTCTCTGCGTAATTCCAATACTGATGATATCCGGGCAGATCCAGTGCGATCTGTCCCTCCTGCAATTTTGTCTCCTGTAAGCAGAAAATATCTGCATCCGTTTCCTGAAAGAAATCCAGAAATCCCTTCTGCATGCAGGCTCTCAGCCCGTTCACATTCCATGAGATCAGTTTCATATTTTCCCTACCTCTTTCCTGATTTGTCTTATGCCATCTTATCCCGGTCATAATTTTTATCCGCTTTTCTGTCATCTATTCGTTCTATCCGCCGTGCTTTTCCATCCATTCACATTCCTTCCGGGCAGCCTTCAGAGACGCTTCGTACCCTTTCAGGATCTCCATAAGTCTCTGTACATCGATGATGCCGCTGGCTTTATTTTCCGGGTGATCCATCCATGGATGCTGTTTTTCCGGCGGATAAATATTTTCTATGGTATTTTCCCCGATCCGATACCATTTCTTCTGATAGCAGATCGTGTTGTCCGCCGGGTTTAAAAAGGTTTCCAGTTCCGTCAGTAGATAGATCTCTGCCGGCGTCCGGGGATTACCTTCCAGACCTCTCACGGCAGTGACCTTCACAGTTCCACCCTCCGGTACTACACACAGCCACATGGGCTCTGCCGGTTTTTTCCATAATTTATCCAGTATAAAGTTCAACGGTCCCAGCAACAGGATCGTCATGAAAAACGCCAGCGCTCCCGTCAGTTCCGGAATCCAGTCACCCCACAACAGCATCTGGAACAGCAGATGGTCACTCTCCCGCACACCCCAGACCTTCATCACTACCAGCACGGTTGCTACCATATAGATCAGTATAGTGATCAGGGCAAACGGCATCAGTACTTTTTCTTTTTTCATGCCCCATGCGGCATAAGCCTTGCATTCATCGTCCGTAAAAAGCACGGGCAGTTCATAGCTCTCTGTCATGCTCCGCTTCTCCCTCTTTTGCTATTCTCCGAGAATAATATGCAGGAACCGCTTGTCCAGCATCAACGTCCGGTTCCAGGGATTCAGGATCACACCCTCGATATCATCGGCAGTCAACGTCATGCGGAACAGCTGCTCCATATCCGTGAGAAAAGTGGACATTACGCTGCCGCTTCCCTTTAATTCTTCCTCAAATCCGGTGAAGGCCGACCACCATTTTTTCCCATCGGAGGTCTGCACCGCCTGCAGGCGCATGGCAGTTCCGGCGGCCTGTGTCACCGCTTCCTGCACATCTGCTGAGGGCGGTTCCACCGCCACGATAAGCTGTCCCTGCTCCCGCATACGTCTGCGCACCACCGTCAGAGCATGAGCCAGAAGTTCTTCTGTCGGCTCCTGCTGTAATGCCAGAATTGCCTCCTCTATTTTCTCATTTCCCTGTAAACCTTTATCTTTCTTTTCGTCCATAACCGTAATGTTGTCCTTTTTAATTGTAGTCGTTAAATCACTTCATCCTATTTCCCATGTCCCTTGCGCAATCTTGTATGCAATCTGTCGAATTCCATAAGAGCCACAGGCAACACAGCTCATGCCTATGCCCATCATACCATAAATGCCTCCGCAATTCCACTCACGTTTCCCTCCAGAAGCCGTCTTTTCCTTGACAGTGGGGGTATTCGTTGCTAACATGAACCTGAGCGTTTGATGCTTAGAAATGAGGATAATTATGGATACTTTTGACCCGAAGCACATTTACAGCGATGCCGCAAAGCTGGCTCGTCTGAAAGATAAAAAGCTTTTCCTGTTCGATATCGACGGCACCATTGCCGTAGGCGATACCTTGTATGAGGGAAGTGCGAATCTTCTCCGCTACATTCAGGCCATCGGCGGCAGGGCTTATTACATTACCAACAATTCCACAAAAAGCGGACTGGACTATGTGAAAAAATTCTACGATGCATTTCACCTGGACAGCACGGAGGATCATTTCATCACCTCCGGCTATATGACGCTGCGTTTTTTGAAGAAGAATTATGCAGACAAGAAAATCTTCGTGCTGGGAACCGCTTCTTTTGTGGCGGAACTGCGAAAGAATGGCCTCTGGGTAACCGAGGTCTGCGAGGACGGCATTGACTGCGTGGTCGTTGCCTATGACAGTGAATTAAATTATGCAAAGCTTACCGAAGTCTGCAAGGTTTTATTCACCCAGGATGTTCCTTTCTACGGCACCAACCCGGATTTGCGCTGCCCCATCGACTTCGGCTTTATCCCCGATTGCGGTGCCATCTGCGACATGATCACCGCCACCACAGACAAACAGCCCATCTATCTGGGCAAGCCCAGCAAAGAGGTCGTAAAGCTTTGCCTTGAAGTCTCCGGCTTCACTCCCGAGGAGACTCTGGTGGTTGGCGATCGTCTGTACACCGATATTGCCTGCGGCATCAACGGTGGTGTGGACACCTGTGTTCTCTTCACCGGCGAGGCACAAAAAAAGGATATTCTGACTCCCGAGGGGGAGCCGAATACCCAATATCTGCCGGACTATGCTTTTGAAAATGTGCAGGAATTATTAAATGCCTGCCAGGGTGAAATAAATTTTAAATAGCTCTCTTCACGACACCGATTCCCAACGGATAAGGTCCGGTGTGTACGCCAATGGTGGCACCAATCTGGAAGATGGGAATGGTGTCGATGTCGTATCCCTTTTCTTTCAGTCTGCCTGCCAGTCTGTCGCGGAACTCTACGGCTTCTTCATAATCGTAGCCATATCCCACGCAGACGTTGTAATTGGCAATATCTGCCTTTTCCTCTGCAAAATATGCTAACAGCAGATCGATATTTTTATCTACCGTCTTGCGACGGCTTCTGCCGATACCGGAGGGGAAGATTTCTCCCTCTTTTAAGGTAATGATGGGCTTGATGCCAAGCAGGCTGCCGGCCACGCTGGCTACTTTGCCGATACGTCCGCCGTGCTTTAAATATTCCATATTTCCTACGGTGAAAAAGATTCTGCCGGAGCTCTTGATCTCATTCAGGCGATCGATACTCTCCTGGTAACTCTTCCCCGCATCTCTAAGGCGTACCGCTTCCAATACATAGATGCCCTGCAATACGGTATTCACAGTAGAGTCGCAGACATAAATCTGTGCATTGGGATATTCCTCTTCCAGGATCGCTTTTGCATTCAGAGCAGACTGCATGGAGCCGCTGAACTTGGTTGTGATACAGATGCAGATGATGGGAATTCCCGCCTTGACAAAAGGAAGAAATGCATCTACATAATCCTGCACGGAAGGCATGGAAGACTTCGGATATACATCCGGGTGATCCACCATTTCCTGATAGAACTCACGGACACCGATCTCTATCATTTCCTTCTGGTATTTCCCCTCTTCAAAAGATACATAAAAAGGAACTACCGTAATGTCTTTTTCTTTGGTCATCTCCATGGGAAGATCACAGGAACCGTCTGATATAATATGAAATGCTTCGCTCATTCTCGCATACACCTTTCTACTTGTTTGCAGAGTTTAGCTTACCACGTTGTGGAGTAAAAAGCAATGAGTTTTTGTTATTATATTTCATTTTGTGGTGTTTTATGCTGTTTTATGTAGTTTTTATAACTATATGTATGAAAAATCCGAATTACGCGATATTTGTCGATGAAAGTATGTCAACCGACATACGACATTCGTTGACAATGGGCAGTTCTCTCGATATACTTGAGTTGTTAACCATTCATTCCCCCGGTTAACATTTTCTGCAGGAATGACCCCCTTTCATTCTTTGCAAACCCAAAAAACAGCCCGGCAGGATCTCCTGTCGGGCTGCGTTATTGTCTTCTATTATTCCTATCTTTATATGGAGTAATCCAGATTCTCCAGGCGCTTGTTCCGTCGTTCCACCAGATCCGCAATGGTGACTCCGTCCACTACCTTGTTCACTGCATCATACAATTCCTGCCATACCTCCAGAGTCTCACAGGTATCACATCGTTCGCAGATGTCAGCGCCTTCCTCCAGACATGCCACCGGGGCCAGTGAGCCTTCCGTCAGTCGTAAGATCATTCCTACGGTAAAATCTGCCGGATCCTTGGCAATACGATAACCGCCCTGGGCACCACGGACGCTTTTTACATAACCTGCCTTGTTCAAAACAGCAATGATCTGCTCCAGATACTTTTCGGAAATCCCCTGTCTGGCAGCAATTTCTTTTACCTTGATACACTCTCCGTTGTTGTTCAATGCCAGATCCAGCATGACACGTACTGCATATCTTCCTTTGGTTGAAATTTTCATCCTATCCTCATTTCCGAGCATCTTCCTGCTCTGTTTCACTTTTAATGTCCGCCGGCTTATGCCAAAGCGATTCTGAACTGCTCCGAATTTTCCACGGTTTCCACAGATTCTATCTTCTTTTCTCTTTTCCCAGAGTTCATATAGGATTTGTGGAAACAACAGAAAAATCAGGAGAGCACCCATGAATGCTACTCGATGGAATGCTCTCCGGATTTTCGCATTACTTTACTGGCACTTCACCTTACTTGTAAGGGATAACGCCACCGTTATAATTGTCATTGATGAACTGCTTGATCTCATCGGACTTCAGGGTATCTACCAGTGCCTTGATCTTAGGCAGATTCTCGTTGCCTTCCTTTACAGCGATAACGTTTACATAAGTAGCTGCTGCCTCAGAATCAGCACTCTCGAATAACAGAGCATCATCTGCAACAGTCAGGCCTGCTTCCATAGCATAGTTGCCGTTCAGGACACCGAAGGATAC
>CEAJ01005727.1_pt1 | contig 13610 bp, 10 predicted proteins | sample 554971 | NCBI WGS metagenome assembly CEAJ01 (sample SAMEA3182047, study PRJEB8094) | gut metagenome | biome: human; feature: gut; material: Stool; isolation source: human stools | place: Canada | collected 2011-11-29
TGTGCTTACGTTTGTCCTCACGCTTCCATCCGTCCGTTCGTACTCGATGCCGAAGAGCAGAAGGGTGCAGAGTTTGCTCAGCTGAAGGCAGTGGGCAAGGCATTCGACGGTATGACATTCCGCATGCAGGTAGACGTTCTCGACTGTCTGGGTTGCGGCAACTGTGCCGACATCTGTCCGGGCAACCCGAAGAAGGGTGGCAAGGCTCTTACCATGAAGCATCTTGAAAGCCAACTGTCAGAAGCAGCCAACTGGACTTACTGTGTAGAAAATGTGAAGAGCAAACAGCACTTGGTTGACATCAAGGCAAACGTTAAGAACTCACAGTTTGCAACTCCGTTGTTCGAATTCTCCGGCGCTTGCTCCGGTTGTGGTGAAACTCCGTACGTGAAACTGATTACTCAGTTGTTCGGTGACCGCGAAATGGTTGCTAACGCCACCGGATGTTCTTCCATCTATTCCGGTTCCGTTCCTTCCACTCCTTATACCAAGAACGAAAAGGGTCATGGTCCTGCTTGGGCTAACTCACTGTTCGAGGACTTCTGCGAATTCGGTCTGGGTATGGAACTCGCTAACGAAAAGATGCGCGCACGTATCGTGAAGGCTATGGAAGAAGCTATCGCAGCAGAAGGCACTCCGGCTGAATACAAAGAAGTGTTCCAAGCTTGGATTGAAAACATGTACGATGCAGACAAGACCAAGGAACTGGCCGAAAAGATCATTCCTATGGTAGAAGCTGCCAAAGACAAATGTGACAACTGCAAGACTATCGCCAGCCTGTCTTCATACTTGGTTAAACGCAGCCAGTGGATCATCGGTGGTGACGGTGCTTCATACGATATAGGTTACGGTGGTCTCGACCATGTAATCGCCAGCGGTAAGGACGTCAATATCCTCGTTTTGGATACAGAGGTTTACTCCAACACAGGCGGTCAGTCTTCCAAGGCTACTCCGGTGGGCGCTATCGCCAAGTTTGCAGCTGCCGGTAAGCGTGTACGTAAGAAAGACCTCGGTCTGATGGCTACTACTTACGGTTATGTATATGTTGCTCAAATCGCTATGGGTGCCGACCAAGCTCAGACTTTGAAGGCTATCCGCGAAGCAGAAGCATATCCCGGTCCGTCACTCATCATCGCTTACGCTCCTTGTATCAACCATGGTTTGAAAGCCGGTATGGGTAAGAGCCAGGCAGAAGAAGAAAAAGCCGTTAAGTGCGGTTACTGGCACTTGTGGCGTTACAACCCGGCTTTGGAAGCTGAAGGCAAGAATCCGTTCACGCTGGATAGCAAAGAACCGGACTGGGCAGGTTTCCAAGACTTCTTGAAGGGTGAGGTTCGTTACGCATCTGTAATGAAACAATATCCGCAGGAAGCAGAAGAACTGTTCCAAGCTGCTGAAGAAAACGCAAAATGGCGTTACAACAGCTACAAGCGTCTGTCCAAAGAAAATTGGGGCGCTGAAGTTGCCGAATAATTTCAGAAATTGAAATAATACATTAAAATAGAGACTGTTTCCAATGAACCGGATACAGTCTCTATTTGTTTACAGAAAAAATTCTGCCGCACACGCATATCCCTCTTCATAAAGGTCCGTCAGCTTCTTTACATCCCTTTCAATACGGTCTACCACTATCGGCTTCTGCGGACGTATAACGGTAATTTCCCCCGCATCTTCAAGCCGCTCCACCAATTCCAGCTGTTCGTTGTAAACGTGACTGCGCCGGTTGATAGCTTCGCGCAAATGAGGGTATTTCTTATAAATGAATGAAGGAACCTTAGTGCCCTGAATATCTTTACGGTACCCTCTGTTACGTGTCAGCACCACCACATTACGGGTGTATCCGTCCTTGCGGGCATGCATCAAAGGGATACTGTCCACAATGCCGCCATCCAGCATCGGCACATTGTCCACATAGACAATGGGACAAACAAAAGGCAAGCTGCTCGATGCCCGGACAATATCAATGACGCGCTCCTTATCCTGCTTTTCCTCAAAATAATTCGCCTCTCCCGTCAGGCAATTGGTAGTCACCATGACAAAACGTTCCGGAGAACTAAAATAAGCATCATAATCGTACGGCAGGATATGTTCGGGAAACTCCCGGAACAACAGGTCGAAATCCATTATGTTACGCTTCTTCAGTAAATATTTCAAGCCGATATAATTATACTTCTCCAGCAGGTCGATATTACTGTATTTGGCACGTCCCCGCTGACCCGACATATACGACAGACCATTGCACGCCCCCGCACTGACACCAATCGTATAAGGGAAGCGGATACCCCTATCCATAAAATTATCCAACACACCACAAGTAAAGACGCCGCGCATGCCGCCGCCCTCAAGAACCAGTCCACTCCGATTGTCTATACGTACTAATTTATCCATAAGTGCCAGAATTAACGCACCAAAGATAGCTTTTGTTTACGATATTCTACCTATATTTGCAGCTACAACTATAAATTAATAACAATTTAATCATGATGAAAAAGTCTATATTAATTGCCGCTTTGGGACTGTTCAGCCTGAATATAACGGCACAAGACGCCCCGAAAGAAGAGGGATTCGTCTTTACCACTGTTAAGGAAAACCCTATTACATCCATTAAGAACCAAAACCGTTCCAGTACGTGCTGGAGCTTCTCAAGCCTCGGTTTCCTGGAAAGTGAATTGCTGCGTATGGGTAAAGGAGAATATGACCTTTCCGAAATGTTTGTCGTACACCACACAATGGTAGACCGGGCACAGAACTACGTACGCTACCATGGCGACAGCTCTTTCTCACCGGGCGGCAGTTTCTATGACATCATGTTTTGCCTGAAAAACTATGGTCTTGTTCCGCAAGAAGCCATGCCGGGCATCATGTATGGCGACACACTACCTGTACACAATGAATTGGATGCCGTAGCAGGTGCATACACAAATGCCATTGCCAAAGGCAAACTCACCAAACTGTCTCCTGTATGGAAAAACGGGTTGAGTGCAATCTACGATACTTACCTCGGCAAATGTCCTGAAAAGTTCACTTATAAAGGAAAAGAATACACTCCAAAGACTTTCGGTGAGTCACTCGGTATCAATCCGGATGACTATGTGTCACTGACCTCTTACACACACCACCCGTTCTATACCCAATTTGCCATTGAAATTCAAGACAACTGGCGCAACGGTCTTTCTTGGAACCTGCCGATAGATGAGCTAATGGCCGTCATGGACAATGCCATCAAGAAGGGTTACACCTTTGCATGGGGGAGTGACGTCAGCGAACAAGGATTTACCCGCGACGGCATCGCCGTTATGCCGGATGCAGCCCGCGGCGCCGAACTGACCGGTTCGGACATGGCACGTTGGACGGGGCTTACTGCTGCCGACAAGCGCAAAGAACTGACCAGCAAACCATTACCGGAAGTAAATGTTACTCAAGAGATGCGTCAGGCTGCTTTTGATAACTGGGAAACAACCGACGATCATGGCATGGTTATCTATGGAATTGCCAAAGACCAGAACGGTAAAGAATATTTCATGGTAAAGAATTCCTGGGGATTGAGTGGAAAGTATAAAGGCATCTGGTATGCTTCCAAAGCTTTCGTTGCTTACAAGACTATGAATATTCTTGTTCATAAGGATGCATTGCCAAAAGATATCGCCAAGAAATTAGGGTTTAAATAAAAAGCAAAAGTAAAAGTAATATACTGAAAAAATGAGAGTGATGAATAGCTATATATAAGACAGCTATTCATCACTCTCATTTTTCAATATGCTTAACCGGCAAACGACGTACAAGCGCAGATGTCCTCAACAATCTGCGGCGCTGTCAGTCGATTCTTCAAAAGCTGTTCGCTTACATCAAAACGGTCTATAAACTCTTTCCTTACGCCATAATTCAGCACCTTCATTTCAGACGGGCCATAATAACGGGCTATCTTTTCACCGAAACCTCCGTCCAGTACCCCGTCTTCAAGCGTTACGACCAGCGTATGCCTTTTCTTCAAATCATCAAGCAGAGCCTCATCCAAACCGGTTATGAAACGCGGGTTGATAAGCGTCGCATCAATTCCTTTCTCCTGTTCAAGCAGTCGCACTACCTCCTCACCCAACTGATAGTAAGAGCCCAGCCCCAACACCGCAACCTTTTCACCGAGGTGTGATATTTCATAACGATTCAACTCACCGTAATCCTTTGCAGGCTCAATACCGCGGGTGATAACTCCGTTCACAGGTACACGAATGGCAACCGGATGGTCTTTTTGTCGGATACCCCACTCCAGCATGGCGAAATACTCTTCACGGCAAGTAGGCGCCAGATAAACCATATTCGGAATATTACTGATAAGAGGAATATCGAACAGACAAAGATGAGTGACATCATTCATGCTCTCCAAACCACCCCAAAAGACAAGGAGCAATGCCGCGTTATTGTTGATACAAAGATCCTGCGATAACTGGTCGTAGGCACGCTGAATGAAAGTACTGTACACTCCAAACACCGGCTTACCGCCCCCGGCAGCAATGGACGAAGCCATTGCCACAGCATGTTCTTCGGCAATACCCACATCAACAAACTGCTTGCCTGCCCTCTTGCGCCGTTCCGCTGTAAAGCCAAATACCGTAGGCGTACCGGCAGTGATGCCGACCAATGTACGGTCTTTTTGCATCTCATGCAACAGATATTCCGCCGTAAGATCGGCATAGTCCTCGGCATTTCCTAAATCCGCAAGCAATTCACCTGTTTCCAAACTGAACGGAATACTGTAATGAAAACGCTCCTGTTGCTGTTCGGCAAACTTGAATCCTTTTCCTTTCAATGTATTGATGTGCACAACAATGGGATGGTCGATGTCCTTTACCCTTTGAAAAGCATCTACCAATGCCTGCACATCATTTCCGTCTTTCACGTATAGATAATCCAAGCCCATCGCCCTGAAAAAATTGCAAGAGGCCTGCCCATCCGTTTCACGCAACAGTTGCAGGTTACGGTATAATCCGCCATGATTTTCGGCAATGGACATTTGGTTATCGTTGACAATGACGATGAAGTTCGTACCCAGTTCGGCCGCATTATTCAGCCCTTCAAAGGCTTCACCGCCACTTAAAGATCCGTCACCGATTACAGCTATCACATTACCCGTATCGCCTTTCAAATCACGAGCTTTGGCAAGTCCGCATGCCAAGCTGACCGACGTTGAAGTATGTCCGATCACAAAAAAATCATGCTCGCTTTCTGACGGCTCGGAATAGCCGGATACTTCATCATACTCATCCACATTCATGAACGATGCCTTACGCCCTGTCAGCATTTTGTGCGCATAACTCTGATGTGAAACATCATAGACAATCTTATCTATCGGCGAATTGAATACATAATGCAGGGCGACAGTAGCTTCCACCATACCCAGATTCGGGCCTACATGGCCGCCATGTTCACTCAGTTTCTTTAGCAATACGCTACGCACTTCTCCACTCAATGTTTCCAGTTCACCAGCCGAAAGCCGTTTCACGTCGGCAGGTCCGTTAATTTTTTCTATATACATAGCCTTTATTATAAATATATGATTTATTGATGTCTTCGATGCTGCAAAAATACAACGGAGAAAACTTCCCGAAAGTAGACGGATTACGGTTTTCGTTACCATTTTTACGCTTTACATTCTTGCTCAAAATCTCTCCGGATGTGCATTTTTTACTTTGTTTTCTTGTCAAACCCAACTCTTTGCGTAAATTTGCAAGCTGATAGTTAACCGGATAATTTCAGTAGCAGGACTCTACTACTCCTATTCCCGGCACTGACATGATAGAAATACTAATACTAATAATTAATAGCATGAGTTTGAAAATTGTTGTATTGGCAAAACAAGTTCCCGACACACGTAACGTTGGGAAAGATGCCATGAAAGCCGACGGCACCATTAACCGCGCGGCACTCCCTGCTATCTTCAACCCTGAAGATCTGAATGCCCTTGAGCAGGCTCTCCGATTGAAAGATGAACATCCGGGCTCCACCGTAACCATCCTGACTATGGGACCCGGACGTGCAGCCGAAGTTATTCGTGAAGGACTTTACCGCGGTGCCGACAACGGTTATCTGCTGACCGACCGCGCTTTTGCCGGAGCCGACACACTGGCTACCTCATACGCCCTTGCCACAGCCATCAAGAAGATTGGCGACTATGACATCATCATCGGCGGCCGCCAGGCTATTGACGGTGATACGGCACAGGTAGGTCCTCAGGTTGCCGAAAAGCTGGGATTGACGCAGGTTACATATGCGGAAGAAATTCTGAATGTGGACGAAGCCTCCAAGAAGATCGTCGTAAAGCGTCATATTGACGGCGGTGTAGAAACAGTGGAAGGCCCGCTGCCTATCGTTATCACCGTCAACGGAAGCGCCGCTCCCTGCCGTCCGCGCAATGCCAAACTGGTACAGAAGTACAAACGCGCGCTTGGCGCACAGGAAAAAGCAGCCATCGAAAAAGAAGGCGCTGAACTGCCGTATGCAGCTCTCTACGAGAAATATCCCTATCTGAACATCACAGAATGGAGTGTGGCCGACGTAAACGGTGACCTCGCACAATGCGGTCTGAGTGGCTCTCCGACAAAGGTGAAAACCATTCAGAACATTTCATTCCAAGCCAAAGAAAGCAAGACACTGACAGGCAGCGACCGGGATGTAGAAGATTTGATTGTTGAACTGTTAGCTAACCACACGATAGGATAAGATTATGAATAACGTATTTGTATATTTAGAGATAGAAGGCACTACGGTTGCCGATGTCAGTCTCGAACTCCTGACCAAAGGTCGTAAATTGGCTAATCAGCTGGGCTGCCAACTGGAAGCTGTTGCCGCCGGAAACAATTTGGCAGGCATTGAAAAACAAGTATTGCCTTTCGGCGTTGACAAGCTTCATGTATTCGACGCTCCGGGCCTGTTCCCATACACTTCCCTTCCCCATTCTTCCGTCCTCATCAACCTGTTCAAAGAAGAACAGCCGCAAATCTGCCTGATGGGCGCAACCGTCATCGGTCGTGACCTCGGTCCGCGCGTATCGTCCGCACTGACCAGCGGACTGACAGCCGATTGTACTTCTCTCGAAATCGGCAGCCACGAGGACAAAAAAGAAGGTAAGACCTACGAGAACCTGCTGTACCAAATCCGTCCCGCATTCGGCGGTAACATCGTGGCAACGATTGTGAACCCCGAACACCGCCCGCAAATGGCAACCGTACGCGAGGGCGTGATGAAGAAAGAGATTCTGGATGCTAACTATAAAGGTGAGGTCATCAAACATGATGTAGCCAACTATGTTCCCGAAACGGACTATGTAGTAAAAGTCATCGACCGCCATGTAGAAAAGGCCAAACACAATCTGAAAGGCGCACCTATCGTCATTGCCGGTGGCTATGGCATGGGCAGCCGCGAAAACTTCGATATGCTGTTCGAACTGGCCAAGGAACTCCACGCCGAAGTAGGCGCCAGCCGCGCCGCCGTTGACGCAGGCTATGCCGATCACGACCGGCAGATTGGACAGACAGGTGTAACCGTTCGCCCGAAGCTCTATATCGCTTGCGGCATCTCAGGACAAATCCAGCACATCGCCGGAATGCAAGAGAGTGGTATTATCATCTCCATCAACAACGATGAAAACGCCCCTATCAACACCATTGCAGACTATGTTATCAACGGTACGGTAGAGGAAGTTATCCCGAAGATGATTAAGTATTACAAACAGAATAGTAAGTAAGAAAACTATGGCTAATTTTTATACAGATATTCCGGAACTCAAGTATCACTTGAATAATCCGATGATGCAACGTATCTGCGAGTTGAAAGAACGCGGTTACGAAGATAAAGACAAATTTGATTATGCACCGCAGGACTATGCGGATGCAATCGACTCCTACGATAAAGTGCTCGAAATCACAGGTGAAATCACAGGTGAGATTATCGCTCCCAATGCCGAAGGCGTGGACGAAGAAGGTCCGCACTGTGCCAACGGTCGTGTGGAATATGCCAGCGGCACCAAACAGAACCTCGATGCCATGGTGAAAGCCGGACTGAACGGCATGACCATGCCGCGTCGCTTCGGTGGACTGAACTTCCCGATCACTCCGTACACCATGTGCGCGGAAATCGTAGCTGCCGCTGATGCCGGCTTCGGCAATATCTGGTCTTTGCAAGACTGTATCGAGACTCTTTACGAGTTCGGCAACGAAGACCAGCACAGCCGCTTCATTCCCCGCATCTGCGCCGGTGAAACCATGTCCATGGACCTGACCGAGCCCGATGCCGGTTCCGACCTTCAAAGCGTAATGCTGAAAGCCACCTATGATGAAGCCAACAACTGCTGGCGTCTGAATGGTGTGAAGCGTTTCATCACTAATGGTGACGCCGACCTGCACCTCGTACTGGCACGTTCAGAAGAAGGAACAAAGGACGGTCGCGGCCTGTCAATGTTCATCTATGACAAGCGTGACGGTGGCGTAAACGTTCGCCGCATCGAGAACAAACTGGGTATTCATGGTTCTCCTACTTGCGAACTGGTTTACAAAAACGCTAAATGTGAGCTTTGCGGTGACCGCAAACTCGGTTTGATTAAATACGTAATGGCATTGATGAACGGCGCCCGTCTGGGCATTGCAGCCCAGTCCGTAGGTTTATCACAAGCTGCCTACAATGAAGGTCTGGCCTATGCCAAAGACCGTAAGCAGTTCGGAAAAGCCATCATCGAATTCCCGGCCGTATACGACATGCTGGCCATTATGAAAGCCAAGCTGGATGCCGGCCGCGCCCTGTTGTACCAAACTTCACGCTATGTAGACATCTACAAAGCCTTGGACGACATCGCCCGCGAACGCAAGCTGACCCCGGAAGAGCGTCAGGAACAGAAGAAATATGCAAAACTGGCAGACAGCTTCACTCCACTTGCCAAAGGTATGAACTCCGAATATGCCAACCAAAACGCTTACGACAGTATCCAAATCCATGGTGGTTCAGGTTTCATGCTGGAATATGCCTGCCAACGCATTTATCGTGATGCGCGTATCACCTCCATTTACGAAGGTACGACACAGTTGCAGACCGTAGCCGCTATCCGTTACGTCACCAACGGTTCTTATGCCGCTACCCTGCGCGACTATGAGCTGATTCCTTGCAGCGAAGAGATGCAACCACTCCTGGATCGTGTGAAAGAAATGACAAACAAGTTTGAAGCCTGCACCAATGCCGTCAAGGAAAGCGGCAACCAGGAATTGCTGGATTTCGTAGCACGTCGTCTTTATGAAATGGCTGCCGTATGCGTTATGTCCCACTTGCTGATTCAGGATGCTACAAAAGCGCCGGAACTGTTTGCCAAATCAGCACTTGTATACGTAAACTATGCTGAAGCAGAGATAGAAAAACACTTCAACTTTATCCGTAAGTTCAAGGCTGAAGAGTTAGACGGCTATCGCAAGTAAGCCCCTTAAAACTTTGATTGACATCCCATCCTGTCATTCAGAACGGAGCGAAGAATCTCTTCTCCTAATGTATAGGGAAAAAATTCTTCGTTGCAAACTCCTCTGAATGATAAGATGGGATGTCCTATTGAAATTTCGATATATCCATCTTCTTTATATCACTGCCGCAGGGTCAGTCCAAACCATCCAACAGCCTCAACTTATTGTGCAGCGAATAAATCTCCTGCTGCATTTCCTCCATACGTTCCAACAAATGATGAATGGCGTCAATGCCTTCTATATTAATGGACAAGTCGTAGTACATACGGCTGTAACGCTCCACATCCGGCAGTTGGGAGAACAACAAACAACGTTCTCCGCCTTCCGTCCGAATATCTATCAGGCCACCTTCCTGCAACATTTCAATAAACGAGGGCTCTATGTGGCACTTGTCGCAATATTCACTGATTATAATTAATTCGTTCTGCATACCCCATTCTCCTTTTTAGTTCATACTTTGAATTTTGCGGAACATCTCTTTCTGCTGTTCCGTCAGATTCGTTGGTAACTTTACGGAATAAGTCACAATCAAGTCACCGGACTGCCCTTCCTTCTTGTACACCGGAAAGCCTTTTCCTTTCAGGCGTACCTTCGTCCCGTTTTGTGTTTCGGGCTTTACTTTCAGTTTCACCTGACCTTCCAAAGTATCCACCAACTTTTCACCACCCAAGAGCGCCGTATAAAGGTCTATCTCCACACCTACATACAGGTCATTGTCCAAACGTTTAAAGACAGGGTCTTCCGCTATCACAAAAGTGATGTACAAGTCACCGGCGGGACCTCCGTTGATGCCCTCTCCACCGTAACCTTTCAGCTTGATGACCTGACCGTTGGCCACCCCGGCAGGAATAGTAATACGGACATTTTTACCGTTTACCGTCAATATCTGCTTATGGGTTTGGGCAGCATCACGAAGTGACAGATTCAAATCCGCATGGAAGTCTTGTCCACGAAAACCGGTATTCGCTCCTCCTCCACCACGCGTACGGTGTCCGAACATCTGTTCAAAGAAATCGGAGAAACCACCTGCATTACTTCCGGAAAATTCCTGTCCGTCGGAAGAGTACCAATATGTGCCGCCACCATCTGTACCAAAACCTGCGCCACCCTGACCGCCGAAACCTGTACCGCCAAAGCCTCCGAAACCTCCTGCCCCGGCCTGTTGCCTTGCCCGCTTCTGGGCTTCAAACTCATCAGCATGCTTCCAGTGCTCACCATATTCATCATATTTCTTTCTTTTTTCAGGATCACTTAGCACTTCGTTGGCTTCGTTGATAGCCTGAAATTTGTCTTTGGCAGTAGCATCATTCGGATTCAAGTCGGGATGATATTTCCGGGCCAATTTGCGGAACGCCTTCTTAATATCATCCTGAGATGCCGTTTTGTCTACTCCAAGGACTTGATAATAATCAATATAAGCCATAGTTTATAAGTTTTGTATTCTAAAAAGGATAGAACAAATAATACACCAACATTGTTTTCAGGAAATTAAAATACGTAAACAAATTTTAAAAACCATTCTACATCATATCAACCAATAACAAACAAGCATTTACCATTGTCTGTTCCGCTCTTCCGGTCTTCATTATGCCAAAAGAATGTAAATAACACATAATATCGTATAATTATTCACTCCAACACTTTCTAAAATTGATAGAAACTGCTTTATTTGCAATTAAATAAGCCTGTTTTCATAGTTCTTTCAACCTTAAATAAAAAGTCATTTATGAAACACTATTACCGGCTCTTAACACTGATACTGGCATCCCCCCCCTTCAGGCAAGGCGGGTGAAAAGAATACATATTGAAGCCACAAGTTCATCTTCAACAAAATCATCAAAGTAGAAAAGAAAAAAGGTTAGTTAGAAGGTTATCAAACAAAGGTATTTTAAGGTAAAAATCAATCAGTTTGTTTTCAGAAACCTTTCCACTCCAAGAGGAGGAAAGTTACAGATTAAGCTCCCCGGCCTGTGAAGGTCAGGGAGCTTTCAAACGAGTTTCATTCTGCTCTTCATTCCTAAAAATAGAAAAAGTAGTCTTTCAGCAACTCATCAATTGCCGGGCGAGGCATGTCAAGAACAACTGAAACTAAGCCGGACAGGCTCATCGGGCATAAAAAAACCGCGACACCTTCTGAAAAGGCATCGCGGCACTCTATATGATTAAGATATCAAGGGAAAAGAATTACATCATTCCACCCATACCGCCCATTCCAGGAGCACCCATAGGCATTTCGGGCTTATCTTCTTTCTTTTCTACAATGACACACTCAGTAGTCAGGAACATACCTGCAATGGAAGCAGCATTTTCAAGAGCCACACGAGTAACCTTAGCGGGATCTACCACACCGGCAGCGTGCAGATTTTCATAAACATCAGTACGTGCATTGTAACCGAAGTCTGCTTTGCCCTCGCGAACTTTCTGCACTACCACAGCACCTTCCTTACCTGCGTTGGCAACAATCTGGCGCAACGGCTCTTCGATGGCGCGCTTGATGATGTCAATACCGGTAGTTTCATCGGCATTGTCGCCCTGCAAACCTTCCAAAGCATCCAGTGCACGAATGTAAGCCACACCACCACCGGCAACAATGCCTTCTTCGATAGCGGCACGAGTAGCGCGGAGAGCATCATCTACGCGGTCTTTCTTCTCTTTCATTTCCACTTCGGAAGCAGCGCCTACGTACAGAACAGCTACACCACCTGACAATTTTGCCAAACGTTCCTGCAGTTTCTCCTTGTCATAATCAGACTTGGTAGAAGCAATCTGCGCCTTAATTTGTTCGCAACGTTCCTTGATATTTTCTTTTGCACCGGCTCCGTTTACAATAGTCGTATTGTCTTTGGAAACAGTTACCTTATCGGCTGTACCCAACATTTCAATAGTAGCCTGTTCCAGTTTCAAGCCTTTTTCTTCGCTGATTACAACACCACCGGTCAATACGGCAATATCTTCCAACATTTCCTTACGACGGTCGCCGAAGCCCGGAGCTTTCACTGCACAGATCTTCAACTGAGAACGCAGACGGTTAACAACCAATGTAGTCAATGCTTCGCTGTCCACATCTTCTGCAATTACCAACAGCGGACGACCTGTTTGTACAGCCGGTTCAAGGATAGGCAAGAAATCCTTCAAGTTAGAAATCTTCTTGTCGTAAATCAGGATGTACGGTTTCTCCATTTCACATTCCATCTTTTCAGTATTGGTAACGAAATAGGCAGAAAGATAACCGCGGTCGAACTGCATACCTTCTACTACACCGATAGTAGTATCCGTACCCTTAGCCTCCTCGATAGTGATAACACCGTCTTTGGAAACTTTGCGCATAGCGTCTGCAATCAGCTTACCGATAACCGGATCATTGTTGGCAGATACAGAAGCCACCTGCTCGATTTTATCGTAGTTGTCGCCAACCTTTTCAGACTGGCTCTTGATGGATTCCACCACTTTGGCAACAGCCTTGTCAATACCGCGCTTGATATCCATAGGACTTGCACCGGCAGTGACATTCTTCAAACCTTCGGCTACAATGGCCTGTGCCAATACGGTAGCAGTGGTTGTACCGTCACCTGCATCATCACCGGTTTTAGAGGCAACTTCCTTAACCAGTTGCGCACCTGTATTTTGGTAAGCATCGGCCAGTTCCACTTCTTTAGCCACCGTTACACCGTCTTTCGTGATGTGGGGAGCACCGAATTTCTTTTCGATGATTACGTTACGTCCCTTCGGGCCGAGAGTTACTTTTACTGCATTTGCCAGTGTATCGATACCTTTCTTCAATTGGTCGCGGGCATCGATATTGAATAATATTTCTTTTGCCATAATGTTTATCTAATTTAGAAATTACAAACTATAAATTACTAATTATCCCAAAACAGCGAGCACATCGCTCTGACGCATGATAAGGTATTTGGTTCCTTCAACTTCCAGTTCTGTTCCGGCATATTTGCCATACAACACTGTGTCACCAACCTTCAACACCATTTCTTCGTCTTTTGTTCCGTTGCCAACTGCTATAACTTCACCCTTTAAAGGTTTTTCTTTTGCCGTATCAGGAATAATGATACCGCCGATTGTCTTTTCTTCTGCAGGTGCAGGGAGTATCAGCACTCTGTCTGC
>CEAJ01013411.1_pt1 | contig 12963 bp, 14 predicted proteins | sample 554971 | NCBI WGS metagenome assembly CEAJ01 (sample SAMEA3182047, study PRJEB8094) | gut metagenome | biome: human; feature: gut; material: Stool; isolation source: human stools | place: Canada | collected 2011-11-29
ACAAATTTGAAGGGCTAAAATCTATTGTTGGCATTCTGTCACGAAGAACTATCGTTTCAACAGGTGAAACTTCCGAGGAAAACAGGTACTACGTAACTTCCCTAGGAAATGAAAGGCCTGAGGAAATCGCCAATGCAATAAGAAAGCACTGGGGAATAGAGAATAATTTGCACTGGCAATTAGACTTTACCTTTAGAGAAGACGAAAGTAGAAAGGTGAAAAATGCAGCAAGGAACTTCTCTACTATTACTAAGATTGCTTTGTCCATCCTTAAAAAGGATAAAACGATCAAGGGAAGTATCAACTTAAAAAGAATGAAAGCTGGCTGGGACGAAAATTACCTGTCAAAACTTTTGGAGGCGAACGCATTTTGATGCGTCCGCCCTGTGTCACGGAATGGCGGTTCCGTATCACGGAACGGAGATTTTCATAGTGATTCGAGAACAAATTCATAGAGAACTAAAAACTTTTTATACTATGGCTATATATAAATTGCAAGAGATGCCCGACATGCAGAACAAAGGCAAGAAGAGAGTCTATCCCAAGTTGGTTGTCAACCGCCAGTTGAACACCAAGGAGTTCATCGAAAAGATGCACTTCCGCAACCGTGCCATTTCACCAAGCGTCACCACGGCTGTGCTGACCGACATCGCAGACTACTTGGGCGAGATGCTATCCATGGGTTACACAGTAAAGTTGGATGGCCTCGGCACCTTCTCGCTGTCATTAGACTTCGACGACGAGAAGTCAAAGGAGCTAACGAGCGATGACGACAAGATGCTCTATCGCAAGGTGACGGTGAAGGACGTGAACTTCAAGTCTGACTCCGAACTGGTGAAATACGTCAACCAAGAAATAGACTTAGAGCGAGAGCCAGGAGGTGTGACCCGACTCTACAAGAAGAAATACACCCTCGAAGAGCGTATCCAACGAGGCAAGGATTGGATCAAGGAGCATGTCTTCTTCACCCTGCAGGATTACGCTGACATCAACAACCTAAGCCGCACCACAGCCTCGCTGGAACTCAAGAAGTTGACCACAGGTCCCGATGCTCCCTTCGATTACACCGGCAGAGGAAGCCACAAGATCTGGACAGATAAAGAATAAAGCGAGGGAGCGCAACCAGTGTGTCCTTTTGCCCAAGGAGTCGGGCTATTTGCCTGTTTCCTTGGGTGTGCGCTTGTCACGACGATAGCTGCGATAATCGTCGAGAGGAATCTCCTTGTCGGGCTCCACCAGCTCGCCCTGACGTGGCAACTCAAACTTCATGTACTTGATGTTGAGTCCGCGCTCTATCCACATACTCTCATAGTAAGTCTGGATGGAGAGAATCTTGCGTGTCACATCGTCGATGCCCTCATGATGATAGAGGTCTTCGGTACGGAAGAGCACAGGCAGATGATTCTCCTGCACCATATAGGTGGTATAGGTGAAGAGGAAATTGGAATCGGTCTTGAGATGGATGATGCCGCCATCCACGAGGAAGTGGCGATAACGGTTCATGAAATAAGTGGAGGTAAGGCGCTTGCGAGGATTCTTCATCTGTGGATCGCTGAAGGTAAGCCATATCTCCTGCACCTCGTCCTGGACGAAGAAGCGGTCGATGATCTCAATGTTGGTACGCAGGAAAGCCACGTTCTTCTGTCCTTCCTCAATGGCTTTCTTGGCTCCAGTCCACATACGGGCGCCCTTGATGTCTACTCCGATGAAGTTCATCTCTGGATAGAGTTTGGCAAGTTCTACGGTATATTCGCCCTTACCACATCCCAACTCAAGAACGATGGGATTGTCGTTGTGGAAATACATCTCACGCCATTTGCCCTTCATCTCGAAAGGCACGTCGTCTACCACACTATAAGGGTACTGGAAGACATTCTCGAATGCCTCCATGTCTGCAAACTTTGCTAATTTTCCTTTGCTCATGTATCTGTCTTTGTTGTTTTTGCGTGCAAAGTTACAGATTTTTTATGAAAAAAGGGCACTCTTGCCAGACTTATCTGACATGAGTGCCCTTAACTTCTGCAATTAAGGAAGTTAAAGGAGTTAAGGAGTTAAGGAGTTAAGGAGTTAAGGAGTTAAGGAGTTAAGGAGTTAAGACAAATGCCTTGGAGGGCAATGTTTAATCTCAAGTCCACAAAAGCTGTTGTCTTAACTCCTCAGCGACCGAAGGGAGCGATAACTCCTTTAACTCCTTAACTTTTGAACTTTCGGAATGTTATTCGATAACAACAGTGGTCCAGCCATGCTTGTCCTCGATGGTGCCATACTGAATACCACGGAGGGTGTCGTACAGGTGCTTGGAGATAGGACCAGGTTTATCGCCAAAGTTATAGCGCTTGCCAGTATCGAGGTCGTCGATATAGCTGATAGGACTGATAACGGCAGCTGTTCCGCAGGCACCAGCCTCCTCGAATGTATCGAGCTCGTCCTCAGGAATCTGTCTGCGCTCTACCTTCATACCGAGGTCTTCAGCCAACTGCATCAAGCTCTTGTTGGTGATAGATGGGAGGATAGATGTACTCTTAGGTGTCACGTAGGTATTGTTCTTGATGCCAAAGAAGTTGGCAGCACCACACTCGTCCATGTACTTTTTCTCCTTGGCATCGAGATAGAACTCGCATGCATAGCCCTTCTCGTGAGCAATATTGTTGGCTCTGAGAGAAGCAGCATAGTTGCCACCCACCTTATATATACCTGTTCCGAGAGGAGCAGAGCGGTCGAAATCACGAATGATGACGTAAGGGTTGGTAGAGAAACCACCCTTGAAGTAAGGACCTACAGGAGTGACGAAAATGAGGAAGCAATACTCTGTGGCAGGATGAACACCCACCTGTGCGCTGGTACCGATGAGGAGCGGACGGATATAGAGTGTAGCACCACTCTCATAGGTAGGAATCCACTCCTGGTTGAGTCGAACCACCTTCTTTACCATTTCCTCAAACATCTCAGTAGGTACTTCAGGCATCATAATGCCACGGCATGTACTCTGCAAGCGAGCAGCATTCTCATCCATACGGAATACGCGCACCTTGCCGTCAGGACAGCGATAAGCCTTCAGGCCTTCGAATGCTTCCTGTCCATAGTGAAGGCAGGTAGCAGCCATGTGCAGTTTGAGATACTCATCAGAGCAAACTTCTATTTCGCCCCATTTTCCGTTGCGATAGTAGCAGCGAACATTGTAATCGGTCTGGCGATAGCCAAACGACAGATTAGACCAATCCAAGTCTTTCATAACATTTACTTTTTTAATGTTCTACTTATATTTAGCTGCAAAAGTACAAAATAATCCGTTAATCTGCAACTTTTTTGTCTAATATTTAGTAAAATAGTCAGCTTATTGAAGTTTCGCATGTCAAGGAGTTATCTTTTTGAGGAGTTAAGAAGTTAAGGAGTTATCGCTCCCTTCGGTCGCTGAGGAGTTAAGACAACAGCTTTTGTGGACTTGAAATTAAACATTGCCCTTCAAAGCATTTGTCTTAACTCCTTTAACTCCTTAACTCCTTTAACTTCCCCCTATTCTTCACTCAGCAACTTTTTGATTTCCTCGTCCGTCTTAGTGAGTTTATCCTTGCAGAGTTTCACCAAAACCTTGGCACGCTTCAGTTGTTCGGACAGTTGGTCGATGTCCAACTCATCGCGCTCCATCTTGTCCACGATCTCCTCCAGTTCGCTGGCTGCTTTTTCGTATTTCATTTCATTGTTTTCCATTGTTTGTATGTTTTAATATTACTATTCCACTTTCGACTTGACGGTGCCTTCGGCGAATCTCGTAACGATAACGTCACCAGATGTCAACAGCGAAGCGGAGCGAATACTCTTGCCGTTCTTCAGCGTGATACTGTATCCGCGCTTCAAGAGCAGTTCCGGGTCCTGCGACCTGATGCGCTGTTCCAGCATCTGCAGGCGATGACTCTCACTCATCATCTTCCTTTCGAGGACAGGCTGCACATTCTGCGAGATAATCTCCAACTTGCGTTGCGCATCAGCCACCTTAGACAGCACTTGCTGCGAGAGACGGTTCATCAGGCGGTCGATATATGCTCCCTGGCGGGTCTTCACCAAAGAGAACTGCACAGGAATACTTTTGTTCAGACGGTCAAGCCGCATCTTCTCCACTTGCAAGCGGTGCTTCACGTTTTGCACAATCGTTTCCTGTGCCTCCATCACCCTGACATACACATCCGTGAGGTGCTGAACCAGAAAGGCGGCAGCAGCCGTCGGCGTCTTCACCTTCTGGAAGGAGATCATGTCGAGAACACTCTCGTCTCGCTCATGTCCTATACCTGTGATTATCGGCAAGGGGAAGTTGGCCACATTCTCTGCCAATGCAAGGGTGTCGAAGCCAGAGAGATCGCTGGTAGCACCACCGCCACGGATGATGACCACACAATCCCAATCCTCATATTCGGCATCAATACGGTTGAGGGCAGCGATGACACTTTGCTCTACGCCCTCGCCCTGCATAGTGGCAGCAAAGAGGCCCGTCTTGAACTGCAAGCCATAATCGTTGCCGGCAAGTTGATTGCAGAAATCGCCATAACCGGCAGCCGTGGCACTCGACACTACCGCAATGCGCTGGCAGAACATCGGGAGAGCCAGTTCCTTCTGCAAATCGAAGACTCCTTCTTCTTTCAGCGTCCGGATGATTTCCTGTCGCTTGCGAGCCATATCTCCCATCGTATAGTTGGGGTCTATGTCGTCGACGATCCATGAGAAGCCATAGTTCTCGTGGAACTGGGCATGCACCTTGAGAAGGACCTTCATTCCGGCATGAAGTCTTTGTCCTGTAATCTGCTCAAACTGCGGACGTATGCTTATCCAGCGGTTACGCCAGCAGGCAGCATGAGCCTTGGCTATGGGTGTATTGGAGCGTTCTTCCTTCTCTATCAGTTCCATGTAGCAATGACCTCCATACCCCTCGCGCACCTCCGACAGTTCCGCCTCTACCCAATAACTGTCGGGCAGAGTCATCGAAAGTGCATCGCGAACCATCGAGTTCAATTCATAGAGAGATAATCTTTGCTTCATACTCTTATATTTTTATCTCCGTGCCTACTTTATCGCTTTCCCTGTCAGGTAAGCTTTCCAGAAGTCCGGCACACCATATCCATAGATATTATCGGGATGCTGCTGATTATTGCCAGCCAACCTGACGAGTTTGATGATCTGTCGGGCAGACTTGTGCGGGAAAGCCTGCCACAGACAAGCCACCATGCCAGCCACGAGGGGCGAAGAGAAAGACGTGCCATTGTCGTTGATGATACTTCCACGTCCTGTTATGACAGAGGTAGGACTTCCCATCGCCATCACATCGGGCTTGATGCGTCCGTCGGCAGTAGGACCGACAGCACTGAAGGGAGCATTGACACCTTGCGGATTGACGCTGCCCACCGTGATAATATCCTTGGCATCGGCAGGAAAGTTGATGCGTTTCCAGGTTCCCATACCATCATTGCCAGCCGAATTGACGCAGACAATACCTTTGTCTGCCAACATAGAGGCAGTATGCGAGATGAGCGCCGTCTGTCCGTCCTGCTCGGCATAATGATGACTCGCAGAGGCATCATCGAAATCATGATATCCCAAAGAAGAATTGATGACGTCTACCCCCACACTGTCGGCATATTCGGCAGCCTCGGCCCAGTAGTCTTCCTCGGCAAGACTCTCCGTACGCTCGTCCTCGCAGCGCACCAAGAGATAGGAGGCCTCGGGAGCCACACCTACATAATAATTCGGCGCATTGGCAGCCATGACAGAAAGCACCATCGTGCCGTGCTCCATCTCTGAGAAGATATTATCAGAAGGAGGAACCACAAAATCCTTCAGTCCAGCCAGCCGGATGCCATGAAAAGCCGGAATCTTGTCGACATTCATAAAGCCCCCATCGAAGACGGCTATCATCATGCCCTTGCCACGAAACCCACTGTCGTGCAGTCGCTTGCCACCCAAAGATGAAATCTGCGCATCGGCCGAACCATAAGCCTCGCCATAGCTCTCCCAGGGACTCAGTTCCTTACGGAAGGAGGTACGTTTGCGCTGACTCACCGAGTCGGGCGAGGCAAAGACCTTCACCTTGCGCGTAATAAAGGGCAGTTCCTGCAGTCGCCTGAGCTGCTTCTCCTTATGAACACGCACCAGCAGGGTGTTGTTCCACTTGCTCCTCCCCACGATCTCTACCCCGGCTTGGCTCACAGCCTTCACATAGGCAGGAGCCACAGGCAGGTCGGTAAGGTCGACTGCCAGCTTCTGTCGCTTGCGTCTTTCAATCGAGCGTGAAGAGAGAAACTCCTCAGGTCTGTCGATCGAGAAGGGGTTATGTTCGAGGTCTTTGTCCTGCAGATAGATGCGGTACATCAAGCACTTGCCACCGGGGAAAGACACCAGGTTGGTGTCAGCTATGCGGGCAGGAGCCAGAATGCCCCATGCCACCAGCAGGAATATAAGTACAGCTTGTTTCATTTGCTTCGAAAAAGGATTTAGTCACAAGATGCAAAAGTAAGTTTTTCTTGCGACATAGCCAAACGAAAAGTCATATTTTTGTCCATTTGTCATCATCGAGGCAACTTTTTCGGACAGAACGGACAAGGTATCAATATTTTTTTGTAATTTTGCAACATGGAAAATAAGCAAGCGACATTAGAATTAGGCACCAAGCCTGTGGGTAAATTGCTTATACAATATGCCCTTCCCGCCATGATAGCGATGACAGCAGCCTCGCTCTACAACATCGTAGACCGCGTGTTTATCGGTCAGGGAGTAGGAGCCATGGCCATCTCCGGTCTTGCCATCACCTTCCCCTTTATGAACCTCACGGCAGCCTTTGGAGCCGGTGTTGGCGTGGGAGCCTCAACAGCCATCAGTGTGAAACTGGGCCAGAAAGACTACGCCACAGCCCAGAACATATTAGGCAACACGATATCGCTTAATCTCATCATCGGTATCGGACTGAGTATCATCTGTCTGCTCTTCCTCGACCCCATCCTTCGGTTCTTCGGAGCCAGCGACCAGACGCTGATCTATGCTCACGAGTATATGGTCATCATCCTGTTGGGCAACGTGGTGAGCCACATGTACTTTGGCATGAATGCCCTGCTCAGGGCAGCAAGCAAGCCACGGCAAGCCATGTATGCCACCATCTTCACGGTGGTGATGAACGTGATACTGGACGCACTCTTCATCATCGTCTTCAAATGGGGAATACAGGGAGCCGCCATTGCCACTATCCTGTCGCAGCTGATGGCGCTGTGCTGGCAATTCAAACTCTTCAGCAACAAGAGCGAGCTGCTCCACTTCAAGAAAGGCATCTACAAACTGAAGCGCAAACTCGTAGACAACATTCTCGCCATAGGCGTCTCGCCTTTCCTGATGAACGTGTGCGCCTGCATCATCGTCATCTTCATCAACAACCAGCTGGTACGCTTCGGAGGCGACCTGTCGGTGGGAGCCTACGGAATAGCCAATGGCATCGCGATGGTGTTTGTGATGTTCGTGCTCGGCGTCAACCAGGGCATGCAGCCAATAGCCGGCTACAACTATGGCGCGCAGAAGATAGACCGACTGATGCGCGTGCTGAACCTCAGCATCCTTGCAGCCACAGCCATCATGGTGACGGGCTGGCTGATAGCCATGTTCCTACCCTATTATTGCGCACGACTGTTTACTACAGACAAGACGCTGATAGACTTGGGCATCAAGGCCATCAGAGTGGTGATGGTCTGCTTCCCGATCATCGGATTCCAGATGGTCATCACCAATTTCTTCCAGTGCATCGGAAAGGTAAAGATCAGCATCTTCCTCTCCCTGTCGAGACAGTTGCTCATCCTCCTGCCGCTCTTAGCATTCCTGCCGATAATATGGGATATCGACGGCGTATGGTACAGTATGCCTATCTCCGATTTCTCGGCTGCAGTCATTGCCGGAGTCGTGATGATGAGATACATGAACAAGCTGAAGAGAATGCACAAGGAGAACGAGAAGTTAAAGGAGAACTCCTGAACTTGCCAAAGTTCAATAAATACTACAAAAAAATAATACCTTATGACTAAGATAATTATAAACGTGGGCCGACAGATAGGCAGTGGCGGACACATCATCGCAGAGAAGTTGGCAAAGGATTTCGGTTGCAAGTGCTACGACCGTGAGCTACTCAACCTGGCAGCCAAGGAGAGCGGATTCTCCGAGAAATTCTTCGAGCAGAACGATGAGCAGAAGGGATTCTTCAAGTCTCTCTTCCACACCCATCTGCCTTTCCTGAGCGACAACAATTTCTATCACAACGACTTCTCGCAGGAAGGACTGTACAAGTTTCAGAGCGATGCCATCAAGAAGGCAGCCGACGAGGGCAACTGCGTTTTCGTAGGCCGTACTGCCGACTATGTGCTGCGCGATTACAAGAACGTGATCAACATCTTCATCACCGCCAACATCGACGACCGCATCAAGGCCGTGTGCAAGCGAAAGAACATCGACAGGGCCGCCGCCCGCAAGTTCATCGAGAACCACGAGGAGCAGCGCGCCTCCTACTACGATTACTATACAGGCAAGAAGTGGGGGCACAGCGAAAGCTACGACCTCTGCATCAACAGCAGCCTTCTGGGAATAGAAGAGACAGAGAAGTTTATCGCAGAATTTATCAGAAAGAAATTTAATTTATAATTAACTTCGCATGTGGGGAAGTTAAAGGAGTTTAGGAGTTAAGACGTATGTCTTGCAGCTTAATAACTACGCCAAAAAGACTGTTGTCTTAACTCCTCAGCGACCGTAGGGAGCGATAACTCCTTTAACTTCTGAAACAAAACATTAAAACCATCATATATATAAATGAAGAAGATTATGCTTTTGGGCTCAGGCGAACTGGGCAAGGAGTTTACCATCGCCGCAAAGCGCGCAGGACAGTACGTCATCGCTTGCGACAAGTATGACAATGCACCAGCCATGCAAGTAGCCGACGAGCGAGAAGTGTTCTCGATGCTCGATGGCGACGCATTGACCGCAGTGGTAGAGAAACATCGTCCAGACATCATCGTGCCCGAGATTGAAGCCATCCGCACCGAGCGACTCTTCGACTTCGAGAAAGAGGGCATTCAGGTTGTGCCTTCAGCACGCGCCGTCAACTACACCATGAACCGCCGTGCCATCCGCGACCTGGCAGCCAAGGAACTGGGACTGCGCACAGCCAAGTATTTCTATGCCAAGACCTTCGAGGAGTTTAAGAACGCAGCCGACGAGATCGGCTTCCCATGCGTAGTGAAGCCACTGATGAGTTCCAGCGGTCACGGACAAAGCTATGTTCACAACGACGACGAGCTGGTAGAAGCATACAAGGAAGCCATGGAGGAAGGCCGTGGCGACGTCAAGGAAGTGATCATCGAAGAATTCATCGACTTCGATTCTGAGTTCACGCTCCTCACCGTCACACAGAAAGACGGCCCTACCCTCTTCTGCCCACCTATCGGCCACGTACAGAAGGGCGGCGATTATCGTGAGAGTTGGCAACCCTTCCAGCTTCCTGAGGAAGCCCTGAAGAAGGCTCAGCACATAGCAGCCGAAGTCACCAAGGCCCTTACCGGTGCCGGACTTTGGGGCGTAGAGTTCTTCCTGAGCAAGCAGGGCGAAGTCATCTTCTCTGAGTTGAGTCCACGTCCACACGATACGGGTATGGTAACCCTGGGTCACACCACCAACCTGAGCGAGTTCGAGCTTCACTTCCGTGCCGTCATGGGCTTGCCTATCGCCGGCATCCATCTCGAGCACATCGGCTGTTCTGCCGTCATCCTCTCACCCGAAGAGAGCACCGAGCCATTGCACTACAACCTCATAGATGCCCTGAAGGAAGACCACACCCGCATCCGCATCTTCGGCAAGCCAGAGGCTCATGTAGGCCGCCGCATGGGAGTCGTTCTCTGCTACGGCGAGAAGGGCGACGACCTGAATGCCCTGCGCGACAAGGCAAAACGTCTGGCTAAGACCGTACTCGGCACAGACCCATACATGAAGAAATAAGACATGAAAGAATTAGGAAGAATCATCACATTACCCAAGATATTCGACCCAAGAGGCAACCTGACTGTGGCAGAGGGAGAGACGAACATTCCCTTTGCCATTGCCCGTGCCTACTGGACCTACGACGTTCCGGGCGGAGAAAGCCGTGGGGGCCATGCCCACAAGGAGTGTCAGGAATTCATCATTGCAGCCAACGGTTCCTTCTCTGTCACGCTCGATGACGGAGAGCAAAAGAAGACCTATCATCTCAACCATCCTTGGGAAGGCCTGTTCGTAGATGTCAATATCTGGCGGACACTGGATGATTTCTCTTCCGGCTCCCTTTGCCTGGTACTTGCCTCCCACAAGTTTGAAGAGGAAGACTACATTCGCGAATACGATGAATACCTCAGATTCATCAATACGAAAAACAGTCCTTCCCACTCAACTACAGAGAACAAATCATTCAAGAAACATGTTTGAGATAAAGAGATACAGCGAAGCAGACAAGGATGTTTGGAATGTTCATGTAGAACAAGCACGCAATGCCACCTTCCTTCTCAACCGCTCCTACATGGACTATCACAGCGACCGCTTTCATGACCATTCGCTCATGATATTCCGCAACGGCAAGCTCTATGCTCTGCTTCCCGCCAATGAAGCCGGAGATACATTCTTTTCTCATCAAGGGCTCACCTATGCAGGACTGCTTACTACCGAACATGCCTCAGCAGAAGACATCTGCCAGGTATTCGTTGCCATCAACACCTACCTGAAGCAGGCAGGTTTCCGAAAATGTATCTACAAACCTATTCCCTGGATTTACCAGCAACAGCCAGCCGAAGAAGACCTCTACGCCCTCTTCAAGGAATGTCATGCGCAAATCTGCGCCAGGAACATAGCGGCAGTCATCGACATGAAGCATCCGCCTAAATGGTACAACATCAGGAAGTCGGGTGCAAGGAAAGCCCAGGAAAGCGGAATCCACATAGAAGAAAGCGAGGATTACGCAACCTTCTGGAGCATCTTAACCGAAAACCTGATGAACACCTATCATGCCCATCCCGTTCATACCCTGCAAGAGATGATCAGATTGAAAACATCTTTCCCAGACAACATCAAGCTGTATGTTGCCCGAACAGAAACAGGCAAGATGTTAGGCGGAACCGTTTTATACATCAGCAGGAAAGTGGTCCACACGCAGTACATCTCCGCATCAGAAGAAGGAAAGCAGTCGCATGCACTCGACGCATTGTTTCAGGATCTCATTAAAATAAGGTATAAGGATTTTGATTATTTCGATTTCGGAACATCCAATGAAGAAGGAGGAAAAGTGCTCAATGCCAGCCTCATCTATCAGAAAGAAGGTTTCGGAGGAAGAGGCGTGGTTTACGACACCTACGAATGGGAATTATAATCTGCACGACAAGAACCATAAAAAAGGAGTCAATCATGTTGACTCCTTTTATTTTATAACACCTTACTCAGATACGGAAGTTGAGTAACATTTCTTTAAAATCGGAAATGACTAATGACTAAATCTTGCGAAGATCATCAAAAGTCCTTAATGACAAATGACACTAATGACATAATGACATCGGAGGCTTAGCAGCTATAAAAACAAAAATGGCAGAAGAAATACCTGTGCATAAAAATACAAATGGCTTTACCCACATTCCCCCAACCCACATTTGTCAGGGAAATACAAAAAGTTCAATAGCTGCCTAATGATATCTTTCATAAATAAATATAAAAAATAAATATATACAACTTTTCACCAGTGTCTCGTTTAAACGGGACACTGGTGATGCAATATAATTGTTTTATTATTTCACCGCAATCTTTATAGAATCCTTACCTACTTTGGCGATAACTAATGATTCGTTTACGGCATAAGAGGCTGCACCATTCGCTGCAACCGAAGAGCCGAGATACTTGCCGTCAGTAGCATAGAACTTCACTACTTCGCCATTATCAAGTCCAGAGAGAGTAACAATACCATCATGGGCAGAAGCCACAACGCCACGTGTTCTTACCATATTGATATTGGTACCATTATCCAAGTTAGCATTAATCCAATACAGAGTTGCCTCCGCCTTATCAGATGCTTTATATCCATCTGCTGTAGCATAAACTGAAATCTTATAGGCTGCAGAAAGAGATACTTCTCCATTTTCGCTCAGCGCATTAGACTTAATATCTGTATCAGTTATTGTATAATGATACCTTGCTCCTGTTGTTTCGCAAGCGAACATCAACTTGCCTTCGCCATAAGAAACTGATGGAGTAGAACACTGAGTAACTGGCTTGTTATCTTCTCCTGTTTCGTCTGGATTCCAGGCATAGATATATTTATAATTAGATCCAAAAGCATTTTTATAATCCTGTAGATATTCTGTTGGAACCATAATTATACTTGTCGTTGGTATTCCTAAGTCTGCGTAATTTGATTTACAATATTTACCTTCAAAATATACAGTTTCCAGGTTTTGACAATATAAGAAGCAATTCCCACCCAATGAAGTAACAGATGAAGGGATGGTGATAGAGATCAAACCACTGCAACCTTCAAAGCAATAAGCACCCAATGAAGTAACAGATGAAGGGATGGTGATAGAGGTTAAGCCACGGCAGAAGCTGAAGCAAGACCCACCCAATGAAGTAACAGATGAAGGGATGGTGATAGAGGTTAAGCCACTGCAACCTTCGAAGCAAGACCACCCCAATGAAGTAACAGATGAAGGGATGGTGATAGAGGTTAAGCCACTGCAACCATAGAAGCAATAATGACTCAATGAAGTAACAGATGAAGGGATGGTGATAGAGGTTAAGCCACTGCAACCAGAGAAGCAAGACTCACCCAATGATGTAACAGATGAGGGGATGGTGATAGAGGTTAAGCCACTGCAACGATCGAAGCAAGAGTTACCCAATGAAGTAACAGATGAAGGGATGGTGATAGAGGTTAAGCCACTGCAACCA
>CEAJ01005056.1_pt1 | contig 12787 bp, 10 predicted proteins | sample 554971 | NCBI WGS metagenome assembly CEAJ01 (sample SAMEA3182047, study PRJEB8094) | gut metagenome | biome: human; feature: gut; material: Stool; isolation source: human stools | place: Canada | collected 2011-11-29
CGAAAGCCGCTTCACCTTTATTGATTTAAACCCCGCCTGGGAATACGATATTAAGGTTGTGGCAATCGCGGCTGACGGCAACACTTCAAACGCAACCTACAGAATTTGCGCGGCATGTGCGCCGGTGCAGAATTTAGCCGTGTCCGTTAAAGGCACAAACGAAATCGAAGCCACATGGAATTATGCCGTTTGCCACGGCTATTACATTCAGTGGAGCACCGACCCCGAATTTAAATCCGATGTTCACGGCGAATGGATAAACAACACATTTACCGAAAGCTATGCAATCGCAACGGACGGCCCCGCAAACAATTATTATGTTCGCATTCGCTGCTGGAAAAATTATGACGGCGGCAAAATCTTCAGCGATTTCACAAGCGGCGTTAAAGCCGGCGGCATGCTGCCTCCCACAGAATTTACCGTTACCGGCAGGGGCGACGGCGGCAAGGCGCTGTGGCTTGATTGGAGCGATGTTGACGGTGCCGTTAAATACGAAGTTTACGATGTTACAAACAACACAAACACGCTAAAGGACACCGTAACGAAAAGCGAAGTTAAATTCATCGATTTGAACCCCGCCTGGGAATACGATATCAAGGTTGTGGCAATTGACGCAAACGGCGGCACATCAAGCGCAACCTACAGAATTTGCGCGGCGTGCGCGCCGGTTGAAAATCTTGTTGCAGTTGCAACGGGCGATAATGAAATCACAGCAGGCTGGGATTATGCGGTTTGCCACGGATATTATATTCAGTGGAGCACCGACCCCGAATTTAAATCCGATGTTCACGGCGAATGGATAAACAACACATTTACCGAAAGCTATGCAATCGCAACTGACAGCCCTGCAAACAATTATTATGTGCGCATTCGCTGCTGGAAAAATTATAACGGCGGCAAAATCTTCAGCGATTTCACGGATGCCGAAAGAGCCATGGAAATCATTCCGACGGAAAGCTTTGCCGTTACCGGCAGAGGCAACGGCGGCAAATCCCTTTGGCTTGATTGGGCAGATGCGAAAGATGCGGTTATTTACGGCATTGTTGATGTTACAAACGACGAATACACCGAAGTGGGCACATCGGAGGAGAGCAATTTCACATTCACAAATCTTAATCCCTCTTGGGAATATGATGTTGTGGTTGTGGGATTTGACAAAAACGGTGACGCCTGCGCCATTAGCGATTCTTACAGATTTTGCGCGGCATGCCCGCCGGTTGAAAACTTTAAGGCAACCATTACGGGCAACAATACAATTTCGGCAACTTGGGATTACGCGGTTTGCCACGGATATTATATCCAGTGGAGCACCGACCCCGAATTTAAATCCGATCTTCACGGCGAATGGATAAACGACACATTCACCGAAAATTACGCCATAAATACCGACGGCTCTGCCGAAAACTATTATGTTCGCATACGCTGCTGGAAATATTATAACGACGGAAAGATTTTCAGCGATTTTTCCGCACCGATTCTGCCCGAATAGCACAAAGTCAATAAAAAAATCAACGCGCTCTTTTGCAAAAGCAAAGGGGCGCGTTTTATCTGCTTAAATCAAGCAAAAGCTATGGATTTAAAAAAAGAAATATGCTAAAATATGCGAAGCCACACCTATAATGGAGAATTTTTAATATGAAAATCAACTACAAACAAACGATTAGCGCTTGCTTTATCGGCTATATAATCCAGGCAATAGTTAATAATTTTGTGCCTTTGCTCTTTGTTACATTTCAGAAAAGCTATTCAATCGAGCTTTCAAAAATCACCGTGCTGATAACGATAAATTTTGTTATTCAGCTTTGCATTGATTTGGCTTCTGCTTATTTCATTGACAAAATAGGCTATCGTGCCTCGGCGCTGATTGCGCACGGCTGCTCCGCCGCAGGGCTGATACTGCTCACAATTTTGCCCGAGCTTTTGCCGAGCGCATATGCGGGAATAGTGATTTCCGTTATTATATATGCAATCGGCGGCGGCTTGCTCGAGGTTCTTTTAAGCCCGATAATCGAAGCCTGCCCCACGGGAAACAAAGAAAAGGCCATGAGCCTTTTGCATTCGTTTTATTGCTGGGGGCACATGGGCGTTGTGCTGCTTTCCACCGCGTTTTTTGCAATTTTCGGCATAGAAAATTGGAAAGCACTTGCTTTGATTTGGGCTGCCGTGCCCGTTTTTAACGGAATATTTTTCACCCGCGTGCCTATTTATCCGCTTGTTGACGAAGGCGAAAAAGGACTTACATTAAAGCAACTTGCCGCAAGCAAAACCTTTTGGATAATGATGCTGATGATGGTTTGCGCAGGCGCAAGCGAGCAATCGGTGAGCCAATGGGTCTCCGCCTTTGCCGAGGAAGGGCTCGGCGTAAGCAAAACGATCGGCGACCTTGCAGGCCCAACGGCATTTGCCGCGCTGATGGGAACATCAAGGCTGATTTACGGCAAGCTCGGCCACAGAATAGATATAAACAAATTCATGGGCTTCAGCTGCGTTTTATGCATTGCGGCATACTTGTGCATTTCAATTGTGCAAAACCCTGCGATTGAGCTTATCAGCTGTGCCGTTTGCGGCTTTTCCGTGGGTATACTTTGGCCCGCCACCTTCAGCAAAGCTTCTGCCTCAATCAAAGGCGGCGGCACCCTGCTTTTTGCAATGCTTGCCTTGGCGGGCGATCTCGGCTGTTCCGCAGGCCCCACTCTTGCGGGCTTTGTTTCCGGCAAATTCGGCAACAATTTAAGAGCCGGAATTTTGGCGGCGATCGTGTTTCCTGCTTTACTGCTTTTGGGGCTTTTGCTTTCAAGAAAAAACTCAGGCGGCAAAATCAAAAAGGCCTGAACAGAATTTTCGACAAGCGTTTTACCGGCAGGATTTAGTTCGCAGGCTCATCATATTTAAGCGCAAAAAACGGATGCACCTTAAGCGACGCATCCGTTTTGCTTTATGTTTACCGGCGATTGGTTTACACACGGCATTTTTTATATTTTATTGAAACACTGTTTATTCGTCGTTTTCTCGTTCCTCAAGTGCTTTGCGGCGGCGAGCCTTGCGTTTTTTTGCATTGCTTACGGCCAAGGTGATATAAGCCGCAAGGCCGATAACAACCACGGCGATAACGATTTTAACCGCTGTGAGCGAGAAAAACGCCTTTATCGAATTAAGCACTTTCAGCAAAGTGGAAAGCTCCACATCATCGGCGGCAACAAGCGTGGTTGTGGCAACCACCTGATCGCCGTAAATTATATCCGCCGTGCAGATTTCATCACCCTTTTTAACGGGGGCCTTAATTTCCTCGGGCTTATTTTGAACCTTGATAATGACGGTGGATTTATCAAGCCCAACGGGCACAATCGCCGTTACATCATCCTTGGCAACAAGGCGAACGGTGTCGGCATTTTTGCCGTTTTTAACCGGCACTTCATCCACAACCTCACTTTGCTCAAGCACTGTGGAATATTTAAACTGTGAAAATGCCCAATCAAAAAGTGTGGCAGCGTCTATAAACGAACATTTTTCAACATAGCCGTCCTTATTATAATCTATCACGGGCGCGCCCAAAACAACGGCGAGGTAATTATATCCGTCCTTACTTGCCGTTGTGATAACACAGTAGCCCGCCTCTTCGGTTGAGCCCGTCTTAACGCCCTTTGCATACTTATAATAATAAGAAACATAGCCCTTTCGAAGCATAAGATTTGTGTGATAAAACTTTTTGCCGTTATATTCATATTCAACGGTGTTGCAAATCTTTGTGAATTCCGAATTTTTCAGCGCCGCCAATGCGATTTTGGACATATCGGACGCGGTTGTGTAGTGATTTTCATCGTGCAAACCGTCCGGATTAACGAAATTGGTGTTTTCACAACCGAGCGATTTGGCATATTCATTCATTTTTTGAACAAAAGCAGCTCTTGTGCCGCCAACGAATTCGGCAAGCACCTCGGTGGCATCACAAGCGGAATGAACCATCGTTAAATAAAGCAATTGCTCAACGGTGAGCGTTTCGCCTACTTTCAGCCCGGCAACCTGAGCACCCGTGCCGAGCAGAATATTAAATGCCTCTTTGGAAACGGTTACCTCCTGCTGCAAATCCTGCACATTTTCAATGGTTACCATTGCCGTAACGATTTTGGTGAGCGACGCGGGATACATTTTTTCATCCTGATTTTTTTCCGCCACAACCGGGTAGGAATCATCATCCATATTTATAAGCATATATGCCTTTGAATAAAGCGTAACATCCGGCGTGTATGTTGCGGCAGATGCCGAAATATCGGCAAAAACAGAAATAATTATTAAAACCAACGCAGAAAAAAACGCGGCAAACTTTTTCATACTCTTGACACCTTTTGCAATAAAATATATTATATAAACAACGCACCTTTTGGCACACGCACAAAAGAATGCGATTAAGTGCACACTTCGCTGCGCAAATATTATTTTAACATTTTTGCGCAGCGTTTAAAAGGGCTATTTGAATAAAAAATATTAAGATTGAGTAAAATTCATATTAAACGAAAGGCTCGGCGAATTTTATGGTTTATATCACTGGCGACACCCACGGCGATATATCGTGGTTTAAAAATCCAAAACTAAAAAAGCTTGGCGAAAAGGATATTTTAATAATTTGCGGCGATTTCGGCTTTTTATGGAATCCGAAAAGCGAAGCAGAAAAGAAAAATTTGGAAATTCTTAAAAGCAAGAAATACACTATTTGCTTTTTGGACGGCGCACACGAAAATTTCGACATGCTGGATGCTTACACCCCCTACCGCTGGAAGGGCGGAAACGCTCACAAAATCGCAAACAATATTTTCCATTTGATGCGCGGCGAAATTTTCACACTGGACAATAAAACATTTTTCGTTATGGGCGGCGGCGAAAGCGACGACCGCGACATGCGCGAGCCGGGCGTTTCCTGGTGGGAGGAAGAAATGCCGAACGCCGAAGAGATCAAAAACGCCGAGGATAATCTTAAAGACGCAAATTATAATGTGAACTACATATTATCCTACGAAGCGCCTGCCGTTGCAAAAGACTTTTTAAAGCTACACTTAAAAGAGGCGGCGAAAATATCACCGCTCAACACATATTTGCAGGAGCTTACCAAGAATGTTGATTACTACCATTGGTATTTCGGATCGCTTCACACCGATTTGCAAATAAGCAAAAAGATGACGGCGGTTTTCAACGAAATCCACGAAATACGATAAAATCGAAACAGCAATATAAAATTTCACAGAAAATATGCAAAAGGGGCTGCACGGCATCACGCCGCACAGTCCCCTTTAATTATGCCTGTATTTACTTATTCAGATCGGCAAGCTTCTTTTTTGCGCCGCCTCTTTTAAAATTTGCATTCACCGCATATATGCCGATGCACACAAGCAAAAGCGAAGCAAGGCTTTTTAAATTAAACGCCTCGTCGGTTTCGCCGAGCACAAGTGCCGAAAGCAGCACGCCGAACACGGGATTCATAAAGCCGGTTACGGCAACGCGGGAAACCGGATTGTGCTTTAAAAGCAAGCCCCAAACTGTGTAGGCAACAGCGGAAATAAGCGCAAGATAAAGCAAAATCAAAATGCTTTTAACGCCTGCCTGCATATGGATTCTGCCGCCTAAAGCAAAAGCGAAAGCGCTCATTATAATTCCGCCGGCAAGAAACTGCCAGCCGGAAAGCGCCACGGGATTATCCGTTTGCGAAAACCCTTTGATAAGCACGCCGGATATCGAATACGCCAGGGCGGAGAGAATAATTGCGCCGTCTCCGTTCAAAGAAAATCCGCCGAAGCCGCCGGATTGAAAATTTATCAGCACAACACCGAAAAAGCCAACAGCAGCACCTATTATTTTTGCCGCCGTGAGCTTTTCCATTTTAAAAGCCAATGTCGAAATAATAAGCGAAAGAAAAACACTGAGCGAATCAAGCACGCTTGCCTTAACGCCGCTTGTGTGAGCAAGGCCGATATAAAACAGAGTGTATTGCATAACGGTTTGAAAAGCGCAAAGTATAAAGCAATGCCCTATTTGCGATTTGCCGCGAAGCACAAGCGGCTTTTTGGAAATCGCAGAGCCGAAAATTATAACAAGCGCACCCGCAATAGTAAATCTTATTCCCGCAAAAAGGATTTGCGCCGCCGTGTTTGCAGATGAAACGGCAAAAAGCCTGTATCCTATTTTAATAACGGGAAATGCCGAGCCCCACAGCAGGCAGCAAAGCACCGCAAGCGGAAGCATTACACCCGGCTTTGAAAGGATCGATTTTTTTGATTCACTCATTTATTTTAAACACTCTTTTATATATTTTTTCCACATCTGCCGAGGAAAGCGTTGTGGGGTTATTAAGTAATCTGTCCGGATTAACGCTTGCGGCGAAGCCCTCAACAAGCGATTTCTCGGCATGCGGAGAATCAAGGCTGAATTCATCAACCAGTGCCCTGAAAGCCGCCGCGCCGCCCGCGGAATTTTCCGCGCCGAGCATAACGCCCAGCTCATCAAGCGTTTTAAGCACATATTCCCTGCCGCGCTTATCGTTTACGGCGGAATTGTTGTGATTCATATAATCCCAAATCTCAGCCAGATTAACGGCAACGGAATGGCCGTGAGCCGTGTTGCAGTTTATTGTGATGTTATAGCACATGGCATGCGCCGAAGTGGTGGAGGTTATGTTTATCGCCTTGCCCGCATAATAAGAAGCAAGCAGCATGCCGCGGTTTGCCTGCGGTTCATTTACGATATATCCCAACTTATTTTGCACAAAAAGCTTTATTGCCCTTGCGGCATATTCCTTGCTTTCGGCATTGCTTTTAACATTCCAATAGCTTTCAATCGCGTGGCAAAGTGCATCCATGGCCGTGCACCTGCGCTGATAAGGCGGCACGGTTGTTAAAAAGCTTTCGTCAAGCAGCACTAAATCCGGCAAAAAGCCGCTGTGAGTGATTGAATGCTTTTCAACATCGTTTACATAGAATATCGAATACCGTGTTGCCTCCGACCCAGTGCCCGAAGTGGTGGGAATCGCAAAAAAGCCGATATCATTATCCTCCATCGGCTGAGTGAGCGCCGTTTTCGGATTATTTGTAATAAGCAGCTTTATCATTTTTGCCGAATCAAGCACCGAGCCGCCGCCAGCGCCGATTATGTAATCGCACCCCGCGCTTTTATAAAGCTCGGCGGCCGCAAGCATATCCTCAAACCTCGGATTCGGGCGAACGGTGCTCCAAACGGTTGGATCAAACTCGCGGGAAAGGAATTTATAAGCATCTGTTTTCATAAAGGATTTTCCGCAGCATAAAAACGGCTTCGTGCAATCCGCAAGCTGTGCAAATTCCCGCAAATCCTTTAAAATACATCCTTTATTCGGCATTGGCAAGCCACTCGTATTCGGAAACATAAATTCTGGTTTTATCCCACGGATCGCCGTCTATATGCCTGATAAGCCAAACATAATACATTTCATAACCCGGTGCCACAACCTGCTCGTGTGCATTGCCGCCCCTTATGCAAAGGCAATCGCCGTCCTGCGTTTTATAGGGAGTGTCGCCCTCAAAGCCGACACCGAAGCCCTCGGGTCTGCTGAAGCGGTAGTAATAAAGCTCCGGCTGAGGATGGTGATGCGGCGGATATGACGACCATTTACCCGGCTGATTAAACACCTCGCCCATAACCATATTTGAATAAGGCGCATTATCAAGATCAAACATTGTGGAAACGATTCTGTGCCCCGCGCCGCCCCACTGGCCCTTGCCGAATTCCTGGTAAAGGCAATTTTGCGGATTATAAAAAACGGGCTGCCATGATTTTTCGTTATCGGTTTGCTGCACAAGCACCTCGGCAGGCTCAATTGCGGTAATGCGCGCCGCCGTTCCCCTTGAAAAATGAACGGCATATGGCTTTTTTTCAAAGGGATTTTTCCTTTGGCAAATTTCGTTTATTTCGCCAACCTCAAAATGCACCTTGCCCGAAAGCAATAAAACGGCGCATTCGTTTTTATCCTCGCAAATATCAAGCACTTCGCCCGCAGCAAGCTTTTTAACATAAATATCCATATTCATTTCTGAATTTACGCCGCCCATTTCGCAAAGCACTTTTTTTCCGTTTTCATCGTATTTTGGCCTTGAAAGCATAAAAGCATCTCCTTAATCTCGGCAATTCGCGTCTAAAAACGCATCTATATATTCATAAACTTCCTGTTTGTTTGTTTCGTTCAAAATCTCGTGGCGGCAGCCGGGGAAAAGCTTAACAGTAACCCTTGAATGCCCCGTGGCTTTAAGCTTTTCGCCGATTTCGTTTATACCCTTTGAATATGCACCTACAGGATCATCGGCACCTGCAACAACCAAAATCGGCAAATCCTTTTTAACCGTGTTATACCACTCGGCGCTGTTTGCCCAAATATTGAGCATAACCAAATCATTCATGCCCTTTGCCGAAAACAAAAAGCCGCAATAATCATCGTTTATGTAGTTTTGAACAATCGATTCATCCCTTGTGAGCCAATCAAACGGAGTTTTCTTTTCCGTTTTTTTATTATAGCTGCCAAAAGTCATTTTATCGAGCATTTTTGATTTATATGTGCTGCCCTTAACGGAGGCAATCAGGTTTGAAATCGCCTTACCCATTCCCGCGGCGGGATTACTGCCTCCCGTGCCCATATAAACGGAAGCCTCGCTTGCACCCGGATAAGCGCAATCAAAGCAACGCACGATAAACGAGCCCATCGAATGGCCGTAAACAAATGTTTTTTTATCGGGAAATTCCTTTTTTGCAAGGTCGTAAACGGATTTTAAATCCTTAACAAGATTTTTATAACCGTCCTTTTCTCCAAAATAGCCAAGCAATTTCGGATCTTGATTCGATTTGCCATGATTTGCCATATTGTGCATAAAAACGGCATATCCTTTTTCGGTTAAATGCTGCACATAATCGGCATATCTGCCGATATGCTCTGCCATGCCGTGATGAATTAAAACAACGGCCTTAACATCGCCCTCGGGCAAAAATTCAGTGCCGTTTATTCGGCACACACCCGTGGCTGAGCTGAAAGAAAAATCTTTCGTTTTCATAAATAAAACCCCTAACATAAATTTTATATCTGCCGCGGCAGAGTCCATTAACTCCCCGTCGCAGCGAATTTCAGTAAAAGCGGCGTTATAAAACGCCCGTGAAATCAAAAGGCGGAATAAATTCCTTGCAAGCGGAATCGCGCTCCTGCACAAAAATATTTTCAAGCCCCATATCAATTGCATGGGAAACCACCTTTTCATATTCGCGCTTTGTGATTTTTCTGTTTATTTCCGCGCAGGAGGATAAATCGCCGCACGGAGTATATTGCGCCATAAGGCTTAAATAAGCCCGCGGAAAATTCTTTGCCGCATAATCTATGATTTCGATTGCCGAATTTGTGTTTTGCGGCAAAATCAAATGGCGAATTATAACGCCCTTTTGCATGATATCGCCGTTAAATTCGCACTTCGGCTGCTGGCGTGCCATTTCGGCAATCGCCGCTTTTGCGATTTCGGGATAATTCTTTGCCCTGCCGTATTTTTGCGCCTTATCCGGCCTGATATATTTAAAATCCGGCAAATAGATATCCACAAGCCCCTCAAGGCTTTTCAGCACGGAAACATTTTCATACCCGCTCGAATTATAAACAACCGGCACGGGGCACTTCCATTTTGAAAGCACATCGGCAATACGCAGCGCATAATGGGTGGGATTAACAAGATTTATATTATTAGCGCCGCTTTCGATAAGCCTTTCAAATATTTCGATAAGCTTTTCATCCGAAACGGTCGTGCCTTTGTTTTCAAGGCTGATTTCGTGATTTTGGCAAAAAACGCATTTAAGATTGCAACCGCTGAAAAACACCGTGCCGCTGCCGTTTTTACCGCTTATGCACGGCTCTTCCCAATAATGAAGCGCCGCCCTTGCAAGCCTGAATTCAGGCGGCGAATCGCAAAACCCGCGACTTTCGGCTCTGTTTACCCCACACATTCTGGGGCATTGATAACAAATCATATTTCGCTTTCAACAAGCTCCTTGTAAATATCCGATTTTTTAAACGGCGTGGTTGCCGCCACCTCTTTTGCGGCGCGGCTCATCGTCATTCCCGCCGCCACAAGCTCTGCGGCTTTTTTCACGGCTTCATCAAGCGTAAATTCCTGAACAGGCTCTTGCTTTTTGCCCTCTATAATCAGCACCATTTCGCCTTTTAAATGCCCGTCGCAGTAAAGCTCGTTTGCCTTTTTAAGCGTGGTTTTGATAACCTCTTCGTGAATTTTTGTGATTTCTCGCACGATTGCGATTTTTCTGTTTCCGAGTGCGGCATATAAATCCCTGAGCGTGTTCACAAGCTTGTGCGGCGCTTCGTAAAACACCATTGTTCGCTTTTCGTCCTTAATTTCATCAAGGTGCTCAAAGCGCGATTTTTTTGAAACGCTTAAAAAGCCTTCAAATGTGAAACGCCCCGTATCCATGCCCGATATCGCAAGCGCAGTTGCAAACGCCGTTGGGCCGGGAACGGAAACAACCTGTATTCCGCGCTCGTGGCACTGTTCCACAAGCTCCTGCCCCGGATCGGAAATCGCGGGCATACCCGCATCCGTAACTATTGCGCAGTTTTCGCCCGCCGCTATTCTTGCGCAGATAAGCTCGCCTTTTTCGCGCTTATTGTGCTCATAATAGCTGACTGCTTCTTTTTTTATACCAAAGTGATTAAGTATTTTAAGAGTAACTCTTGTGTCCTCCGCGGCTATAAAATCCACATCGGCAAGAGTTTGCACGGCACGCGGCGAAAAATCGGAAAGATTTCCGATCGGCGTGCCGACAACATATAATTTTCCGCTCATTTATCATACCCATCGGCATAAGAACCGTAAATTTTAAGCATTTCATCGGTAAATTTGCCGTTTTCTTTTTTTATTTGCAGCAGAGGCTCTATGCGTATAAACGGCTTGGCGTTTTTTTTGCCCTCCACAAGAAAGAGAAACGGCTCCTCGCCGCCTTTATCAACCACAAAACGAAGCCGTTTAGGCTCAAGGCTGTGGCGGCGCATAATTTCCAGTGCATCCACAAGCCTTTCCGGGCGGTGACACATACAAAACCTGCCGCCGTATTTAAGAAGATAGTTTGCGGCAAGCACCGCATCCTCGATATTGCAGCAAATTTCATGGCGGGCGATTTTTGCGCTTTCGCCGAGGGATTCAATCCCCGTGCCCACCGGCTTATAAGGCGGATTCATCGTAACAAGCGAGAATCCCTCTGCCGGAAAGCTTTGCCTGATTTGCCTTAAATCGCAGTGATGAACGGTTAGGCGAGCCTGAAGCGAATTATGCACTATGCTGCGATTCACCTGATCAACCGCATTTTGCTGAATATCAAGGCATTCTATTTTTTCGGGCTTCGGCTTTCTGAGCCACAAAAACGGAATAATTCCGCAGCCCGTGCCCATATCCATTGCCTTATCCTTTTCCTTCGGCGCGGCGAAATCCGCCAAAAGCAGAGCATCTGTGCCAAAGGTGTGTTGAGATGTTACCTCTATATAAACATCATCGGAAAGTCTTTCGTATTTTGCCATAGCTTAAAAAGATTAACCTTTCGCAAAAATTATTTATCATCATCTGAAGAAAGCTTAAGCACAGCCATAAACGCCTCCTGCGGCACCTCAACCGTGCCGAAATGGCGCATGCGCTTTTTACCCTCTTTTTGCTTTTCAAGCAATTTTTTCTTTCGAGTAACATCGCCGCCGTAGCACTTTGCAAGCACGTCCTTACGAAGCGCCTTAACGGTTTCCCTTGCAATAACCTTGCCACCGATTGCCACCTGAATGGGAATTTCAAAAAGGTGGCGCGGTATATGCTCTTTAAGCTTTTCGGCGATTTTTCTTGCGCGGGGATAAGCTTTATCCGCATGAATGATAAACGAAAGTGCGTCTATCACATCGCCATTGAGCATAACATCAACCTTAACAAGATTGCTGCGCCTGTACTCCGAAACCTCATAATCAAACGATGCATAGCCTCTTGTGCGCGATTTGAGCGCATCAAAGAAATCATAAATTATTTCATTAAGCGGCAATTCATAGCTGATATCAACTCTGTCGGGCGTGATATAAGTCATCGTTTTGAATATGCCGCGCCTGTCCTGGCACATATCCATAATCGTGCCCACAAATTCGCTGGGCGCATAGATATTGGCATTGCAAAACGGCTCCTCGCAATAATCAATCAGAGCGGGATCGGGATAATTTGTGGGATTATCTATTTCACGCATCGTGCCGTCTGCCATATGGATTTTATAAACAACGCTCGGCACGGTGGTAACAAGATCAAGATTATATTCTCTTTCGAGCCTTTCCTGAATGATTTCAAGATGCAAAAGCCCAAGAAAACCGCAACGAAAGCCGAAGCCGAGCGCACCGGAGGTTTCCGGCTCAAACGAAAGCGAGGCATCGTTGAGTTGCAGCTTTTCAAGGGCATCACGCAAAGCCTCATAATCAGCGCCGTCTGCCGGATAAACACCGCAGAACACCATGGGATTTATTTTTTTATAACCCGGAAGCGGTTCTTCTGCAGGGTAAGAGGCGGTTGTTACAGTATCTCCGACGCGGGCATCATGCACCGTTTTGATTGAAGCCGTTATATAACCAACCTCGCCCGCCGTAAGCTCAGGTGCCTTTTCCATATATGTGGCACGCATATACCCTACCTCAACAACGGTGAACTCTGCTCCGGTTGCCATCATGCGCATAGTATCGCCGGCCTTAATTTTGCCATCCATAACGCGCACATAA
>CEAJ01009215.1_pt1 | contig 12274 bp, 9 predicted proteins | sample 554971 | NCBI WGS metagenome assembly CEAJ01 (sample SAMEA3182047, study PRJEB8094) | gut metagenome | biome: human; feature: gut; material: Stool; isolation source: human stools | place: Canada | collected 2011-11-29
ATTTTTTTACGGCAGCCCGCAACCTGCCGTTTTTGCTACGGAAGGCTGCATACGAAGAGGCCATGAAACTACGAAATTCCATACGTCCGATAAGGTTACTCCTGCTGCTCTCCGGCTTGCTGGCATTAGCGTCGTGCCGGCAGGACGAGACGCAATCCCTCTCGGAATATCTGGACTACGTAATCGAGAACAAACATATTTTCGAAGCCGAAAAGGAAGAGCGGATCAGCAGGCTGAGGAACCTGCTGGGCGTAAGCAACCTGACCCCGGAACAGGAGTACGAGATCAATACGAAGCTGTACGAAGAATTCAGGAAATACAAGCTGGATTCGGCCATCCGCTACGTCGAACGGAACCTCGAAATCGCCAGGCAGCTGGACAACAAAAGGCTGACCTACCTGTCGAACATGTACCTCGCCCAGCTCTACTCTTTTTCGGGCATGTGCGTCGAGGCAAACCAGATACTCCGCTCCATCCGATCGTCCGAACTCCCGCGCGACCTGCTTCCCGTCTACTACGAGGCCAACAACCGCTATTTCCAGCACTACGCCACGCTGAGCAGCCAGCGCAGCCACCTGCACGAAATGAATATCTACCGGGACTCGCTGATGATGGTTTCCGACCCGGGATCGTTCCGGTACAGGATACACCTGAGCTACAAACTTATGGGAAACGGTAAGATGGACGAAGCCAGGGCGATCCTCGACGAGTTGCTGGAAGAGGTCGGCAAGGACACGCCGCTCTACGCGGAGACGGCCTATGCCTACGGTTATTTCTACCGGCTGAACAAAGACCCGGAGGCTGGAAAGAAATATTTCATGCTCTCCGCGATCGCCGATGCGAAGAGTGCGGTGAAGGAGAACGCCTCGTTCCACACGCTGGCTCTGATGTATTACGACCAGGGCGACCTTTCACGGGCTTTCAAGTACACGCAGGCGGCCATCGAAGATGCGGTCTTCAGCAACGTGCAGTTCCGCACGACCCAGATGTCGAAGTTCTATTCGATCATCAACTCGATCTACCAGGCCAAGGAGGCCAAGTCCAAATCCAAGTTGCAGCACTACCTGATCCTGATCAGCGTCCTGTCGCTGTTCCTCGTGCTGCTGTTCATCTACGTTTATCAGCAGATACACAAGCTGTACCGCATCAAGGAGGAGCTGTCGCGGACGAACGGGCGCCTGATGCAGCTCAACGACGAACTGCATGAGAAAAACACGCAGCTCACCGATTCGAACATCATCAAGGAACAGTACATAGCTAGGTTCTTCGACCTCTGTTCGATGTATATCGACAAACTGGAGGACTACCGAAAATCGCTGAACAAACTGGCGCAGAACCGACAGATCGACGAGTTATACAAACAGTTGAAATCCACGTCGATGATGGAGAACGAACTGGATGAACTGTATAAGAATTTCGACGCCATATTCCTGAACCTCTATCCGACGTTCGTCGCCGATTTCAACGCCCTGCTGGTCGAGGACGAACGGATCGTGCTCAAATCGGAAGACCTGCTGAACAAGGAACTCCGGATTTACGCCCTGCTGCGGCTGGGCATCACCGACAGCGTCAAGATCGCCTCGTTCCTGCGATGCTCGCTGAGCACCGTATATAACTACCGCACCAAAGCCCGGAACAAGGCCGCAATATCGCGCGAGGACTTCGAAAAAATGGTCATGCGAATCGGTGTGCCGCCCGAAAACAGGCCGTGACCGATTCCACGGCAACTACATTTTTTTTGTATATTTTTTTGATAAAATATTTATTTACAAACATATAATACTTTACAGGTTCTACAATTTCCGCCCCAACCTATAAATATGGTATATAATAGGATTAATTTTGTAAACACAGCGTCCAGCCACCCGCTCCCGCAGCGGGCAGCCGGATTGCATCGGATTGTAAACACCTACTTAAACCTATTTTATACGAAATGAATCCAATTAAAGTCGGTCTGATCGGTTTTGGCAGAATGGGAGGTTTTTACCTCGAAGAGATGCAAAAAAGCGGTAACTGGGATATCGTTTACATCTGTGACGTATCTCCCGCATCACGGGAACTGGCCCAGCGGCTCTCCCCCCGGTCGAAAGTAATATCCGACGAACAAATCATATTCAACGACCCCGAGATTCAGGCGGTCGGGCTGTTCGCCCTGGCGGATTCCCGCCCGGAGCAGATTCAGAAAGCCATTGCGAGCGGGAAGCACGTCATAGCCGAGAAACCGATCGCCGACACGGTGGAAAAGGAGTGGCAGACGGTCGCGCTGGCCGAGAAGGCCAAAATCTTCTCGACGGTGAACCTTTACCTGCGCAATTCGTGGTACCACAACACCATCAAGGATTTTATCGCACAGGGCGAAATCGGCGAACTGGCGATCATCCGCGTATGCCACATGACACCGGGGCTGGCCCCGGGCGAAGGACACGAATTCGAGGGCCCGTCGTTCCATGACTGCGGCATGCACTACGTGGACATCGCACGCTGGTATGCCGAATCGGAATTCAAGACCTGGAACGCGCAGGCCATCCGTATGTGGGATTACAAGGATCCGTGGTGGCTCCAGTGCCACGGCACGTTCGAGAACGGCATCGTATTCGACATTACCCAGGGACATGTATACGGACAACTGGCCGAAAAACAGACACATAATTCATACATCGACATCATCGGCACGAAAGGCATCGCGCGCATGACGCACGATTTCAAGACGGCGATCGTCGAACTGCACGGAGTGACACAGACGCACCGGCTCATACAGCCCTACGGAGGCAAAAACATCGACGTGCTGTGCAAACTGTTCGCCGAGTCGATCGAAAGCGGGAAACGCAATCCGTCGCTCCCCTCGTTCCGCGACGCCGCCACGGCATCGGAATACGCATGGCGGTTTCTCCAGGATTCGCGGCAGCACGACCTGCCGGCAATCGGAAATCTGGAAACGCTGCAGGAGATTCGCGAACGCCGCCGCACGATGTCGAATGGCTACGGGTTGCTGAGGAAGCGCGCATAAGCCGCAATCTGATACTAAAACAAACTTTATAAACCTTAAAAACAATCGGTATGAACCACTTACTGTTTATCGGCAACCTGGGTGCAGGCGAAATCATCGTCATAGCCCTGATCGTACTGCTGCTCTTCGGCGGCAAAAAAATCCCGGAACTGATGAAAGGTCTCGGCAAGGGTGTGCGCAGCTTCAAGGAAGGCATGAACAACATCGAGAACGACATCGAAAACTCGGGTACGGAAAAATCCAACAACGAAAATAAATAGTCCCTCAAAAACAACTAACTTAAATCAAGAAACAATGTCAAGCGAAATGTCAAGGAGAAAGTTCCTGAAAAAAGGAGCTGCTGCCGCGATCGGCTTAGCGGTCGTTCCGGGTACGGTTTTAGGTAAGAAGTTCGGGCACACGGCTCCGAGCGACAAACTCAACATCTTGGGTGTCGGTATCGGCGGCCGCGGCTCGTCGGTGCTCCGCGGCCTCGAAAGCCAGAACATCATCGGCCTGTGCGACGTCGACTGGAAATATGCCGACCACGTGTTCAAGCGCTACCCGGCTGCCAAGAAGTACAACGACTACCGCAAGATGTTCGACGAAATGCTCAAGTCGGCAGACGCCGTGATGGTGGCTACGGCCGACCACACGCACGCGATCATCGCAGCCGATGCGATGACGGCCGGCAAGCACGTCTACGTCGAGAAGCCCCTGACGCATACCGTATACGAATCGCGTCTGCTGACCAAGCTCGCCGACAAATATAAAGTAGCCACCCAGATGGGTAACCAGGGTGCGTCGGACGAGGGTGTGCGCAAGGTCTGCGAATGGATCTGGAACGGAGAAATCGGCGAAGTCCGCAAAGTGGAGACCTTCACCGACCGTCCTATCTGGCCGCAGGGGCTCGCACGTCCCGAGGACGACCAGCGCATCCCCAAGACGTTGAACTGGGACTCTTTCATCGGCCCGGCTCCCTACCGTCCCTACAACGCGATCTACACCCCGTGGAACTTCCGCGGCTGGTGGGATTTCGGTACCGGCGCACTGGGCGATATGGCCTGCCACATCCTTCACCCGGTATTCAAGGGCCTGAAGCTCGGCTATCCGACCAAGGTTCAGGGTAGCTCGACGCTGCTGCTCAACGAATCCGCACCGATGGCGCAGACGGTGAAGTTCGTCTTCCCGGCACGCGACAACATGCCGAAGGTAGCCATGCCCGAGGTAGAGGTATACTGGTACGACGGCGGCCTGAAACCGGCGCGCCCCGAAGGGCTGCCCGCAGGCAAAGACCTGAACATGGCCGGCGGCGGCGTTATTTTCTACGGTACGAAGGATACGCTGATCTGCGGCTGCTACGGCGTGAACCCCTACCTGGTTTCGGGTCGCGTGCCCAACGCACCGAAGGTACTGCGCGAGATCAAGGAGTCGCACCAGATGGACTGGGTACGTGCCTGCAAGGAGGATGCCGACGACCGTGTGCCGAGCGCATCGGACTTCAGCGAAGCCGGCCCGTTCAATGAAATGGTGGTTATGGGTGTGCTTGCAGTCCGCCTGCAGAACCTGAACCGCGAGTTGCTCTGGGACGGCCCGAACATGCGTTTCACGAACATCCCCGATGACGCCACGATCAGTGCCGTCATCAAGGACGGGTTCCACATCAAGGACGGTCACCCGACCTTCGACAAGACCTGGACGGATCCGGTCAACGCACAGCAATTCGCACAGGAGCTCATCAAGCACACCTACCGCGACGGTTGGAAACTGCCCGACATGCCGCGTTAATCTACGGACAAGATTATCAATTCAAATTAAAACAACGGAAAGAATATGAAAAAAGTCATTTTATTCTCGACATGCATCGCAGCAGCCGCAACGATGGCGGCATGCGGCGGCCCGGGTGCCAAAGGCAAAGCGGCAGCCGACACGGCAGCGGCAGAAACCAAGGCCGTACCCGAATACACGGTCATCAACAATGCGACAATAGACCTCTCCGGCTTCCCGCAGGACAAGGACGGCTACTACGTGATCTTCGACGGCAAGACGTTCAACGGCTGGCGCGGCTACGGCAAAGACCACGTGCCCTCGAAATGGACGATCGACAACGGCGCGATCAAATTCAACGGTTCGGGCGGCGGTGAAGCCCAGGACGGCGACGGCGGCGACCTGATCTTCACGCACAAGTTCAAGAACTTCGAGCTCGAAGTGGAGTGGAAAGTTGCCAAAGGCAGCAACTCGGGTATCTTCTACCTCGGCCAGGAGGTAGCCACGACCAAGGACGGCAAACAGCGGATGGAGCCCATCTACATCTCCTGCCCCGAGTACCAGGTACTCGACAACGAGAACCATCCCGATGCCAAACTGGGCGTCGACGGCAACCGCAAGTCGGCTTCGCTTTACGACATGATCCCGGCCGTTCCCCAGAACGCCAAGCCCTATGGCGAGTGGAACAAGGCGAAGATCATGGTTTACAAAGGCACCGTGGTACACGGCCAGAACGACCAGAACGTGCTCGAGTACCACCTCTGGACTCCCCAGTGGACGGAGATGCTCGAAAAGAGCAAGTTCAGCCCCGAGAAGTGGCCCCTGGCATTCGAACTGCTGAACAACTGCGGCGGTGCACAGCGCGAAGGTTACATCGGCTTCCAGGATCACGGCGACGATGTATGGTTCCGCAACATCCGCATCAAGGTGCTCGACTAATTCCGTTAACAACGGTAACGTATGAAACGTAAACTGTTTACAGCGGTTTGCATCCTGCTCGCTTCGGCAATTGCTCCCTACGGGGCATTTGCCAAAGCGAAGAAGGACGCAAAGAAGGATATCGGTATCCAGCTCTACTCGGTCAGGGATCTGATCGGGAGTTTCGGAAGAAACCAGCACGACTACAAACCCGTCCTGAAGGCACTCGCCGACATGGGTTACACCAGCATCGAGGCCGCCAGTTACAACGACGGTAAATTCTACGGCAACACCCCCGAGGAGTTCAGGCGCGACGTGGAGGCCGTAGGCATGAAGGTGCTCTCTTCGCACTGCGGCAAAGGCCTCTCCGACGAGGAACTGGCTTCGGGTGACTTCTCCGAGTCGATGAAATGGTGGGATCAGTGCATCGCAGCCCACAAGGCCGCAGGCATGGAGTACATCGTGACCCCGTACCTTCCCGTCCCCAAGACGCTGAAGGAGATGCAGACCTACTGCGATTACCTCAACGCGATCGGGAAGAAGTGCCGGGAAGCCGGAATCAAATACGGCTACCACAACCACGCCCACGAATTCCAGAAGATCGAGGACAAGGCTGTCATGCTGGACTACATGATCGAAAACACCGACCCTGAAAACCTGTTCATCGAACTGGACGTATACTGGGCCGTGATGGGCAAGGCAAGCCCCGTCGACTATTTCCACAAATACCCCGGCCGCTTCAAGATGCTCCATATCAAGGATCGCCGCGAAATCGGCCAGAGCGGTATGGTCGGGTTCGATGCCATCTTCGAGAATGCCAAGACCGCCGGTGTGGAAAACATCATCGTCGAGGTCGAGCAATACAGCTACGATGTGGAGAAGAGTGTCAAACTGAGCCTGGATTACCTGCTCGAGGCACCTTTCGTGAAGGCTTCGTACAGCAAATAACCCCTCCGGAAGCATGAAGACGATATCCGGCTGTCTGACGGATGGCCGGATATTTCTTCGCTGAAAGATACCTTCCGGAAAACAAGCAATAAACCCTACTATCCCATGGAAGAAAAGGAAATGACGTTCTGGGCGCACCTCGAAGACCTGCGCTGGTCGCTGGTACGCGTGGTCGCCGTCTTATTCGTGTTCGTTGTCGTCTGTTTCTGCCTCATGCCCTATCTGTTCGACAATTTCGTACTGGCTCCCACCACGTCCGATTTCCCGCTTTACAGATGGCTGTCGAAACTGGGAGGCGGCAACCCGCTGCTCCCCGATTTCAGCAACGACCACTTCTCGGTAGAACTCATCAACATCAACGTAGCCTCGCAGTTCCTGACGCATATCAGCACTTCGTTCTGGTTCGCGCTTGTACTGATATTCCCCTACCTGACGTTCGAAATATGGCGGTTCGTACAACCTGCCCTGTTCGACAACGAAAAGAAGAGCGTCGGGTTGGCATTCGCATTCGGGACATTCATGTTCTTCCTCGGATGTGCGGTCGGTTACTTCCTGGTCTTCCCCTTCACGTTCCGATTTCTGACCGAGTATCAGTTGAGCCCGCTTATCACGAACCAGATCTCGCTGACTTCCTACATGGGTAATTTCCTGATGCTCATTTTCGTAATGGGCATCGTCTTCGAGTTGCCGCTGCTGGCATGGCTGCTTTCGAAACTGGGCCTCGTGACAAAGACATTTTTCCGGAAATACCGGAAACATGCCGTAGTCGTCCTGCTAGTGCTCTCTGCGGTCATCACCCCGACGGGCGACCCGTTCACGCTGATGATCGTCTTCCTGCCGCTTTACCTGCTCTATGAGCTGAGTATAAAGATCGTCCGGGCATAGCGGGCAACGACACACGATTTGCCGGCTTTCGCCGGCATACGAATTACGGCCGGGAATTACCCGGCCGTAATCGTTAGACGGGGACACCCTGCCGGATCAGCCGCCCTGCCCCTCCGCCTGAGGTGCATTCCGCATCGAAGCCCGGTACTGCGTCGGTGAAACGCCGTAACGCTGCTTGAATGCCCGGTTGAAATAGGGAATGTCCGTAAAACCCACTGCATAGCAGATTTCGGAAATGTTTTTGGAAGAGCGGGTCAACATCGTGCAGGCCATCTGCAACCGAAAGACATTCAGGTAGGCGACAAACGACTCGCCGGTCGCCTTCTTGAAAAACAGGCAGAAGGCCGTCTTGTTCATCGAGGCATAGGACGCGATCTCCTCGAGGGTTATCTTACGGTGGTAATTCTCGACGATGTACTTGTAAACGTCCTGCAGGCGCTGCTTGTTCTTATGGATTTTTGCCCCGCGGAATTTCCCGGGCCCGATGGGGCGGCAATGCCCGTCCTGCGCGATCAGGAAAAGCAACTGCAATAACGTCACGAACCGTTCGGGGTCTGAGCTGCGCTCAAGACCCGCCAGTAATTTACGCACCCTGACCGCCGTTTCGCCAGTGAGCCCGACCGCCTGGCGCAACTCCTTATAAAACCGTACGACGGGCTGGAACTCGGGCGAGAGCTGCGACAACTGCACCAGAAACTCCTCGCCGAATTGCAGCGAACCGTTTTCGATCATCCCGTCCGGGGCGCACAATGCCTTGTCATAGACCCAGCCATGCGGAAAATAGGGCGGCAACACGACGACTTCCCCCTCGCGGAAGGGTTCCGTGAAGTCGTTGGTCACCCGCTGGCCGTTCCCGCTGAAAACCACCGTAATCTCGTATTCGGGATGCTGGTGGTATGGGAATTCGTCCCGGTACCACAGCCTTTCGTGGCGGTAAGTGAAAGAGCGGGAGGCACCCTTGAATATTTGCCCGCATGCAACAGTTCCCATCGGTCTTATGCAATCATTTTTTGCGAATATAAGACAATGTTCCGGAAAATCGGAAAAAACAGGGGAAAATTTCGCAGGCACACCTGTTTCAGCCCCGATCAGCTCTGCAACCGATATTCCCTGGGGGTGTAGCCGACATGGCGTTTAAAGAAGCGTACGAAATGCTGCGGATACTGGAATCCCAGTTCATAGGCCACCTGCCCGATGGTTTTGTTCGGGTCGAGAAGCCCCTCCTTGGCCGCGTCGATCATCTTCAACTGGATATACTCCTGGGCCGATTTCCCGGTCTCCTTTTTCACCAGATCGCCGAAATAATTGGGCGACAGGCATATTTTGCTTGCAAAATAGCGTACCGAAGGCAACCCTTCCTTCGCAGCGGCGCCTTGGGTAAGGTAATCGTCGAGCAACCGCTCGAAACGTGCCAGGACATCGAGATTCATGTCCCCGCGCGTGACGAACTGGCGCTCGTAAAAACGCATACAATAGTCGAGCAGCAGTTCTATATTGGTCGCAATAAGCCCCTTGGTATGCTTGTCGATGGCGTGGCGTAGCTCCATGCGGATTTTTTCCAGGCAGTCGAGGACAATCATACGTTCTTCCTCCGACAGATGCAAGGCTTCGTTGGACTCATAGGAAAAAAACGTATATTTCTTAATCTTCTGCCCCAGCGACGTACCGCGGATAAAATCGGGATGAAACAGCAGCCCGACCGATTTCTTGGGAATACCCTCCACGTCGGTATACCCCACCGTCTGCCCCGGAGCGATGCAGATGACCGTCTGGTCGTCAAAATCATAACTCGTCTTGCCGTAGTTGATTCGGCATCCCGCCGTCTCCTTGAGGAATACCGAATAGAACCCCATCGTCATCCGGTAGTTTCCCTGGCTCTCGGCCGTATCGAACGAAACGACGCCGACCTGCGGGTGGCGGGTCTCGAACCCGAAGAGTTTGTTATACTGGTCGACCGTGTCGATTTTCAGGATTTCTTCCATATTTTTTTCTTTACCTTTTGCAAAGATAGTGTTTTTGCAGATTCGGCCCACATGCCGGGCCGCCGAAACAGTAATTGGGGTAATATTATCCGTAATAGGGGTATATTACTGTACATCAGCATATTTCACAGTCGACCAAACCAGTAATCAGGGTAAATATATCCGTAATACGTATACAAAACGAATGCCCCGCGGGATGTAGTTTTGCAGTGTGGAAAAAACATCAAACACAATAGAGCCATGAAAACAAAACTGAATTTCAACATGTGGATCCCGACCCGCATCCTTTTCGGGGCGGACGAACTGAAAAACCTGCACAGGCAGCAGATGCCCGGAAAAAAGGCGCTGCTGGCAATTTCGAACGGCAAGTCGACCCGAGCAAACGGCTATCTGGCCGCCACGGAGGAACAGCTCCGGCTGGCAGGGATCGAAAGCGTGGTATTCGACCGGATCGAAGCGAACCCCTTGAAATCCACCGTCATGGCCGGAGCGGCAGCGGCACGGGAGCACGGGTGCGACATGATCGTCGCATTGGGAGGCGGCAGCGTCATGGACGCCGCGAAGGCCATAGCCCTGATGGCATCCAACGACGGCGACCTGTGGGACTACGTTTTCGGCGGGACGGGCAAAGAACAGCAGGCCGGACACGCACCGTTGCCGCTCATCGCCATAACCACGACGGCAGGAACCGGGTCGGAAGTCGACCCGTGGGGAGTCGTAACCAACGAACAAACCCATGAAAAGATCGGCGTCGAAGCCGGATTTCCCGTACTGGCCGTAGTCGATCCGAAGCTGATGCTCACCGTGCCGCCGAAATTCACGGCATACCAGGGGTTCGACGCATTGTTCCACAGCGTGGAGAGTTACATTTCGAAATTCGCCAACCTCGCAAGCGACATGTACGCACTGACCGCCATCGAGCATATCGCCCGCAACCTGCCGCGCGCCGTGGCCAATGGCGACGATCTCGAAGCTCGGACCCGCGTGGCCTTCGGCAACACCCTTTCCGGCGTGGTGATGTGCCTGAGCGCCACGACCAGCCAGCACTCGATGGAACACGCCATGTCGGCCTACCACCAGGATCTGCCCCACGGCGCCGGGCTGATCATGCTCAGCAGGGCTTACTTCTCGTTCTTCATCGACCGGCACGTCTGCAACGAGCGTTTCGTACGGATGGCCCGTGCAATGGGGATGGAGCAGGCCGCACAGCCCGGGGATTTCATCACGGCGCTCACCCGCTTGCAACAGGCATGCGGCGTCGCCGACCTGAGGATGTCCGACTACGGCATCACCCCCGGAGAGTTACAGCAAATGACGTTCAACGCATTCGACACAATGCCCGGACTGTTCGAATCAGACCGGCACAGGCTGAGCATCGACGAATGCACAGCCATCTACCGAGCCGCCTATAAATAACCCGAAAAAACGACACGATCATGAAACGACCATTAATTCTGACAACAGCCATACTTATGATACTCGGCACGAACACATCCGTCGCACAGGGCGATGCAGACAATTTCTACAAAAGCAATTCGGTAAACACCGAGAAAGTATCCTTTTCCAACCAATACAAAATGAAAGTAGGCGCCCGGCTCTTCCTGCCCAAGGAGCTGGAGGAAGGGCGAAAATCCCCCGCCGTCATCGTCGGGCACCCGATGGGCGCAGTCAAGGAACAGAGCGCCGGTCTGTACGCCACGAAACTGGCCGAATGCGGGTTCGTCACGCTGGCACTCGACCTCTCCTTCTGGGGTGAAAGCGACGGAGAACCGCGCAATGCCGTCCTGCCGGATGTCTATTCGGAGGACTTCAGCGCGGCGGTGGATTTCCTCGGCACCCGCCCCTTTGTCGACCGGGAACGTATCGGCGTTGTCGGGATCTGCGGCAGCGGCAGCTTCGCCATCAGCGCTGCGAAGATCGACCCCCGCCTGAAAGCCATCGCAACGGTCAGCATGTACGACATGGGGGCAGCCAGCCGCAACGGGCTGAAACACGCCCTGTCGCCCGGAGAGCGCAAACGGATCATCGCCCAGGCTGCCGAACAGCGTTATGCCGAATTCCTGGGCGGGGAACCCCTTTACACCGGCGGCACAGTACACGAACTGACGGCCGAATCCACGCCGATCGAGCGCGAATTCTACGAATTTTACCGTACGCCGCGCGGGGAGTTCACCCCAGACGGGGCCACGCCGCGCACGACTACGCACCCCACACTGACCAGCAACGTGAAATTCATGAACTTCTACCCCTTCGCCGACATCGAGACCATCTCGCCGCGGCCGCTGCTCTTCATCGCAGGTGAGAATGCCCATTCGCGGGAGTTCAGCGAGAACGCCTACCGCCTGGCTGCCGAGCCGAAAGAGCTTTACCTCGTGCCGGATGCAGGGCATGTCGACCTCTACGACCGGACAGGCCTGATCCCGTTCGGGAAACTGGAAACATTCTTCAGGGCTGCGCTGAAATAATCCCGCTGCGCGGGCAACAGTCCCGGAAGCACACCGGGATGCCGCACCTGTCCGGCGCCCGCGTACCCGGGATCGACCAACCTGTAAAACCAATAAAGAACGACTATGAAAAAATTATTGTTACTGCCCCTCATGCTGCTATCGCTGGTACTGCCGGCGGCATGCGGGGAATCGGGCGACGACCCCGCCCCTTCCGGAGGGCACCCCGGTCAACCGGAGACGCCCGGCGGAAACGAGGGCGGCGACCCGGGCGAAACATCGCTGAAAATCGGCATCACGGTCGGCAGCCGCACGATTACCGCCACGATGGAGGACAATGCCGC
>CEAJ01020773.1_pt1 | contig 11972 bp, 9 predicted proteins | sample 554971 | NCBI WGS metagenome assembly CEAJ01 (sample SAMEA3182047, study PRJEB8094) | gut metagenome | biome: human; feature: gut; material: Stool; isolation source: human stools | place: Canada | collected 2011-11-29
CAAACTTTTCAGTGCCCCTTTAGGGGTTGTGTCCGTAAAAAGCCCTTCTAGGGCTTACTCAAGCCTCCGGCTTAGCCGGAGGTCTTGACTTATTAGCTCCATTTAAGTGCTTTAACGGAAAATCCAAGGCTTGAATCAAGCTTGTTTTTTTGAATAACGGCTTCAACCTTTGTGGCTTTGCAGTCGCTTCCGTTTGCGGCTTTTACCGTGCCGATAACCTTGTAATAGTTGTTGTTGCCCAAATTTTGGATTTCTGTTATGGTAACCTCATGAGTTGCCGCTTCATAATCTGAAGTAATCTTGAATGTGTCGTTGTCGCTGTTGTATGTTATCGGTGCAGCGTTTGTTGCACCGTTGCCCGTGTACGAATTGCATTCGGTTTTAAACGAAACAACTGTTCTGTCAAAATAATTAAATAAATCTATAACAACTGTGCCGCTTGCGAAAGAGCTTGTGTTAAGATTCTCGCGCTCAAGCATCCAGCAGGCAACGTGTGTTGCTATTGAAATAGGCACTTGATCAGTGTTTTCGTAGCTTGCCATATAAAGATAGGGCACCTCAAGCATGTGGGTAACGGTTGCCACATCTGCGTTGCTGAATTTAACCTTTTTGCCGCTTGCGCTTGTGGAGGGAACTTTTATGTCGTCAAACGGCAGGGTAGTCAGTTCTTTTTTTGTTTCCTCGCCGTCTGTTTTGTTCGGAACATTAGGTCTGTCTTCTTGCTTGTTTGGTGTTCTTTCGTTATTATCGGAGTCTTTATCGCTTTTTTCTGTTGTTGTTGTTGTAGGTTTTCTTTTAAGAACTTTGCCCGTTCTTTTGCCGTTGTCATCCAAAACATAAGCCTTGTCGCCTTCATATTCAACTGCAACGGTGTTGCCGTCTTCATCTTCTTCAAAGCCGAATTCCTGTGCGCTGTCCTCAAGTCCGCCGCTTGGCGTTTCGTTGTCAGTATTTTTTTTACTGCAGCCCGCAAAAACTGTGGCTGCCATTGCAACGCATATAAGAACGATTCCTATTTTCTTAAACATAAATTGCACCCCTTGGCTATATAATATATACATTATATATAAGTTTTTAACAAAAGTAAACATATGCAATATAGTTTTATATAATAATTCACGAATAATTTACAAGAAATACATAATTTGATGTATAATTAAATAAGGTGATTGATTTGAAAAATTCCGTAAAAACCGCCGTCGGCGGGCTTTGCGCAGCGCTTTCGATTGTGCTGATGTTTTTGGGCGGCATATCAAGCGTGTTTGTTTATGCCGTGCCAATGCTGCTCGGAACCCTTATGTGCATGCTTAAAAAAACTTTCGGTGCCCGTTGTGCAATCGGCGTTTATATCTCCGTTTCGATACTCTCTTTTGTGCTTGTTGCCGATAAGGAATGTGTTTTGATGTATGCGCTGTTTTTCGGCTATTATCCTATAATCAAGGATTCGGTTGAAAAAATAAAATGCAGGCCGTTTATGCTTTTGGTAAAGTTCCTAACCTTTAATCTTTGCATAGCGGCGGCAGAGCTTGTTTCGTTTTATGCTTTCGGTATTCCTTTTTTTGACGACGGCAAATTTTCCGTTTGGTTTATAGCGCTTTTTGCAGCTTTGATGAATCTTTTGTTTGTGCTTTATGATATTATGCTCAACAGATTTTATCTTTTTTATCAACTGAAGCTTGAAAAAAGAGTAAAAAAATTGCTTAAATGAGTAAAATTTACGGCGGCGTTCGGGAAGTTAAATTCTCGGCGCCGCCTTTTATTATTTATATATTCTTTTGATTCGCGGATTAACAAGTAGGGGCGATATGTCCACGCTTGCCACATCACCGATTTTAACATCGGAATCAGTGATATCTATTGCAGTGTGCGAAAGTCCGATTTCACCGATAACATGAAACATTCTGCCGTTTATGCGCATATACATTTGCTTCTTTTTTAAATATTGCTTGATTGCCCCGAGTGCAAACCGAAAATCTGCAGTTTCGCGCTCCTTTTGCAAACCGAAGCCGTCGTAATGACCGATGGGCACAATCGCAATTTTAGTTTCTCGTTTTGTTTTAAACAGCCCGTTGTAGCCGATTGAATACCCTGCAGGCACGGTTTTGATTTCTATAACCTCGGCCTCAAGGCTTCCGAGCCTGTGAAGAGGTGTTTTGCTTTTGGTTATAACTCTGCCCGTGAATGCCGAGCCTATGCGAACCGCGTCCATTGAAACTCCGTCAACATTAAGCAGAGCGGGGGAGTTTGAGCAATGCGCAACGCCCGTTTCGTAACCCGCTTTTTGAATTTGGCTTATGCAGTCCTTAAATATAGTAAGCTGTGCTTTTGTGAGTTCGGCATTTCTGAATGCACTTGAAAAATGTGTGTAAATTCCGCAAAACTCCAAATTGCTTGCCTTGTAGCAGTCAATAGCTTCCTGAATTTGGCTCGGCATAAAGCCGTATCTGCCCATGCCCGTGTCAATTTTTAAATGGCATTTTGTTTTTACGCCGAGTTTTTTTGAAACTTCGTTCATAATTCTGCAAGCCTCGGAAGAGCCGATTGTTGCAATGCATCCGTTTTCGGCAATTATTTTTGCTTCCGCTTCAATGCAGGTGGAACGCATAATAAGAATGTCGTTTTCGTCGCTCAGAATTTCTTTAAGAACGGGAATGTCCGTCACTTCGGTAACGGCAAAGGCTTTGATTCCGTTTTCAAGCAGCACTTTCGTCAATTCGCAAATTCCGAAGCCGTAGCCGTTGCCCTTAACAACGCCGATAACGGGAACTCCCGCTTTTTCTTTAATGTATTCGATGTTTTCTTTCAGCCCTTGGCTGTCTATCACATATCTGCTCATTTGTTGCTCCGCCGTTTATCTGCTTACAGCTTCTTTTTTAATTCCATTGCAAGGTTGTACATATTATATACCGGCTTGTTGATAACATAATCGAATTCGCCTATAAATTCTTTCATATAGCCGCCGAAGCCGTGCTTAAATCTCCAAAGCCCGTAATGCGGATTTTCGGGATTTTGGCAATCGCCGCTGATTCCGCCGAAATCGTAAACCTCGCAGCCGATTTCAAGGCCCCATTTCATCATTGCCCATTGCAAAGCATAGTTGGGGTATACATTTCTGTGCGCGTTTGAGGAAGCACCGTATTGGTATTTCATAACATTTTTGCCCCATTTAATGGCAATTGTGCCGGCAATGGCTTTGCCCTCGTAATAAGCCATGTAAAGCCTTGCATCCTCGCCCATGCAGTCGAGTATTTTTTCGAAGTATTCCTTGGGGCGTGTTGAAAATCCGTCTCTTTCTCCGGTTTCGTGCATTATGCGAACAAAATCGTCAAGCGCTTCGGTGCCCATAATTTTAACTTCAACACCTTTTTTCGGCGCTTTTCTTATTCTGTTTCTGTAGTCCGGCTTAAAGGTGAGCATAAGCTCGTCCTCGCTTAAGCCGTTGTAATCAAAGCAATATACGAATCTGGGCTGCACATTTTCAAAATCAAGGCAGCCGGGGTTCAGCTCCTTAAAGCCTTTTTCAATTAAATGCTGTTTATATGCCGTGTTTTGAATCACGATTTCAGGGTCGATTTTAATGCAATATGCCTTGTATTCCTTTGCAAGCTGCTTAATGCCGTCAAACAAAGCGTCGAATGTTTCAAAATCATTTTCATCTGCCACAAATCCGCGGCAAATATAGAAAAGAGAATATTTGATAACCGGCACAAATCTTATCAGCGCCGCGGCACTGCCCTTGATTTCTCCGTTTTTGTCCTTAAGCATTATTGCTTCCCATTTCCAATTTGATTTAACCTTTGCCCATTTTGATGAATGTTGAAAAAGTCCTTTTGGGTGTCTTTTTATAAATTCTTCGTATTCGGCAAGATTGTCTTTATTAACTCTTTCTATCATAGTAATTCCACCTGCGCATGCAAATTTATCTGTTATTTATTATACATAATGTTGCCGATTTTGTCCATATATGGAAATAGTTTTGTTGACTTTTATTAAAAAATATACTATTATATTAAACAGTATATTTAATTTATGGGGTAATTATTATGCAAAAACAGTTATGGGAAGATCCCAAGGTTATTAAAATCAATAAGGAAGACGGGCATGTTATCGCCATGCCGTTTGACAATGTTGATTCCGCAATCTCGGGTGAAGAAAGCAAATACAAAAAATCGCTTAACGGCGAATGGAAATTTTATTGGCAGCGCGGCCTTGAAAATCAGCCGCAGAATTTTGAAAAGCCGGAATTTAACGATAAGGAATGGGATAATATCACGGTTCCCTCGGTTTGGCAAACGGAAGGCTATTCCGTGCCTTATTACTATGCAAGCACATTTCCGCGCGCTATCAGCAGAAGCAAGCACAAAATTCCTTCGATAGATCATAAAATGCAGGAAATCGGCTTCTATCGCAAATCCTTTACTCTTGACGACTCTTGGAAAAAACGCGAAATATTCATTCATTTCGGGGCGGCAAAGGCGGCGCTTGAAGTGTTTGTAAACGGCACCTTTGTGGGATACAGCCAAGGCTCAATGACTCCGCATGAATTTGATATTTCAAAGTATGTTAAATTCGGCGAAGAAAATATCGTTTGCGCCAAGGTATACAGATATTCGGACGGCACTTATCTTGAGGATCAGGATATGTGGTGGCTTTGCGGCATTTACAGAGAGGTTTATCTTTTTGCCGAAAGCCCTGTTTGCCTTCGTGATTTTTTCTTCAGAACAAAGCTGGATAACTACTATAAAGACGCTGAAATAGATCTTGATTTATATATCAATAACTATGCAGGCTTAAAAGGCAATGTAACTGCCGAGGCACACTTGATTTCCGATACTGGCAGGGAATTTCCGATTGCCGAGAAAACCGTGCCGCTCGGAATAAACAAAACAACGATTTCAATGAAATCGGAAATGAAAAATCCGAAAAAATGGTCTGCCGAGCATCCCAATCTTTATACTCTTGTTATCACCGTTAAGCACGGCGATGAAATCGCCGCCGTTAAAACATATAAAGTAGGTTTCAAGCAGGTTGAAATCAAGGGCGAAAAAATCTATTTCAACGGTATGCCGCTTATGATCAGGGGCGTAAACCGCCATGATTTCGATGCCGACCACGGCTGGGCGGTTCCGAGGGAAAGATATACTCAGGATCTTGATATAATGAAGCAGGTCAACATAAACGCTATCAGAACCTCGCATTATCCCGATGACCCTTATTTCTATGAAATGTGCAATAATTACGGCTTCTATGTTATGGATGAATGTGAGGTTGAGTCTCACGGCGTAAGGCGTAAGGGCGTTCCGGGCAGCAATCCCGTGTGGACTCAGGCTGTTACAGACAGAATGGAGCGCATGGTGCTAAGAGACAGAAATAATCCCTGCATCTTTATGTGGAGCCTCGGAAATGAGGCGGGTGACGGCTCTAACTTTGCAGAAATGAAAAAGGCTGCTCTTGCTCTTGATGACACAAGGCAGTTCCACTATGAGGGCGATTTCAATCTTGACGGCTCTAAAAGTGATGTTATTTCAAGAATGTATCCCGTTGAGGATGTAATGAAAAAGCTCGGAAATAAAGAGGAAATTACGATTTCTCTTTATGATAATATCGCAAATCAGCTCGCGGCAGACAGTAAACCGATCAGGCCCGAAATGTATGTCGGCAAGCCGGTGCTTCTTTGCGAATATGCGCATTCCATGGAAAATTCACTCGGCAATTTCCAGGAATATATGGATGATTTTGAAAAATACGATAATATGTGCGGCGGCTTTATTTGGGATTTCGTGGATCAAACCATACATAAAGTCGGCGAGGACGGTAAAGATATGTGGCTTTACGGCGATGATTTCGCAAAGCTTGAGCCGCGTAAAAAGCCCGTTGATATTCCGAACACAACAGCGCTTGCAGGTTCAAACACATATTTCTGCGCAAACGGTATTATCGGCGCAGATCGTATGCCTCATCCTCAAATTTATGAGGTAAAAAAGGTTTATGCCGAAATCAAAACCGAAGCTTTTGATATAAATAAAGGCACATATAAGGTTAAAAATAAGTTCCTTTTCACTGATATTTCTTCTTTCACTTGCCGCTGGAGCGTTGAGGCGGAAGGCGATATTCTTGCCTCGGGTGAGCTTGATAAATTCGAGTGTGCGCCCCTTTCCGAAACATATATCACAATTCCTTACGATATAACTTCGTTCCCTGCGGATAAAGAGGTTGTGCTCACTGTTTCTTTCTATACCAAAAAGAAAACTGCCGGCCTTAAATCAAATTACGAGGTTGCTTGGGATCAGTTTATTCTCAATCCTATGCCGCAGCCCGTTGAGCCTAAGGCTGAGGGCGATTTGAACTTTACACATAAGGGCAATTATGTTGAAGTTCTCGGCGACGGTTATGCCGTTAAAGTGGACAACGGCAGAATCACAAGCATTTCGATAGACGGCAGAGAAAAGCTTAAAGCTCCGCTTGAGCCGTATTATTTCCGCGCTCTCACGGATAATGATATAGATTCGCTTAATTTTGTGCCGCAAACAATTCCTTTCCATCCTTATTATAAGTGGCGCACGGCAAGCCATAAGGCAAAGGCCGTTAAAACCGAGGTTAAGGCGGGCGAGGATAATTGCGTTGAAATCCATGTTGCGTGGGATACTCCGCAGCTTAAAAATTCCGTTTCAACATATAAGATTTATCCCGATATGCGCATTTATGTTTACCACAGTGCCACACCCACGGCTAATATGGTTAAATTCGGTGCAAGGATGACTCTTGACGGCAGTATGGAATATGTTAATTGGTACGGCAGAGGTCCTCACGCAACTTATTGTGACAGAAAAACGGGAGCAAAGATTTCTTGCCATAAATCAACCGTTAAGGACCTTGAGTATCGTTATATGCGCCCGCAGGAAAGCTCAAACAGAACCGATGTTCGCTATTTCACGATAACGGATAAAAAAGGCAACGGTTTTAAGATTACATCTTATTTTGACAATCCTGTCAATTTCAGCGCGCATCATTACACGATAGAGGATCTTGAAAAGGCCACTCATGTGCATAATATTCCATATAATAATGATATCACGGCTGTTAATATAGACCATAAATTACTCGGCGTAGGCGGTGATTTACCCGGTCAGGCGTTTGTGCGCGAGCCGTACACAATGAAAAAAGGCATAAAGCAAAGCTACAGCTTTGTTATTCAGCCTGTTTTTGCCGAGAATAAGCAAAAGTAATTAAAAATAACGGAGCGGCTTATGAAAAGAGTTTTTGCCAATATCGGCTTTTCTGTTGCAGCTGCTCTTGTTGTGCTTAATTTTATGAATGTTAAAGCGGCGCTTGCGGCATTGGTTGCCTCAGGCGTCGCTTTCATTGTTTCCGTTGCCGTGCCGAAAATAAGAAGCGGCAAGGCAATTTCGCTTTGTCTGCTCGGTGTTTGTTTTGCATGCGCTTTGTTTGCTTCATTTTATTACGGCACCTATCTGCCGCAAACAAAGCTTTTCGGCAAAACCGCCTCCGTTAGGGCATATATAGTCGATTTGCCGCAGAAAACTTCCTCCGGCAAATATCTTTACACGGTTAAAACTCAAAGCATAAGCGGCAGCGATGTGCCGCAGAATATTAAATTTGAAATGTATTCCGAAAGCCCTGTTTATGCCGAGGCATATGATGTTTTGGATATGCGCGTTTCTTTTGATTCCGTTGCCGATAACGCCTATGATTCAATGGGCAGATTTGACGATAATATTTTCGTTCGCGGCTATCTTTCGGATTGTGCAAAAACGGGCGAGGTTGTTAAAAGCGCAAACAAACCCGTTGTCGAACTGCGCGCAAAATTGAAAAAACGATTTAATTCGGTTATTAAAAACGATGAGGGCGGACTTGCATTTGCCGTGCTCACGGGTGATAAATCCTTACTCGGCAACGAAGCATACACAGCATTTCGTCTTTGCGGCGCAACGCATCTTATGGCGGTTTCGGGTCTTCATATGTCTATCCTTTTCGGCGTGCTTTATTCGCTGCTCAAAAAGCTTCTTGTGCCGAAAGTGCCGCGGGTTTCGGTTTGCGCAGTCGGTATTTTGTTTTATATCATGCTTTCGGGCTTTTCAAAATCTATGATAAGATGCGGCATAATGATGCTTGTGTTTTTGCTCGGAAAGCTTGTTAAGAAAAAGAATGATTCGCTGAATTCGCTCGGCTTTGCCGCGTTTATTGTTTGCCTTAATCCCTATGCCGTTGCAGATGCCGGCGCGCAGCTAACTTTCACGGCGGTGCTCGGGCTTATAACCGTTGCGCCGCATATCCAAAAGAAAATCAAAATCAAAAATAAGGTTTTTTCCTATTTTGCGGGTATTCTTTGCGCTTCGCTTGCCGTAACCGCAACAACTTTGCCGTCTATGTATTTTCTGTTCGGCTTTGTTTCGTTTGCGGGCATTGCTTCAAATTTGCTTTTAATTCCGCTTGCTACGGTTTTGCTCGTGCTTTCCGCTTTGTTTGCAATTCTTTCTTCTGTGCCTGCATTTGCATGGCTTTTCGGCAATCTTTGCTGGCTTGTTTCGCACGCCATGCTTAAGTTCACCGATTTGTTTTCTCGCGGCACGATAGCCGGGATAACAGTCGGCGGTCAAAAGCTCGCCGCCGCGATATGCTCGATTTTTCTTCTCTTCGGCACCGCGTTCCTGATCAAGGCATTTGCCGGTAAAGTGCAGATTAAAGCATGCTCTTTTATTGCTGTTGCTTTGGCGATATCGATAACGGCGGTGTTCGGCTCGTTCGAGAATTCGTCCGTTTATGTGCGTGTTCTGTCGGGTGACGAAAGCTGCGCCGTTATGGTATATAATAATAAATCCGCCGTGGTTTACGGCTTGCGTGAATATGACCAATATTATAAAGCGCAAAAAATCGCAAGCGAATACAATCTTAATATTGAATGTGTTCTGGGAGGTGACGCCGAAACCGCATTTGCCTTTGCAAACAGGAATAATTGCAAGGTTATAACCTCCGCCGATGTCTCAAAAATCAAAAAATATGATGTGCCTTATATGAAATCGGCTGATTTAACTGTTGATTTGCAGGGCACTGTTGTTGTAAAATATAACAGCGGTGTGTTCACCGCTTCGTCAAACGGCACGGAGATTGTGCTTTCCGACGAGGCTTTGAATAATTCCGCGGAATACGATTTCGTGTATGTTATAAATAAAAACGGCTGCGTGCAAAGGAGCGTGAATAAATGGGCAGATTAAATGAAAGCGAGTTTAAAGTTCAAATTAAAAGCGGTGAATATTCACCCGCCTATTTTATTTACGGCAGCGAAGGCTATTTAAAGCAATTCTATGTTGATCAGCTCATAAAAAAGCTTGCTGCAGGTCCGTTTGAGGATTTTAATCTGCATAAATATGACGGCAAAAAGACTCCGCTCGGCGATATATTGAAGGATGCGGATTTGCTGCCGCTGATGAGTGAATACAACCTTGTTGTTGCATGCGATTATCCCTTCGATAAAAGCGAGGCGGATTGCAAAGCAATCAAGGAATATTTAAAAGATGTTTCGCCGAGCACGATTTTAGTGTTTTGGTATAATTCTGTTGATGTAGATATAAAGAAAAATTCAAAATGGAAGGGTGTTGAAGCCGCGTTTTCAAAGGCGGGTAGTTCCGTTTTGCTTGAGCCTCGCACCGAGGGCGAGCTTGCAAAGCTTATTGTTTCGGGATGCAAAAAAAGAGGTGCCGCAATATCTTCCGAAAACGCGCGCTATTTGATTTCCGTTTCGGGCAGCGATATTAAAACCCTGCTCAACGAAACCGAAAAGCTTTCCGCCTATGCAAACGGCGGCGAAATAACAAAGCAGCTTATAGATAAGCTTGCAGTGCGCTGTTTGCAGGCGAAGGTTTTTGATTTGTCCAAAGCCGTTGTGCGCGGTGATTACGAAAAGGCTTATTCCGTTCTCGATTCGCTTTTTGCAGCTAAGGAAGAGCCCGTTTCCGTTTTGGCGGTCATTTCAAATTGCTTTGTGGATATGTATCGCGTTAAATGCGCAAAAACCGCGGGCTTTGATTGCACGGATGTGGGCAATTATTATAACTATAAGGGCAGGGAGTTCGCGCTAAGAAACGCAATGCGTGATTGCTCCTCACTTTCCGTTAATCAACTTCGCGATTCGCTCGATGTTATCATGCAGGCGGATTCTGCACTTAAAAGCACAGGTGCCGCACCGCGCCTTGTGCTTGAAGAGGCGCTTGTTAAGCTGCTTTTGATTTCAAAAGAGGTGCGCTATGATTAAGATTAACGAGGCCGTTATCGTTGAGGGTAAATACGATAAAATTAAGCTTTCAAATATTTTGGATGCACTTATTATCGAAACAAACGGCTTTGGTATATATAAGGATAAGGAAAGGCGCGATTTTATCCGCCGCCTTGCAAAAGAACGCGGGCTTATTATTTTAACCGATTCCGATCACTCCGGCTTTCAAATCAGAAATTTCATTGCAAACTGTGCCAAGGGCGGCAGCGTGAAGCACCTTTATATTCCCGATGTTTACGGAAAAGAACGCCGCAAGGAGCAGCCGTCAAAAGAGGGAAAGCTCGGCGTTGAGGGGATTTCGGATGATATTTTGATTAAGCTGTTTTCCGATAACGGCGTTGAATACGAAAACTCACAGCCGCACGAATTGATAACGAATTACGACCTTTTTGCCGCAGGCATTTCCGGCACTCCTCAAGCAAGCAAAAAGAAAAAGAAACTCCTGAAGCAGTTAAACCTGCCGGAGTTTCTTTCCACCAATTCCTTGCTTGATTGTTTAAATTCGATGATGTCGAAATCCGAATTTGAAGCGCTTTTAAAATCACTTTAAATAACGATTATTTTGCTTCTTTGCTCTGCACCGCAGGGCAAAGTTTTTTTATACCCAAGGGAATATGCGTCCGTGTGCGCGCATTGCGTAAAGTAATATTCGCACAAATCGCCATCACAGTCCGCAAGGCGGCTTATTATCGGTTTATCGCATTTTGCCTTGATATCTGCCAAAAGAGCACGCCCGTTTTCGTTAAAGCCCAAAATTCTGATTGCAGGCACATCCGTTTCGCTTCCGTATATATCCAAAAAAGCTCGCAAAACGATGCGTTTAACTCTTGACAGTGTGTAGCGCTTTGATTTTATTAAGGCATAAAGCTCGTCAAGGCTTGCGGCGTTTCTTGCCGCTTCGTAAATTCTGTTTTCAAGCCCTTCGTTTACATCGGCGATTTTTGCAAAATCCTCCTTGCTCATGCTTCTCAGCTTGAAAAGCACGGCTTTTTCGCAGTTTTGCATGGTTGATATTTCATCGAGTGAAAGGGTCTTCCTGATCGCCGATGCGCTGTATTTTTCATCGTCCGTGTCGTGCCCTTTGCCGATTCTCGTTATCGCTCTGCATGGAATGCTTGCCGCTTTTATATATTCAATTGCCAAAATATTGTTGGGCTTTTCAAGCAGGGGCGATTTAATTATTTTGTTTCGCGCGGCAGGGTAGGAAATTCCGCTTTTCATTTCCCGGGAAATTTCGCCTTGCACTTTTGGGTCTTTGAGCAGCTCGGCGATTTTTTTTAGCTCTGCCGTGTCGGCGTTCTCGGCACCGAAAGCGATTTCATCAATAATACCGAGGCTTTCCGCCAGCTTAACCGCGCTTGTTGCAAATCCTTCGGCGGATAGAAGCGCCTGCTCGGGAGGCATCTCGATAACAAGATCTGCTCCGTTTTCAAGCGCCGTTTTCGCTCTGGTGAATTTATCGTAAACGGCAAATTCGCCCCGCTGAACGAAATTGCCGCTCATTATGCAAATTATTTTATCGCCGGCGCTTTTAACGCTTTTGATAAGATGAGCATGCCCCGCGTGAAATGGATTAAATTCGCAAATTATTCCTATGTTCATAAATCCCGTCCGTTTTAATGAAGTTTAAGCAAAAAACAAAAATATGCTTGACATATACTTAATATATATATTATTATAT
>CEAJ01008956.1_pt1 | contig 11756 bp, 16 predicted proteins | sample 554971 | NCBI WGS metagenome assembly CEAJ01 (sample SAMEA3182047, study PRJEB8094) | gut metagenome | biome: human; feature: gut; material: Stool; isolation source: human stools | place: Canada | collected 2011-11-29
GCTCATGCGTCCATAGATACCGCAAAATCAGAGGTTCAGCGTCTAATCGCATAAGAAGTATTTACCACGATTTTAACCACGCTTGATAGCGAAAATATAAGAAGATAGACCTAGATATGTGAGATTTACCACAAAAGAAAAATGCCCGTAGAGCCGATAAAATAAGGCTTTGCGGACATTTAAGAAGATATAAAAAGATAGTCAAAAAGACATATATAATTTTAATTAAATAAACGATACTGTCTCTGTTAATGCTTTTCTGCTGTTATGATTAGGGAGAGGAGTAGTTGTTTTGTCAGCAACACCAATATCAAGAAGCATTAATATTTCCTCATCTTCTGGTAAATTAAAAGCTTTTGCCAGTTCATCAGGATTAAAGAAGTTAATCCAGCAGCTGTCAACACCTTCATTGTATGCAGCTAACATAAGATGGGTTGCAACGATAGTTGCGTCTTCTATTCCAGAGTTTCTTTTTTCTCCCGGATAAGTGAACACATTATTTTTATTAAAAGCAACAATTAGGACTATGGGTGCGTTATATCGGCAAGGCGTTAACTTATCAATAGTTTCTAATGCACTTTCAGACTGTACAACATATATATGCTGTTCCTGAAGATTCTTTGCTGTAGGCGCTACTCTTCCGGCTTCCAAGATAGCATCTAATTTATCTTTTCCTATTTGTTCGCTGCTAAATTTTTTACATGAATATCTGTTTTTAATTACATCTGAAAATTCCATAAATAACCCTTCCTTTCAACCGCAATATTATAATCAAGTACCTGCTTAAGCAGATAATTGCTCATATTTAAGACTTTCATATTAAAATCACTTTCATTAAACAGCAGCGATACAGCAAAAAGATTAGCCTCATATTCAACATTTTTAAATGCATTTTTACTTGTTACCGCGAAATTATTAATATCATCTGAATGAAGAAGTGCATGTCCTAATTCATGTGCACACAAAACCAGCTGGCTTTTATGCTCATATCTTCCATTAATAATTATAATTGTTGGATAATTATCCGACCGTATCGTATATGCTTTCCTGCCTATCGGAAGCATTTTACTTACAACTACTCTTATTCCTACTTTTCTGCAGTCAAGAAAGAAAAAATAGGGGGGTCCCCTATTTTTCCATTCTCTAACCTGCTTTAATTTTCAACATTTCCCAGCTCTGCCCGAAACATCAGTCTTCTCGTTCCCCTGATATTCTCAAACTGGATTTCATATGTCTGTGTAACCTTATCTACCTTAACAATCTCGCCAGTTCCAAATACCTTATGTCTGACTTTATCTCCAACCTCGAATACAACCTTTGGCAGCATCTGCTCAGTCACACCTCTGATTAATACTCTGCTGTTGTTGATACAGTCAAGAAGATTAGTATCAATGTCACTTAAAAATGCTGATGGTCTTGCAGCGAAACGGCCATCTTTCTTTCTATAAGTGCTGAGGTAAAGCATATTCTTCGCCCTTGTCATCGCAACATACAATAATCTTCTTTCCTCTTCATATTCGTCTTCATTACGAAGCCTGCTGCTTGGAAACTGTCCTTCAACGAGTCCTGGTACAAATACTGTATCAAACTCAAGCCCTTTTGCTGTATGAATTGTCATTACTTTTACAACATTATACTCTCCGTCCTCATCTTGCGCTGAAAATAATGCAAAATGGCTTAACAGATCAGCCAGCTCAACCTTTTCCTGATTATCTTCCTCCAATGCCGTAATAGTCCTGATAAGCTCTGACACATTATCAAGTCTGGTCTGGTCGATATCCTGCTCCAATTCCTGACGATATCCCATATCAAGACATTTGTTTACTATATCAGTACAGGTATAAGCAACATATGTATCATGCAATTCACTGATTGCATTGTAATATTCTATAACATTTTTCTGTGTTATATCGCCATCTTCAATCTGCTTTCCAAGTGCCTTGAAAAGACTGCAGTTGTTCTGTGCTGCTGCATTTTTAAGCTTCTCAACAGACTTCTTACCAAAGCCCCTTCTCGGTCTGGATATAGTATACATCAAATCCATGTCCGTAAGACTGTACACCATTCTCATGTATGAAAGCACCGTTCTTATCTCTTCGCTTTCATAGAATTTTGCACCGCTTAGTATCTTGTAAGGAACTTTTCTTTTTATAAATGCTTCCTCTAACGACCTTGTCTGTGAAGCAGCCCGCACCAATATAGTATGGTCGCTGTACTTCATATTCTTAGCGACATTATCAAGAATAGTATCAGCTATCCACAAAGACTCATTCTTCTCGGTGTCAGGTGCATTAAATACCGGCTTATGGCCATCTGGTCTGTTAGAAATCATCTGCTTTTCAAGCCTGTTCTGATTAGCAGATATAAGTGACTTAGCCACATTTACAATCTGAGGAGTACTCCTGAAATTCTCAGTAAGTGAATAATCCTGCAGATTTTCATGTGTTTTGTCAAAATTAATCATGTATTCAGGGTCAGAACCGCGCCATGTATATATATTCTGGTCGTCATCACCTACCACAAACAGATTCTGATACAATCCACTTAGAATGTGAAGCAGCATGTCCTGTTTCATATTGACATCCTGATACTCGTCGCACAATACATACTGGCACTTTTCCTGCCAGCGAATCCGCACATCTTCATTCCTGTTTAAAATATATAAAGTGAAATTAATAAGGTCTTCAAAGTCCAGAGCATAATTGTCACACTGTCTCTTAAGATAATTATAGAAAACCTTTTTATCCACATTTTTCTCGCTGGAAGCCCTTCTTTTAAGCTCTGTCTTATCAACGCCTGCCATAAGCTCAACATAGGACATATCCTGCTTGGTTATGTCTATATCACTCATTATCTTCTTCGCAGTATTGTCCTTGAGCGATATTCCCATATCCTCTGCCACGTCCTTTATCATCTCCAGCTCTGCCTTCTTATCAAGAATCGTGAATGTCTTGGGAAATGTCAGCCTGTGAATCTCCTCTTTAAGAAACATGTTACAATATCCGTGAAATGTTCCTGTAAAACAGTTGGCGTTATCACCAACAATATTCCTTAATCTGTGCTTCATCTGCGAAGCCGCCTTGTTTGTAAATGTAAGCGCCACAATAGATGATGGCTCAACAAACAGTTCTGTTATGAGATATGCTATTCTATATGTAAGTACAAATGTTTTTCCCGAACCTGGAACTGACGCAACCCTTATGTTGCCTTCTGTCTGTGTTATTGCCTCTGTCTGTTCCTTCGTTGCTCTTTCTGGTATGTTCATAGTCCTCTTTACCTGTAAATATTTAGTATACCTTTGGTATCTCTCCCTCAATTCCATACATTTGTTTAAATGTATCTATATCCCCAGTCTGCTTAATCAGCATTATCTCCTCTATCTTACCGGTATGGATATCCTGAAATCCCGCGACCTGCTCCCCTGTGCATATGCTTGTTTTCAGTACCGGTTTCTTTTTCATTTTATCATAGGATTGTGTGTGTTTCTTTTTAAATATGCTCATCATTTATAACTCCAAAGTCTGCCTGCTTGTATATATGGTGGTCACTCTGATGTTAAAAGTGACCACTTGTGACCACCTAGTGAACACTTAATCATAAAAGTGACCACATACTAGTCACTCTGATGTTAAAAGTAATTACTAATTTTTCTATTTTTTTGTTTTATAAAGAGTATTATTTCTTTCTCCTACTTTTTCTATCAAACCTGCTTTCATCATTTTATCTATTAGCTTTCTTGCTCCAGTTCTGGATTTATAATCATTATATAAATTTTGCAACAACCTCAAGCTCTTTTCTCTTAGGTCTTTCAGGTGGCTCCTGTCCCCTGTAGCCAACAGCAATAACAGACACAACATTTTCACTGTCTGGAATATTAAGCAATTCTCTTAACGCCTCACCATCTCTAATGCCCATTACCAGAGTATCAAGCCCCAGTTCAGCAGCTTTAAGAAGCAGATTATCATTCTGCAGACCAAGGTCATAATAGCCCCAGCCGTCACCAGCCTCATTAACCTGACTGCCTGTATTCTTATCAAAGCCGACCATTCCCTTTACAAATGTTGTAACTATATATGCGCCTGCTCCTTCCGAATTAGCCTGATTAAATTCCGGAAGACATTTTTCTCTAAGTTCTTTCACCGCATTTTCAGATAATACACAGTAATATCTTGATGTCTGCAGATTCTTCCATGAAGGTGCATATGACGCAGCCTTAATAAGTTCCTCAAGCTGTTCCTTAGTAACCTTTCTCTCTGGATTATAATTTCTTATGCTTCTTCTTTTCTCCATTACTGCCTGTAATTCCATATGTATACCTCTTTTCTATGATTATAGTTACTAATGTTTCCGCTCAATCTACACATCATTATCTGCTTATCATAAAATGCCTCCTCTAAGTAAGTTCATATTCCTTTAACTGCTTTCTGTATGTTCTATACTCCGGACAGTATTTTTCAACCTCCGCCCAGAATTCTGCCGAATGATTCATATGCCTTCTGTGCGAAAGCTCATGCACGATTACATAATCCATCAGCTCCTGCGGCATATAATACAACTGGTAGTTGAAATTCACATTGCCTTTAGAACTACAGCTTCCCCACCTTGTTTTCTGGTTACGGATAGTTATTCTTCCAACGCTCACATTCATTATATCACAGTAAAACTGTACTCTTTTTTCAAATGTATCCTTTATATTATCAAGTTCCTGCTTCGACAGACATTCTACCCCCAGTGCACCTGTACCGTGTCTGTTATCTGATTTCTGTCTGACAAAATCCAGTTTCTGCCTGATCCATTCATCATGTTCTTCTATAAATCGGTTAATCTCTGCTGATGACATTCGCAATGGAGTTCTTACTATCACTTTTCCATCTGCATGAACCTCTATTCCTATTGTTCTTCTTCTGGATTTTATTACCTGTATGTTCATGATTCTACCTTGTAAATGCTCTATCTTCCCACAACCTTCTTAAGATATTCATTTTTCAGCTTATTCTGCTCTTCAAGCCTCTTATTTTCATCTTTTAAATGCTGTATATATTCCCGTGTCAGTTTAACCCCACCACGAACCGCTATATCTTCATGCTTTTCCATCTCATCAAGCCACTGGAATAATGACTTTTCCCTGATTTCGTTATATGTGTTATCTTCTCTGTTAAACATTTTCCGCCTCCTTGCACACATCAACCCAGCCCTTAGCCCGTGACGCGTCTTCCAACTCAGCAATTGTGAGCTTCACTGCAGAATGATCGTTGCCTGCTGCCGGATACACAATATTGAACTGTTTAAGGCTTTCATCAAGATATACATCAATGCCCGCATTAATGCCAAATGGACAGACTCCACCGGGAGCGTGTCCGATTATATTCTCAACCTCTTCAAATGGTATCATCTTTGCTTTTACATGAAATGTGTCTTTATATTTTCTGTTATCTATCTTCGCAGTTCCTTCTGTGATTATCAATACTGCCTTGTCGCCCTGAAGAAAAGACATTGTCTTGGCTATCCTTCCCGGCTCGACTCCAAGTGCCTCCGCTGCCATTGCAACCGTGGCCGTTGATTCACCAAGCTGTATTACATGCTCTCTGTATCCTGCTTTCTCCAGATATCCAAGTGCTTTTTCTAATGACATATAAACCCTGCCTTCTTTCCACATATTTTTAAACAGTTTCTATAATACCACACACGCGGCTTCCAATGGCATATATTCTTAAAATTTCATATTTAGCAATTGCTGATTAAATAAAAATCCCGCGACAGTCATACAACCGCCACGGGATTAAAATCATTTATTCATATGTGTGTTTCTTATGCTTACCAAAAGCTGCCTGTTCCTCGACACTGTGGTCTGCAACATTCATCTTCTGATGTACTTTCTTTTTCTTTAATGGATGCTTTGGATTCTTATCCATAACAATCGCTCCCTTTCTAATTCAATAATAAATGATTAGTCATTAGCCTTCAATAGCAATGTACTTCTTATTCTCAACTGCTTTAGCTTCTTTCTTAGGAACTGAAAGTCTTAAGATACCATCTTCATACTTAGCCTTGATATCTTCCTGTGTGACACCTTCACCTACATAGAAGCTACGGCTCATAGCACCAGCATATCTTTCCTTACGGATGTATTTACCTTTCTTATCCTTTTCATCCTTATCAAGTCCCTTAGCAGCACTTATTGTAAGGTAACCGTTATCAAGCTGTGCATTAATTTCATCCTTCTTAAATCCTGGAAGATCAATATCAACTTCATAACCTGTATCAGTTTCCTTAACATCAGTCTTCATTACATTATTTGCATGCTTACCATATAAAGCCTTGTCAACTTCAGGAAATCCGAAGTCCATCCAATCATCATTAAATAAATTCTCTCCAAAAATACTAGGCATCAACATAAGTCATTCCTCCTTTAACATATATCATTATCTTGTTACCTTGTTTCTTTGGAACCGGGATGTTTCAGTAACCTCTTGAGGTACTTTCCTTTACTTTCGTACCTCTTTTGGTTCCCTTCCTTTGTTCTTGGCTATGTTATATACCTTTTTATTAGCACTGTCAAGGGGTGAGTGCTAATATTTTTGTTATTTTTTTGCAAACCCTTTAAAATCAATGGTTTGCAGTATCTTATTTCTTTTGAAATTGTGATTTTTTCTGTTTTGACACCAATTTGACACCAATTTTTCTTTTTGTGGTGTCAAGCATTTAACACCATACTATCTAGTCTTGCAATCTCATTTTCAATCCTTGTCAGCTCTCCAATATGATTGTACACTTCCATTGTTACATCTATATGAGCGTGTCCCATAATATATTGAAGAACTTTTACGTCCATACGGCACTCTGCCATTCTGGTACAAGCTGTGTGACGCATTACATGAGCTGAAAACTTTGGTAACAGCTCTGCTTTCCTATGCTCTTTTTTTGCTCTCTCTACTTCGGTTTTGTTATATGCGTCTACAATGTTGTATAAAACACTATTTACGCCATTAGGCATAAGCGGTCTGCCCGATTTTGCTGTAAAGACAAACCCCGAATACCCGTCCACCTCAATGCTCTTATCCTTTGCAAGCATAAAATTGATTTTCCTTTGTTCCTCAAAGGCTTTTGCAACTTCTTGTGTCATAGGTATAATACGAATACCCGACTCCGTTTTTGGTGTAGAGATATGGAACTTGCAACCGTCGCCTAAATTCTTATAAATGAGCTGGTGGTCTACATTAACCGTTTTTGCCTTGATGTTTATATCTTTCCATGTAAGACCAATAAGCTCCCCACACCTTAACCCCGTACCAATCATTATGGTAAACATAGGATAATATGTGTTATAGACATTGCTCTGTTTTACAAACTCCATAAACTTTTCTTGTTGAGAAACTGTTAAGGCTTCTTTTTCCTCTGCTGTTTTTCCATAATCACTAATGGAACTTTTTGCAGGGTTCTTTCGGATAATATCATCATCAACAGCCATTTCTAATGCAGGATAAAGCAGGTTGTGAATATACTTGATTGTAGAATAAGCATATCCAGCTTTGGAAAGTTTCGCATAATACGCTTTAATATGTGAGGGTAAAAGCTGAACAACTTTAATATTTCCAATCTCGTCTTTTACTCTGTTTTCCCAAGCACGAACATAACTAACTCTTGTAGTATCAGCCAGCTCACGAGTTTCCATATAACGCTCAAATAACGTGTTGAGCGTCATTTTTTTGATTGCTCCGTCTGTCAATATGTTATCTTCCATATCTTTTGCAATCTGCTTCTCTTTTTCTCGAAGCTCTGGTAAATCTTGTGCATAGACTGTCAATCTCTTGCCTGTTCTTACATCTGTATAACGATAACTGTATCTTCCATCATTACGCCAGTTTTCGCCCTCTCTTAATTTTCTTCCTTTTGGGTCTTTTCTACTAATTGCCATGAGAACCATTCCTTTCTGAAAAAGCCTCTTTTCTTGTTCTCACAGCATGCTTTGTCCTTTCTTATTATACTACACACGCCAGAGAACATAAATAGAAAATCGCTCTATTCTTCCAAATATAACAAGTATTTCTTGACTTTTTCTATGGAATAAAGAACCCTGCGACCTATCACAATTTTTGCTCCTGCCTGCTCGCCAATCTTTCTTGCAGTAGCACGACCACAAGATAACATAGCAGACAGTCCCTCTATATCAACAGCAATCGGCTGTTCCGTTGCTCTTATCTTCGTTTTATTCATATTCCAACACCTTACCTCGCTGGAACATCACATCATTTAACACATCAGTATTTAACATAATGTAACACCCCCTTTACTGTGTGTCTATTTATAAGTTACATAAGCAGACAGACGGCTTTGGAAAGCTCCATTAGTATCTCAACTATTCCCATTCTTGTGGGCAGAACCGCACCATGCGGACGTATCATTATTCTGTGAGGATAGGTCATGGCAAAACGACTTTTCCAACAGTCGCTCTCGGATCACTGCGTGGGTCGCTCGCTTTCTTTTGGAAAGGTCGTGGCGTACAGTCCCCGTGGCTCGCTATCTCACAAACGTATCTGTCTGCTTTATTCAGTTGTCAAAGAGCTGTGGCGAAAGCGTGTTGCTTTCATGTAAAAGCAGGGCAGAGCAGGAAAGAGGGGGACATTAAACCATGCTCTGCTAAAAACTGCTTATTCTTCTTCGATTTCTAAGGCAATATCAAACCCTAAAATCATTTTGATAAGTGCTTCTCGGATAAGTCCCTTTAACTCCATATCTACAACAATATAGACATTGCCGTATTCATCATAGAGTGGACGCAGACAGCACTTTGATATGTACGGGTCATAAAATGCCAGTATTTTTTCAATCGCTTTTTCGTCCCCGTCCATTGCTTGCGAAAGCAAATAGTAGGACGGCTTCTTAAATGTTTGCTTCATTTTACTGCTTCTCCTTTAGTATTTTTTTCATAGTTTCCAAAGCATGATGTCGGTTTCTAAATACACCGCTTTGCGTAATCTTTTGTAAGTTGGCAATTTCACTTTCTGTCATTTCCAAGAAGTAATACATTAACAGAGTATTTCTCTTTCTTTCTGGAAGTTTTTTCAAGGCTTCTGCCAGCTCATCATCAAGGACACGAATATCAATGCCACATACTGAAAAGATTGTATAATCTGTTTCGTAGTCGTCCCTCACAGCAAAATTTTCAACGAAAATTTCTGGAATTTCACAGAATGGAATTTCTTTATCTTTTCGTCGTTTCAATCCTTGTTGGTAGTCCTTTACAACATGACGGACAACTTTCTTCAAACAACTTTCAAAGCGACATTGAACTGTTTTCTGGAAGTCAGACGGTTTCATCAATCTCACCCCCTTTCCACTATGATTTGAAAAGTGTTTATCCCTCTTTCCGCACCATATAGGGAATGAAAGGTGTGATTTAATGACCTCTTTTGAAAAATTTTTAAATTTTTTTCGGGTATGAAAAAAGCCCGCACAAAACATATAGTCTGTACGAGCCTTTAAAGCTAAAACATATTCAATTTTTAATAGTGTGCTATTAGGTGGAATTTGATTGCAAATAATTGTACTTAAAGTTTTCCATAATGCAAGCCCCCTTAAAGCACCGTATCAATGTTGGCATGGTTTTCAAATTACTCTGAAAAATTATGAACTGTTCCTTTTGGAAATGTAATGGTCAGTCTTGTATATTCTTTTTCCGTAGAAGCAATATCCAATTTCAAGCCCAACCTATCGCATAATTTTTTCGATAGATACAGTCCCATACCCGTTGCATTTGCCTTGTTTCTATTTGAACCCGTAAAACCTTTTTCAAATACACGGGATAAATCAGACGCTTTTATTCCACAACCATTATCTTCAATCACAAGCAATATATTTGTACCATTGTCTTGACTGTATATCGTCAGTTTATTTTCTTGCTTATCAAAATACTTAATCGCATTTTGCACGATTTGAGATAGAATGAATGTCAGCCATTTTTCATCAGTATAAATGACATTTTCTATGTCATGGATATTGATAATTGTTTTTCTTTCCATAAGCGAATGACGGAATTTCAGAATGACATTATGTATCACTTCGTCTAACTGCAACTGTTTTACAAAATAGTCCTTTTCCGTATTTTCGCTTCTTGCATAGTAGAGCATTTGTTCCACTAACTGAAATATTTTGTCTGTTTCTTTTTTTAATGTGTAATTTTTTGTATTGTCAAATGTCAAAGACAATGCTCCTATCGGTATTTTAATTTCATGGACGAAACTTTCCACATATTCTTGATAGTCCTGCTTTTCCTCTGTGATTTTGCCGATTTCATCATTCATAGATTTGCAGGCTTTTTTTAGTGCGTAGCAATAGGCTTTATTTTGAAATTCTTTTGGCTTTGGTAAAACGTCTGCAATATAATAGGTTTCTTCCAGTCCGTCTACTAAATCAATAATATGTTGTGAAACGTTACGTTTCTTCCGATACAAACACCATTGAAAAAGCCCTTGTATGCTGATGAACAGAATTACCAACGATACAACAAACAGCGTATCTACACCGTAGAAAATCAAGAGAAATGCTACTACGGCAAGAAAGAAAAGCTGAAACAATATCTCTGTTATTTTTTCTTCTAAGAATGTAAAAAAACTCACAGTTTCCAACCCTTTCCTCGTATATTTTCCAATAAATGAACAATACCGATTTCTTTCATTTTCTTTTTTAGACGGGTCATATTAACCAATAATACATTTTCGTCTATATAATATTTGTCATTCCACAGCTTTTCCAATAGTTCTTCTTTGCTAATAACTTTATCTTCGTTCATAAAGAAGTAGTACAAAATACGAAATTCATTTCTTGTCAGTTCAATGCTTTGCTCTTGATACTTCAAAATGGATAAATGTAAATCAAGGGTACAATCTTTTTTGACAAGCTCACGGAAATTATTCGGGTTTGACAACTGCAATGCACGCTTGATCTTCTCAAGAAGAATAAGCGTGTCATACGGCTTTGTTATGAAGTCAATCCCACCCACTTGAATACTTTTCAATTCGTCAGCATTTGTATCTCTGCTTGTTACAAAGATAATCGGTACTGGCATGACTTGTTTTATTTTCCTGCATACTTCATAACCATTCTCATACGGCAGGTTAATATCAAGCAGAACCAGTTCTATGGAATATTGCTTTAATTCATCTGTCAGGTTTCCAAAGTCAGTCAATAAAACTGTTTCATATCCTTGTGTGTTCAATAATTTAGAAAGCTCCAAACGAGTGATTTCATCATCTTCGATAATTGCTATTCTCATTTCAACACCCCCTTGATTTATCATTATAATAATTTCACAGTAGGAGAGCTAGAAAAGTCTAACTCTCCTCGTTGATATTTCGTTTAAAACCAATATACGTTGCAATCCAGTAAATACTATAAATTAGGAAGAAGATAATTAAATTCAAGCCAAAGTAGATTAGATAAAGGTGTTTATCTCCCAAAATTTGTTGATACACATTATTCAATGACGACATCATCACAAAAGAACACAATATTGCTGATATTGCAGGGACACAAAATAATATCAATAATTGTTTTCTGATTGTCTTAAATAGCGACTTATCATTTATTCCTAATCTTCGCAAGGTCAAGTAGCGATATTTGTATTTAGTAGAGTCGCTCAATGATTGAACTGCCAAAATTGTCCCTACTGCGGAAATCAAGATAAATGCAATGTACATAAACAGACTGGCTACTATTGCAACCATTGCTTTTTGTTGTTCTATTTCTGCACCTCTTAC
>CEAJ01026107.1_pt1 | contig 11733 bp, 7 predicted proteins | sample 554971 | NCBI WGS metagenome assembly CEAJ01 (sample SAMEA3182047, study PRJEB8094) | gut metagenome | biome: human; feature: gut; material: Stool; isolation source: human stools | place: Canada | collected 2011-11-29
TCCATTCGGTATTCCCTGAAAGAGATACAGTTCCACCCTTTAGGGTATGTCTAAAACGATAACATGCCGAATGGAAACCTTGTTGGGGCGCTACGCCCCTAAATTCCCATTTATAAAACGAATGATAAAGAATAGCTAACATTAATAATCAATTGAATTTATGAAGTATATGATAAAAAGTAAAATGCTGGCAACTTTTTGTGCCGCCTGCCTGCTGACTCTTTCAACTACAGCACAACCCTCTTCTTGGTTTAATGACAAAGATCTGACACTGACAGGCGTCTACTATTATCCTGAACACTGGGATGAAAACCAGTGGGAACGTGACTTCAAGAAAATGCATGAACTGGGATTTGAATTTACTCATTTTGCCGAGTTTGCCTGGGCGCAGTTGGAGCCGGAAGAAGGTCGTTATGATTTTGCCTGGCTCGACAGAGCGGTAGCTTTAGCTGCCAAATATGATTTAAAAGTGATAATGTGTACGTCTACTGCCACTCCTCCTGTATGGATGAGCCGGAAATATCCTGAAATTCTGTTGAAGAATGAAGATGGAACGGTACTTGACCACGGTGCCCGTCAGCATGCTTCATTTGCTTCTCCTCTTTACAGAGAGTTATCTTATAAGATGATTGAAAAACTGGCGCAGCACTATGGTAACGATCCTCGTATTATCGGATGGCAACTCGATAACGAGCCTGCCGTACAGTTTGACTATAATCCGAAAGCGGAACTTGCTTTCCGTGATTTTCTTCGTGCCAAATACAATAATGACATTCAATCTTTAAATAATGCCTGGGGAACTGCTTTTTGGAGTGAGGCTTATTCTTCTTTTGATGAAATAACGCTTCCCAAGCGTGTACAGATGTTTATGAACCATCATCAGATTTTGGATTACCGTCGTTTTGCAGCAATGCAAACCAATGATTTTCTGAATGAGCAATGCTTGTTAATCAAGAAATATGCAAAGAACCAATGGGTAACAACCAATTATATACCGAACTATGATGAAGGACATATTGGTGGTAGTCCTGCGTTGGATTTCCAAAGCTATACCCGTTACATGGTATATGGAGATAATGAGGGGATCGGTCGTCGGGGCTATCGTGTAGGTAATCCGTTGCGTATTGCCTGGGCGAATGATTTTTTCCGTCCAATACAGGGAACGTATGGTGTAATGGAACTGCAACCGGGACAAGTGAACTGGGGCAGTATCAATCCCCAGCCTCTTCCGGGGGCTGTCCGTCTATGGATGTGGAGTGTATTTGCTGGTGGAAGTGATTTTATCTGTACCTACCGCTATCGCCAACCGCTCTATGGTACAGAACAGTATCATTATGGAATAGTGGGAACAGACGGAGTGACTGTTACCCCCGGTGGAAAAGAGTATGAAACTTTTATAAAAGAGATTCGTGAACTTCGTAAGTATTATGCTCCCCGTGAGGCGAAGCCTGCTGATTACCTGGCAAGTCGTACAGCTATTCTTTTCAATCCTGAAAACTCCTGGAGCATTGAGCGACAGAAACAAAACCGGACTTGGGATACTTTTGCACATATTGAAAAGTATTACCGTACCTTAAAATCATTCGGAGCCCCCGTCGATTTTATTTCAGAAGCAAAGAATTTATCCGATTATCCGGTCGTCATAGCACCGGCTTATCAATTAGCTGATAAAGAACTGGTGGACAAATGGATTTCTTATGTGAAGAATGGCGGAAACCTTATTCTTACTTGTCGTACGGCACAGAAGGATCGTTATGGCCGTCTTCCGGAGGCTCCTTTTGGCTCTATGATTACTCCGCTGACCGGAAATGAAATGGACTTTTATGATTTGCTTCTTCCCAAAGATCCCGGTACTGTTGTTATGAACGGAAAAGAGTATGCCTGGAATACATGGGGAGAGATTCTGAATTCTCCGGCAGATGCTCAAATATGGGCTACTTATAAGAACGAATTCTATGAAGGAAGTCCGGCCGTGACTTTCCGCAAACTGGGGAAAGGTACGATTACTTATGTTGGAGTGGACAGCCACAACGGAGCATTGGAAAAAGATATATTGAAAAAACTATATGCACAGCTGAATATCCCGGTAATGGATTTGCCTTATGGCGTGACAATGGAATACCGGAATGGCTTGGGAATTGTTTTGAACTATTCAGACCAACCCTATGCCTTCAACTTGCCGAAAGGAGCCAAAGCATTGATTGGAACTACAAATATTCCTACAGCGGGTGTATTGGTGTTTTCAATGTGACCAGCTATAAATTAATATTCTTATCTTTGATGTGTTTGAAGAATTAAAAATATGATATTGTAATGAAGACTTACTTACTGAAACCGATGGTAGTTGTCTGCCTTTGCTTATTGACAGCTTCCTTTACTTTTGCCGCTGATAATTATAAAATGGTAAAGGTGAAAGCTCCTTTCTCTATGCAACCTATTAAAGTATTTATCTATCCGGACAAAGACTTTTTGATAACAGATTACGGAGCAAAAAACGGAGGTGAAGTAAACAATACAAAAGCAATTGCTGCCGCTATTGAAGCGTGTCATAAATCAGGTGGCGGACGTGTTGTTGTTCCGGCAGGTGTGTGGTTGACCGGTCCCATTCATTTTAAAAGTAATGTAAATCTTTATTTGGAGGAGAATGCGATTCTGAATTTTACGGATAATCCTTCTGATTATCTTCCGGCAGTGATGACTTCATGGGAAGGTTTGGAATGTTATAATTATTCTCCATTACTCTATGCTTTTGAATGTGAAAATGTGGCGATTACAGGTAAAGGGACGCTTCAGCCGAAGATGGATACCTGGAAAGTATGGTTCAAACGTCCTCAACCTCATTTGGAGGCATTGAAAGAGTTATATACGAAAGCTTCGACCGATGTTCCTGTTATTGAACGTCAAATGGCGGTAGGAGAGAACCACCTTCGTCCGCACTTGATTCATTTCAATCGCTGCAAGAATGTTTTATTGGATGGGTTTAAGATTCGTGAAAGTCCGTTCTGGACCATTCATCTTTATATGTGTGACGGAGGACTGGTACGTAATCTGGATGTAAAAGCACATGGACATAATAATGACGGTATTGATTTTGAAATGAGCCGTAATTTTCTGGTAGAAGATTGTTCTTTCGATCAGGGTGATGATGCAGTAGTGATTAAAGCCGGACGTAATCAAGATGCCTGGCGATTGAATACTCCTTGCGAAAATATTGTTATCCGTAATTGCCAGATTCTTAAAGGACATACATTACTTGGTATTGGAAGTGAAATTTCCGGAGGAATACGGAATATTTATATGCATGATTGCACAGCTCCGAATTCAGTAATGCGTCTTTTTTTCGTAAAAACCAATCATCGTAGAGGTGGGTTTATAGAAAACGTTTATATGAAGAATGTACAGGCAGGAACGGCTCAACGCGTACTTGAAATAGATACCGAAGTGCTTTATCAATGGAAAGATTTGGTACCTACTTATGAAGAACGAATTACCCGTATTGATGGCATTTATATGGATAAAGTCACTTGTGAGTCGGCAGATGCTATTTACGAATTGAAAGGAGATGCAAAACTTCCGGTGAAGAATGTAACAATCAAGAATGTGAAGGTAGGGGAAGTGAAGAAGTTCGTGAAGAAAGTGAATAATGTGGAGAATGTAGTAGAGAAGAATGTGACCTATGAAAGGGAAGTAAAATAATCATTTTCTGAAATTGGCAGAAAAAATCGTACTGTCATATTAGCATAATGTAGTATATTAGCGGCAAAATTGAAAACTTTATTCTAGTATGAAGAAATTCTGTTTTTTGCTGCTACTTACTATTTTATGTAGCAGTATAAGTTTTGCCCAAAGCCTAAAATCTATTTCTATTTTAGGCGATTCGTATTCAACGTTTGAAGGATATCTACAACCAGATACGAATAGTATTTGGTATTATGTCTCTCCACGACAACAGACAGATGTGACTTCAGTAAAACAGACGTGGTGGCATAAATTCATTAAAGAGAATAATTACCGCCTTTGTGTCAATAATTCATTTTCGGGTGCAACGATTTGTAATACGGGGTATCGCAATGAAGATTACTCGGATCGTTCTTTTATAACCCGTATGGATCAACTGGGTTGTCCGGATGTAATTTTTGTTTTTGGCGCAACTAATGATTGTTGGGCTGGCTCTCCGCTTGGGGAGTATCAGTATGTGGGATGGACTAAAGACGATTTGTATAAATTCCGTCCGGCTATGGCTTATATGCTCGATCACATGATTGATCGCTATCCTAATGTTGAAATCTATTTTCTATTGAATTCCGATTTAAAGGAAGAGTTTAATGAATCAGTCAGAACTATCTGCAGTCATTATAATATTGATTGCATAGAATTGCATGACATTGACAAAAAGAGTGGTCATCCTTCAATAAAGGGAATGGAGCAGATTAGTGAACAGATTAAAGAGTTCATGGTGAAGAAGACGAAATGAAAGGAGCATTAAAAAATATTGCCACTTGTTCTTCTTTGATTAGAAATTCTATTTCAAAGAGTGACAAGTGGCAATAGGATTAGTTGTTTATCTTAATATCCCGGGTTTTGCATTGCTTTCTTTTCCTCATTGCTTAATGCGGAACCATTTGAATTGGTGATACCGTCCAAGAAGGCTTGGGGGATCGGACGATAGTAATGTTTCTCCGATTTGAATTCGCCAAGACCTCTGCTGGCACCATCGTTGAATTTATGCCAACGGGCGTCTAACGTCTTGGTACGTGCCAGATCTTCCCAGCGTTGCAATTCGCCACAAAGTTCTCGTGTACGTTCATTCAACAGGAAGCACATCATTTTGTCAGCATTGGATGTGCAGCCCAGTTCGTTGTAAATAGGGACATCTACTGTAGAATTATATACATCTGATACACTATTTAATTTCATTGTTGTTTTAGTAGAAGCAGTGGTTTCCTGTTCTATATTGTTTGACTCGTAATAAGTATTCTCTTCCCAGTAAATAGCACCTTCAGAAGAATGACCGCCCCCCTTTCCCGAACAATAAGGATTGTTCTTATAGGCTTGTCCGCCATCTACATTCTTACTACGATCCTCGCCTGCTTTATAACCGGCACGTTCACGTAATTTATTCATCCACTCGATAGCTTTGTCATAGTTGGCTTCCCCCTTACGAATATATGCCTCGGCAACCATTAGTACATCATCTGCCGAACGGGCGATAATAGCATCACGAGTACCGAATTGAGACGCAATAGAAACACGGTAACCATCACGGAACTTAGATAAAGCTACCGAACGCTTGTGTGGTATGATATCGTAATAATTACCTGTTTTTTCATTTACATTCCAACTGTGTTCCTGCCCTTTGAAATAGCGTACATATGTATACGTGTTACACATTTTTCCATCTTTCAAAACAGTATATGCCGGAGCATTGGGATATTTCTCATAGCGGTTGTCTCCCGGGTCATTAACGATGTATTTCATACCAAGTTCACCTCCACTAAAACGTTTGTCACCTTCTTTTACACCTGCCGGAGCGTATGGCATATCTTCTGCTGTCCAGATAGGAGCGCTTTTGGTTTCGTTGGCTCCATAACAGGTGATGAATGATTTCCAGAAACGAGAGTCATTGACACGGTCAAATACCTGCATGGTATACTCTGTAGCACTTACGTATGAGAATTCACGTCCTCCTGAGATGTCACGTTTACATCCACCTATATCATTGCCTTGATATACGGCCGGATAATAAAGATGCATCTGATTTCCAAAGCGTCCCCATGTTGATTCATCATTAGAGAATTGAGCCGCTAGAATCACTTCACTTACTTTTTCATTGGCTCCGTTTGGCTGTTCATAGTCCCAAAGTTCTACATAATCACTACACAACGGATGTGCATCTACAACTTCCGAACCATATTGAATAACAGCATCGAGGTCGGATGCTACATAATTACTATTCCAATCGCTGTACAATTCAGACGCACGGAATAAATGTGCTTTTGCAAGGAAATGTGCGGCAGCATATTTGTTAATCCGTCCGATTGATTCACCTTTATTGGGAAGTAGTCTGTAGGCTTCTCCAAAATCAGATATAACCTGTGTGTATATTTCTTCAGCAGAATTCCGTGTGAAATATGTTTCGGCACTTGTAGACGGAGCTAATTTCAAAGGTACACCACCAAATTGTTTTACTAATTCAAAATACGCATAAGCTCTAAGGAAATGTGCTTCTCCTAAACGGGTTTTGTATGTAGGTGAACTCTGATTATAATATTGAGGTATGTTCTGAATCAATATGTTTGCGGGTTCAACTAGTCCGTAGTAATTATCCCAGATGGGTTGGTTGGCACCATTTTCAGATGAGTTTAAATCCTGGCTATAGTGATTCCATGCAGGAATTACATTGTTAGCATCGGTAAACTCGTCCACTCCCATATTGTAACATTGGATTCCCCATATATAATTGAATTTAAATTTAAGTTTCTGATAGGCGCCAGTTACCAATTCATCAAGACCTTCTTGGGTTTTAAAACGGTCTGTACTATATTGAGTCGTAAGATTTTCATCAAGGAAAGACTCACTGCACGATGTGATCGAGCTTCCTGTTACGCTGGCTATTAAAGCAGCAAATAATATTCTATTTAATTTCATAATGTCTTTACTTTAATTTGTTGATTAGAATCCGATGTTGACACCTATTACAAAACTCTTCAAAGTGGTAGGTGAACCAAATGTCTTGGTATTATTGTCATAGTTTACCAAGTCTGTATCTAAAAAGTCACATGCCTTATAGATATTGAATGGGTTCATGGCTTGAACATATAGCTTCAAATTATTGATACCTAACTTCTTTAATTGTTGCGGGGTAAAATTATAGCCCAATGAAATATTACGTACTTTAATGTACGATCCATCTTGATAGTTCATTGCACTGTTGAAAGCATCGGCTCCTTCGCCGTTGGAGCCGGGTGAATAGTATTTTGCATTTTCATTTGTACCAGCCACCCAATAGTCTACTTTACGTTGCATATAGCGACCGTCGAGCGTTACAGCTCCTTGCGGGACTGTGAATCCCCAGCGTGACAGAATAAAGAAGGAAAGCTCAAAATTCTTATAGCTGAAAGTGTTGCTCCATCCACCTGTCCAGCGTGGACGTGTATGCCCTACAATTTGCTTGTCATCGTTAGCATCTATTGCACCATCATTATTTAAATCTTTTACTTTGATTTGTCCTGGCTTACGTCCGTATTTAGCAGCTTCTTCAGCTTCTTCTGTTTTCCATATTCCATCATATACCCAGTCGTAATAAACACCGATTTCTTCACCGACAAACCATTTGTTATTCACATCTTCAGTTCTGCCGTTAGATAATTCGTCAATTCGGTTTCTATCCATAGACCATGTTAAAGTAGTGCTCCAGGTAAAATCTTTGGTTTGTACTGGTATTGCATTTACTTGCAAATCAATACCATATCCGGATGTTTTACCCACATTGGCATACGTAGAAACATAACCCGTTAATGAAGGGATTGACATTTCTAATAATAAGTCATTGGTTTTTGTTTTGTATGCATCAATACTACCGGTAAGTCGGTTATTAAAGAAACCGTAGTCAACACCAACATTGTATTGTGTAGTTCTTTCCCAGCCTAGAGTTGGATTAGCCATTTTGGCGGGTTCCTTCTGTGAAGGATCTGAAGGTACATAGCCCAAAGATGACTCATTCTGTCCCCAGTTATAGTATAAGCCTGTGATAGCGCCTTTAGTTGCATATGCTTTGATTGCCGCATTACCTGTAACACCCATACCTATACGAAGTTTCAACTGATTCAGCCAACTGATGTCTTTCAGGAAATCTTCCTGATCCATTCTCCATGCGATAGCAGCAGAAGGGAAACTTGCCCATTTGTGCCCTTCGGCTAATTGAGAGGCGCCGTCCCAACGCATAGATGCTGTCAATAAGTATTTATCTTTATAACCATAGTTTAGGCGAATCATATAAGATGCCATTTGAGTTTCGGTCAGACCTGTGCCAAAAGAGTTTAGTGTACCGGCAGATCCTATATTATACCAAAGCTCATCCGATGAGGCTACATTAGTAGCTCTCATATCTCCCATCTCGTAATGGTAGGCCGAAGCGGATTGCATCAATGTCATGCCTAAATTATGTTGACCCAGGGCTTTGTTATAATAGATCAGGTTATCCAATGTCCATGCACGTTTTTGTTCGTTCTTGTATTGTGCACCATTGTTACCATCTCCATTAATACCATCTGCTGCATTAGCAACTCCTAAAGTGTAGAATTGGAATTCAGGGCCAAACTGAAGACGATAAGATAAGCCTTCCAGGGGTTTCCAGATTTTGCCGAAATCAATTTGCGAATACAAACTAGCAGAAGCACGGAAAGTGCGGCGTTGGTTGGTGTTGTAGTCTAATTCACGAATAGGGTTGATGATATTTACATCCCCACTCGGATAACGGACATATTCACCGTTTTCGTCATAAGGTACTGTCCATGGAATCATACTTCTTAATGCGCTATAGAAATCACCCGAACCGGTTACAGACTTGGAGAAACTATATCCATAGTCTTGAGTGGAATAAGATGCATTAATTGAAGATCCCATTTTGAACCAATTGACAGGAGTTACATCAAATGAGGTCTTTAATGTATAACGTTCATATGCTTGCCCTGGTTGTGTACCTTTCTGGTCCAAATAACCGAATGAGGCATAGCCTTGGAATTTGTCAGACCCTCCGGATGCGCTTAAGGTATGTTCGTGTGTAATCCCCGTCTGTTTACCGTGCGAAGCCCAGTCGTATGATCCTACTAAAGATGGATCGTAGACTCCATTTACCCATGCCTTTTCGATGTTTTTCCATGAAGCGGTTACGCTACCAAATGCAGCTTTATCTGCTTCATAAGTTGGAGTGGCAGAAGCATAAGAACCTGCATTATATTTGGCTAAGCGGGCATAATCCAACCATTCGGCGGCAGACATCATTTCTGTAACATCGTGTAGCGTTTCAAAAGTGACAGTACCGGAATAGTTTAGGGTCACTTTACCTTCTTTTCCTTTTTTGGTAGTTACAAGAATCACACCGTTGGCACCACGTGAGCCATAAATAGCTGTGGCTGAAGCATCTTTTAAAATGTCAATAGCTTCAATGTCGGAAGGATTGATATTTTCAATGCCTCCATTTTGAATTACCATACCGTCTACCACATACAGTGGACCCTGTTCCGCATTAATAGAGCGTTGTCCACGAATATTAATGTTGCCCACCTCTCCGGGACGCTGACTGGATGTAATATCTACACCGGCTGTTTTACCTTGCATCCCTTCTAGTGCATTTCTTACAGGCATTGCTTTCAGTTCTTTTTCACCTACGCGAGCCATAGCACCGGTTACGTCACTTTTTTTCTGTACTCCATAGCCTACAACTACTACTTCGTCTAAGGTCTCGGTATCTTCTTGAAGAGTAATTTTAAAGTTGGTATTTCCTGCTACGGATACTTCTTGTTTTTTATATCCTATATAAGTGATAGTGATTGTACCTTTGGTTGGTACATTGGAAAGAGAAAACTTGCCATTTAAATCAGTAATTGTACCATTAGTAGTACCATTAACCAACACACTGGCACCAATAACCGGTTCTCCGGTAAAATCTGTAACTGTCCCGAAATTGTCTTATTCTGGGCATAAGATTCTACTATTAAAAAGGAGAACAAAGTGAGAAGAAATAGCCGTCGGATAGTATCCTTATAGGCATACAGGTGATTACCTTTTTGGTTGCTTTTCATACTTTAATTATTAAGTTATAAATATTGGTTTATAGATCCTTTATTGTTGATTTATCTTTTTATCCTCTAATGAAGACTCTTTGTTTCTTTTTATATGGATATTCCTGTAACGTAGTACTTTATAGAGGTTTAGTAGTATAATATATTGTATGATATTAATATATTTACATAGCGTATTTATTATAGAGTTAAACAAAAGTTAGATTCTCTTTTTAAACATAACTACCTGCGCATCAAACGACTACATACAGCTAGCAATCAATTGAGGATAAGATTTGAACAATTAGTACCATTAATATCTTTTTTACCTATTATGAGTTATCCGGTATGCGAATCTTTCTTCGTTCCACTATAGGTATCTTTGCGTTTGACTATAGTTATCCGCAAGGGTAACTATAGTGTACTTTGCGGATAACTATAGTGGAACGAAAAAAGGATAGCGATCGGAATGAAATCGATTAGCAAAAGAAGGAACTAAAAATAGCAGTGAAAAACTATCTATACTATAGCAATTGGTCAAGTACGGCACGGAACACCTTATCGGCATGTTCTTGCATAATCTTAATATAATTAAAGATAGGACGGTTATTTTTCATACTGTGTCCGATACAGTATTCTATTTTTTCAATTTGAATGCCTAAATCATATCCGTGTTGTGCAAATGTCTTTCGGGCGGAATAGTAAGTAACCTTTTTCTTTACCCCCGAAAGTTCTGTTACCTTATTTATATGTCGGAAGACTAAACTATATATTTGTTTATAAGATGAATATTTACCAAACTGCAAATGCCCATTTCTCGACATATATTTATCTATAAGCACTTTTGCTTCAGGCTGCAAAGTAAATACAATTTCATTTTCTCCCTTCTTGCTATTACGTGTTTTGTGACGCACATAACGCATATCGTTCTTATTTTTAAAATCATATGCTAATAAATCTCTCAGGTTGATACCGCCTAAATAATAGGTAAGCATAAAAATATCTCTCACCATGGATAAAGAAGACTTTAAAAGCCGGACATCACGTATTCTCTTCAGTTCATCTATTGACAAATCAAGTTCCCGCACATTACTTGTCGGCATCTTAAAGAGGACAAAAGGATGAATGGAGTAAGATACATAATTCATCTTACCGGCATAATTTACTATCACCTTTATTAAAGTCAGATATATTCTGATAGTTGTATCTGCCAGATTCTCCTCGTGAAGAACTTTGGCAAATCCTTGGATATGTATAGGTGTCAATTGAATTAAAGGAAAATCCCCTTTCATATATTTGACTAATCTTTCGGAAGCTATCTTATAAAGTTTATAAGATTTCTCCCGCTCTTCTCCTTTCATGAAATTCATGTATTCTTTTGCAACAGCTTGAAAGGTTATACCTTTTTTCTTTTGTTCATAAGTAATTATATGTATAAGTTCGGTACATGAAATTGCTGGTAAATAGCTGATCGATGTAACAATTTCTTCATACTCATTGATTAGTTTCCGAAGACAGGCATTCATATTCGCTGCATTCTCATGCCTTACTACTCGACCATTTTTTAGTTGATTGGCAGAATCCAAAGTAAATTGGGTAGATATATATCTGGTTTGAGAATGATGTGCTACGGCTATCCTTATTCGATGTCTGCCATTTGATAATTTTTTAGTTGGAACAACTACAATTGAAAAATTCGCCATATCATTTTTAGGTTTATAAATTACTATTTTCCATACAATAAAATAGAAACAAAAAGGTTCATAGTCATTAGGTACTAATCGAAAATCGCTCCTACAGCATGGAATATCGTGCAAAAGACGGTATTTTCCATGCATTTGTACGATTCTGCATTGCTATATCTTGATTAAGTCGTTATGTTTGCAACACTTTTTCACAGGTAGAGTGTGAAAAATTACTTTTAAAAAGAGAATCTAACTTTTGTTTAACT
>CEAJ01009147.1_pt1 | contig 11673 bp, 6 predicted proteins | sample 554971 | NCBI WGS metagenome assembly CEAJ01 (sample SAMEA3182047, study PRJEB8094) | gut metagenome | biome: human; feature: gut; material: Stool; isolation source: human stools | place: Canada | collected 2011-11-29
ATATTATATATTTTGAGAGTGCGTATCGATATGATGATATTGTAAAAGCGGGAGGTGCAAATATGATTAGCAGAACAAAGCCGGAATTAACAAAAGCACAAGTACAAGATATGTTTAACTCCGCTTGTCTTGGCGAAGTTATATCCTTTGATAAGCTCGGTGACGGAGAATACAATGCCGTTTATGATGTTGTGACCGATATGGGTAATTATGTATTAAAGGTTTCTCCGCTTGAAAAAACAGGAATACTGACCTATGAGCAGGATATGATGCGTGGAGAGGTTTTTTGGTATGCGCAAATCAGAACACATACAAATGTTAAGGTGCCGTATGTGTATTATAAGGATTTTTCTCACACCGTTTTTCCGTCCGACTATTTCATAATGGAAAGAATGCAGGGCGAACAGTTGAATAATGCCAAATTAACAAAGAAAGAAAAGCTTTGGTGCAAGGAAGAAATCGCAAGAATTATTGCAAAATTCCACAAGGTGCAAAACAACAAATTCGGTTATATTCAAAATCAATTATACGATAATTGGCATATTGCATTGCGTAGTATGACACTAAATCTAATTCACGACACCGAAAGAGTAGGCAGAAAAACCAAACGAGGCGAAAAACTGCTTAAATATATAGATGAAGACAAGGATATATTGGAGTCCGTAACTTGCTCAATGGTTAATTTTGATATGTGGTACGGCAACATTCTTTGTACGAGGAAGAATGATAAATTGGAATTGATAGTTATTGACCCTGAGCGAACTGTATGGGGCGATTCGATTTTTGATTTTGTAAATCTTGAATTTGAAAAAATGTTGAATAAAAAAGCCACTTCATTGATAGCGTATAATGAGACAGCAAAAATTGAGGTTAACGGCACAAAAGAGGAAATGATTAGGTTTGCTTTGGGCTTAGGTTATTTGGCATTAATTCAAGAGACGGAAAAGTATTACAGATACACTCCCTGCCATTTTGGTTGGTGGAGAAACGTTGCTTCCTGTAAATTTTTATATTCAAACGCATTTAGAATTTTGAAGTATGGAACGAATTAAAATTAATTCTATAACTATTGACGAAGCAAAAAAACACGCTGTTTTTGTTGTAAAAAAAGAGCTTTGCTGTAATGTCAACAAAGTTCAATATCTTGGCGGCGGCTCGTTTGGATATATCTATAAGGTTGATATTGACAGACCGCCTTATACTGTTGTGATGAAAGCTTGCCGATGTGATAATATGTGTGAGCGAGAAGCATTTGAACTAAATCTGTTAGCAAAAGATAGTTTAATACAAATACCAAAAGTATACTTTACATATTTGAAAGACGATATAGTTTCTATTGATTATATTTGTATGGAGTATGTCGAAGGAAAAGATTGTTTTACTGATTTTTCAAAATTGTTTTTATCAAAAGCAAAAAAGCGTGCATTTGCTGATAAGATTACATCGGCAATGTATGCTTGGCACTCTAAAACTAATGACAAGTTCGGTCTTGTTCAAAATGCGAATTATGACGAATGGTTAGATTATTATAAACCGTTTGCGTTTGATATTCTGCAAAAAGCTCGTAATATGGTTGATAGAGGAGAATTAGAATCGTACTTTTTGAAAGTTATGGAATTAGCTTGGAATAATTTTGATTATATTTTCAGCGAAAAAGTTGAACACGCCTCATTAATACATGGCGATCTTAATGTAATGAATATACTGGCAGATGATAAGCTTAATCCTATTGCAATAATCGATCCGCTTGAAAGCAAATGGGCAGACAGGGAATATGATTTGTTTCAATTAAAAAATTTAACCGGAAATGCTTTTGGCCTTTATGAAATGTATAAATCAAAATATCCAACATCAAAAAACTGTGACTTAAAGGTTGCTTTTTATGCAATGTTTCACGAAATATATTGTTATATTCGTTCAGGCAGAAGAACAAAGATTAATCATTTGCGTTGCTTATTAAATTTGAAAATAGAACTAAATAATGTTAGTATTCACTCTTGAATTCTCTGCCATAAAAAGAGCTGAAAATCAGCTCTTTTTTATTTATTTTTCCCTATTTTTGCTTGTGTTTATGATATTGATATTTTTAGAATTTTGTGATATATTGAGTATGTTAATTATCAAGAAATCATCGAACATACTTTTTTGATAATTACTCCGACAACCGTAGATAGTAATAGTTGCATTGAATGGTGATTATTATTTATTGTTCGTATTTAATTACCCCAAAGGACTTAAAAGGGCTCCTCGGTGAGCGGTTATTCTAATGCATTATTATGTTGTGTGTTTTCACTTCGTTCTACGGAGAAAGGAGCAGACTATGGCAAATAAGAAAAAAGGTGTATCATCAAAAACGCATACACAAAAGCAGTTGGATGATTATGCTAACCAACACAATCCAAACAGCAAAGCCTACAAAGCAAATCAGGCAAATATGGCAAAGTCTAAAAAGCACAACAAAGACTATATTGACAATGTCGCTGATTTAGAATGGTTTTGTTATGGTTGGTGTGATGATTAATTCATAGTCTTACACTAAAAAGAATTTCAGTTCTTTTGGCACCGTGATTTTTCACGGTGCCTTTCTTATTTTCTGCCTTTTATATTGTTTATTCATCAAAAATACAAAGGCAGATCCCTTTTTTGATATTGTTATCGAATTTTTGTTTGTAATAGTTCGCTTTTTGGGACAATTGCTATTTATTTGTTGATACACCATTCAGCAAAAAACAGATATGATAATGTCTGACTTTCTTTCAAAAGGAAGATTTACTATTGACGGTAAAGGTAAGGCTATTAGTGCTTCTGATTCTCGTGCCAATGCAGTTAGATATTATCTTGCAATCAAAGATTATTTGAAATCTCATCCTAAAGAGAGCGTTGGTTCGGATGTTATGATTCTTTTTCAATAGAAATTACGGATTAAAAATTTGTCTTATGATTTTTTCACATACAAGATAGAGTTGGGGACAGCGACATCTGCGGTATATCCGCAATCACAAGGTCCCTTGTATGCCGAGCTGCTGACTACCGGCAAGCTGAGCGATTACCATACAGACCTTAACAAGCAGGCAGAAAAATGTTTTCTCGGACGGTTTACCCGCTAAATAGAAAAGTCGCTGTCACAGACGGCGGCTTTTCCTTTTCGGGAAGTATTCAAGAAGTCATACAGTTCCGTGAGTAATGGAAGAAGGCAATGATTTGAGAAAAAGGGAAGTGTGATATTCTGAAAATTTCTTGAAATTTCTGGAAAAATCTGCTATAATACTTGTGTATAACTGTATTGTAGGATAATTTATATCCTTTTTGCCTTAGAAATTATGGAAGGCGGACTTGTCTATGACAAACGGAAATGCGACAATCATTGTCGGCTCGGCTTGGCTCGGCAGGAGCATAGCGCCGTTTTTTCAGCGTATCAAGTCTTATTTCATACAATTTATAACGAACCAGTTGCCGGAGACAGGGCGCATTATGCCTTGGCTTCGGCTTTTTGCGTTTGCCGGAAGGATGGTGGTTTGATATTGAAGTCCTAACCACGACCGGCAAATCAATCTTTTCCGGTTAAACCTTCTGTCTTCTCCGGCGTGTCCGCTGTCGGAGAAAGAAAATAGCGGATAGAATTATTTTGGAGGAATAAAAATGAAGAAGAAACTTCTAAGCCTTCTGCTTGCGTTGTGCCTTGTGATGGCACTTGTTCCGATGACAGCGTTTGCTGAAGGAACTTCAGTAGATAATTGGGACGGTACGGCAGATACAAGCTGGTACACCGACCATAAGACGGATACTGAATACCATTTCACCACTGCCGAACAGTTGGCCGGTTTAGCGCAGTTAGTCAATGACAAAACTGCATCTGTATCATTTGAAGGAAAAACGATTTACTTAGATAATGACCTCGACTTATCCGGCTCCCAGTGGACTCCCATTGGAGATGGCAGTAACCATGTAAGATTTTTTGCTGGCACCTTTGATGGGCAACATCATAAAATCATGAATCTGAACCATCACTATACTGGAAATGAAGTTGTTCGAAATGGACTTTTCGGAGTTGTTTCTGACGGTGGTACATTAAAGAATTTACTTGTTATAGACGCTGATATTGCCTCAAATGATGGTTCATTAATTGCCGGCATTTTGGCGGATTGGGTCAATGGCGGCACCGTTGAAAACTGCTACACAAGCGGAAAAATAGAAAACAATGTTGGCAGCAAGTTCGTTGGTGGGCTGATTGGTCAATGCACTTGGAGTACACAGGTAAAAGGCTGTGGCTCAGACGCCACGGTTATCAGTACAGAGTCCAATGAAGATGATGTTGATACCGTTGGCGGGCTGATTGGTCAGTGGGAAAACTCTGCGGACAGCTCGTCGATTACCGATTGTTGGTTTGGCGGTTCTGTTTCCTGCAATAATATCTATTCAGCTGTTGGTGGTATTCTCGGTGCAAACTTTGAAAACTTCTCTGGGAACAAGCCTGGCGTAATAATCAAAAATTGCATAGTTGCAACAAAAAACATCACTTGCGCTGAGCCTGGCAATATCACTTGGATTACAGCTGTTGTAAAGCCCCATGTTACCGACTGCATTTGGCCGGATACCCCTCCTGATGGTGTAACGCTTGATGAAGAAACATATCCTGATAATAAAGGCAATTACTTAGCCGTTGCTAAGCTGGTGGTAGATTGGGATGCAGGTACTGCGGGTGCCGACCCGACCTTTGATCAGTCATCGTGCGGCACTGCTGTCTCCAACTTCACCTCCGCAGATGTTCTTGCTGGCTTGCAAACCAATGCCGGTGCGGGCGTTGAATGGGTTGCCGGAATCGGTCATCCAACTTTTGTGTGGGATGACAATAACATCCTCGCTGATTACACAGCTGTCGATGCAGCCATCGCAAGGGCAACGGCTCTTGATAGCAGCCTTTATACAAATTATTCTGCGGTAAAAGATTCCATTAACTCTGTTGACCGAGCAAAAAGCAAAGCCCAGCAAACAGAGGTTGATGCAATGGCTAAGGCCATTGAAGATGCCATTGCTGCCCTGCAATACAAGGATGCTGATTACACAAAGGTAGATGCAGCCATTGCCAAAGCAAATGCACTGAACAAGGATAACTACAAGGACTTCACCGGTGTGGAAGCCGCTGTGAATGCTGTGACCCGTGGTAAAAATATTACGGAGCAGACCGAAGTTGATGCAATGGCTAAGGCTATTGAAGATGCCATTGCTGCCCTGCAATACAAGGATGCAGATTACACAAAGGTTGATGCAGCCATTGCCAAAGCAAATGCACTAAACAAGAATGACTACAAAGATTTCTCCGGTGTGGAAACCGCTGTCAAAGCTGTTGTCCGTGGTAAAAATATTACGGAGCAATCTGAAGTAGACAAGATGGCAAAGGCTATCGAAGATGCGATTGCTGCTCTTGAGAAAAAGCCTGCCAGTACTAAACTGGGAACATCAGATAAGAGTCCGCTGACCGGCAATACAAGCAACCTTGCACTGTGGATTTCCCTACTGTTAGCCAGCGGCGGCGCAACCATTGCTACAACGGTTGCCGGCAGAAAGAAAAAGTACAACAGATAATTGAATAGCATTCCCTTGCTCCATCTTCTGAGCAAGACAAAAGCGTCGTAGAAATACGGCGCTTTTTTGCAATGCATTATTTTTGCACGATGCTTTGCCGGAGCCGATTCCATAACATACACAACCTGCATATCATGCGGAACGAAGAAAAATATAATGACCGCACCGACAACATAAAGCGCCAGATTGTGCGACAAAGCAATCATAAGCATACCAAGGCTCATGCCGAGCGTGTTGATAACAAGAAATATTTTTCTGCCGAATCTGTCTGATAACGGTTTATAAAAAATGGACAAAGCCTGAAAAGGAATGGCAATAAAGCTGACTATATCAAGCATGCCGACGCTTTTTTTCGAAGCTTGACATCAAATCATTTGCGATTTCGGAATAATGCAACAATCCGAATTGCTATATTATAATATCGGCTGTAAAATCGACCAAAATTAAACTAAATATCATTGACAAATATCTCCTTTTACAATATAATGAAGGCAAATATACCGTTTATAAAGGAAGTGACTTAATGACGAAAAAAATAACAGCAATATTGTTGGCATTGTGCATGGCAATCTCAATTTTGCCGATGAGCGTTCAGGCGGCATCAAAGCCGGATATCAAAGTGGGCGATTATGTAAAAATGGGCACATATAATAATGCTTCGATTCTTTGGCGATGTGTAAGCATTGACGATAACGGTCCGCTTATGCTTGCAGACAGAATTGTTGACACCCTTGCATATGATGCCAAAACAAATGACAACAGCAATTCAAAATCGCACAGCCGAAGCTATAAGCGTGATGATTACGGTTCTAACTATTGGAAAGACAGTAATATGCGCTCTTGGCTCAATTCAACCGCAGCTGCCGGCAAGGTTGATTGGCTTTGCGGCAATCCGCCGAAGGATGGCTATGTCAGCGGGACGGGTGCCTATAATGACAAAGCAGGCTTTCTTAATGCTTTTTCAAAATCGGAAATTGCGGCAATGAAAACCGTTACCCAGCGCTCTCTTGTTTCTCATCCCGAATACAATAAGGGCATTGTCGATGGTGATGCAAATTCGGATTTGTATTACTATACAGACATTGCATATGCGGCAATAAATTACGATAGTGCATATTTTGAAACCACAACCGAAAAGGTTTTTCTTCTTGATGTAAAGCAGGCTAATGCCGTGTGGAAAAATCTTAAAGGTTATTATATTGCTTACAATAGCAACGGAATGGCTTGGCCTTATTGGCTTCGCACCCCTGTTACCGATTGCAATCACGATATGCGATACATCAGCTCAAGCGGTGAGGTTGGCAGATACGCTCCGTGGTATTCCGATTTGGGCGTAAGGCCCGCGTTTTATCTCGATTCCGAATATTTCGTTTCCACTTCGGGCAGCGGCTCACAAAGCAATCCTTATATCGGCTCTGCTCCAAATAAACAAGAGGCCGATTATACAATTTCGGAACCTGCCGAGGAGGCTAATCCCGACTGGAATGTCAGCACCGAGCAAAGTATTCAGCTCACTTTAGGACCATGGTATTCCGGTGACGGAAAATACGCCAACTCCACCATCCCTGTTTATACAATTCAAAAAACACGCAGCGACACGGAAAATATGGTTGTTGTTGTTTGCGGCGAGGGATATACAAAAAGCCAGCAAGGCAAATTTATCAACGATGTTAAACGACTTTGGCAGGAGGCCATGAAATATGAGCCATATCGCAGTTATGCCGACAGGTTCAATGTTTACGCTCTTTGCACAGCTTCCGAATCAACTTTTGATAACGGCGGAAGTACATTCTTTGATGTTATAGTTGACAAATATAATTCTCCTGTTATTTCCAACAACCTCCACGGAAGCCAATGGAAAAATCATATTTTTGAAAGATGTATCGGACCGGAATTTATTGAGAAAATCCACGATGCTCACATCAAAAAAACAACCGATCCGAATACAATTCCGATGAAGCCGAACGGTGAGTCGAACGAATATGAGCCGTATTATTATGTTCACGATTATATTGCCCAGTTCGCTATGGTTGTAAATACAACGAATGATTTCGGCGGTGCTTATAATAACCGTGAATACGGTTTTCATTATTTCATTTCGCCGTCAGACAGCTACCGTGCACCAAAGACCTTTGCACATGAGCTTGGGCACAGCCTGCTTGGCCTCGGTGATGAATACAGCACCGGGTATTTGCTTGAAGATAAAGAGCTGAAATCGCTTAATCTTTCTTCGGTTGAAGACCCCGAAAAAATAAAATGGAGGCAGCTTTTAGGCTTTAGAAACACCTATACCTGCCGCAATGCATACGGCTCAAAAATGCTTGTTTCAAGCTATGAGTGTATAATGAGAGATACTAATTATCAATTTTGCGAAGTTTGCCGCTTGCAGGGCTTCAAGCGAATGTCTCAGCTTGTTAATGATATAGATCTCTATGTTGCGCCTCCCGAAGTTAAGGAGTACACGGGCGCTTATTCAAGCCCCTCAGATTTTACCGACCTTGAAACAAGCTCATATTATACTTATACGTATAATCGCAGCGACCGGCTTTTGAGCGGCAACAGCAAAAGCAGATTTAATACCGATATGAGCGGCAAAAAAATCGAGCTTCGCACCGTTATCCAAAACATTTCCGATAAGAAAACCCGTCAGCTTAAATTCAAAATGTGGATTAAGCATTCCGACGGAAGCGTTGCAACCGATTCATCCGGAAATCCGCTTCAAACAGTACAGACCTTTGATATTCCGACTTGGAATGACAAAGCGAATTTTTGGCCGATCGGCGCTTTGGATCATATCAAAAGCGACTTTAATTCGGGCCTGAAAAGCTGCTCGCTTATTTATCAAATTCCGTCCGATGCACAGCTTAAGAGCGGCGATACCGTGGCATTTCAGGTGCTCGATGAAAACGGAAATGTGCTTGCAGACGACAATACGGAAACACAGCGCTACACAACCGTTTCAATTCAGTATAAATTTGAGGACGGCTCTGAAATTCCAAACACTGCCGGCGGCACATTTACCGTGCCATACGGCACAAAGCTTGATTTAACACCGGCAAAATCGCTCTATGGCTACGAATTTGTAAAGGCAGACGGCTTAAATAAGCCTATTGTTTCGGACGGAACGGTTGTTACATATTATTACAAAAATAAAAACGAAGAACACACTCACACATGGTCTGCTTGGAAATACAATAACGATGCTGTTTATAATTCATCAAGTGATTATAAAGACGGCACGCAGACTCGTACTTGCTCCGTTTGCGGTGAAAGTGAAACAAAAGAGGCACCGAATACGGCTCTTCTTCGCCGCAGAGGTAATGCATTGTCGCTTGAAAGCAGTATCACCCTTGCAACTTACATTACCAAAGATGTAGTCGATTATTATGACGAAGTGTATGCCGAGTTTACCCGAAACGGTAAAACCGAAAAAGTGTATCCGTCGGGTAAAACATTAACTTCAAATTCAATTGTTTATTGCATATTTGATTATACGGGCATTTCACCGCAGGCTTTAGGTGATGATGTAAGTATTACATTCTATGGTGTCAAAGACGGTGTAACATATAACGGTAATGCTTATAAATACAGTGCAACCGACTATATTAAGTCAACGCTGAATAAGCCTACATCTTCTGCAAAGCTTAAAACTTTGCTGGTCGATTTGGTCTATTACGGTGAGGCTTGTCAGGTATATCAAAACTATAAAACCGATAATTTGCTTACCGATATACTTACCGATGAGCAAAAAGCACTTCGCAGCACGGCCGATTTGAATTTAACGAATATCAAGAATGCAAGCTACGAAACCTGCGAAAACAGGCTTGTAAAGTTTGGTACGGCATTAAGGCTGAATAATTCGGTTGAAATTGCAATACCGCTGAATATGACCAATGTTACTCTTGATGACCTTTCATTCAAAGTAAAAATAGGTTCAAGAACATTGACATATACCTATGCCGAAAATCCGGATAATTTTGAAAAAGGCAAAGACGGTTATTGGTATTTCTATTTTGACGGTGTTTATGCAAATCAAATGAGTGATGAAGTATTTATCACTGCATACAAAGGCAATGAGCAAGTCAGCTATACACTTAAGTACAGTGTGGAATCCTATGCCGCAACTGTTACTGATGCAAAGTTAAAAGCAGTTACAGACGCAATGATGCGTTACGGCAATTCCGCAAAAGCCTATGCAGGCAAATAATCGGCATATCAGTTTTAATTTTAGACATGAAATAATTAAGGAGGTATTAAGATGAAGGAAAAGTATATCAAACCTGATTCGTACATTCAAAAGTTTGCTGCCGTTGATGTAATTACGACATCCGGTGGCGGCGATGAACCGATTGTCACTCCACCTGATTGGAACGACTAAAAAGTAAAGGAGTCAAGATTTTATGTCTTGACTCCTTTTAATTGTTTGGCAGTTGATGCCACCGGTTCAACCGGGGGATCTTTGCTGAAGAGATAAAAACAAACGGCAGATGATTTCTCATCTGCCGTCAGACTGTCGATAAAGTTTCCGAATCGCGCCAATAAAATAAATTAACCGTTTTAATGTTATCAGGATTCTTTTTTATCCTTGCTTTCCGCTTTTTCTTCGCCGCTTTTTTCATTGGCCTTTTGCGGATTTTCTTTGCATACAACCGCGGTTTGCACCTGGTGGTTTTTAACGCTTAAAACCTTTATCACAAGCCCTGCGGTTTCGATTTCAAAGGGCTTATTGCCATCGTCCGGAACGGAGCCGAGCGCGTCAAACACAAGGCCGCTGAAGGTGTCACATTCCTCGCTTTTGAGTGCAATGTCAAGTGCGTCTTCAATATCGTCTATATCGGGGTTGCCTGTGATTTTCCAGGTTCTTGAATCAAGCCTTTCAATTGATTCCTCGGGCTTAGCCTCGTCTTCGTCGTAATCAAAATCGCCCACAAGCTTTTCGAGCAAGTCGTTAATTGTTATTATTCCCGTTGTGCCGCCGTATTCGTCAAGCACAATCGCAAAATTATGGCGGCTCTTTTTCATGTTTTTAAAGAGCACATCAAGCTTAACGCTTTCGGGCACAAAGTAGGGCGGGCGCACCGCCTTTTTCATAACCGTTTCGCGGTCTTTTGTGTTGAGCCTGAAATAATCCTTGGCGTTTAAAAGACCCACAACATTATCAACGGTTTCATCGCAAATCGGATAAATTTTGTGCCTGCTGCCGTGAATTGTTTTATCCCATTCCTCGGGGCTTTCGTCCAGCCAAAGAAGGGAAACCTCTGTTCTGTGCACGGCGGCTTCGCCTGCCGTTAAATCGTCAAATTCAAACACATTTTGGATAAATTCCTGCTCTGTTTTATCTATTGCGCCGCTTTCGCTGCCCACATCAACCATCATTCGGATATCTTCTTCGCTAACATCCTCTTCGGTTTCGTTTGGGTCTATTTTAAACAGGCGCAGCACCAAATTGGTGGAGGTCATAAGCAGCCAAACAATCGGCTTGAATATTATTGAGATAACATAAATAAGCCCCGAAATGCCGAGCGCCACCTTTTCCGCCTTGCGCATTGCGATTCGCTTCGGCACAAGCTCGCCGAAAATTATCGTGAAAAACGAAAGAAGCAGTGTAATCGAAATAACAATAATACTGTTGAGCGTGCCTGCGGGAATATTTACTCCGGTTTTCAAAATTGCTTCAACAATCGGACCCGCAAAGTTATCTGCGGCAAAAGCCGAGCCCAAGAAGCCGGCAAGCGTTATTGCAATCTGAATGGTTGCCAAAAAGTTTGAGGGCTGCGAAGTCAGCTTCACAAGATTTTTTGCTTTTTTGTTGCCCTCTTTGGCAAGCTTTGCCATTTTATTGTCGTTTACGCTTACTATTGCGATTTCCGCTGCCGCAAAAACTGCATTCAGCGCAATCAAAGCCACCTGCAATAATAGCAGAGGCCATATGGAACCGTCCAAAATCAATCCTCCGATAAAAAAATATATTTGTATAATATAATACAATAAAGCATAAGCTTTGTCAACACATCTTAAGCAAGCGAGAATAATCCGAATACGCCTCAAACAGAGCCTTTTCGGTGTATTTTCACTTGTCGGCTTTGCAAG
>CEAJ01020751.1_pt1 | contig 11642 bp, 7 predicted proteins | sample 554971 | NCBI WGS metagenome assembly CEAJ01 (sample SAMEA3182047, study PRJEB8094) | gut metagenome | biome: human; feature: gut; material: Stool; isolation source: human stools | place: Canada | collected 2011-11-29
TCTATTAGCTTCTATCGGCTTGTTTTTCAATGAATTTTCTTTATTTTCCATCTCTTGTAGCTCGGATTTTATGTCATTTGGATTTTCAACTAACTTCCAACTGTATTTCTTTCTGGTACGTCCTTCTTCCTTGATGTCTACAGTATCATAGCGTAAATCTATTGTATGCATTCTACTACTCAAATTCACTGAAACACTCTCTATCTTACCGTCCCCGATGGAGGTATGTATCAATTTCAAAGGGGATATTTCACGATCGTAAGGGAATTTTGCTTCGCTGCTCTTTAACCGGGAAATGTATTTCAATGTGATATCGGAATTATTGATATTCACTTTTTTAGATGGGAGGTTATAACCCCAATAAACAGGATGCAGAAAGAAATAGGACAGATACCCGTTCTGGTTCTGATAAATATCACCGTCTATCGTTTGCTCTAAGATTGGTACAATATCACGCCCTTCCTGCGTAATCGTTTCCATCAATGCAAATCCGTCTTTGGAAAACTCATCAGAACGCAATATCATATAGTCGATATCAGTAGAGAAATTACTAACCGATATCTCCTCAATCTTGTCCTGCTTGACATAGTTGCTTCTCATGATGATCGGATAACCGGTAAACGGTTCTGTGACTTCATCCATCCATGAAAATTGATAGCGTTCCGGTATATCCAACTTTTCGTATTTATACTCTTTACGACCAGTCTCCCATGATTTTCCATTGCTCGGACATATCCACTTTGTCAAATCCATAGCAATTCCCGGCTGGTTGGTGTATGAACGACCATTACGGAAGTACTGTATATGCTCAATCTTCAACTTGTTATCCTCAATATACCAATAGCATTGATACACGTATTTCAGCATGTCTAATACACTTTTCAAAGTGATAGTAGCCTTTTGTGCAGGTTGGGTATAGTTACTTATCAAGATATTGGTTTTCGGAGTCATGTACACCTTTCGTTGACCTCCTCCGATAGGACGGTGTGATGCATAAAAGAATTGGCTGTATTCTGTTGTATTCCCAAAAGTAATACCCGGTGCAACCTTGTCAAGAAGCACGGATAAGACAGAATGCAAAGGCATGGCATGAGACATCGTGTATTCAAGTCTTGATTTTGGTTCTATTTCATCCTTTGAGAAGTCATGTATAAACCAATAAGAATAATCATCAGTCCACATATCACGATTGACAGGATAAGCCTTGTAAGGTGAAATATCGGTAGGAGGATAATAGTATTCACCTCTTCCATTCTGCCCCCATTCAGAAGGTTCCGTTTTTACAATAGCGGATGATTTAAATTCTTGAACAGCATACGGTATCACATAGGGATATGATCCCGGAGTTGATGTCATATCATCCGATGGTTTATTATGCCATGTAACAGATACTTTATTTGTGGCCACAACATACCTCGTGTAAAATACTTTTTTATTTGTGTCCCCTGTGGCTATTTTTACAGACGTATTAAAAGTTGCAAAAAACTCAAGTGTTCCATTTCTTGATGGATCTATATACAAATCACCTCTTGTATTACCTATTCGCTCATTAGTTTTTCCATCGTACAGCGCAAAACTTCCATAAAGGCCAGTACCAGAAATAAGTACTTGAATAAATCCGGCATTATCCTTTAGCCTGTATGTAGCAGTACGGTATTTATCCGGAGTTGCGGTTGGTGAAAAATCAGCGATATAATATCCTTTCATATAAGACGGGATACCATCTCCTTGCACGTTTATTGCGATAATTGTCCCTGATTCACCAAAGAAATACTTCTCTTTGAGTTCGTTTGTATCTGTAACCACATCTGCATCCTGTTCCCAAAATACCCCAGAAAGAGCGCATGAGACCTTATCATCTCCTGCCGTATAGATTTGTAAGATTCCACGTCTATACAGGGATATTTTTTCAAGTTCAGGATTCAATCTTACCAAATCATACTCCCGTTCCCATCCGTCCAATAACTTCGTATAAGCGTCATTACTATCCGGTTTGACACGAACTGAAAGGTCAGCCACGTTAATGGTACAGTCAGTGCGTAAGAATTTGGTCTTAACGTACAGATTGAAAGTACGTCCACCGTCTTGGCTCCAATAAACGTCTAAATAGTAAATCGTATCAAAGGGACGGTTAAGGATAAAATAATAATCCCGACACATGAATGTAATTTCACCATTCAAGCCTTCACGGAAAAACTCCTGCTCGGACTCTTTTGTATATGTCTTTGAAAGACTGTCTTTATAGATTGGCTTCGCTTTATGAAGCAAATCAATACTCACATCACCACTGTTCCAGTCATCTGCCGTATAACAGAATACCATTGCTGACGCACCATTTGGTATATTCAGATTGAGGTTACTTCCGGAATAGCCGGATATATATTTGTGATTTGAGTCGAAAAAGCAGACAGTAACCTCTTTCTCATTGAATGCAACTTTTGTGTATTCTGACACGGAAACAAGAGGACTTGTATTGTACTTTGCATCCCTAATAACAAAACCGGAGGTTGCGAATAACCTGTATCCGTATTGAGTCCCTTCCATTTCCGGATCAAAAACATCCCTATCAATTAAATAAAATATATATAGTGGATTCATAACGTTTTTTTTGATTAATGAATTAGTCTATAAACACTCTTTCCCGGAAAACCGGAGAGTGAGAATAATAACACAAAATATTATTTGGCTAACCAGTAAAGTTTACGATTGTCCGGCAAACGACAATCTACTATGTTCCAGCCTTCAACATTGCGCAAAGTGGAAATAACCCTACGGGCATCATTTGAATTTGTTTCCGAATTAATCTCTTTGGCCGTAACTTTACGTCCGGATAAGAAAATGGATCTCACTTGTTGAATAACTCGTGAAGAATTGCTACTTTTGTCGTAGTCATTTGGGAGATTGGCAGTCGATGAGGCTGCCTTTTTCTTTTTGTTCATGCTAAGCCCTCCCATTATTTAGATACCTTTTTCAAAGCATCGTTAATATCCTTATCGGTGTAATAAACACGTGTACCAATTCTTCGGGCATTTATGATACCCGCTTTCGTCCATGCGTCTAAGGTAGGGAGTGAAACTTGCAGCCTCTTAGCTGCATCTTTACGTTTATTAAGTCCGTTTTTAGGACTCTCATCTACTTTAGGAGTAGATTCTATTATGTCAGCCAGCTTCTTATCAAGTAAGCGGCTCATCATGCTTTCAAGGTCATTCATTGTAGCCCCTTGAATAAGCATTGCATTGGGAGATAAAGAATTTGCATCCATAAGTTACTTGTTTTTAGTTCTTATGGATGCAAAAATATAGGTATAATTACCGTGTAATATTGCGTGTAATATTACAAATTTTCCTACTTTATTCGTTTTTTATCTTACCATTCTCATAGGTTAAGCCTATTAGTTTAAACTTCTCTTCAACTAACTTATAATCCATTTCCTTCTTTTCCTTATCTCTTCTTTCACCTGACAATACATACTGACGAATATACGGTTTTGAACCATTAACCAACCATGCTACAAATTCAGCAGTCTTAGTATTATCAGCCCCTTTCCATCCAGATGCTTTTAATAAAGCACTAATTGCATCATACTGTTGATTTGCTGTAGTTCGTTCGTCTCTTCTCTTCCTTGCATTTGTTTCTATAGCTCCTTTCGAATCACTATTTGATTTATACAATTCATCCAAATACTTAAACTTAGAACGATAAGCACTATTATCAAAAACGGATGTGTATAATTTGTAGGTTTCACCACTACCAAATAGATTTATACACATTTTTTCTACATCAATATTATAATCATCGCATAAATCTCCAATATTTGATAAGAAAATCTCTGCTTCTTCTAAAAAGTAATTGATTATACAAAAGGTATCATATAGCTCTAAATTACGTTTCCCTTTACCAAATGTTTCCCTATTTAAGCTAATTTGGTAAGCAGAATTCATTGTTTGCCATCCGTTTATGATTAGAGCAGCAGACCTTTTTATTATTCGAGAAATTAATGCCTTCCTTTGTGCTTCATCAAGTGTTAACAATTTTGCCTCAACTATATATGATACAGCATCACCATAATCCGAATAATCTATCTCGTACTCCTTATTATTTATTTCACTTTCCCCACTATTATCGGTTTCCGTTCCGCTAAATATTTCATTATATCTATCTATTATTGGCTTACAAGCATCACAAAAAGAATATTTCTTCTTTATTTTAGAATAAATATCAAAATCTTCCCAACCAAACCATTCTGTTAACTCGTTTCTCTCAGCATCATAGGAAGAATGATAATATCTATTGAATAAACTTGCAGCGTGGCTTGCTACTTCTAAAAAGTCATATACTCTTTCCATAATCAAATTACTTTTAATAAATTACCATTCTTCTGCCAATGCGCCATCAACATTTTGGCATGCTCTTCTTTAGTCACTTTGATATACTTCAAAAAGCTGCTTTCAGTCTTGTGACCGGTAATTTGCATAATACTAATACTTGGAAAACCGGACTTATAGAGATTAGTCGCAAAACTTCTTCTGGCCGTATGAGATGAGACAAGTTGCCACTTCTCATAAACAGTCGTTTGCTTCTTCCCTCCTTTAGTTATTGATTTCAAAACATGCTCCGTTAATCCAGCCTCCCGGCACACATCTTTCAAGTTATCATTAAACTTCTGATTGCTGATATTAGCAGGGAGATTACCATTATACTTTTCCCAAATGCGAAGGAATACCGGATGCAAAGGGATAGTAACAAACTCATTAGTTTTCTGTTGTTGAATGGTTATCATCCCGTCTTTTATATTTTCTTCTCCAATACGAGTAAAGTCAGAGAACCGTAATCCAGTCCAGCAACCAACAAGAAATAAATCCCGTGTCCGTTCCAATCTGGCAGAATGTGAAAAGTCAAAACGTGCAAGCATATCAAGTTCATCCTCACTTAGAGCAATAGCTTGACTTTCCTCTGACACATTTTTGAATAGCTGGTATTTAGTGTTATCGGTTAGTTCTTGTTCGTTAGCAGCTTTCATCACGGCTTTAAGACTTACCGTCTTGTGCCAGATAGTATTAGTACTCAAACCAAGCTCTTGCAGAAAAGCAACAAAGTCATTAAAGAAAGGCTGATTTATATTTCTGAACTCTAATCGTACCTTTCTCTTTTTCTCATATTCTTGGATATAGTAGTAAGTACGAGCATATTCACGTTTCGTTTTATAGTCAATGGTTTGACCACCTCTTCGTGGGCTTACCCTTGTATCACATAACCGGATAAACTCCTCAAAAAAGGAATGAAAATCGTATGCAGCCGCTAACTTTTTACCAAAATAAGTATCAAGAAAATTTCTAAGAGTATCTTTCGTTATCAATTCCCCTTTTGTAGTAGATTCAGCAATGAAAGAATTGATTTTAGCTTCTATACTTTTAAGTGCACCGTTTATTTCGTCCTTATTGGCACAATACTTTGAGTTTTTAACACACTCTTTCTTTTCATCCCAAAACAAAGGTTCAACCCTTAGAGGTGTAGCATACATCATAGTAGATTTGCCAAAATACGAAACAACACATATAGTCTGTTCCGTTTCTGCCTCCATATTCCTAATCATAAACTTAATGTTCTTCATTATACTATGCTTTTAAATCCATTAGCAAAGATAATGAACGAACCGAACAAAAGCAATCTTTGTTCGGTTTTTGTTCGGTAAAATCTTTGTTTTTCTTATTTTATCTTTATCATTCTTTATTGAGAAGTTATTTATAAACTACTGATTTACAAAGAATATATATCTATTTTAGCAAAATAAGAAAAAGTACAGAAAAGCAGGTTGCAAGTCGCCTCATTCCGACAGAAAACGACAAACGAGCAAAATCGTTTGTCGTTTTTCTTTTTTTACTGTGTTCTGAGTGCGTTGATTCCGGATCAACGTAAAAAGCATCAGCTCAGTTTGAAAATCCCTGCATTGAAAAAGCACATTAAATACTTTTTCCATCATATAGAATAGTACAATATTCGAAACTTATTTTTTACAGCAATTCAGTATTCCTTTTAACAATAAAATATTGTAAATTAGCACTTTCATTACAGAAAGTCTTTTTCAATATTATATTATCATGAGAATACATAAAAACATTTCTATTTTGACAGTTGGATTGTTCACTGTCTTAACAAGTACGGCACAAAACTATAAATTCGATTTCAGGCAAGAAAAAAGCACAAAAGAAGGTTACATTAAAGTTACCCCTACCGATCTCTTTTCGGAAAGTAAAGGATACGGCTATGACTTGCAGCCAGTATCGACCTCCTCAGATACAGCTCCTTTTTTCTTTTCCGTACAAATTCCCGATGGAAATTATAGAATAACAGTACTGTTAGGATCCGGTAAGAAGAGAGGAGAAACTACCATAAGAGGCGAATCGCGTCGTTTGTTCTTTGAGAACATTAAAAGCGAGAAAGGAGAAATGATACCTTGCATATTTACCATCAATAAGCGAAACACCCGTATTTCGGACACCGAGCAAGTACGCATCAAACCTCGTGAAAAACGCAAACTGAACTGGGACGATAAGCTGACATTAGAATTTAATGGAAAATCACCTTGCGTATCGGAATTAACGATAGAGAGAACGGACAATGTCCCCACTGTCTTTTTATGCGGAAATTCTACAGTAGTAGACCAGGATAATGAGCCTTGGGGAAGTTGGGGACAAATGATTCCACGTTTTTTCAATGAAAATATCTGCTTTGCCAATTATGCCGAATCCGGAGAAAGCGCCAATACATTCATTGCAGCCAAACGCTTGAAAAAGGCACTAACCCAAATGAAGCCCGGAGACTATGTATTCATGGAGTTCGGCCATAATGACCAAAAGCAGAAAGGACCCGGGAAAGGAGCATTCTATTCTTATATGACCAGCCTGAAAACCTTTATAGACGAAACCCGTGCACACGGGGCACATCCCGTATTGGTCACCCCGACCCAACGTCGCAGTTTCGGAGCAGACGGTAAAATACAAGACACACACGAGGATTATCCGGATGCCATGCGTTGGCTGGCCGCCAAAGAGAACGTTCCTTTAATAGACTTGAACGAAATGACCCGCACCCTATACGAAGCCATGGGAGTAGAAGCCTCAAAGAAAGCTTTCGTACACTATCCGGCAGGTACTTATCCGGGACAAGATAAAGCTTTGGAAGACAATACCCATTTCAACCCCTATGGTGCATATCAGATTGCCAAATGTGTGATCGAAGGGATGAAGAAAGCAGAAATTGACCTTATTCAATACCTGAGGGAAGATTACCAGCCTTACGATCCGGCACATCCGGACGCTGTGGAAAACTTTCATTGGAATGACAGTCCGTTTACAGAAATAGAAAAACCGGACGGCAACTAAAACCGTGAAACTTCACAAAAACAGGAACTAAGAAAATGCCCCTTTCAATAGAATCACCCATGCCACAGTCAAATAGAACTGCACTCCTAAAGTTTTATATCCAACTTTTACAGCGCAGTTAAAACTGTGGTATGGGTGATTTTAAATTTAATAGAGATGTTGGTTACACTCTTTTTAAGCGGAATACCGGTACCCGGAACTTTAAAAAGCCTTCCGATAAATAGCTTCAATATCTTCTATAGAGGTGGAACGCGGATTACCTCCGGTACACACATCATTAAAAGCAGCTACGGCCAATGCCGGAATATCTTCTTCTTTGACATTGATTTCATGCAGTTTCTGAGGAATATCGATGCTTACCGAAAGGGTTCTCACTGCATCGATAGCTGCCTGCACCCTTCTGCCTCCGTCATGCCATCCGTATTTACTCCCATCGCCCCGGCAATCCGGATGTATTTCGAAGCAGCCGGAGATTCCGCGTTATACTCCATGACATACGGTAACAGCAAAGCATTGGATAGAAGAACCTCCACCTAACGCTACAATAAAATCGGCACCCGACGCCTTGTAGGCAGCTACTCCGTTCTGCACATTGGCAATGGTCGGATTGGCTTTCACATCACTGTAAAGCTCATAGGGGATATTATTAGCTTCGAATACTTTCATTACTTCGGCAGCTACGCCAAACCTGATGAGATCTTTGTCGGTCACAAAGAAAGCTTTCTTGAATCCACAACGGGCGGCTTCCACAGCGATCACGCTACGGCAGCCAGCACCGAAATAGGATGTTTCGTTTAATACAATGCGGTTCATTCATTCTTTTATTTTTGTAAGGTAATTCCCATTAAGCCGATAACGACATCATTGGATACGGTCTCCAAGGTTATACGCTTCAAATCCTTATCCGGATTCAATGGCATATCGAGCAGTATCCCCGCACCCCCATCGATCGGGCGTCCGTATACTCCAGTTATATTCAAATCTTTTTCAAGATTATTACTGACCAATCCTGATTTAAGATGTAGACGATACGGACGAGGAGATTGGAGCCGGAAAGCCATACCATCGACATAAAAGTCCTGTTCGATCGGACACCAGTTTTCCGGATTGACAAGTTCTAAAGTCTCTGCGGTTCCATCTGCATAATGCACACGAACGACCCCATTGACAATATGACATTGCATATGGTTCGTACTACCGGCCATCAACAGATAGGCACGGGAGGCTCTGCCCGTAAGAGGTATCGACAGACTATCCGGATAATTATCCCACAAGGAGGTGAAAGCGATGTTATTTCCTTTTTCCGGTGTACGGAACGATACTCCTAAATTAGTAGACAGCAGCCCGTCACGTACCAATGCTCTCATGCCGGAATCATCGATATCCGCCGTCAACGTGGGATGACACCATTCTCCAATTCCCTGTTTCGGAAGTTGCAAAGTAGTGTAAGGCGAACGGGGAGAAAGATACTCATTACGATAGATATCGGTAACCGAAGCATTGAATGCCGAAGTGATATCGATTGGTTCGCACGAATCCGCCTTTACATGGGTGAACGGGAGAACGGCCGGCATCATCTCCTGCTTTATATTTACATTCACCGGTTGCCACCATTTCATTTCCTCTTGTTCTACCAATACAAAAAAAGTATGATGCCCCGTTTGACCGGAAATCCGAGCCGCTAACCGTTTTTTATCTACAGTAGGATCAACAAGTATCCCTTGAGGATCATAAAATTTATCATAAACAGTGCCTTCCAAAGCCGTCAAGGAAAAGTCTTGTCCGGGATGTACTTCCAACGGCTCCTGAGAAAGCCTCCGAAGGGAAGCACCGCTCCAAATAATTTCAACAACCGTCTCCCCGGCAGCAGGTGCCGTGACAGCCATCACCGGACAGCCCGAAGCGGATTCTACAAATGCCCATTTGGCAGAAACGCCGTTTACCTTCACCGACTCGATTCTCTCTTTAAAAGCATTTATCTGTAAACTCAGCTCCATCGGATTGGCAAAATGCTGTTTGACCGTATAAATATCCCGCATTCCCTCACGACGGAAACGGTAAGATAAATCGGGAGTGGCAAGAGACGCTTTATCCCATTCTGCCGGAAACCCGGGACGAATCACCAACTTGTCATTCAGAGCATCGGGCAGAATCCCGAATAATCCCTGAATCAGAAGCCGGGAAGCAACCCCTACCGGATCACCGAAATCACGATAACACTCCCCACGGGCGGCATCATAAAAACTAATCTGACCGAAATTGCCCGGACTATCACCGATGTACATACCGTCGAGGACAGAACTCTTCATCAGCTTATATCCGGCTTCCGGACGCCCTGCCTGGAAATAGGCCAGTGCCGTATGCATCACCTCTGCAAAAGCTACATTATTGACGCTCCATGAGTAAGGCAACCAGTTGGTCGTAGCAATGGTGGCATACCCTTTTTCTTCCAAGCCGTTGGCACGAACAGGGATATGAGGAATTTCCGTATCGACATAACGGGTGGCCTGATAGGCTTGAAAAGGGTCGGCCACTTCACTATCGAGGGCATGATAGATGGTCCACACTCCGGCAGACTCATGCAAACGGCGATGCCCCATATAATCCTGATATTCGGCCCAATGTCCCCTATCAGACAACCATAAACGTGCATTAAGGGCCCGTAATATCTTCCCGGCTTCTTCCCGGTAAGGCGTAGGGTCTTCACCGATTTTTTCGGCAATAACAGCCGCCATCTTATTGGCGCGGTAATTATAGGCAGAAGAATGAGTGACGGCACCACTGTTGTAATAAAGGGCATCACTGGCCCAGATACATGCATAAGCATCATAAAGCCCGTCATTATCGGGATCGTAATTCAACTTCTCCCATGCCAGATGGCGGACGAGCACCGGCCACATCTGGCGGGCATACTCCAAATCTCCCGTCCAGTTGAAATGCCAAAGCAGTTCGTCTATATAGCAAAGATTCATGTCGTAATGATGCATCTGGGTATTGTTGCGGGGATTACGGCAAATATACCCATTACTGTATTGGGGAGTTCCCCACCGCTTTTCCGAACGGGCCAGATTAAGGACGGAATCCTGTGCCGGATGAGGTATCGTGTTGGGAACCTCTGTGACTTGGCTGGCCGCATAGGCATCAAAATGCGTACGGGCCCGATCGTGCCAGCCTAAAGCATCCCCTGTATAAGCAGCGCGCCAGCCACTTAGCGGCATACGCCAACCTACCGCACCATGCAACCAGACTTGCCCATCCCAAATTCCATCGGCAGCAAGGGCAAGAGCCCCTCCCAGCGTATTCAAATAAGCATCCGGCGTTTCTATCCGGATACGGGAAGCCAATTCCGCACGGGCCTTTTCCGCCTTTTCATACAAGCGGCTTCCCTCTTTCTTGCCAAGCATTTTAATAGAGAAATCCCGGAACACCAGATAAGCAACCCCATTTTTCAGACGCATATCACAAGTCTCCACTTGCTGCGGATTCTCCGGTGCTTCGAAGCTATCGGCCGGATCGGCACCCATATCGCCATTACGATTCAGACGGTGTGCCTTGATCTCCGACATAACGGCCGTAAGCACCGACTGAGAAGAGAAACCGACCGGTTCCAGCTTCCAGATAGCCCCATCAACATCCGGCAATGCCAAAGCAGAGATACGAAGTTCTCCTTTTCCCCAAGCCGGGTCAGTGAGATGATAACTCCGGCGCCCGGGCGTATAGCGGGCTTCACAATAACCTACAGAATCGAGCATGGCCGAGTAACCACCGGGCATGGAAATCCTGAAACGGATATTCTTACTGTTCCGTTTATCATAAGTGGCAAATACAGGCCGGTCACTCGTTTCCAACCGGAAAGGAGACCAACTGCCATATAAAGCACGTGTATAACGATTCTTACCATTGACACAAACAAAATCATCCCCCTCCGGATAATATTGCAAACTGCGGGATGCTCCCCGTTTATGATCATTATAAGAAGTGGATTCTATAAAATCTCCGATTCGCTTTACCGGCTTCTGCGCACACACGCATCCGGCCGACAAACCGAAACAACTTAATAAAAAGAAAGATAAATAACGATTCATGATTAATAATTATTCAATAGGAACGAAGCCTCTCCCCAACCCTCTCCGTAGGAGAGGGAGCTAAGTTAGTTTTGCAACTGATTAATAGACAAAAGTATCCAATTAATAGACAAGAGTATCTGTACCCCCTCTCCCCCGGAGAGGGTTGGGGAGAGGCTTCATTATTTTACGGCAT
>CEAJ01002346.1_pt1 | contig 11150 bp, 9 predicted proteins | sample 554971 | NCBI WGS metagenome assembly CEAJ01 (sample SAMEA3182047, study PRJEB8094) | gut metagenome | biome: human; feature: gut; material: Stool; isolation source: human stools | place: Canada | collected 2011-11-29
CTGTTGCCTTTCTTTGCCATTTGTTACTTCGGTGTTTTAGTAAACGGACTTGGGTGCGGCAGCCTCGCGCAGTGCTACTGCAAGACCCTTCTTGTTGATTGTTTTCATTCCGGCTGCCGACACCTTCAGGGTGATCCAGCGGCCTTCCTGCTCGGACCAGAAACGCTTGGTTTTCAGATTGGGGCTGAATTTGCGTTTGGTCTTGTGGTGCGAGTGCGAGACGTTGTTGCCCACGATCGCTACCTTGCCTGTGATTTCGCAAACTTTCATTGTTGTTTTCGCTAAATTTGTTCGTTATTCCCGTAAGGGAGTGCAAATATAAGGAAAAAATGAGAATTAAAGATTAATAATCCACATTAATTTTCCGGTGTGTGGTCTATTGTATTGGTTTTTAGTGTTTAACGTAACGGTATCGAAAGTGCGAAACGTGCCCCTCCGCTGTAATTTGTGTCGAGTTTTATCGTGCCGCCCAGGGCCGAGGCGATCAGCCGGCACACGGTCAGCCCGAGCCCGAGCCCTTGCGAGAAGGTGTCGAGCTTGACGAAGCGTCCGAAAATATGCTCGGCCTCGCAAGCCGGGATGCCGGGCCCCGAGTCGGTTACCGTGAATGTGATGCGGCGGTTGCCGCCGTCCAGCGTATATGCGAGCGTGATTTCTCCGTCGGCCGCGAAATGTACGGCATTGCGCAGCATTTCGGTGATGGCTTTGGATATCAGCATGCACGAAGTGTGCAGGTGGAATTTCTCGCGTGCCGGGACAAAACGGATACTCACCGCCCGGGAACTGGACTGTGAGACCTTCTGAATACACTCCTGGCAGCATTCGTTGATGTCGGTCGGGCTCATGGCCGGCGGGGGTTCCGACGATTCGAGTCCGGCGATGTAGAGCACGTCGTCCACGAGTTTTTGGAGATAGCCGCTGTTTTCCTGGATGATGCTTATATAGGATTGCCGCTCGGCGGCGTCGGCATCGTCCGAGGCTGCGGCCAGCTCCGCAAATCCGACGATGGAGTTGAGCGGCGTATTGATCTCGTGCGTGATGTTGCGGATGAAGATGCCTTTCATCCGGTTGCTCTCTTCGGCGGCTCTCTTCGCGCGGGCGAGGTGGCGGTTCATGCGGAGCATTACCGCGATGAAGACGGCGGCCAGCAAGAGAATGCACGCCAAGCCGATGGTGCCCAGTTGGGTGCGGTGCAGGCGCTCTTCCTGCGCCTGTTGGCGCAGTTCTGCTTTTTCCATGTTCAACCGGTTGACATCAAGCAGCGTGGCGAATTCTCCGAGTGTCTTCTCGTTGTCGTCGTTGACTTGTTTGTGGTAGAGTTCTGTGTAATGCTGTATGTCCCGGTAGGCGGCTTCGAAATTGCCGAGGGCGGCGTAGGCGGCTGCACGGTTTTCATAGAGGTAGTAGAAATAGGATTCCTTGTATCCTTCTCTTTCGAACGACCTGATCAATTTGTCGATTGCGGCGATCATCTTGCCGTATTCGTGCGAATGGTTGTAGATGGCGACCTCGATTTCAGCGAGTTTGATCTCCGAGAGGTTGCCGTTCTGCCCGGCCTTGATCTCGTTGAAAAGTGCTTTGGCTTTGTCGGTCTGGCCTGTCTGGGCGAGCAGGTGCGTTTCCTTGGCCTTCAGACCCCAGATGTAGTCCGGTAGCGGAATGCATGCCTTGCCTTTTTCGACGGCTTCTGCGGCTTCGGGATAGCGTTGCAGATCCATCAGCATGGTCGCGAGTTCCGAATAGAGGTTCGAGAGATGGAATGTGTTGAGCCCGTTCTGGATGATGAAATCGATTGCCTTCCGGTAGTATTCCACAGCGGGTTTTTTCAATCCGCGGGTGCGGTAGATGTGTCCGAGCTGTTTGTATGCCTCGGCGGTTGCGGGTTTGTAATTGTCCTTTTCGGCCTGCGACATATACTGCTCCAGTTCGTATTGGGCGAGCGTGTATTGCGCCTGTTTGGTATAATAGAGAATCAGCCGCGACCAGGTGAAGTAGTAATACTTGATCTGGTCATTCTTGCGGGCGAAATCCTGCACGCGGGGAATCCATGCCTTGAGCGAGTCGAGGTTGTTGTTGAAATAGTAATGGTCGGCTTTCAAGCTCAGGGCAACGGCCTGCATCCGGATGTCGTGCTTCTCGCCCGAGAGCCGGAACAGCGTGTCCGCCTTGCTGAGGACGGCCGTGTCGCGTATGTTGTTGTTGCACCAGCGGTAATAGGCGTAAAGCGTACTCTCTACTTGTTGGTGGCTTTCGTTTTCAGCATGGGCCGTGGTGAGGAGCATACCGAACAACACCGACAGGAATAAGGTTCTTTTCATTTTGCGCTGGGCTGAATTGCTGCAAAAATAAGCTAAATTGTTTGCAAAAACAAACGGATCAGCCGTAATTTGAAACTATTTGCCCGGTTGGGCGGCGAGCAACTCTTCTTCGAGCAGTTCGATGGCGGCCGTTCCCGCTTCGCGGATGATTTGCGTGCGGTCGCCTTTGGCATGGATCAGCCGGGCCGTGGTGCGCAGGGGCGAACTGACGGCGATCCATACCGAACCGACCGGGTATTCGGGGGTGCCGCCCGTGGGGCCTGCGATCCCTGTCGTGGCGATAGCGTAGTGTGCATTTGCCAGATGACGGACGCCTTCGGCCATCTGGCGTACGACCTGTTCGCTGACGGCGCCGTAGCGGGCTATCGTATCGCAGCAGATGTTTACGAAGTTCTGCTTGGCATCGAGGCTGTAAGTCACTACGCCGCATTTGAAATAGGCCGAGGCACCCGGCATGGCCGTGAAGCGTGCCGCGATGGTACCGCCCGTGCAGCTTTCCGCCGTGGCAAGGGTCTGGATGCGGTCGGTCAGGAGTTTATGCACCCGCTCCTCGGGCTGCTGACGCATGCAGGATGTGAGGGCGAGGAGTGCACCGATGGTTGAGGCAAGTATTCTATGCATGGGACGAATGTATTATTTACCGTTGAGTTCGTCGCGCAGCAGGCTGATGGCGAAGGCGCTGGCCCGGTCGATGATCTGCCCGCGGTCGGAACCGCACTGTTTGAGGATGGCGGTCGTCCGGTGTGGGGTCGCCACGGCGATCCATACCGTGCCGACCGGCTTTTCGGCGGAGCCGCCCGCGGGGCCTGCGATACCGGTGGTCGCTATGGCGTAGTCGGCACCCGAGATCCGTCGTGCCCCTTCGGCCATTCGCCGTGCGACCTCTTCGCTGACGGCGCCGTGGCGGGCAATGACCTCCGGGTCTACGCCCAGGATATCGTGTTTCGAGGCGTTGCTGTACGAAACTACGCCGCAGAGGAAATAGGCCGAAGCACCCGGCATGGCCGTGAAACGTGCCGCGATGTTGCCTCCGGTGCAGCTTTCCGCCGTGGCGAGGGTCAGCCCGCGCTCGGTGAGCAGCTTGTGTACCAGTTCCTGCATGGTGGCCGTTTCGTACCCGATGATGTTGTGGGGGATGATTTTCCGCAGTGCCTCGAATTGCCGTTCGATCTCCTTCGAAACGCTTTCGCCCTCGACCTCATAGGCCGACAGGCGCAGCCGTACGGCGCCCGGATTGGGCAGGTAAGCCAGTTTCAGGTAGGATGGCAGGGCGTTTTCCCATGCTTCGATCTTTGCGGCGAGCATCGACTCGGGCAGCCCGGCCGTGATCATCGTGCGGTGTATGATCTGGCGTAGTTCGAAATGCGCTTTCAGGCGCGGCATCACTTCGTCCTGCATCAGGTGTTCCATCTCGTAGGGGACACCGGGCAGCGAGACTACCACCTTGCCGTCGCGTTCGAACCACATGCCCGGAGCCGTGCCGTGGGCGTTGAACAGCACCGTGCAGCAGGCCGGAACCATCGCCTGCCCGCGGTTGAGTTCGTTGAACTCGATGCCGCGCCCTTCGAGCATGCGTTTCACATGGTCGGCGACCCGTTGGTCGGGCACCAGTTCGCAGCCGAACATTCCGGCCAGGGTCTTTTTGGTGATGTCGTCCTTGGTGGGGCCGAGCCCCCCGGTGATGACGACGACGTTGGAATCTCCCAGGGCGCGTTCCACGCTCCGGACGATCTGTGTGCTGTCGTCGCCGATCGAAACCTTTTCGTGTACGACGATGCCGGCGGCGTTGAGGTGCTTGGCGATGGATACGGAGTTCGTATCCACGATCTGGCCGATGAGGATTTCATCGCCGATGGTGATGATCGTTGCTTTCATGGCAATATTTGAGGCTCAGGATGCGGGCTGTTTCTTGCGGGTGTCCGGTTCGTTATCTGCAGGTTGTGCCGGGCTGTTCTGTGTTTCCGGTGACGGGTTCGGCACCGATTCTGCAGGTGCGGCGGCCTGCGTTTGGGCTGTCGCGGCGGTTTCCGTTCCGGGTGCGGCCTTCCCGGCTTCCGGTGCCTGTGCGCCTGAAGCCGTCGCTGCTGCGGCTTTTGCCTCAGCGGCCTGAGCAGCAGCCCGGGCCTCTTCTTCGGCTCTCGCTTCTGCGGCTGCCTTGGCTGCTGCGGCCGCTTCGGCATCGGCGATCAGCGAACGGCAGATTTCGCCGACCAGTCCCGGCCCTTCGTAGATGTAACCGGTGTAGAGTTGCAGGAGGTCTGCGCCTGCGTCGAGCATCGCCTTGGCATCGGCGGGGCTCATGATGCCGCCCACGCCGATGATCGGAAAGTTGCCGCCCGAGCGGGTGTGGATGCGCCGCACGACCTCTACGGCCCGTTGGGTGAGCGGTGCGCCGCTCAGGCGGCCGCTGCCGATCTTGTCGAGCGCCATGTGGCTCGTATGCAGCCCTTCGCGGCGGTGGGTGCCGTTGGTGGCCACGATGCCGTCGAGCGGTGTTTCGAGCAGGATGTCGCTGATTTCGTCGATGACTTCGTCCGACATGTCGGGCGACACCTTGAGCATGATCGGCCGGTACTGGTTCTGCCCGCGGCGGAAGTCGAACAGCGGATCAAGTATCTGGAGTATGTGCGTGCGTGTGTAGGTGGTGCCTTCGCGGCAGGAGTTGTCGCAACTGATATTCACCGTGAAATAGTCCGCATACTGGTAGAGGTTGCGGAAGAGCCGGAGGTAATCTGCCGCCGCATTTTCGGGGGGCGTCACGGTGTTCTTGCCGATGTTGCAGCCCACGATGAGCCCTTCGTGCGGGCGGCGCAGGTGGCAGATCGTCTTGTCCAGCCCGCGGTTGGAGAGCCCGATGCGGTTGATGATAGCCCGGTCTTTGGGCAGCCGGAACACGCGCGGGCGCGGGTTGCCCGCCTGCGGGCGCGGGGTGACGGTACCTATTTCGATGAACCCAAAGCCGAGTGCCGCCAGTTCGCGGTAGGCTTCGCCGTTGTGGTCGAAACCTGCGGCCAGGCCGACGGGATTGGCGAATTTTACGCCGAAGACCTCGCGTTCGAGCGCCGGGTGCCGTACGGTGTAACATTTGCGCAGGAACCAGCGCCCGCCGGGTATGAGCCCGATGATGCGCAACAACAGAAGCGCCACATGGTGTGCCCGCTCGATGGTAAGCGAGAAAAGGATGGGCTTTATGATTCTCCGGTACATTTTCTTAAGGGCATTGTCCGTGGCCGCAAAGGTACTAAAAAAGAATTGATTTCGCTAAAAGTATTCCCTGCGGTAGCGGTAGTGGTCGCGCATGGCCTCGAAATCGGCGGGCCGCGCCTTGAGGCGGCAGCTTTCGGCTTCGATGTCATAGGCGTCGCCGATGGTCGTGCAAAGCTCCTGCCACGGGATCGGCCGCGGGACGGAGGGGGCGGCTTCGGAGGGGTACCAACCCCGGAGCGGGAGGCCGAAGAAGCCGGCCAGCGTGGCGACGGACATGGCCGTAGCGGTGGCTTTGCCCTGCTCGGAGTAGCCGGCGACGTGGGGCGTGGCGAGCAGCGCGCGGTCGAGCAACTGCGGGTCGAGGTGCGGTTCGTGTTCCCAGACGTCGAGCACGCAGGGATGGCCGCTCCGCAACAACGCGTCGCCGTCGACCACTTCGCCGCGCGAGGAGTTCATCACCACGGCGCCCGGTTTAAGCCGGGCGAACAGCTCCTCGCCGGCCATGTGCCGCGTCGTGGTGTCGAGCGGCGTGTGGAAGGTGAGCAGGTCGGCTTCGCGTGCGACCTCTTCCAGCGGCAGGAACCCGCAATGCTCGCGCTCTTCGCGCGGCGGGTCGCAGCAGACGACGCGGAAGCCCCACAGGCCGGCGTATTCCCGGATGAGGGATCCCACGTGCCCGACGCCCACGATGCCCAGCGTCCGTTGTGCGGGCTTCCACCCCTGTGTACGGGCGAGATGGGCCAGTACGGCACCCGCCCATTGCAGTACGCCGCGGGCGTTGCAGCCTGCTGCCGTGGCGACTCGTATGCCGTGCGCCGCGCACCACGCTGTGTCGATGTGGTCGAACCCGATGGTGGCCGTGGCGATCAGACGGACGCGCGAACCGGCGAGCAGGCGCCCGTCGCAACGGGTGCGGGTGCGGATGATGAGGGCGTCGGCATCGCGCACGTCCTCCGCGGCGATCCGGCTGCCAGGCAGGTAGCGTACCTCGGCCCACGGCTCGAGAACCCCCTGCAAAAAAGGGATGGCACTGTCTGCGACGATTTTCATGGATAGTTGCTTTTTCCTGATTTCTTTTCTTTCCGGAAACAAATATAGGGAAAAATTAAATTTTTTGTACCTTTGTCATTTAAAATGAACATTTTCATTAAGCGGGGGCAGAGGTTGCAAGCATACTATCTGTGCCGGGCGCGGAAAATGGAGAATGAAATTCAACCGTATGGAACTAAACGCCTTCGATCCCGACGGGGTCGGTGTGGATAACGGAACCTATTTCGGGCTTCCTTTCGAGCCGGGAACGGCCGAACTGGTGCTGGTTTCGGCTCCGTGGGACGTGACGGTGTCGTACGGCGCCGGGACGGCCCATGCGCCCGATGCCGTGATAGAAGCCTCGACGCAGCTCGACTTCCATGAGCCGCTGGCTCCCGGCGTGTGGCGCCGCGGTATCGCCACGGCCGATGTGGACTATGCGTTGCTGGAGGAGTCGCAACGCTTGCGCAGCGATGCGGAGAAGGTGATTGCCCATCTCGAAGGCGGGGGAAGTCCCGAGGACGACTATGCGGTACGCAAGGTGCGCCGCATCAACGAAGGCTGCCGCGCCATGAACGCCAACATTGGGGCGCAGGCGGCGCGGTGGCTCGACGCAGGGAAGACCGTGGGACTGGTCGGGGGCGACCATTCGACGCCCTACGGACTGATCCGTGCCCTGGGTGACCGCCACGGGGAGTTCGGCATCCTGCATATCGACGCCCACTGCGACCTGCGCGATGCTTACGAAGGCTTCGAGTTCTCGCATGCTTCGATCATGTTCAACGTCCTGCGCGACGTGCCTTCGGTGAAAAAAATCGCCCAGGTCGCAGTGCGCGATTTCAGTGGGACGGAAGCCGCCCTGGCCGCTTCTTCCGCCCGTGTTGCCACCTTCGACGACCTGTCGCTCGCCGCCGCGATGTTCCGCGGCGAGACCTGGGACGCGCTGTGCCGGCGAATCGTGGATGCGCTGCCGCAGGAGGTTTACGTGAGCTTCGACATCGACGGCCTCACTTTTGAGAACTGTCCCCATACGGGTACGCCCGTCTGCGGGGGGCTTACGTTCAATCAGGCCGTGTGGCTGCTCGATACGCTCGTGCGTTCGGGGCGCCGCATTATCGGGTTCGACGTCGTGGAGGTCGCTCCGGCGCCCGAAGCGAAAGTGGATGCCATCACCGGGGCGCGCATGCTCTGGAAATTGTGTAATTTGACATTAAAATCAAACGGACAGTAAATGCGACTATTTTCAATGTACCGCTGGGTACGTGAGCGTCATATGATCGGTATACGCGGCCGCAATTTTCTGGAAGCCCCCTGGGCGGGAGGCGTCGTACTGCTCGGTTGTGTGATCGTAGCCATGCTGCTGGCCAACCTGCCCGGGACTTCGCTCTATTACCGCCATCTGCTCGAAACGGATCTTTCGCTGATGGTGCACAGCCCCGACGGGCTGATCGACTGGGTTTTCCCGCGCGGAATGACCGTCGAGAAGCTGATTAACGACGGCCTGATGGTGATTTTCTTTTTCGCCGTCGGACTCGAAATAAAGCGGGAGATCGTTTGCGGGCAGCTTTCGTCGGCACGCCAGGCCATCCTGCCTGTATTGGCGGCCGCAGGCGGCATGCTCGCCCCTGCGATCATTTTCCTGTTCTTCAACCACGGCACCATAGCGGCCAACGGATGGGGTATACCCACGGCCACGGACATCGCCTTTGCCATCGGCATCCTTTCGATGCTGGGCGACCGCGTGCCGGTTTCGCTCAAAATATTCCTCACGGCACTGGCCATCGCCGACGACCTGGGGGCAATCCTGGTCATCGCGCTCTTTTACGGGGGGCAGGTGCAGATAAGCTGCCTGCTGGCGGCATTGGTCATCATGCTCGCGGTCTACTTCATGAAGGAGATGGGCGAAAAACGCATGTTCTTCTACCTGGTGCCCGCCGTGGTGATCTGGGGGTTGTTCTACTATTCGGGCGTGCATTCGGCCATTTCGGGCGTGGCGATGGCCATGCTGATCCCGATGACGCCCCGTTACAGCAAGGAGTATTTCGCCCATAAGATGCGCCACCTGAAGGAGTTGATGCTGGCTGCGAGAACGTCGGGCGATGATTTTCCCAACGAGCACCACCGGTTCTACATGCGCCGCATGCGTTTGCTGGCGGCCGACTCGGTGGGTATGAGCTACCGCCTGGAGCATTCGCTGGCGCCCTATGTCACGTTCCTGGTGATGCCGATTTTCGCACTGGCGAACGCCGGTGTCGAGATCACCTCGCCCGAGTACCTGAATATTTTTCACTATTCGTCCGAGATCGGGTCGATCGGGATGGGTATTTTCTTCGGGCTCGTGGTCGGTAAGCCTTTGGGCATATTTCTTGCGAGCTGGGGTGCCGTGAAATCCGGCCTTGCCGTGATGCCCGAGGGGGCTACATGGCGCCTGTTGCTGGCCGTGGCCTGCCTGGGCGGCATAGGTTTCACGATGTCGTTGTTCGTCGATGCGCTGGCCTACACCGAACCCGACCTGATCGACCGGGGCAAGATAGCGATCCTGATGGGCTCGACGGCCGCGGCCGTGCTGGGAAGCCTGCTGATTTTGGTTTTTTCGAAGAAACGGAAATAAATAATATGCGTAAAACATTTTTTGCCCTGACAGCCATGGCGTTGCTGGCCGGAGCCTGCTCCAGGAAGTCGGGCGGGGGCGTGAAACTCAAGGCCGACACCGATTCGGTAGCTTATATCATCGGTATGAACGTGGGCATGAACCTGCTCAAAATGGATTCGACGCTCAACGTCAATGCCGTATGCGAGGGTATCCGCGACGTGTTCCGTGCCGGGGCGAAACTCTCGGCGGACGATGCCGAGGTCTATTACCTGCGTTACATGAACTATGTGCTGCCCGAAAAGGCGCGTGCCTACGAGGAGCAGTTCCTCGCGGACTTCGCCAAATCGAACCGCAGCTATGCCCGCACGCCGTCGGGCGTGACCTACGCCGTGGAGGTGCTGGGCGATCAGGAGCAGATTCCGGTTTCCGACCGGGACAGCGTTGCGCTGCGCTACATCATCCGCACGGCCGACGGGGCCGACGTCTACTCCTCCTACGAGCGCCGCGACACGCTGCGCACGTCGCTCGGCAGCCTGAACAAAGGGATGAAGGAGAGCGTGAAGCTGATCGGCAAGGGCGGGAAGATCAATGCATGGATGCCTTCTGCGGTTGCCTATGGCTCTGCGGGGGACAAAGAGCTCGGGATCCGGCCCAATGCCACGCTTTATTACGAAATCGAGCTTGTCGATCTCGACAAATATACGAATTGGTCGCGGCGCAATAATTTACGCCGGTAATTTGGGGCGATATCGTAATTATTTTATAACTTTGCGCGGGTGAACCCCGAACAGGCTCAAACGATTAGACTAAACATATTCAAAAAACGATGAAAAAGATTCTTTTTGCCGCGGCGCTTGCGGGTGCCGCAATCCTGACCGCCTGCGGAGACAAGGGCGGCGGTGTCCGTATGGGCAGCCTTTCCGAATTCGACTCGCTGTCGTATGTGCTGGGTGCGAACATTGGTAACGGTATAAATTTTGAAATGAGGGACATCCCCTTCGATTTCAAGGCCATCGACAAGGGTATCAAGGAAAGTGCGATGGGTAAGGCTACGCAGGAGCACGACAAATCGCTCGAAATGCTGCGCGAGTACTTCATGACCAAGCGCGGCGAGCGCGCCCAGGCAATCGCCGCCAAACGTGCCGAGCAGGACAGCATCCGTCTGGCCGGAGGCGACAGCACGAAGGTCGAATATCCCACGGCCGACCCTGCCATGTTCGAGAACGAGGAGGAGCGCGCCGAGATTTCGTATGCTTTCGGTAACGACATCGGTTACAACATCAGCCAGAGCGGTATGCCCATACAGCTGGTTTGGATCGGTCAGGCCATGCAGGACGTACGTGACGGCAAGGCCAAGATGACCGAGGACGAGGTAAACCAGTACCTGCAATATTATTTCATGGTGAAGCGCCCTGCCGAGAATGCCGCCGCATCGAAGGCATGGCTGGAGAAGACCGAGAAGAAGTCGGGCGTCAAGAAGACCGAGTCGGGCCTGCTCTACAAAGTTACCAAGGAGGGCGACGCTGCCAAGATGGCGAAGGATCCCCGCGATGTGGTTCGGGTACACTATACCGGATATACGCGTGAAGGCAAGGTGTTCGACACCTCGATCTTCAAGAACCGCTCGAAAGAGCAGCAGGAGATGATGCGCAAGCAGAGCCCCGATTCGTTCGATGAAAAGGGCGCTCCCAAGGAGGCTGACGAACCCGCCAAGTTCCCGCTGAACCGTGTCATCAAGGGTTGGACGGAAGGTCTCCAGCTCGTGGGCGAGGGCGGTAAGATCACGCTCTGGATTCCGAGCGACCTGGCTTACGGTACGCGTGGTGCAGGCCGTGACATCGGCCCCAACGAGGCGCTCCAGTTCGATGTGGAAGTGATCGAAGTAATCCCTTACGAGGAGCCCGCACCGGCCGATTCGACCGCGACGACTCCTGCACCGGCACCTGCAAAATAAGCGGGATGCATTTCCGGAAGATATTTGGAAGCGGGCTCCGAGCGGAGCC
>CEAJ01007328.1_pt1 | contig 11070 bp, 7 predicted proteins | sample 554971 | NCBI WGS metagenome assembly CEAJ01 (sample SAMEA3182047, study PRJEB8094) | gut metagenome | biome: human; feature: gut; material: Stool; isolation source: human stools | place: Canada | collected 2011-11-29
GGCAAATTGCTGGTGTGCACGCTGGCCACCTCACTGCGCATGATGGCCATTAAGGGAGCCCACGACCGTGAGCAAGGCAATCGCAAAATACCCAATAACTCCATCGATTGTCTTTTCACGATCTTGAAGCAGATTCAGGCTGACAAGCGCCAAACGGCCAACGCATGGGTGACCCGCACCATTACGAAAAAGCAGCGCGATATGCTCGCGCTGCTTGGCTTAGAAAATCCGCCCCGGGTCCTGAAAAATTAGGGATCAGTTATCCGGGAGTTCCGGTGAGCGGCGTTTCGGGCGATTGGATGCCCCGGTTCCGGCGCAGTTAAGCCGGAACCGGCATGAAAAAAAGCCGCAGTTCTTGCTTCATTTGAACTGCGGCCTTTAAATTCGCCGGCAGAAGGATTAAAGACTCATACGCAGAATCTCAAGGACGCCGCTGCGGCTGATCGGACGCAGTGCGCCGTCAAAGGACCACCAGATCTTGGCCACATGATCGGCCATTTCTTCAAAGTGCTTGTCGTCGATGCCGACTTCGGAGAGCTTAGAAGGCAGGCCGATGGATTTGAAGAATTCGGCTGTTTTTTCGATAGCCTTTTGAGCGTTTTTCATGACGTCGTCCTGGGGATTCAGATGCCAAACGCGAACGCCATACTGCGCAAAGCGCGGAGCCGTTTCCGGCGTCAGACTCCAGCGCATCCAGTTGGGCGTGAGAATAGCGAGACCGACGCCGTGGGTGATGTCGTAGAAGGCAGAAATCTCATGCTCCATGCCGTGGCAAGGCCAGGGACTCGGAGTTCGGCCGATCGAAAGGAGGCCGCAGCAGCCAAACGAACTCACCATCATGAGCTGGGCGCGGGCTTCATAGTCGTCGGGAGCCGCAATGGCCTTGGGCGCATACTCAAAAACAGTCCGCAGAACCCCTTCGCACATGGCATCCGTGAAGGGATTGCCTTCTTTAACGAGATACTGCTCGAATGTGTGAGAGATGATGTCCGCCGATCCGGCCGCGGTCTGATTGGCCGGTACCGTGAAGGTGTAGGTCGGATCCAGAATGGAGGCTTGCGGAAAGAGATTTGAGGCGGCGAGGAACATCTTTTCATTCGTCGCCGAATTGCTGATGACGCCGGAATTGTCGTAGTCGCTCCCCGTAGCCGACAAGGTGAGCACGGCGCAGAAAGGAATGGCGCGGCCAATGCGGCTGTGGTCGAGCACTAAATCCCAAGGGTCGCCGTCATAGTAGGCGCCGGCAGCAATGCACTTCACAGCGTCAATCACGCTGCCGCCGCCGGCAGCAACGATGAAGTCGATTTTTTGCGCTTTGCAGAGTTCAACAGCACGCCGAATCGTGGAAATTTTCGGATTGGGTTCGATGCCGGAAAAGTCGAAGACTTCGTAATCAGAGATCAGTTCACGCAGTTTGTCGTAGAGACCGATGCGGCGAATGCTGCCGCCGCCCATCGCAAGCAGGATGCGGCTGCCTTTGGCGGGCAAAAGAGAAGGGAGCTCATCAATGCGTCCGCGGCCGAAGATGAGATGTGTGGGCAGATAAAGATCGTAGTTTTCCATGGGGATCTGAATTTTTTTAGGAATAATAATCCATCAAACCCCTTCACTTGGAATGGCGTTTGAGGATTGAACTGTTGAGCAGTATTTTGCCGCTCGACGGGGACGGCGAAAGCGCGGTTTCAGTCAAAGAACTGCCTGAATTGCTCACCAGTCAACTGCAGCCTGTTTTTTTTTTCGCTTGCGGCATGCTTGGGCATGCAGTTAAAGACCATGGGTTCCGGGCGAAGGGTTGTTTAATGGCCCAAAGCCAAAAATTCAGCCCTCATATTGGTTAGGGAGGCAAAGCGGCAAGTGCCGCGCTGGCCATCGGCTGTCCCCTGGACGGCCGGATATTCGAGACCAAAAAAGAGATCAAGGGCGGCTAGGCTCTTGAATGGAGAGGAGGCTAGGCAAGTTGAGCGTTTTGCTGAAAACCTCGCGAAGAAGTTACAGCTGAGTCACCTTGATGCCGGCACGCTCGAGAAAGTCCAGTCCCTCGCGGCTTCTGTAAAGCTCGTGATAGAAAACCTGTGAAATGCCGCATTTTTGAATCAAGAGCGCGCAGTGGATGCAGGGGCTGTGCGTAATAAAAATCGCAGCATCTTTGGAGGAATAGCCGTTTTCGGCGAGCTTCGCGATGGCATTGAGCTCCGCGTGCTGGACCTCCGGACGGGTGACGAGTTTGCCGTCAACTTCCATTTCACAGCAGTTGTCGTACCCCGTCGGCATACCGTTCCATCCAAAAGAAATAATGGAGTGGTTTTTCACGATGACGCAGCCAACCTTGAGCCGCTTAGCATAGCTGCGCTCCGCGGCAATCTGTGCAATACGCATATACATCTGGTTGTCTTTGACGATATCCATTCCATTGCTCCAATGACAGCTGTTGCGGTGAGCCGAAGCGAAGAATGAATTCTAGCGAGTCAAAGCGTGGGTTTCAGAGGTGAGCTCAATAAGCTTTTTGGATGACTTGCAAAAAACGAACGCCTTCCAGACCGCTGTCAGGAAGGCGTCGAGCAGCTCAATGTCTGCGCTTAGTTCAGAGTGAAGGCTTTTTCAAGATTAATCGGGAAAGCCTGATAACCGAACGTATCCCAAAGGACAATATCGACGACAGGTGTTGTTTCTCCCCACTTGTATTCACAGATATGAGGATTAAGGCGGCCGAGCTTATTGCCTTTCTTTTCCGGAGAAGCGCCGAGACCAGCTGTCGACCAATACACCATCATCGTGTCGGTATCTTCCATGTACTTTGTGAGACCCGTCACAGGACTGAAGTACGGATGGCCGAGTTCCTTGCCGACCTCCCAGATCTGTTCTACCGTCATCTTCTTTTGATCGATCTTATAGACCACCGCGCGCGAGTACTTCATGTCGGGCAGCGGGGGCTGCTCCATGCCGCGGGCATCACCGTTATCAAAAACAGAGAGGTACAGCACGTCTTTATTGGACTTGGAATCAATTCGCCAGGCGGTGTGTTGAGTCCAGGACCAATCAAAGCTGCCTTCGCATTTAGAGTTTTCACACTTGATGGGTTTGCCGTTGTGGTCGACCGGAGTCAGAACTTTTTCTGCCCAGCCTTTCTTCCAGCCTTCTGGAGATGCCAGAATCCATTTGACCTTCTTATCACGGCCGATTTTCACGATGCCTTGGTGACGAGAGGAAATAATGATTGCATCGTCGGTCGGATCATAGTCAACGGAGTTCACATGTGCCCAATTGCGTCCAGGGCCCGTACCGGCGATATCGCCGAATTGTCCGTTGGCATCCATCTTGGCGAGGTCTTCAGCCGATAGCGTCTGCCCCGACTTAGATTCGTCAATATTGAGGCATACGGCTCCCTGATCCATTGCTTGAACCACATTGGAACGGTACGGGTCAAGAATATCAAACAGTCTGAAGTCGTCAACTACACCGCCGTTCTGATCAATTTCAACGATAACATCACGAACGGTATGAACGCGTTTGCCGTCAGGACGGCGGTAGTCAGAAGAGGCTACACGCAGGAAGCTGTGTCCATTCTGGGCATTGTCGAAGGCGTGTGAATAATCCGAATAACTTTCCGGCAGGCGGCGATTGAAGATCTCTCGTCCCATCAGATCGTATTTGACATACCGCTGACCAAAGCCCCAGGTAAGTGCGCCGTCATTGGTTTGTTGGAAGCCCATCATGAAGCCGGAGGTCCAGGGATCCGCCGGGTCATTGATGATGCCGTTGAGAAGATACCAGCGCAGATCACCGGAAGTATCAATAATGCCGACCTGAGAGTTGAAAGCCCACTCCAGAGCACCGCCGGACGGATTATTCCAAGTGAATCGAGCACCGTGCGGCGAAATCGGCGAAAGCTGATTGTCGACGAGATAGAGGCGATTCTTGAACTGAGGATCTACCTTGATAACTTCAGTTTGAAACATCGTGCCTTTTTGTGCAGGCATGCCATTGGACAGTGTGAAAACGGGCGGTGCATAGAACTGATAGCTTTCAGAGAATTTTTCAGCTTTCCCATTGAATAGGCGTGTGTATTTCACTTCAACCGTATTGAGATAGTCTGGATAAAGGCCAAAAATGGGAATGCCGGCATTGTTTTTCAGCTGTCGTTTGGAAACTTTATATTTGATTTCCTGTCCGTTTTGCTTGGGCACAATCCGAACTTCAACATCCTGCAGTTCATAGCCACCGTTGCGAATGATGGCTGTGAGCGGGGCAAGTTTGTATGGGTTGACAATGACTTCACCAATGTTGCCTTGAACCGCAAAAGTGACCGCGGGCCCTGAAGGGCCGCCGCTGGCGGCAACAAGACCGGGCAGTGATAGGAGACCTGCAGCGCAGAGCGCAAGCGCCGTCTTTTGAAATTGCATATACGTGACTCCCTGAGGTGGTTTGACATCGTCGAAGCTGATCTTTATTCGACATAAAAAGTCTATTAATTCAGGGCGTTATGTTGCATACTCTTTTATCCGATATAAAAATGAAAGGCTGCAATCCTTTTTTGCGAAAAATAAAACGATGATTGACCACCAAGATACAGATCTGCCTTTGAGTATTCGGGATGAAGCGTTTTGTCAAATTCTGAGACTTATGTGCGGACTTCTAAGGGAGCCCGTTTTGACGCGCGCTGCGGAGAGCTTAGGCATCACAACTCCGACGGCATCACGACGACTTGCCCGCGCGCGCGAGTGGTTCGGAGATGAACTCTTCATTTATTCAGCGGGCCGAATGGTCCCGACGCGCCGAATGATTGAACTTGAACCCGTGTGCCGGCGCATGATTGAAAATTTGGACGAACTCTTTACTTCGCCGCAGCCGTTTGATCCTCGCAAGGCCGAAGGCGTCATCCGTATCGTGGCTGTCGATAATGCGTTTCTTACGCTGCTTTCGCCATTGATTGTTGAATTAGAAGCGACAGTTCCCGGCGTGAAGTTTGAGATTTATGATCGTTATTCGAACATGCTTGAATCCATGCGCGATGCCAAGATCGACCTTGCCATCTATTCAACCGAAGGGAAGGCTGTGCCGGCAGGATTCATTGAAATGCCGCTTTTCACATCTGACCATGTCTTGCTTGTACGCCGCAATCATCCGCTGAAGGCCATTGCTGCGCATAACGGCGGGCTGACTTTCGAAGACACAGCTCGATTCAAACATATCGGCATTGCACTGGCGATGGGGTCCACTGAGAATCGGTTCATTATTGGTCAGCAATGCAATCTGGCTGACAAAATTTCGTGTGAGATGCCTTATTTCGTGGCCGGAGCCTGCCTTTGCTCTGAATCTGATCTTTTAATGCGTATGCCAAGAGAAACCGCATTGAAGCTGGCGCGTTATTTCCCTGTTGAAATCCTTCGGCAGGAGAGAGGTCTCAAATTACCTTGGCGTCCGGGTCTTTTTTGGTATCGCAGCTCAGATACACCGTTGCTCACTTGGGTAAGGTCAAAAATAACCATTGGCGCGAAGCGGATTTTTGAAGAAGCCGAGGAACTGCTGCCTTTTGATCGTTGATGTATTTGCAGATTCAGATGAGAAACCCGTGCAAAGCAGGACTTCAACTGGCAAAAATATAAAAGCCCGATCCATAACAGATCGGGCTTTCACGAACGGAATCGCTCTTTGCTAATCAAGCAGAATTACTTGACGCGATTGCGGTATTCGCTCGTGCGGGTGTCGATTTCGATCTTGTCGCCGGTGTTGACGAAGGCCGGAACGGCGAGTTCGAAGCCGGTAGCCAGCTTGGCGGGCTTCATGACCTTGCCGGAGGTGTCGCCCTTGACGGCGGGTTCCGTGTAGGTGACTTCGCGAACGAGGATCGTCGGGAGTTCGATCGAGATCGGACGGCCTTCGTAGAACACGCATTCGGCGGGCATGCCGTCTTCGAGGTACTTGAGGGCTTCAGCCATCACATCGGCGTCGACTTCGTACTGGTTGTACTCTTCGTCCATCCAGACATAGTGCGGATCAGCGAAGTAGGAGTACGTGACTTCCTTGCGTTCGAGCACGAGGTCTTCGAACTTGTCATCGGCGCGGAAGACGGTTTCGGACGTGGCGTTCGTCAGAAGATTCTTCATCTTCATCTTGACGGTGGAGGCACCGCGGCCGCCCTTGGAGTATTCAGCCTTAACGACGACCATCGGATCCTTGCCGACCATGAAGACGTTGCCGACGCGCAGTTCCTGTGCGGTTTTCATTTGAATAAATTCCCTGTAGCAGAGTTTGCGAGCCCCGGCGCTGTGAAATGTGCGCAAGGACGAAAAATCTTTAAGCGGCTGATTATAGCCGACTCAGCGCTGCTTAGAAATCTCCGGAGAGTGGCTTTCGCTGTATATCGCCGTTTCACATGCCCAGTTCTGCACGTTCAAGCATATGCTGTGCCAGATCACCTCGCTCGAGGAGCTCTGTGCGCCAGACGTCAAATCCGGGGGCATAACGACGGGCTTCAAGCAGAAAGCGGCAGATGTCCTCGCTCGCTGCCGAACCTTCGAGCCAGTCTTGGGCGAGCTTTGTGTACGAAGCGCTTAATCCCCAAGGCGCGAGTTTGGGCACAAAACGGGTGAGCCAAGCGTCGAGTTTCACGCGATGCGCATGATCTTCCGTCGGATAAGTAGACCAAAGCATGGGCAGTCCTGCGAGCTGCGCGCGTATGAAGCTGTCCTCACCGCGAATAATGGCCGTATCCGAAGCCCACAGGAGCTTATCGAAATCCTTTTGCGCAACGAAGGGCGTGCGCACTGTACGGAGTTCACTGCCCGCGCCGGAGAGGAGTTTCTCAAGAATGTCGCCGGCTTCACCGGGTGCAAGCAATGCATTCAACGGCCGATTGGCGGCCGCCTGCCGAAGGGCTGCGGCAGCGGTTTGCAGGTCGTTCACCGGATACGTGAATATAAAGACGGTGGTGCGTTGAGGATCAGCACCGAGCTCAAGGAGAAAATCCTTCTTTTGCAGTGCAAATGCCTGCTGACGCTTTTCATAGTCGTCTTCAATCAGTACGCCGCCGGTACGGTCGGTGACGCCGGGGAAGAACCAAAGTTTCGGCAGGTCCAGACGCGGGTGAAGACCGACCATATTGTGGCTTCCTTCCACCCAGTCTTCTGCGGAAAGATAGTCAAGATTGAAGTAAAAGGGCGGTGTTTGGCGCGCAGCAAGACGCTGAGCCCGCAGCTTGGCCGCCGCTTCGTCATAAGCTTCGGGGAGCCGGCATCCGAAGGTTTCAATGATGAGCTCTGACGGCTGAAAGTCGGGCTGAGCGGCTGCTTTTGCAAAATCATCCCAGGCAGCAATTTGGGCTTCCTCTGCGGCACGAGGGGCGATGAGCTGCAGCACGTCCGGACGATCTGTGATGAAGCGCACGGCGATGCCGAGGGACTTCAGTCGGCAAGCCAGACGCCAGCAGACGCCGGCATCGCCGAAATTGTCAATTACGCGGCAAAAGATGTCGGCGGAGGGAAATCGAAAGCTCATGGCAGCAGTTAAAAATGTTTTTGGGTTCTCAGCAGCCTTTGGCGGAAGATGCCTGGGCCCCGAGGAGCATCAATTTAAGAATGGCCGGACAACTTATTCCGCGCGGCGGGCAATGGGTTCCCCGTTGGCGTTAAGCAGCCCGGCAAGAATACAGTTGCGGCCGAGACAGCGGAAATCCGCTGCCGCCGCAGGTTCATAGCGATGCGCTTCGCCGGACGGAAAGAACCACCGGCGCGGGACTTTTGGTTCGCCCGCCAGTGCAGCGAGCTCCCACTGTGTTCCCTTGGGACAGGCCGAAACAGTGCCGTCGCGGCGAAGTTTGGCGCCGACAATGATCCATTGATCCAGTTTGTCGGCTGTTTCCGCCTGATTCAGCGCAGAAGCATCGTTCGGCGGGTTTTGAGTGTTCCGCATGCTGAGGCAGAAGCCTTCGACGTGTACTGCCGCCTCGGCTGACTGTCGCACCTGCAGGGCCTCATCATCAAATGCGTAGCGCAATGCCATGAAATCCCCGAGGAGCATATCTCTCGGGTCGGCTGGCACCAAACGCACAATACGGGACTGGCCATGTTCGAGCAGGTCAATGCGGTTCAAGGCGGTGAAGGCGACTGCGGCTGCGGTGATCATCAGTGCGGCCAAAGCAAAGCCCTGCTGCAGGCCAAAACCAAACATTTTGACGCTTGAGCCGGAGAATCGGCGCAGGCAGAGCGCCAGGCTGCTCAAAGCAAATGCCAGCCCCATGACGCCGTAGATTTTTGCCGCTTCCAAGAGCGGATTGACGCCGGGGGCTGCGGCTGTCCAGAAAAGGTCTGCTGCGCAGAATAAGAGGCCGCCGGTGGCAATGAACGCTGCCGCAGCGAGTCGTTTTCCGCCAAGTGACAGAGCGGACAAAATGGCGGCAGAAAGAAGGAGTAAATCGGATGCTGCCGGCAGCATCCATACAGCGGCGACGGCAGCTGCAGCGGCGGCTATAAAAGCGGCGCCTCGCTGAAGCGAAACGCTTCGATGCCGGTCTGCCGCTAAGCCGCGGAGGCAGACAATAAGAAGAAGTGCGGCGGCGGCCATAAACCCAATGGAGGGTATTTGAGCAAAGTGCCCTGTCGGTACGGGCTGATGCACAAAACTCTCGGGCTGCAGCAGCCCGCTCGTCCAGGCCGCGGCAAGGAGTGCCGGAAGCAGGGATTCAGCGCGCTGCGCGGCAGACTTTCCGAAAAGCACGCTTAATCCCGTGAGCAGCGTGAGTATGAAGAGCACATCGCTCCAGGCAACGGCGCCGGGGAGCGGCATATTGACGTAAAGCGGAGAGAGGAGCGCAGCAAAAAGCACCGCTCGCCAGGGGAAAAGCCAGGCGCATAGGAGTGCTGCCGCCGGCATGATCATGGTCCATGGACTTTGGCCGCTCAAATCAGAAGCAAGCATCAGCCAGCCGACAGCGGCAAAGAGCAGTCCCGCAGTCTGCAGTGTGATGCCCGAGGCCGACAATACCTTGACGGCATTGGTTTTCTGCGCGCGCCGAGCCTGTACTGCCGCCCAGCCTCCCAGCGTCAGACCGATGACCAGAAAGAGAACCTCAACGAAAAAGGTGCTGACATCGAACATGAGGAGCGTCGATATCGCCAACGTAATCGCGAGCGCGCCGAGAATGCCAGCCGCAACCGATGGGGCTGACGCCGCGGCTTTTTCCAGAGAGGCTCGGAGTGAATGAGAAGCTGCGCAGGATTTTTCAGGACCCGTGTCGGGCCGTGATGATGCGTCTTGAGCCTTCGCATGCATTGTCCGCCGGCGGGAAAAACGAGCCGCGCTCAAGGTCCCTGCGAGACAGACTAGGCCGTTGAGGAGCGTGAGGGCATATCCGAGACTGGTGCTCGAAAGATGGCCCAGATACGGGTGCATGAATAGGATGAGGAGTGCGTTGCCCCACCCGGCTAATGTCAGCATCGCCAACGCACGAAGTTCCGGCAGCCGTGAGCTCCAGAGTGCAGCGGAGCCGATCAGAGCGCCGGCAAGAAAAAGCAGTGCCAGCCCGGCGAGCGATTCAAGCCCGGCATTATCCAGGGCGAAGGCGACTGGCGGCAGCAGGCCGAGGAGCACTGAGAAATTAAGTGCTGGGAGGAGCGCTGAGGCACGAAGTCCCGGACTTGGCCGCAGCCGCAGACTCAGGCCAAGCACCACGGCAGCCGCCGAGGCAAAAACCGCGGCAATAAGCATCGGCGTGAAGATATCAGGGGCTTCACCAAAGCGCTCAAAGCCCTTGAGCCCCAAACCGACCGCTAAGGCGGCGTACCAGAGCGTAAATATGAGCGGCCGCCGGATAACGAGCAGCCAGGGCGTCAGAATGGCTGAGAGGCCAAGGAGCAGGCTCGCGGCATCGTCCCCGGTCTGCCAGGTTTGCCCAATAACAACGAATAGCAGCGCCGTGAGGAGACCGCCCAGGGCTGCAGAGCAGTCCTGCAGCGTGCGGCTGATGTATTTGCAGCAAACGGTTGGGAGGAAACTCAGCAGTGCGGCGCCGCCAAAGATCGTGAGCCGCAGCGTATCGGACCAGACGGTCCAATTTGCAGCTGCAAATGCAAGCAGTGCGCCCGAGAGCAGAAGGATTGCCCAGCTCCCGATGATCATCCCGAAGGGGCGAAGTGATCGAGCATGGTCTAAGTCCGCAGCTGGCGGAGCGCTCTCCTCGTCAGCAGTGTTTTTTTCTGCGTTCGCTGCAGCAAGCGGAGCAGGTTCTGCGGAAACGGTAGGTGTTTCTGCAGGTGCCGGTGCAATTGGGCTGGTGTCGGCCGTTCTCGTTTTGCGTTCGACAGCCGTTTCCGGCGGCGGCGTTGCTGCCCCCAGGACAAAGTTCGGCGCCCTGGAGGGCGCAATGCTCGGTGCGGCGCCAGAGACCGCATCTACGCCCTCGGTCAGGTCCGTCTCTGGAGAAGGGGCGATTGCAGAGCGCTCGTCCGCTTTTTCTTCTTCAGAGGGCTCGCCAGCAGGTGTTTCCGCAGGCCGTTCTGCAGCGGCGGTCACAGCCGCCGGTTTTGCATCCGTTTGCGCTGATGCGTCGGATGTCAGGCATTCCTTGGGTGCCGATGCTTCCGGCTCCTCCAAAGCGCCATGGTCAGTCGGCGCGGCAGCTTCTGCTCTCAAAGCTTCGGCAACCGCAGAAGATATCGGCGCTTCTTGAAGGAAAGGCGCTTCCGAGCGCGGATTGCCGTCCTGATTTTGTCGGCGGGTGTTTTTGCGCTTGGACTTCTTTTTCTGGACGTTTCGCTGAGCGGCCATAGGATTAGTCTCCGCAGACAAGAATGGAAGGAATCATAGAAAAGAAAAAGGTACGCTCGGCGAATCGCGTCAGGCGCACCTTCAATATATGTGTTCTGATTCCTGCTTGTCGGCGTTCAAACAGTTTACCAAAACGAGTCGTAAAGCCCCGTCATTCATGACGGGGATATAAGGCGACGCGCGCAAGTGCAAACGGACTCAATCAGGCCGATTCTGGCTTTCGACATAGGCTTTGAGCTTTTCGAGCGGGGCTCCACCGCAGCTCGCCGCGAAGTAGGACGGCGACCACAGCTTCCCCTTGCAGCAGGA
>CEAJ01009598.1_pt1 | contig 10828 bp, 8 predicted proteins | sample 554971 | NCBI WGS metagenome assembly CEAJ01 (sample SAMEA3182047, study PRJEB8094) | gut metagenome | biome: human; feature: gut; material: Stool; isolation source: human stools | place: Canada | collected 2011-11-29
TATGGCCATAGCTCAGGAGAAAAGGGCAACATAGCCGGCGGGAAAAGTTTTTTGCACTTGGATTTGAAAAAAAGAATTTCGAAATCATACGCTTCTTTTTCCGCAGGAGCATACTCTTCGGCGGCGGCTAATGTTACATCGTGTCCCAGTCGTTTGAATCCTAGACACATGTTGTAAATCATCGTGTCTTTTATGGATTTGACTTGCGGAATTACATTGTTGTCCGCCGTAAAAAGGATCGGATTCAATATCAATACCTTCATGGCATCACATCTGTTTGTTCGCAGGGGATGAGTACAGATTTATATAGTCTTGTTCCAATATATTCTCTGAATAGAATTCTGGATACAGATTCGCATTTGTGCTGGCGCTGCCGGAATCCAATGCCTGTTGCAGCTTGTCGGCCAGATCTTCGACATTTCCGGCTTTGAAGAACAGCGAGTCCCGGTTGGCGTATTCTTTGAAAAAAGGCACGTCTGACATCACGACTTTCTTCCTGAAATAGAACGCAAGGGAAAGCACGCCCGACATGGTGGCCGAACGATACGGATAAACTACGATTGCGGCTTTGGTGAATAGATCTCGGACTTCGGCATCCTCGATGAACCGGTTCAGTCTGATAATGTTTTTATTGTCGGTTACGTAGTGTCTGCCTTTTCCTGCTATTACCAGCTTGTGCTTGTCGTGGAAGACTTTTTGGTCGTACGCCTCTATCAGCAGATCGACACCTTTGTAGTGATCTACAGTGCCGAAAAACAGAATGTAATCGGATGTGTTTTTCAGCTCCTCTATTTGTTTCCTTCCATTTTTTATCATTTGGGTTACTAAGGAAGGAAAATGATTGAATACAACGCGCTTATTCGGGTAACTTTCTTTTAAAGCTATATACTGATGTCGTGATGATGTCGTTAGATTCGGAATGATCTTCAGGTAAGTGCGTGTACACCATATGACGTATTTGTGCAAGAGTCTGCCCGGAAAAGTCATTGTGTCCGATTCGTGTTGATTCAGGTCATGAACCGTATAGTACAACCGCTCTTTAGGGTGTTGGCATAGAATATAAAAAAATAGACAGAAGTCTCCTGTCAGCAGATGAATTGCATCTATTTTGTGTGTTTTCGCAGTTCTTTTTATCGTGTCTATGATTCTTGCCGGATATATTTTGTATATTAACTTGAGAAGTTTGGAGCGGGGATATTCTATGTATTCGATATGCTCGACTTCCTTCAGGTAGTTGCGGTAAGATCGTTTTCCGGAATTGACAACCACAGCGTATATCTCGAATTCATTGCTTTTCGATAATGCATTTATGACAGAGGATGTGTATGGAATCATCCCCGGTGCAGACTCTGTGGCGATAAATAGGATTCGCTTCATTTGATGGATGTGCGCTTCCGTGCTGTTATTCGTTGCTGTGACGTTTATAATTCAAAAAGGTGCGGAAATTGCTCCGGATTCGCTGCCATGTTATCTTATGCCGATTTGTCCATAGGCTCTCTGCAAGAAAGGCGATATTGTTTCGGCAACCGTATTTTTTCAAGCTTTTCACGCTTACTCCGATCTGTTTGTCTGTCATGACATCGGGATACATGTAATATGTCGTGTCGGGGGACAAGCGGTCGGCCGAGTATTTCATGGGACGGCAGAAAAAATGGATATACAGAAATTCATCGCGGTGAATTCTGTCTTTTTGCAGGTAGTTTCTATATAACCTGCCGTCTTCCCATGTGAATATTTGATATTTGTTTTTATCCTTTTCCGAGGCGGGAAAATGACCCAGAACGAATCCCGGTTCATATTTTTCCAGATCTGCGAAGACCACTTCGTCGAAATACGGAATGTTCAGATACCGGTAAATCGCATCCATCCCGTTTTCATCGAAGCTATAGTTGCTTCTGCCGCTGAATACGTCTTTGTAATTGATTTCTCCGGGGACGATCCGCTTGTAACGGGCGTTTACTTCCGGCGTGTTCTTATACAGTGTGGAATGCCCCAAAAAGCCGAGCCGCTCATATTTATTTAGGTTGTTTTCCGAATAAAATGTCCGTATATTTCCCCACATCAGATCAATGTCGCAATGTCCCCAGAAATCATATCCGGAAAGTTCTTCTGCGAAGATTTCTCCATATGCCGGCTTGAAGAGCGATAATCGCCACGGCCTGTCGATCACGGTTTCAAAATCGAACCAAGCCTTTATCCGTTGTTTGACCTCTTCGTAATTACAGTATTGGACGTGTACGTTCGTTGGAAATTCATAAGGCGTTCTGTCGTCAGTCAGTATTTTCCAATTTACGGTCGGATTTTGCGCACAGCTTAATAGATAAAGTGCAAAATTCTTCGGTAATTTCCCGAAATAGGGGATTATATAACAGATTGTCTTCATTGTTTGTCGATATCGAACTGAACGGGTTTTATTTTCAAAAGAGCAGCAACGGAATAATCCGTAGTTTTGCCCCTGAAATTGCTGCTGAACAATTCCGCTTTTTTCATGGATTCTTCGAATGTACCTATGATTTTTGCCGGGACGCCTCCCACTACACTGCCGGCGGGGACGTCCTTTGTAACGACGGAGCCAGCCGCGACGATCGAATTTTCACCAATGGTCACACCGTACATGATCGTACTTCCCCCCCCCCACGAAAACATTACTATGGATTTCTATTTTGCCGTATTGACAATAAAAGCGGTTGGAGCCGGTGGCCCTGTTGAATACGCTGCATGTCATGCTGTGGGTGATTAATCGGCAGCCGGCGGCGATGCGTACGTTATCGTGCAGGCAGACAAGAAACGGTTCCGCCGGAAGGATATTCGTTTTGAAGCTGCAGTTTTCTCCGATATGATGAAATATGCGGTGCTTTTTCAGCCATTGTGCTTTTTTCTCTCCGTCAGCTATTAACAACACGGCGAGTTTGGCCCAATACCTTTTGAGTGTGTCCGATGTTATCATGTTTAGAGCGTCTATAGTATAGTTCGTACAGATAAAATAATAACCCGTGGAAGAAGAAGGAACCTACTCGAAAGAATTCTACGGTAGTGAAACTTGACAGCAGCAGAAAAATATAGAAGAATTTCAAAAAGAGAATGTTGTCGTCGCATTTTCTTCTGATGATCCGAAAGACGGGGAAGAGAAGGGCCAATACGGTCGGAATTCCGATCATCCAGCTCAGTCCGACGATCCCCCAGTCATGCCATCCGTTATATGGACCTAATGCAGGATCGACAGTATAGAACGGCTGACCGTATTTTGTTCTGGGGTTGGGGATTCCGCTTCCGAATACATATTCGACCGGAGATTTGAAGTGCTCTTTTGTAAAATAGTTGAACTGGATGACTCGTATGTAATCCTCATTGGCGAATGTGGCGCCCGCTTCCTGCCGCTTCATCATGTTGTTTATGGAGTTCTGAACGACCGAAGTTTGGGAGAGAACACCTATTACAATAAGGAAGAGAAACATATATTTTACACTGGCGATTTTCTTTACCGAGTAGGTAAATAGGCCCAATGCCAATAATATGGCAGCCATCTGGGTCCTGAATCCTGCTATAAAAAGGACGAAGAACGCAGGCAGTATGTATAATAGGTATTTGGTCTTGCCTGAAAATAAATATTTCCCGTAAAAATAGAATAGACAGATATAGGCGATCAGTTGTCCGTACATGGTAAATCGTCCGATGTCCATATAATCCGTTGCCAAATTGAATATTTTGTCGGGATATATCAGTTGGATTGTGAAGCAGCATAGAAAAATAACGTAGGCGATTGCTAATGCCTTTTCTATCTCTTTTATTGTGTATTTGCCGGATAAAAATATGAAATAAGATATGACCGGGAAAAGTTGCAGGCAAGCTACGGCAGTGAATGTTTTCGATAAACTTTGGTCTTCAAAATGCATGCAAGAGAATGCACTGATAATGAAGAATATGAAATATATGATCAAATACTTCTTAAACATTCCGGGTCTTCTCTCCAGAATGGTTTTTATCATATAATACAAGGCAAAAACAACCGGCAGCAACACAAACTGATAAGGTAAAATTCCCCAGCAGCATGAAAAAAGCAATATCCAGATTATGAGTTTGTTGACATTCGAAATCATCGGCGGTTTGCACTTAGGTCGTTGAACAGTTCTTCCCAATTGTTGACAATCTCTTCTACGCAGAACCTGCGGCAGGAGTGCAGGCCCTTCATTGCCAGTTTTTCCCGAAGGGAGGTGTCTGTCATCAGCTCTTTCATTTTGTTTACATAGCCCGTAAGGTCTTCATTGGAAACGATGATGCCGTTGTATCCGGTTTCGACGATGTCGTGCAGCGACAGGTAGGAATCCATTACAACCGGAACGACACCGCATTGTTGTGCTTCGACCAATGTCATGGGAAACCCTTCGAAGGCGGAGGTCATCATGAAAATGGCGGCCTGTTTGTAATAGGGCTGCGGATTTCGGAAGCCTTCGAACGAAATCCGTTTTAATCCTAACGCCTCCGCCAGTTGTTTATACATGGCCAAATCCGGTCCTTCGCCGACAATCCGGAAGTTCCACTCGTCCAAGCGGGGATCGTTTTCAATAGCGCGCCATATTTTGATTGCTCGCGTTATGCGTTTCTGGATTTCCACCATCCGGCCTACGAGAAGAACGCTCTTCTCTTTCGACTGCAAATCTTCGGGCCGCATTTCGTTCGGGTAAACCAGCGGATTGGGGATGGCACCCAACTGGCTATTTGTATTTTTATAGTTGGCAAATTGCTCGTACTGACGTTGAAAGGCTGGAGAAAGGAAAATATATTTATCCGTATGCGGTAGGAATTTTGTCACCTGCCTGCAACTATGTCTCTTTTTCCAGAATTTATACAGCGAAGTGCATCTTTTTTTCAGGAATCCGTTTATTCCCGTTCCCTCGATCATTGGGGTATAAAGTGCCTGATGGAGACATGTGATGATCTTTGTCTTATACCGTCCCCTTATTCCACGGATATATTCGACTGGCCACCATTGATTGACAAGATAATGGATGTCGTTTTCCTGAATATATTCTTTCAGATAGCCGATTACTTTGTCGGCATCGGGAAAGCGTGTCGTAAACTCGTCGCAGCGGATGTCGGGTATTTGAACGGCCTTTATGGCTGGATCGATGAAAGGCAGGTCGGCCCGCGTATTGTTTTTAAAATACAAGACGGATACATTCCATCCTCGCTTTATCATTTCGTTGGCAAGGCAGATCGTTACGGTTTCTCCGCCGCCGTATACGGGCCACAGACGTAGCAGAAAGGTTATATTCATCAGTCGGATTTTATTGTTCGTCTCTTGCAGTAAGCGCATTTTCGAGGAAGCACATGGATTTTGAACGCATTTCTTCCAGTTTCGCATTTATGGGCTTCCAGTCTATGGATTGTCTTATGGGGCAACTCTCCAATCCGTTTGAATCGGATAGGGTTCTGTTCTCTATCTTGAACAGCTTCAACAGCGACTCGAATCGTGCGACGCCTCTGTTTCTGTTGACGTATAATACGAACGGTTTGTTGAACAGAATGGAAAAAACGCAGCCGTGAAAGGAGTCCGTGAAAATAAAATCGGCATAATACATCGCCTTCAGCCAGTCCGCTACGGATGGCGCTATTCTTTTTTCGAGAGGGGCCAGTCTGTCTTCGGTTTCCGTCGCTGCAAAGTTGTAGTCCATGGCTAAAACTTTCGAGACTTTTTTCAGCGCCGCCAGTTTGTCGTCGGAACGGTCTAATATGAATGCCGTTATTTTGTTTGTGTACTTTTCGGCACCTCCTTCGCCGATGAGTGCTCGATAGTCCGCAGGTGTCAGAAGCATTGTCGGATCTAAAACATGTTCAGCGGTATGGTTGAGATGCCTTTTGCATAATTCCATACCAGAATCTTCCCGTACGCTGACTGCGGTGAACTCCTTTAGCTTCTGGGTGCAGAATCGGGTCTCTTTCTTCGAATATGCCCATTTGTCGATACCGAATGACGCCGCATAGGCAATTAATTTCGCTGTACGGCCGTCGATCGGGGAGAAGTAATAATCTTTGATTTCCTCCATACACCCTTTGCGCCATACCTGATCAGAACCTACGATGTAGGCGTCGCATTTTAAGTCGCGGATGCTTTTGTATGCACTGCTGTTATAATAGACCGGTGAAAAGGGTTGCAGCCATTTGTCGATAAATGGTTGCGTGTGTTGTGTAATTACGGGGTATTCGTCGTAGATTTTCTTGTCGTAGAAAACGCAGGCAGGTTTTCTGAATATGTATTTTTTGACACTTCGTTTTAAGATGTTCCAGCCGTTGAACCGCTTTTTTTTAACGAGACGGCGAATGAGTATGACTTCGTGCCCTTGCCGTGTCAATACCGTTTTCAGCGCATATGCCTGCAATATGCTACCGTATCCTGTTTCCAAGGGCAAGGTCAGCAAGCCGATTCGCATATCTTTTGATTTTGTTTATTAGTCTCAGTTTTTTGCTTTGCCGGTGCAGCGAAGACTTTGCAACCGCCTTATAAAAAGTATCTCTTCTCGGATCCTTGATAAGACTGGCGGTGATCATCGGATTTTGTTTGATGACTTTCTCATAGGATTGCTCCGAACGTAATGTGCCGGTAATATATTTGCTGCCTTGATCCGTATTGATCAGCAACAGACTTATACCGTTGTTGTCATCCGGAAAGTCCTTGGTGCCGCGGAATCCCCAAAAATCGCCGAGTGTGATGTCGCTGCCGCTTTTCAGTTCTTTTGCCGGACAGGCGTAGCATGAATATCTTTCGGTCACATGCGACAGGAAGCAGTAAAAGAATGGATCTTTATAGTGTATTCTGGACACGTCTGCCGTCTCCGGAAGACCGGCCCCGGTTTCTCTGCGGAGTATGAACCGCAAACTGAAATGCTGCCATCCGGTCGTCTTGTCCCTGAAATTGATGCCCGTAATTTGGGATGTGGACCGCAACTCGGAATTTGTATGTTTGAACCCTTTTCTGGCTATTGTTTCATGTAAATATTTCGGGGCTGGGAACACCGTGGCAAACTAAATCTACAGTCAATAGATTTTCATATTCTTTTGCCAAAAAAAGCTTTAAACCTCTTATTTGACAGGGAGTGCCCGAAAAGAGCACCGGACGGCCGGATTCCAGAAATTCTTTCGCCTGCTGGTAAGTGCGGCCGATACGGCTTTGCACATACTTGCTGCCCCGCATGGCCGCGAGTCCTTCGAGCGTTTCGGTACAGGCGTGTTCTACAGCCCAATTCTCGTCGAAACGGGCACCGAAAACCACGCCGTTCTTCTGAATGATCTGTTCCGCTATATGGGTGAAGATACCTCCCGAAGAACTTTGTAGCCGAATCCGAGTCTTTGTGTTTTTTGCCGCATATACATGGAGCGGCTTCCGCTTTTCGCCCTGATTGAGTACCGGACATACTTTTTCGCACAAGCCGCAATCTATACATTTCGACGTGTCTGTTTGCGGATAAAGAAATCCTTCCTCGTCTTCACGCATTACGATGCAGGACGTGGGGCAGCGCTGTTCGCATGCAGCGCAGCCGCAGCACATCTCCTTCGAAGCAATGGAAATCATTTTTTGAATTTTGATGCGATGGATGAGACTTTCGAGCAGATATAGATTTTCTCGCCGGGCGTAAGTCCGAACCAGTAAACGGACATGCTTGTCGATATGGCGCAAATCAGGAAGATCGTCAGAAGGTTCCATATTCCTTCTCCCGGCTGCCAGTATGCCACGGCCAGAGGTACTGCAAGCGCAATTGCCGTTACCTTGAAAATACACCACACTACTTTACTGAAATATTCTCGCAGTGAAAGTTTAATCATTCTTTTGAGCATCAGCAGCCGGGCGAATTGGGCTGTAATTTCAATGACTAAATGTACGATAAAGACGCTGTATGCAGGGAGCCCGAACCGCAAACAGAGATAGGAAATCGGCAGGATCAGCAGCAGCAACCCTCCGACGACACTTTGGTATAGTTTGATCTTGCCGGTGGCGGAAGCGGCTGTAATCAACGGATTGGAGACGGCATACACCCATGTCGTGCATAACATGATCCGCAGGAATACGACTGTGTGGTCCGGGACGATTTTCAGCCAGAGCGTCAGTATCGCTTTTGTCTCGATAAGGACGGGAAGCGATAACAGCAGCAGCAGGAAAAATGAAAATTTGGCGCTCCGGAAAATCAGGCCATGCATGTATTCCATATCGCCGGTCGCGTATGATTTGGTTATTTGCGGGTTGAGGGCCGTCTGGAAGTTGCTGCTGAATTGACCGATGGCGGTTTGGGCCTGCACGGCGATACCTCTGGCAGCGTTGACAACCGGACCGAAGAACATATTCAGCAGCAGGTTCAACCCCTGTGTAAATGTGATGGCCGCCAGACTGCCGAACATATTCCAACTGGCAAATCCTGTCATTTCCTTGAATAACCCCTTGTCCCAGCTCCAGCGATATTTTGTTTCGTTGAAATGCCGGTTGCAATACCAGCTGTAACATAGACGTATGAGGAACTGGACAATAACGATTAACACGGCGTACAATATCAGTTTGTCGGTGTGAAAATACCGAAGGAAACAGACGATCAGCAATTTCAAAGAGACTTCGATAATCGATATGTAGGCGAATGCGCTCATTCTTTCATGGGCGATGATGGCCGCATTATACGGTACGCTCATGATCATGATCACCGATGCCGCTACCGAGCACTGGAATACCCAGAAAGCGGCATTCATGCGGTCGGCCGGAATCTGCATTTTGTTCCATAAGAACCAAAGCCCGACCGTTTCCGCCAGCACTATTATCAGAAAGGATATGATGCCATGTATTGAAAGGCTGGTCGAAAAAACCTTTGTCAGTTGCGCCCGATTGTTCTGTCCCAGCTCAAAGGTCAGGTACCGCTGTGTCGCAGAGGTCATGGATCCGTTGATGAATCCGAACATGGCGACGATTCCGCCCACGACATTGTAGATGCCGAAGTCCTCCACCCCCAGAATGTTCAATACCACCCGGCTGGTGTAGAGACTTACAGCCATGGTAACAAGCATCCGGAAGTAGAGCAGAAGCGTATTCTTTGCTATTCGTTTGTTGTTAGAGCTTATTTCCTGCATTTCGGAGCCGATGTTCATCCGTTAAGCGCCATATCTACCTCTCCTTATACATGCTCTGATAGTATTGCTGGTACTCGCCTGAGGTAATGTCGTCCATCCATTTTTGGTTCTGGAGGTACCAGCGGACCGTCTTTTCGATCCCCTCCTCGAACTGCAGGCTGGGCTGCCAGCCCAGCTCGCGCTTGAGTTTGCGCGAGTCGATGGCGTATCTCAGGTCGTGGCCCGCGCGGTCGGCGACATACGTGATCAGCTTTTCCGAAGCGCCTTCGGGATTGCCCAGCAGCCGGTCCACGGTTTTGACGATCACCCGTATCAGGTCGATGTTCTTCCATTCGTTGAAACCCCCGATGTTGTACGTGTCGGCGACCTTGCCCTTGTGGAAGATCACGTCGATGGCCCGTGCGTGGTCCTCGACGTAGAGCCAGTCGCGGACGTTCTCCCCGCGGCCGTACACGGGCAGCGGCCTTCGGTGGCGGATGTTGTTGATGAACAGCGGAATCAGCTTCTCCGGGAACTGGTAGGGCCCGTAGTTGTTCGAGCAGTTCGTAACCAGCGTCGGCATGCCGTACGTGTCGTGGTAGGCCCGCACGAAGTGGTCCGACGAAGCCTTCGACGCCGAGTAGGGGCTGTGCGGGTCGTACTTCGTCTCCTCGGTGAAGAACTCCTCGCCGAAAGGACCGCCGCCGCTCTCGCCGCCCGCAGGATCCCCCGCAGGGCGCGTAAGCTCCAGCGCACCGTACACTTCGTCGGTCGAGATGTGGTAGAACAGCTTGCCCGCCCAATTGCCGTTCCAATGCTCCCGCGCAGCTTCGAGCAGCGACAGCGTGCCCATGACGTTCGTACGCGCGAAGGTGAACGGATCCCTGATCGAGCGGTCCACGTGGCTCTCGGCTGCGAGGTGGATCACCCCGTCGATGCCGTACTGCCGGAACAGTTCCCGCATCGCCTCGAAGTCGCAGATGTCGCCCCTGACGAAAGTGTAGTTCGGCCGCTCCTCGATGTCTCGAAGGTTGGCGAGGTTGCCAGCATAGGTCAGCTTGTCGAGGTTGACGATCCGGTAATCGGGGTATTTGGTCACGAAAAGACGGACCACATGCGAGCCGATGAAGCCCGCGCCGCCCGTGATGAGGATAGTGCGTTGCATAGTGATTGGATTATTCGGCGAGTTGTTTCAGGCAGTAGATCATGGGCTCCCTCCAGTGGGGGATGTCCATCTGGAAGGTGGTCTTGATTTTGGTTTTGTCCAGCACCGAGTAGGCCGGGCGTGCGGCCTTGGTCGGGAACTCCGACGTGTGGCAGGGGATGATGCGGCATGAGTCGTGACCCGCGGCCGCGGCGATCTCCGTCGCGAAGTCGTACCACGAGCAGACGCCCTCGTCGGTGAAGTGGTACACGCCCTCGTTGCCCGCGTAGCGTTCCGACTCGATGATCGAGAAGATCGCAAGCGCCAAGTCCCCGGCGTAGGTCGGAGTGCCGATCTGGTCGAAGACCACCTGCAGCGTATCCCGCTCCGAAGTCAGACGCAGCATCGTCTTCAGGAAGTTGTGTCCGTACTCCGAATAGAGCCACGCCGTGCGGAAGATCAGATACCGGCACCCGGACGCCATGACGGCGCGTTCGCCCGCAAGTTTCGTGCGCCCGTACGCCCCCAGCGGCGAGGGCGTACCATCCTCCGTATAGGGCGTATGGGCCGTGCCGTCGAAGACGTAGTCCGTCGAGACGTGGA
>CEAJ01010709.1_pt1 | contig 10808 bp, 13 predicted proteins | sample 554971 | NCBI WGS metagenome assembly CEAJ01 (sample SAMEA3182047, study PRJEB8094) | gut metagenome | biome: human; feature: gut; material: Stool; isolation source: human stools | place: Canada | collected 2011-11-29
GACAAGACCAACATCATCCACTGCCCCATCGGTAAGGTTTCCTTCGGCCCCGAGAAGCTCGCTGAGAACTTCAACGCTCTCATGGGTGCTATCATCAAGGCCAAGCCCGCCGCTTCCAAGGGCCAGTATATCAAGTCCTGCGTCGCCGCCTCCACCATGGGCCCCGGCGTCAAGATGAACACCGCAAAGATCTAAGAAAACTTAAAGAGGGGGACGCTGTCCCCCCTTTAGATTCCCCCTCACCAGTTTGCGAACTGGTGTCGCCGCGCGATCGCGGCTGAGCCGCGGTATTTTTCTGACGCGCATGTCGTCAGAAAAATGATTTGCGCTGTGCGCGGCGCAAATATGGGGTATTTTGCGGAAAAAACGATATTTGGGGTTGACAATGCTGCCAACTCTGGATATACTATTAGAGCGTTCCAAAGACAGCAGGTGAGATTCGTCTCGTAAGTCCTGCCGAGGATGGCAAACATTTATTGATTGCTTTACCGTCCTCATGTCCTGCATGAGGACGGTTTCCTTTTTAGAACGCCTCTTTCCCCTGGCACGCGAGGCGTGCCGCAAAATCCAATGGAGGTGAACTCAAGAAATGCCTAACGCAAAAGTTCTGTCTGAAAAGCAGGCGATCGTGGCCTCTCTGACCGAGAAGCTGCAGGGCGCAGCTGCCGGCGTTATCGTTGACTACAAGGGCATCACCGTCGCGGAAGACACCGAGCTCCGCGCTGAGTGCCGTAAGAACGATGTCGAGTATGCAGTTGTCAAGAACACCCTGCTCCGCTTTGCTTTCAACAACGTCGGCCTCAATGAGCTCGATGATCAGTTGAACGGTACCACGTCTCTTGCCATCGCTGCCGATCCCGTCGCCCCCGCGCGCGTGATCGCCGACTTTGCCAAGAAGCTCAACGGTAAGTTCGAGATCAAGGGCGGCTTCATGGACGGCAAGGTCGTCGACATGGCCACCGTCAATGCTCTGGCCGCGATCCCCGCACTGCCCGTCCTGCAGGCACAGGTGCTTGGCACCATGCTGGCTCCCATTTCGGGCCTGGCTTGCGTCCTCAAGCAGATCGCCGAGAAGAACGGCGCTCCCGCCGAGGAAGCTTCCGCAGAGTAATCGTCTGCACCCAACTCAAAAACTAAAACAAATATCTTAAAATTGGAGGATCATTACAATGAGCGAGAAAGTTACCGCTATGATCGAAGAAATCAAGGGCCTTACCGTCCTGGAGCTCTCTGAGCTCGTCCACGCTCTCGAGGAAGAGTTCGGCGTTTCCGCCGCTGCTATGGCTGCTCCCGCTGCCGGCGGTGCTGCCCCCGCTGCTGAGGAGAAGACCGAGTTCGACGTTGTCCTCGCCGGTTTCGACGCTGCTGCCAAGATCAAGGTTATCAAGGCTGTCCGCGAGATCGCTGGTCTGGGTCTGGCCGAGGCCAAGGCTTTCGTCGAGTCCGCTCCGAAGGCTCTGAAGGAGGGCGTGTCCAAGGAGGATGCCGAGAACTTCAAGAAGCAGCTCGAAGAGGCTGGCGCGAAGGTCGAGATCAAGTAATCTCACCCCTTTACGAGATTCAAAAAGCCCGTGTCTCACGACACGGGCTTTTTCTTTTTGACTGTTTTATGGAATAGAACATCTGTTGACATAATATATGCGCGTGTACGTCAAAAGGACGTGCGCACCGTGGGCTCGGACGGGGCAACGATGTCGATGATCTGATTCTGCGTGTAAATGCCGTAGTGCTTCCACGATGCGGGAGCGTCCGTTCCATCGGGTATAAGTTGGACATCAATGGCACGGGGAAGATAGTCGAGCAGTTTGGACCGTTCGAACGTGCAAAGATAGGTGCCGCTGCGGACTTCGTCTGCGTCAAATACGCAGTAGGATTCGTTGCGCACCTGATAGAGCAGGTAATTTTCAAAGATGAGCTCGATCTTGGCGTTTTCATCGGGGCACAGCGGCGTACAGTGCGCGAGAATGTCGTCGAGGGCGGCATTTCCTGTGGACGGAGTCTGTGCATTTGGCTCCGCTTTAGCGCAGCAGATGGTGATGTGCAGCTCGTTTTCATCCTCCTCACACAGCGTCAGGAGAAACGGTGCACGGCGGCCGGCGTCCACAAGGCGGCCTGCTTCGGCGAATGTGGTGCAATGAGACATGGGAGTCACCTCGTTTTGTAAAGTATGGAAAATACTGCTCACCGTGTGACGGTCAGGCAGTAAAATGATAACCGGTTTGTCTCCTTGTTGTTCCAGAGGTCAGTTTCGCCGAGCTCGCGCAGATCGTCTACGACGAATTCATCGAATCGCACAGCGGCGCGGTGAACGACGGGACGCTCCTCGAACAAGTAGAAGCCGCCCTGCCAGACGTGCCAGAGCTCCACGCAGGGCGCGGATTTGAGGGCGGAGCCGATGTAGTCGATCAGCCGCCGCGCGCGGCCCTCGGTATAGTAGGCCCAGTCGAGGCAGACGGCAAAGGCTTTGTCGGTATAGAGAAAACTGTCTGGGTAAGTGCGCAGCGAGAAGTTGTCGTCTGCGCCGCCGTCGTCGATCGTACCGTCGTCCACATTGATGGCGAGGTAGTCGTACTCCGGCGGAGGAAAGACCCCCGGCAGCGGCGCGTCGGAAGCGAAAAAGATGCAGGCGCTCATCATGATCCTCCTGTAATGCCTCATTTTCCTTTTGGTACGGCGATCATATCATAAAAGATATGAACAAATCTACTGCGGTGCTGTTACGAGACCCTTGCGCCGCGGTGCGGGAAGAACGCGCGCCGGTGAGGAAAAGGCTGGAACAGCCATAATATAAACCGCTCGAGCGCTTGACTTTTTTGTGCAGCGGCATTAAAATGTATAAAACATAAGAGCAGGAATTTTCAGGCGTTGTGTATCCTGCGTAAAAAATCTGATGAGAGACAGGCTGATGCCCGCGTGAGCCGAGGAATGCTTACGCGGTTATTTTTTCGCCTGGATGGGAGAAAACATGAAGAACACCAAAAACTTTGCGAGCCGATGGGGCTTTATTCTGGCGTCCGTCGGTTCAGCGGTCGGCATGGCGAACGTCTGGGGCTTTCCTAATAAGCTTGGCAGCAACGGCGGCGGGGCATTTTTGCTCATTTATCTGCTGTTTATTTTCATCTTCAGCTATGTGGGCCTGCCCGCGGAGTTCGCCATGGGCCGCCACGCGGCGACGGGCACACTCGGCGCGTATGAAAAGGCGTGGTCGACGCGCGGCAAGGGCGCAGGCAAGGCCGGAGGCCTTCTTGGCTGGCTGCCGCTCGCGGGCTCGCTGTGCATTGCGTTCGGCTACGCCGTCATCGTGACGTACATCTTAAAGGCACTGGTGGATTCTCTCGTCGGCACGCTGATGACGGCGGACACCGCGTCGTGGTTCGGCACGTTCTCCTCCACGCCGTATTCCGTCATTCCGTACCACATCATCGTGGTCGTGGGGACGCTGCTGACGCTCTATTTGGGCGCGCACAGCATCGAAAAAACCAACAAGATCATGATGCCGCTGTTTTTCATCATCTTCCTGATCCTCGCGGTGCGCGTGGCGATGCTGCCGGGCGTAAGCGAGGGCTACCGCTTCATGTTCACTCCGCGCTGGGAGGCGCTCAAGGACCCGATGATCTGGATCTGGGCGATGGGACAGGCGTTCTTCTCCCTCTCCGTCACGGGCAGCGGCATGATCGTGTACGGCGCGTACCTCTCGAAGGACGAGGACGTCGTCGGCGTCGCGCAGCACACGGCGCTGTTTGACACGATCGCCGCCGTCGTTGCGGCGCTCGTCATCATCCCCGCATGCTTCTCCTACGGGCTGGACGTCGGCGCGGGCCCGAGCCTGCTGTTCGTTACGTTGCCGACCATTTTACAGGATATCCCGATGGGGCGGCTGTTCGCCATCATCCTCTACCTTGCGATGATCTTCGCGGGCGTGAGCTCGCTGCAGAACATGTTCGAGGCCGTGGCGGAATCGCTGCTGCACAAGTCCTCCAAGCTCAGCCGCACGGCGGTGCTGGCGATCCTGTGTGTGCTGTGCCTCGGCATCGGCATTTTCATGGAGCCCATCAGCAAGTGGGGCCCGTGGATGGACCTTGTTTCCATCTATATTATCCCCATCGGCGCGACGCTCGGCGCGATCTCGTGGTTCTACGTGATGAAAAAGGACGAGCTGCTCGCCGCCGTGAACACCGGCAGCAAGAAAGAGCGCGGTGCGCTGTGGTACAACGTGGGCCGCTTCGTCTACGTGCCGCTCGCGGTCATCCTGTGCTGTGTGGCGCTGTTCATGCACGTGGCATTCTGAGTTCCCCCTGAACAAAAAGGAGATCGAGATGAAAACGAGCAAGAAGGTGTGCATAGCCGTACTTTCGGTGCTGGTATTGGCGGCGTGCGCTGTGGGGATCATCCGGAGCACGACTTTTCCGCTGGACCCGGCGACGCTGCCGGATCATATCTGTGATTTTTACAATATCGGCAGGCCCAAGCCCCTCTCGCCGAGTATTCGGGTGTACGACAGTGTTGAACTCGAAAATACGGTGTGGTATCTCATGGAGATCGGCGAGGACATAGATCTGGGCTATGTCAAGCTGGAACGGAATATCCTTGGCCGCTACAAGATTGTGCGCCTCGGCTACGGCGGCGGGAGCTTCTGTGACGACGTTATGTTTAGCGGCGACAAAGCCTACTACCTTTTCGGCGGCCGCGATGTGACTGGCCGCATCGCCAAAATCACTATGACGCAGAACGGCGAGACCTGCACGATGGAAAATGCGGAGGGAAAGACGCATTTCCTGTTCTGCACAGAGCTTTCTCCACAGCTCGGCGATTATGACTTCGACCGCAGCACGCTGCGGTTTTACGACAAAGACGGGAACGACATTACCGCGGAGTACATTTGAGCGGCGGTAGAATCACGTAAAATCGACATAAAAAAGGAAGTGCCTATCGTAAGGGCACTTCCTTTTTAAATAAACTTGTTGACAAATCAACATTAATGCGCTATGATAGACGAGCTTGTTGATTTGTCAACAAATAGGAAAAAGGAGAATTGCCAATGGAGGAGCGCTTTGAGACCTTTACCGTCCTGATCACGCGTATCAGCCGCAGCATCAAGCGCATCAAGGCGGACGAAATGGCGGACTTCGAACTGAAAGGGCCGCATGTGTCCTGCCTCTACTACCTCTCCCAGCGAGACGGTATGACAGCCGCCGAGCTCTGCGAGCGCTGCGATGAGGACAAGGCGGCCATCTCCCGCTCGCTGGACGACCTTGAGAAAAACGGCTACATCACCTGTACAAGCGGCGCGGGCAAGCGCTACAAGAGTCCGCTGCGCCTGACAGAGCAGGGAAAGGCGGTTGGACGTGCGATCGGGGAGAAGATCACGCGCATCGTCGAGGCGGCATCCGAGGGCCTGAGCGAGGCCGAGCGGCAGACGATGTACCGCGCGCTCGCGCTCGTGAGCGAGAATTTGGAACGGATTTATACCCATAAGAAGACCGCGGGCGACAGAGCCGCCCGCGACGAACAATAACGGAGGAAAAGCATGAGTGTTCAGATCATTGTGGATTCGACGGTCGACATGCCCGAGCGCATGAAGGACCGTTTTCGCATCGTGCCGCTCACGGTGCATTTTGGCGCGGAGGAGTTCATCGACGGCGTGACCATCGACAAGCACCGCTTTTATGAGCGGCTTGTCGAGAGCGACGAGCTGCCGACGACCAGTCAGGCGACGCCTGCGGCGTTCGACGCGATCTTTTCCGATGTTGCGTCGGTGGGAGACAGCGCGGTCGTCGTGACGATTGCATCGAAGTTTTCCGGCACATACCAGAGTGCCTGCATCGCCGCGGCGGAGTACGACAACATCTACGTTGTGGACAGCAAGAGCGCGGCTATCGGCTCTGGCATCCTCGCCGAGTACGCGCTCGAGTGCGCGGACAAGGGCATGGACGCGAAGACCATCGCCGAAACGCTGGAGAAAAAGCGCGACGAAATTTGCCTCATCGCGCTGCTCGACACGCTCGAATACCTCAAAAAGGGCGGGCGTATCTCGAAGACTGTCGCGTTTGCGGGCGGACTTCTCAACATCAAGCCGGTCATCACCGTCGTCGACGGCGAGATTCAGGTTATCGGCAAGGCAAGAGGGTCAAAGCAGGGCAACAACCTGCTCGTGCAGAAAATCCACGAGAGCGGCGGCATCGACTTCGACGAGCCGATCATCCTCGGATACAGCGGGCTGAGCGATTCGTATCTCAAAAAATATGTCGAGGACAGCCGCGACATCTGGCAGGACAAGGCGGACTCGCTCGACTCCACGCTCATTTGCAGCGTGATCGGCACGCACACTGGCCCCGGCGTGGTGGCGGTCGCATTCTTCAAAAAAGGCTGAGCCTCTAAAAAATCAGAAACAGCAGGAAGCCGGCGTGTCGCGCCAACTTCCTGCTGTTTTTTCTTAAATATTCTCTTTGACCCAGCGATTAAAATACCAACGGCGCTTTCGAATGGCGCTGGCACTCGCTGTAGCTTGACAACAGACGGCACGGCGAATTATAGTGATTCTATAAAGGCATATTGATATTCAGAGGCTATGTCTTGCGTGAAAGCGGTGCTTTGCGCTGGTACCGGTTTGCCCATGAAGCAGTTTGAATGAAAAGAGGAGAATGCGGCATGTTCTGGACGGAGGAGAGCATCGCGTTTTTGCGCGACGCGGCGGCGATGAACCGCTATTATGAGACCATCGCGGAGAGGATCGCGCCGCAGCTTCCCAAAGACGCGCACGTCTGCGATGCGGGCTGCGGCATCGGCGAGCTGAGCCTTGCCCTGAAGCCGTACTGCCATCATGTCACGGCGGTGGACGCGGATGCGCTGGCCATCAAAACGCTGAAAGCCCACCTGATAGAGGGTGTCACCGCGCGCTGCGGCGATATGGAGACGCTTGCGCCGGAGAAGCCCTACGACGCGATGGTGTTCTGTCTCTTTGGCCGCACGCAGGATACATTACGCATCGCGAAAAAGCAGTGCCGCGGGAGAATTTTCCTCGTCAAGCGGGACTATTCGCATCACCGCTTCAGCGCGGGAAAGGTGAGTCTCGGCGAGTACACGGCGGGGAGCACGGAAGCCGTTCTGCACGAAAAAGGCATCCCTTACACCGTGGAGCGCTTCACGGCGGAGTTCGGACAGCCGTTCCGCTCGCTCGAGGCGGCGGAGCACTTTTTCGCCCTCTACAACCGCAGCGAAAGCGAAGTACTCTCGAAAGATGAAATCAGAGCGCGCATGACCGCGGGGCCGTCGGCGGAATTTCCCTACTACCTGCCGCACAAAAAGGCGTTGTGCCTGTTCACCATTGAGACGGCGGCTATTTCGAAGGAGGAAGCAGTATGAAACGGCATCTTTTGATCTGCGGGGAGCGCGGCGTCGGCAAGTCGACGCTGATCCGCCGCCTGCTGGAGCATAGCACGCGGGAGGTCGGCGGCTTTGTGACAAAGCGGCTGCCGGTCGCGGATGAGAACGGCTTTTTTCCGATTTACCTCTACCCCGCATCGCAGAGTGAGGGCGAGCGGCGCAACGAGACGGCGAATCTTGTCGGGACGTGCGACAGCCGCTCGAGCATCCGCCATCCGGAGGTCTTTGACGGCCTTGGCGCGCAGCTCATTAAGTCCGCACCGAGCGGCGGTATCATCCTGATGGACGAACTCGGCTTTCTCGAAAATGACGCCAGGGTGTTCCAGTCCGCGGTGCTGTGCGCGCTGGACGGCGACACGCCGGTGCTTGCCGCGGTCAAGCCGAAGGACACACCGTTCCTGCGCGCCGTGCGCGGGCACGAAAACGCAGAACTCGTCTTCATCGACGAGCAGAACCGTGACGCGCTTCTTGAAAAGCTCCTGCCGCACATTTTGCGGTGGAATGAAGCTTGAAGCGGCAAGCTCGCCGTGCAATAGAGAAGAAGTTTTCAAGCGAACACTTGTTTGACTATCAAAACCGTGCTATAATACCGCCATTGAGGAATTTGCAGAGGGGAGGGGGACAGCGCATGGAGGACTTGCTTGCGGGCTTGAACCGCGCGCAGCGTGAGGCCGTCACGGCGACGGAGGGCTATGTCCGCGTCATCGCGGGCGCAGGCTCGGGCAAGACGCGCGCGCTGTCACGCCGCTTTGCGTATCTTGTCAATGAGCTTGGTATCCTGCCGGGGAACATCCTGTGCGTGACATTTACGAACAAGTCAGCCAACGAGATGCGCCAGCGTATCCACGCCTTGACCGGCGACAACGACACGGGCTATATCAACACGTTCCACGGCTTCTGTGTCTCCGTTTTACAGGAGGACAGCCATGCGGTGCAGTACCCGAAGAGCTTTCTGGTGCTGGATAATTCCGACATCGACGCGATGCTCGGCATCATCTACGAAGAGCGCGGCCTCACACTGCGCGACATGACCTATTCCGCCGCACGGGACATGATCGAGATCCGAAAGCTCTTTAAGGAGCCGGAGTATTACAAGGACATGATCACGATGTCGCTCGACACGCTGCGCGAAAAGTACGAGCGCGCCGACACGGCGGGGGACATCATCTTCTACGGCTATCTCTATCAGGAGAAAAAGTGCTTCGGCCTCGACTACAACGACCTCATCAAGTTCTCGCTCTATATTTTCGAGCAGCACGAGGACATCAGGCTCAAGTGGCAGCAGCGGCTCGAATACATCATGATCGACGAGTTTCAGGATATCGACGCGCTGCAATATGAGCTGATGGAGGTGCTGTGCGGCTATCACGGCAACCTCTTCATCGTGGGCGACCCGGACCAGACGATCTACACCTGGCGCGGCGCGAACGTCAAGTATCTGCTGGATTTCGACAAGGGCTTTCCAAACGTGCAGACCATCATGATGATGGAAAACTACCGTTCCACGCCGGAGATTTTGGCGGCGGCGAACTCGCTGATCGCAAAAAACGGCCACCGCATCAAAAAGGACCTGCTCCCGACGAAGCCCTCGGGCGAGAAGGTCGTCTGCCACTTTGCCGACACGCAGGAGGCGGAGGCGCATTGGATGGTGGGCGAGATGAAGCGGCTGCATGATCGCGGTCTGCCGCTGCGGGATATGACTGTCCTCTACCGCGCGCACTATGTGACGCGCGCGGTGGAAGAGGCGTTGATGCACGAAAAAATTCCCTATACGATCTACTCCGGCGTGCAGTTTTTCGACCGCATGGAGATCAAGGACGCACTTTCATATTTGCGGATGATCGCCTATCAGGACGATCTGTCGTTCCGGCGCATTGCCAACGCGCCGAAGCGGAACCTCGGCAAGCGGCGCATGGCCTTTTTACAGGAGACGGCGGAAAAAGAGGGGACGAGCCTCTATGTAACGCTCAAAAACCACCTCGAAGACAGCGTGTTCAGCGGCACGAAGGCAAAGCAGTTCGTCGATCTGATCGAGCGCTTTTCGCACTCGTATCAGGGGCGGCCCATCTCTGAGGTGCTCTCGGATATTCTGGACAAGAGCGGGTATGAAAAGGCGCTGCGCACCGAGGGCAGTCAGGAGCGGCTGGACGATCTGGCCGAGCTCAAGCAGTCCATCTACGAATACGAGACGAGCTGCGGCGAGGAGAGCACGATGGAGCATTACCTCGCCCACATCGCGCTTTTCAGCAACGGCGATGTCGCCGAGCAGGGCGACAAGGTGAAGCTGATGACCGTCCACGCGGCGAAGGGCCTCGAATTCCCGTATGTATTCCTCTGCGGCATGAACGAGGGCATTTTCCCCTCGCGCAAGGTGCGAACGCTCCCCGGCATGGAGGAGGAGCGGCGGCTCGCCTTCGTCGCGCTGACGCGCGCGGAGAAGGGGCTTTACCTCTCCGAGGCCGACGGGCGGAACTTCGACGGCTCGCTGCGCTATCCCTCGCGCTTTCTGCTGGATATCGACCGCGAGCTTCTGTCGTTCACGCACGAGGTCGACGAGACGCTTCTGCGTGAAGCGGCGGATGACGTCGCGCGGCGAGACAAGTATCTGCGCGAGGAGGACGGCGACGGCACGCTGCCCATCGGGCAGCGCGTGCGACACGCGGTGTTCGGCGAGGGAACGGTGCTGGACGTGGACCTGAACAAGGGCGCGCACGTCATCCAGTTTGACGGCATGGGAACGACGCGCAGCATTTCGCTGCGCGCGAAGCTCGAAAAGATCGGGCCATAAAATCAGTTGGCAGATTTATTTTGGGGGGATTTCGACATGAGAAAGAATTTTGGCGCACAGCCCTGGGTCTATCCACAGCCCGTGCTCATCATCGCAAGCTACGGCGAGAACGGCACGCCCGACGCAATGAACGCCGCCTGGGGCGGCGTGGCCGACAGCAGCCGCATTGCGATGTATTTGAGCGGCGGCCATAAGACCGTGAAAAATATCTTAAAGCGCGGTGCGTTCACCGTGAGCATGGGCGACGCAGAGCATGCGGCGGCCTGCGACTATGTGGGCATCGAGTCCGGCAACAGCGTGCCCGACAAGGTGGCGCGCGGGCTTCCACGTGACGAAGAGCGAGCATGTGGACGCGCCGGTGATCGACGAGCTCCCGCTCGCGCTCGAGTGCAAGCTCGTGAGCTTCGACGAGGAAACCGAGCTGCTGCTCGGCGAGGTCGTGAACGTCAGCGTGGACGAGCGCGCGCTCGACGAAAACGGCAAGCTCGCTGTCGAAAAGCTGCACGTCATCACCTTTGACTACGCCAACCACGGCTATTATGTCTTGGGCGAGAAGGTCGCCAGCGCGTTTGAGGACGGCAAAAAATTCAAGTAAATCCGGCGAAACAGAAAGCGCCGCGTCCCGTATTTTCTTCGG
>CEAJ01012520.1_pt1 | contig 10723 bp, 7 predicted proteins | sample 554971 | NCBI WGS metagenome assembly CEAJ01 (sample SAMEA3182047, study PRJEB8094) | gut metagenome | biome: human; feature: gut; material: Stool; isolation source: human stools | place: Canada | collected 2011-11-29
TGCCTATGGGGCATGTGTTCGGTATGGTATATGATTTCCTTTACGGATTTTCTGCAGGTGCGCACATCTATTTCCTGACGCGCATGCCGTCTCCGAAAATTATTTCTCAATCTTTCTCTGAAATCAAGCCAAGAGTGATCTCTTGTGTGCCATTGATTGTGGAAAAGATTATTAAAAAAGATATTCTTCCTAAAGTAGACAGCACAATCGGTAAGTTATTGCTTAAAGTGCCTATCGTGAATGATAAAATCAAATCGCTGGCACGGCAGGCCGCCATGGAAATCTTCGGTGGAAACTTTGACGAGATTATTATCGGAGGCGCTCCTTTCAATGCTGAAGTTGAGGCCTTCCTTAAAAAGATAGGATTCCCCTATACAATCGCTTACGGTATGACTGAATGTGGTCCTATCATTTGCTCCAGTCGTTGGGAAACGCTGAAACTTGCTTCTTGCGGAAAGGCAACCAGCCGAATGGAAGTTCGTATTGACTCGCCGGACCCGGAAACGCATGCCGGAGAAATCGTATGTAGAGGAATGAACATGATGCTGGGATATTACAAAAATCCGGAAGCTACCGCGCAAATTATTGATGCTAACGGCTGGCTGCATACCGGTGACCTCGGCACGTTGGATGAAGAAGGTTACGTAACAGTTCGCGGACGTAGCAAAAACCTGCTTCTCACCTCTAGCGGACAGAACATCTATCCGGAAGAAATTGAAAGCAAGCTGAATAATATGCCGTATGTTGCGGAATCACTGATTGTCTTACAGCATGAAAAGCTGGTAGCAATGATTTATCCGGATTTCGATGACGCTTTCGCTCATGGATTGCAGCAGACGGATATTCAGAAAGTGATGGAACAAAACCGTATCGAGTTGAATCAACAGCTTCCTAACTATTCTCAAATAAGCAAGATAAAGATCCATTTCGAGGAATTTGAAAAGACTGCGAAAAAGTCAATCAAACGCTTTATGTATCAGGAAGCAAAGGGATAATTATCCCGGATAGCGCGATAAGTATCCTTGCTATTTCAGAAAAACAGTACAACTCAAAAAGGAGAAACACTTAAATGTAGGGCGAATTTCTTTCTTCAGATGCCAGGAAAAAAGTATCTTTGCGCATAAACAATCTGAATGATGGCAAAGATATTATTAGTTGAAGATGAAATAAACATCGCCTCTTTCATTGAACGGGGGTTAAAAGAGTTCGGACATACGGTAACCGTCTGTCATGACGGAAACGCTGGTTGGAAAATCCTTCAGGACGAACCTTTCGACCTTTTGATACTGGACATTATCATGCCGAAAATAAACGGTTTGGAACTTTGCCAGCTTTATCGGCAGACGTTTGGGTACCAGTCTCCTGTGATCATGCTGACAGCCTTGGGTACAACGGAAGATATCGTCAAAGGACTGGATGCGGGAGCAGATGATTATCTCGTCAAGCCTTTCAGTTTCCAAGAACTGGAGGCACGCATCAAAGCCTTGTTAAGACGCAATAAAGAAGTAACCTCCAATCTGCTGACTTGTGATAATCTGATATTGGATTGCAATACCCGAAGAGCTAAAAGAGGCAATATAGATATTGATCTTACTGTCAAGGAATATCGTCTGCTCGAATATTTCATGACTCATCAAGGGGTTGCGCTCTCACGTATCACCCTACTCAAAGATGTGTGGGACAAGAATTTTGATACCAATACCAATATCGTAGATGTTTATGTAAACTATCTCCGGGTAAAGATAGACCGTGACTTTGATAAAAAGCTGATTCACACAGTCGTAGGATTAGGATATATCATGAATACTTAAACTCACCAACTATCCCGGCTATGAAAATAGGTTCCAAAATAGCTCTTTTCTATACGTTAATCAGCGTGTTGACGACTGTCATTATCATTGCTGTATTTTATATTTTCAGTACACAGTATATCAATAAGCTCTATGCTTCCTACCTGCGTGAGAAAGCCTACCTGACTGCACAGAAGCACTGGGAAAAGGATGAAGTAGACGAACAGAGTTACCAGATTATCCAACGCAAATATGATGAACTTCTGCCCGAAGCTCATGAGATTCTTCTCAACATGGATAGTCTTTCTGAAGTGCGTGATACGTTGAATAAGTATCTCACGCAACACCAGCAAACACTTCTACTGGCAGGGAAAGACAGTATTCCTTTTTCTTTTAAATATAAGGATCAGTTGGGAGCCGCCCTTTATTATCCGGATAATGAAGGGAATTTCATCGTACTTGTCATGTCCCGGAATGCCTACGGAACAGAAATCAAGGAACATCTGTTGTTACTTTCCATTTTCCTTGTTTTAGCCAGTTCCATCCTGATCTTTTTCATCGGGAAAATATATTCCGGTCGTATTTTGGTTCCGCTGCAACACATATTAAAGGAGTTGAAAAGAATACGGGCCAACAGTCTGAATCGTAGGTTAAAGACTACCGGAAATAATGACGAGCTGGAGGACATGATAAAAACACTAAATAATATGCTCGATCGCCTGGATAGTGCTTTCAAGGCAGAGAAATCCTTTGTAAGCCATGCTTCGCACGAGTTGAACAATCCGATTACTGCTATTCAGGGAGAATGTGAAATCAGTCTGCTCAAAGAAAGAAGTACCGGAGAATACATTGAATCCCTGCAACGAATTTCTTCGGAAAGCAAACGGTTGTCCAGTCTGATCCGCCACCTTCTTTTTCTTTCGCGACAGGAAGAAGAACTCCTGAAAAATAATGTGGAAGAGATCATTCTATCTGATATATTGAAAGGGTTGACCGGTTCTAATGAAAGAATCCGTCTCCACTTGGAAGCAACAGAACAACAAGCTTGTTGTTAAGGCTAATCCTTATCTGTTAAAGATAGCATTGAAAAATATAATTGATAACGCATGTAAATACTCCGATAAGGAAGTAAATGTGGCTCTCTATCGGGAACAGCAACAAGTCATTCTTGAGGTGGAAGATCAGGGAATCGGTATTCCGCAAGAAGAAATAGAGCATATTTTCCAGTCTTTCTATCGAGGTAGTAACACCCGGGATTATGCCGGACAAGGTATCGGACTTAGTCTGACTTTGAAAATCATTTCTGCTTATCATGGAAAGCTAGATATATCTTCAGAAATAGAAAAAGGAACAAAAGTACGGGTGATTTTTTAATTCACCCTTCTTTTATCCCTTTCTCACTCTACCTACTGAAAACTACAAATTTAATCTATGAACGTTTTTTCCACAGAATAGAAATGAACTAAATACGTCTTTGCAATAACTTTCCGTTTTTATCATATAACATTCGTTCATATACCACTTCTACGATGAGAGGAAAGACAAACAAGGCAAAGAAAGTCGCTCCTATCAATCCGCCGATAATAACAATCGCCAACGGACGCTGTGATTCCGAACCAATTCCATGACTCATGGCAGCAGGCAACAAACCGATGGCCGCCATTGCCGCCGTCATAATCACAGGGCGAATGCGTGAGCGTACTCCTTCTTTCGTAGCCTCTTCCAAAGGAGAACCCAGTTTCAGATTCGCTTTGATGTCGGAAATCATAATCACGCCGTTCTGAATACAAATACCGAACAAGGCTATGAAACCGATACCTGCAGAAATGGAGAAGTTGAATCGTGTTATCAGAAGGGCTACAATACCCCCCACAGCGGCAAATGGCACATTCAGCAATACCAGTCCGGCATCCCGCGCATTAGAGAACAGAATAAACAGGATGATAAAGATGATAGCAATACTGATGGGAACCACTTGTGCCAAGCGTTTCGTGGCACGTTGCTGGTTCTCGAAATCACCTGTCCATTTCAGCGAATATCCTGCCGGCAGATGTACGGATGCATTTACCTTTTTCTGTGCCTCGGCAACTGCCGTACCCATGTCACGGCCTCTCACCGAGAATTTCACTGCACAGAATCGTGCATGATTATCACGGAAAATAAGTAATGGTCCCGTAATGGTCGTTATATCCGCCAGTTCCTTGATAGGCATCATTGTGCCATCCATTGCCGGAACCAGTATCTTACCTATTTCTTCTTCATTCTGGCGGAATTGTTCGCTATACCTTACCATGATATTGAATTTCCGTTCGTCCTCATACAATAATGAAGCCGATTTTCCGCCAATCGCCATCTCGATAATCGATTGCACATCTTCTTTAGCAACGCCATAACGCGCCAACTGACCTTCATTCAACTCTATACGAAGTTCCGGCTGACCGATATTCCGAATCACACCCAAGTCTTCAATTCCTTGAACCGTGCCCAGGATTTTCTCAATCTGCACCGCATATTTCTCCGACTCATACAAGTCTTTACCAAACACCTTCACCGCAATAGATCCTTTCACGCCGGAAGCGGCTTCCTCCACATTATCGGTAATCGGCTGTGAGAAATTGAAGTCAATGCCGGGGTAAATGGATAAATCCTCCTGCATTTTATCGATCAGTTCCATTTTAGTCAGTTTACTCTCCCATTCCTTTTCAGGGTATATATCAACGTGAAACTCGATATTATAGAATCCGGTAGCATCTGTTCCGTCATTCGGTCGTCCGGTCTGTGACAGGACTTGACGTACTTCCGAAAACGTTAATAGCTTCCTTCTCATTTTATTGGCAAGCGTCACCGATTCATCCAGCGAAATGCTTTGTGGCAAGGTGGCACGAATATAGATAGACCCCTCATTCAACTGTGGAAGAAACTCCGTACCCAAGAAAGAGAAAAGCCATAATCCGACACCTGCTATGACCGTTGCCAGTCCAATAGTCAGTTTTCTGTGCGCATAGAATAAATCAAAAAAAGCCGTACATTTTCTATTGACAAAACGGACAAAACGATTATTCTTCTCACGAACATTCTTCTTCAACAGCATAGAAGACATTACCGGCACCAGGGTCAGCGTAAAGATCAAAGCTCCCAATAGTGCAAAACCCAGCGTATAGGCTAAAGGAGAGAACATCTTTCCTTCTACCTTCTGGAAAGAGAAGATAGGAATCAACGCGGTTATGATAATCAATTTGGAGAAGAAAACTGCTTTCGCCTTATCTTTTGCGGTGTTACGGATCAATCCCATTTTGGACATGACATTAAATGCCGGCATTCCTACTTGCCTTGCTTTCTTGTCCAAAGCCACAAACACTCCTTCCACCATCACCACTGCCCCATCAATAATGATACCGAAGTCAATGGCTCCCATAGAAAGCAGATTGGCGGACATTCCCATCGCCCGTAAACAGATAAAAGCGAATAGAAGGGCTAATGGGATAACGACAGCAACAATCACGGTAGTCCGCCAATCTGCCATAAAAATCAATACAATAAACGTAACCAATAAAATTCCTTCGATCAGATTATGTGTCACCGTCTTTACCGCCAGATTCACCAAATCCTCCCGGTCATAGAATGACACGATTTTCACATCTTTCGGAAGTATATTCTGATTCAAGTCTTCTATTTTATCTTTCAGGTTTGCAATCACCTCGCCCGGATTCTCCCCTTTCCGCATGACTACAATGCCTTGTACCACATCATCTTCATCCATTCGTCCTACCTGGCCGAGACGGGGCAAACAGGATTCGTGTACATCGGCAAGATTCTTCACCAAAATCGGAGTACCGTTGATGTTTTTCACTACGATGTTTCTCAATTCTTCCAAGTCGTTAATCAGACCAATTCCACGAACAACATAAGCTTGCGAACTCTTGGTTATGACATCTCCTCCTACATTGATGTTACTTTTGGCTATCGCGTCATAAAGTTCCAAAGAAGTAATTCCATAGTTAATCAACTGGTGAGGATTCACGCTTACCTCAAATGTTTTCACCTCTCCGCCGAAGCTCACAATATCCGCTACGCCGGATACCGAACGAAGGTTACGCTCGATCACCCAATCCTGGATTGTTTTCAGCTCCCGCACACTACGTTTATCACTACGGAGTGTATAACGGAATATTTCTCCCGTCGGGCCATATAACGGTTGCACCTCCGGAGTAACCCCGTCAGGAAGATCGGCGTCATTCAATAAATTATATACCTGTTGACGGGCGGTGAAATCATCCACACGATCTTCGAACATCACATTGATTACAGAAAGTCCGAAAAGAGTGGTAGAACGAATATCCGTTTTCTTCTGAACAGGATTCATGGCAATCTCAACAGGAATGGTGATAAACTTCTCTACCTCTTCCGCACTACGTCCCGGCCATTGCGTGATAATTGTGACTTTCGTATTCGTCACATCCGGGAAAGCATCTATCGGAGTATGTTTAAAAGAAACAGCTCCGGCTATAACGGCAATCGCTGTACAGAAGAAAATAAAGAACTTATTCTTCAGCGAGAAAGCCACTATATTATCTATGAATTTGTGCATACTATTTTCTGTTTTTAATCTGCATTCAACGCATTATATACCAACAATACATTATTATTCAGCACCCTATCCCCCTCGGAAAGCCCGGAACGGATATAGCACTCCTTGCTCAACTGTTTGTATACATCTACCTCTTTCACCTGCAAACGCTGATCCGGCTCTACTACAACAACATAATTTTTACCTCCTTCAAACACCAACGCATGAGAATCGATACGAGGCATGGAGGTTCCATCTGCCTTGCACTTCACACTTACATTCGTAAACATCCCCGGCTTCAACAGATACTCTTCATTCTTTAATTTGATACGGACATTCATTGTTTTACTTTCGCTATTCAGCAAATGATATACCTTATCAATAGTGCCGGCAAACATCTTATCCGGATAGGCCAATGTAGAAATGCGTACAGAAGCACCTTCAGAAACTTTACTGATATCGCTTTCATACACATCTGCCATCACCCATACGTCCGACAACCCCGAAATCGTGAACAACTCTTCACTCTGATCAGGACGCAACTGCATATCCCTGCTGATTTGTTTCTCCACAATAAAGCCCGAAACAGGTGATTTCAACTGATAATAAGCATTTCCGGAGAAATTATAAATGGAAAAGACTTCCTTTATCCTTCTTTCTTCGGCTTCGGCACTCGTCAACTCCTGCTTTGCCTGAAGCACATCTTTATCCGAAGCCATGCCGGAGTTATACATATCCTGCGTAGCATCCATATTTCTACGGGCGAGCAATAATTGTTGTTCCGCTTCTTTCAATTGTTTTTCATAGTCCGCCACTTCTCCACTGCGGATGACTGCCAGTACATCTCCTTTACGAACATAATCTCCTATTTCTGCTTTCAGTTCCGTCACCGTGCCTCCAAACATCGGATATACATGTGCTACCTGATTTTCATTAAAAGTGACCCGTCCGTTCAATGTCAGTTCATCAATCACTTCTTGAACGTGAACCGTATCGACAGATACAATTCTCAACAAGCTATCTGTCAGGCATAAAGCAGTCGGTTCAACATTCGGTTGTTCTCCTTTACCGGAGCATGCTCCCAATACGGTAGTAAGCAATATGCAAGGAAGGAATTTATTCCAGTTCATAGTCTTTGATAATTTATGAATATTAGTAGTTCAATATATTTTGCCCGATAGTTGTATTCAGGTTTTCCATCGCGAGGAAAACATCTTTCTTTATTTCATGCAACTGAATACAGGTTTCCTTATAACTGTCATAGTAATCGATAAACTCCAGCAAGCTGATATTCCGCTTGGTAAAGTTTTCATTCACTCCTGTTATCAGTTTCTCAAAGTTACGTTCCAAATCCATATTGGTAGATTGGTAAAGCTGAACTGCTTTTTCCAGTGAAGCATAAGCGGTATAAAGTTCCATATCTGCACGATTAGCAGCATTTTCCTGTTCCGCTCCTGCCTGTTGAATACTAAAACGGGCCGCCTTTATATTTCCCTGATTGCGATTGAAAATAGGTACTGACAAGCTCACTCCTACCGCAAAATAGTTATTGATAAAGTTTCCGGCACGGTCATAGTTCCCTTTCACCGAGAACTCCGGAAATGCCATTGATTTCTGCAATTTCAGATTGGCACGAGAAGCGCTTACCGTACTCCTGGCAATCTTCAAGTCGGGACGTTCATTCACCATCGCTTTCAAATCAGCAAACGATAATTGAGACAAATCCAATTGCTTCAACACCTCTTCGTCCAGTGATAACTTAACCGCAGTATCTCCCGGAAGATTTAACAAGACATTCAGTTCTCCTCTAAGAGTCAGCAACTCATTTTCCCGTTCGTTCTTCTCTTTCTTCAAAGAAAATAACATCGATTCCAAACGAGACATTTCCATCAATGAGATATTCCCTTTCTCCTGTTGCAGCTTCATTCCGGCAAGCAGTTCTTGCAGAGAGTTCACTTCTTTCTCGTAGATGGATATAGATTTCGAAAGAAAATAGATTTGCACAAACTTCTCATTCAACTCCTGACGGAGTGTTCTCATCACCTCTTCAAACTGATATTCCGCTATTTCCTTATTGATTTTTTCCAGCTTTATCTGCTTATTTCGCTGTCCGGCAAGGCGAATGACCTGTTCAACCTCCACAACCGTTTCACCCTCCTTACCAAAATCAAAATATTTTCCGTTCAAGCGGTTATAGACATTCTGTTCCAGCGAGATGACCGGATTCTCAAATAACCTGGCTTGCAGCACTTGTGCCTGTGCCATATCGATGTTATACCGTTCGGCTATCAGCGATAAGTTACGTTCCAAGAAACGTTGTTCCGCCTCTTTCAGCGTTAATGTTCCTGTGGTAGCCTGTTGCGCACATATTCCTCCTGTCAGCAGAAGAAAAAAAGAAATTAGAAATACTCTGTTCATTACTATATTTATCTTTATTACCTTATCGTAGTTGTCGCAGCAAAATTACAATTCTGCAACCGGAGAGACGGAAAAAAACGATTATAAGCCTCTCATATCAGATTAGAATTTGATTAGAAAAGAGCCATAAAGGAAGAATTGTAAATACAACAGGAAAAATGGCCAGCCTTCTTTCATTCCAACTCCCCTATCTTTGCAGGAGAGAAAATAAAACGAATCATTAAAAAATAGGATATATGAAAATAATAAATTTAACCAAAGATAGTTTTGTAGAAAAAGTAGCAGATTATCAGTCTTATCCTGACAGTTGGAACTTCAAAGGGAATAAACCTTGCCTGGTCGATTTTCATGCACCCTGGTGTGTCTATTGCAAAGCATTATCGCCTATATTAGACCAATTGGCAAAAGAATACGAAGGTAAATTAGATATTTATAAAGTGGACGTCGATCAGGAACCGGAACTGGAAAGCGCATTTAAGATTCGTACCATTCCCAATCTGTTACTTTGCCCGTTGAACGGCAAACCGACAATGAAATTAGGCACTATGAATAAAGCCCAATTGAAAGAATTAATAGAAACCAGTTTACTTTCAGAATAGAAAAACATCGAAAGTCCGGAAAGTTCCTTATGACGATAGACTACCGAGCTTTTGATATAATACAGAACATTTGCTGTTATAATAAGAGGCTGAAAAGCCTTGATCTTATAAAATGCCCCTTACTAGAACTAAACTGAACTCCTAAAATTTTGTATCCAACTTTTGGGATTCAGTTTAGTTCTTAGTAAAGGGCATTTTTCTTTTAGGAAGTCTCCGGACGGCATCTTCCCTTTCAATGGTTATTTATGCAACAGATTATCAGTTCCCGGAACGATCTTTCCCATTGACCATACGCAACGTACATTCAGTTCTTTGTCAAGAATCACAATATCGGCATCCTTACCCTTTGCTAACGCCCCTTTACGATCACTCACTCCAATTAAACGGGCAGGAGTTTCAGAAGCCATACGCACGGCATCTTCCAAAGGAATATTCGCTTTCTTTACCATAGTGCGAACCAACACATCCATTGTAGCCAAACTACCGGCCAACGCAGAATGATCCGCCATCTTGCATACGCCATCCTCTATGATATAGCGAGGATCAATCGGTTCATTCCCTTCATAAGCGGCATATGCCAAAGCATCGGTAACAAGGCAGGTATTCTCCACGCCTTTCAACTTATAAACCAGTTTCAGGATAGTGGCAGGCAAGTGAATACCGTCCGCAATCACTTCCACAGTCATTCCATCCGTCAGATACACACTTTCCACTGTACCCTCATATTTATATTCACGACGTTTATGGAAACCCGGCATCGCATTATAGAAATGAGCAGCATGAGAAAATCCTACTGCAAATGCAGCTTTAATTTCATCATATTCGGCTTCGGTATGTGTAACAGCAGTCATAATTCCTTTCGAACGGGTATACTTTGCAAAATCATGTGCACCGGGCAGTTCGGGACTAATATCCCAACGTCTGATACAAGACGTACGCTCCAACAAAGGAATATATTCATTTTCATCCGGAGTTTTCAGAAAACCGTCATACTGCGTACCCGCCATCTTCGGATTCAGATATGGGCCTTCGATATGCAGACCAAGAATCGGAGAATCCTTCTCTTTCATCAAGTGCTCACATACATCGACTGCCTGGTAGATTCTTTCGAATGAAGTAGAGGACAAAGTAGGAAATATACCGGTAGCACCATGTTTCAGATGTGCATTGGTTGCGGTGCGGAAAGCCTCTTCCGTTGCTTCCGTATAATCATGCCCACCACCTCCATGTGCATGCATACTTACGAATCCGGGCACTATCGTCATCCCTCTGGCATCAATAACCGTTGCACCGATAACCGCTAAATCACTATTAGTTACCTCTAATATTTTTCCATCACAAATCAATAC
>CEAJ01018982.1_pt1 | contig 10639 bp, 8 predicted proteins | sample 554971 | NCBI WGS metagenome assembly CEAJ01 (sample SAMEA3182047, study PRJEB8094) | gut metagenome | biome: human; feature: gut; material: Stool; isolation source: human stools | place: Canada | collected 2011-11-29
CTTTTTGCCAAAATGTTCGGTTTGGAAAATAACATTTATCTGCAAATTGGCTTGTTGATGCTGATAGGACTTCTGGCTAAGACGGCAATCCTGCTTACTGAATATGCTTCAGAACGCCGCCGTCAAGGTATGAGCATTTCCCAGGCAGCGGTATCTGCTGCACAAGTTCGTTTGCGTCCGATTCTTATGACTTCACTGACTATGATTTTTGGAATGCTTCCACTGATGTTTGCTTCGGGTGTGGGAGCCAATGGTAATATTTCTATCGGTGTGGGGACGGTTGGCGGTATGCTAATCGGTACGGTTGCCCTACTTTTTATTGTACCGGTACTTTTTATTATATTCCAATATTTGCAGGAACGTTTCATGCCTGAGCGTCAATTGCCGAAGTTGGAAAAAAAAGATTAATAATCAGAATATATTTGTACAATGAAGAAAATAATTATATGTATATGCTTGTCGGTGGTACTGGGGGGATGCTCGGTTTATCGGACCTATAAGCGACCTGATGTGGCGGTTATAGACAGTCTTTACCGTCAGCAGATTTCGCCTGCCGACAGTGTTGCTTCCATTGCCGACCTTTCGTGGAAAGAATTGTTTACGGACCCACATTTACAGAAACTTATTGAGACTGGTCTTTGTAATAATTCAGATTTGGGTATTGCCCGTCTTCGTGCCGAAGAAGCCGAAGCACTTCTTCAGTCGGCACGTCTTTCATATTTACCATCTATTAGCCTTAGCCCTCAAGGAACAATAGGCAAGGTGGAACATAGTAAAACAACCAAGAGTTACGATTTGGCTACTTCGGCTAGTTGGGAGATTGATATTTTCGGTAAACTGACCAATACTAAACGGGAAGCTCGTGTTGTACTGGAACAGAGTGAAGCTTACCGTCAGGCTGTACAAACTCAGTTGATAGCTACTATTGCCAATAGTTATTATACATTGTTGATGTTGGATGAACAGCTCAATATCAGTCGTCGTACAGCCAGAAACTGGAGTGAGAATCTGCGTGTGATGAAAGCTCTTAAAAATGCCGGTCAGACCACTGATATGGCTGTTGCACAGACTGAAGCGAGTAAATTGTCTGTAGATGCTTCATTGCTTTCACTTGAACGACAGATTACCGAATTGGAAAATACCTTGTTATCATTATTGGGATCTGTTCCAGGAGACATCACACGTTCAACACTTTCCAGCCAGTCTTTTCCTGATACGCTTTTAGTCGGTGTACCGTTACAGCTTCTGCAACGTCGTCCGGATGTACGACAAAGTGAGGCTGTACTGGCTGCTGCATTCTATGTAACAAACCAAGCCCGAGCCGCATTCTTTCCGTCAATTACGCTTTCGGGTTCTGCTGGGTGGACTAATGCAGCAGGTGTTGTAATAACCAATCCTGGCCAATGGTTGTTTTCTGTTGTCGGCTCGCTTATACAACCACTTTTTAATCGTGGACAGAATATTGCTAATTTGAAAGTAGCCAAGGCACAGCAAGAAGAGGCGTTATTGTCTTTCCGTCAAAGTCTACTCGATGCCGGTACAGAGGTTAATAACGCGTTGGTACAATGGCAGACGGCAAGAGGAAAATTGAAACTTGATGAACAGCAGGTTGTTGCTTTAACATCAGCTGTGCGTAGTGCAGAGTTGTTGATGAAACATAGTTCGCAAAATTACCTTGAGGTATTGACAGCCCGTCAGGCATTGCTACAAGCGGAGTTGGATGCTGTTTCAGATCGTTTTGATGAGATACAGGGAATCATTAATCTGTATCGTTCATTGGGTGGAGGAAGTGAATGAGCTGATTATTTGGAAAGCTATTTATATTTGGGGATACGAATGTTTATCTTATAATTATGATTAATAAGGTTTCAATGAAGGAATTGTTATATTCCAATTAGTCGATACTAAATGAGACTGGTTCTTATTGTTTAGAGTCAGTCTCTTGTTTTTCTATGTGAATGTATTCTGAGCCTTGTATATCGACGCAACACATTGATACTATTGAAAGAAAGTGTTTTAGCCTTTTAATCGGTACAAATATGGTACTCACAATGAGAATGGAAAGTACCCACAATTTCATGTCTCTGATTTTCAGTACTTTCGATATACGTGTTGTACCGCACTTTTTTAGCTCATTTTCAAGTTCCGATGCAGCATACATAGCTGCTTGAATGATAGATTATTGCAATTTAATCGGTAGAAAAGTTGTTTTTGAGACCTCTGAGACTTGTTTTTGAGGCTGTTTTACACTCTTTTCTCAATGAATCAGAACCATGAGGAAGTATTGTATCCTCAATGAAGTTCACCTATCTTCTATCTAGCTACAAAGGTACAAAATTCCGTGATGTTTTCGCCTATAGTGTCAATTAAATGCAAGATATTTTCACTGATATTGTATGCTGATCAAAAGAGAAATATTCAGTTGAAGCTTTTTTCTTTTCTTCCCCTCTGTTTGACTTGACTTTATTGCCCGTGTATATAATAACGGTCATTAAAGTCAAGTTGAGAGTGGAGTTATATCTTTTTCTTTTGGCAAGCAAAATCGTTCTTTGATATGATGAGTGTATGATGGACAATTTGCATTGTTTGTAACGAATAACATATTGTTTGTTGATAGGTGTATATGGTGCTTACAAACAAGATTATAGCATTTAGTTTTTGGAAGTTTTTGCTCAAAATAGATTATGTATATGGTTAATTATGCCAAGACGTGCATTTTTTTATGTGTAATACATCATTAAATAAATAAAAAGTATTACCTTTGTATATTATATGATAGGTTGTTGTGGCGAAGTCATCGACATAGTCGCTTTGCACCTTAAATTGATGTAGTAATGGCAAAGAATACAATGGGAACCAAACTTCCCCGAAAATTGGAGCAGAAGATGCAAATTGTAGGTGAGCAGATTAAGTTGGCTCGCTTGCGTCGGAATCTGAGTGTGGCTCAGGTTGCTGAACGTGCCACCTGTTCACCTCTTACTGTGTCTCGAATAGAAAAAGGGATTCCTACTGTTGCAATAGGGATCTATCTACGTGTGTTGTACGCATTGCAACTTGACGATGATATTCTATTGCTTGCCAAAGAAGATAAATTGGGAAAGTCTTTACAAGATTTGAGTTTGAAAACAAGAGAACGTGCATCCAAGAAAGAATAATCTATGAAAAAGTTGTATGTATATGCCGATTTCGATTGGCTCAAAGAAGTGGAGCTCATTGGCGAATTAGGCTTTGAGTCTCTTCGTGGTGCGGACAGCTATAGTTTTACGTTCAATAATGAATGGTTAAGGCGGCACAGCGATCTGTTTTTGAGTGACGACCTGAATAATTACCCAGGACAACAATATACACAACCGGACAAGGATATATTCGGATGTTTTTCTGATGCTTTGCCAGATCGTTGGGGACGTACTTTGTTGTTGCGTCGTGAGCAAATTGCAGCTGCGGAAGAAAAACGACCAGTACGGAGATTGTCATCCTTCGATTTCTTGACTGGTATTGATGATTTCTCTCGAATGGGCGGATTCCGTTTTAAGGAAACCCCAGATAGTGAATTTATAAATGTAAGTGAATCGTTGAAAATTCCACCTCTGACAGATATTCGGGAGTTGATTGTAGCCAGTGCTGAGATTGAGAAGAGCGAAGAAAACAATATGCTCCCCGATAGGAAATGGATTGCACAACTTGTGCAACCAGGAACATCATTGGGCGGTGCGAGACCTAAAGCCAATGTGATAGATACGGATAAAACTCTTTATGTAGCCAAGTTTCCTTCACGTAAGGATGACTATGATGTTGGACTTTGGGAACATTTCAGTCATTTGCTTGCCACAAAAGCAGGGATAAACGCATCAAAAACCAAAGTGCTGGCAACTGGAGAAAAATATCATACATTGCTGTCACAACGTTTCGATAGAACAAACGATAGCAAACGTATTCATTTTGCGTCCGCAATGACCTTGTTGGGGTTGAGTGATGGTGACAATGCAACTACCGAGCATGGTTATCTGGATATAGTCGACTTCATTATTCAGAATTGTACCGATGTAGAGCGAAACCTACAGGAACTATACCGTCGTGTGGCTTTCAATATATGCATAGGCAATAGTGACGACCATTTCCGCAATCACGGTTTTCTTTTGACTGCAAAAGGATGGACACTGTCTCCTGCATATGACATGAACCCCACGTTGAATGAGTATCAAAGTTTGCTTGTTTCATCAACTTCTAACAAAGCAGAGTTGAGTATTTTGCTGGATGCTTGCGAAGGCTATATGCTAAACCGTAAAACAGCAGAAAAGATTATTTCGGAGGTGATTGAAGCTGTAAAAGGATGGCGAGAATTGGCAATCCGATTGGGACTATCCAAAAGAGAAATGGAAATGTTTGCTGGGGTATTGGATACAAAGTGGAAAGATTGTGTTTGATTTACAAATGTTTATATAATATGCATATTATGTCTGGTGATATTATTTGTAATGACATGACGTGGTTTCGTGCAGACTTCCATTTCAGGATTAATCTGAAAAAGCATTTCAGAATACAGAGGAACTTGTCAAGTGTCGGAAAACAATAGAATTTTTCATTTTGGCTAGGTCGATGGAAAAAACTGAATAGTACAGAAACTATGCTTACTTTGAGCTTAGAAGACTGATAAAGGAGGTGGAAGTATAAATTCGAGTTATATTACTGACAAGTGTTGCCAAGGGTGTACATGGTTACTTTGAACGTAATGGCGGAAAAATATATCCGCAAGGAGATAAAAGTAAGAGTCTTTCCAATATAAAGGCCGCTCTCCGAAAAAATGGAAGCCAATAGACTTGCGGGGTATACTTGAGGAAAAAATGTAATTAATATAATCTACAATGGTAAATCAAAACAATCAGATTAAAATTTCTGCTGAGACGAGACGCTCTATATTTGATAAGATTATGTCTCATGCAGATTTCTTGGGTGTATTCCAAGGAGGTAATTATGAAGATCAAAACATTGTTGATTTCTTGAAAATGATATGGGATCTCCCTGCTATGCCTTCAGAAGACCCTCGTTTCAAGAATGCAGAAGCTGATGCAAGGCAACATTTGATTAATAATGATGATTGGGATCTTACGTATACTTTTGAACATCGATTTAATTTGTTGGCAGGTGATACAAAACACTTCATTAAGTTTGTTGAAGCATGTGTTTCTCCCTTTGTCAGATCGTCTTCTGAAGAGATAATGCAATATGTGGAAGAGATTAATCCTTTGCTAAATAGGGATAATTGTGAACTTGCCATAGAAGATTATATAGATGAAAGACCCCATTATATTATAAAATCAGGAACTGGCTTCTCATTTGATCGAAAAGACATATATAGCAATAGTTATACGATTTATGTTGATAAACTTGGGAATAACAAACCATGTTTCTTTTTAAAGAGTATAACATGGGATGATTATGGACATAAAACATCATTCTATTTAGATTATGTTAGGGAGGATGGCTCCTATTCAAGGGTAGGCAAAGTGAAGATATGCAAGAAAAATGCCGCCACAACTCTGGATGTTATTCCTGAGTCATTTCTATCCCTAGATTTAGATTATTGCTCTTTAGGACAGGAAACATCTTATTATTCAAATATAAAAAACATATTAGGCGATAACGCGATGTCCTTTCTTAATGCGATGAAAGATGCTGCAGCATTTAGCCGAATATCAGATGATTTTGTAAACGACTCAGGATTCAGACACTCTTTGTTAAGAGATAATAGTGCTGATACAGCTTTAAATTTAGGACGTTATGTACTTGCTGGTTTTGATCCTGATGAAAGAGTAAATTTTACATACAAGACTCGACTTGCTTTTTCTTCAGATTATGACTTCAATATAAAGTTCGATTTTGGTAGAATAAATCAAGAAGATAATTTTAATAGAGTGATTGCCATCATCGGTGAAAATGGTGTAGGTAAGACCTCGTTGTTATATAATCTTGCTAAGTCAATCGCTAATCAACAGAAGGAATGTTTCTCACCGCACCATCCATTGTTTACAAAAGTTGTAGCAGCATCTTATAGTATGTTTGATAGATTTTATGATATTAATGCACGAGCCTTCAACTTTGAGTATTGTGGTATGCACAATAACGCGGGTGGCCTTATGACTCTTGAACAATTGATAGCAAGACACCAACGTAATGCAGAAACCATCAATGTTCTGAATAGCGGTAAAAACTTAAAGAAATTTCTAGGCAATATCTTGCCCAACGAGATGTTAGAAGATTTGTTTGAAAACGGCTCTGTATTTAAGTATAATGTCTATAAGGATTACTATGGTAAAATGAGTTCAGGGCAAACTATGCTTACCAACCTCATTATCGACATTACTACTAATGTGCGATCAAATTGTCTAATTATGATAGATGAACCAGAAGTTCATCTTCATCCAAATGCTATTACACAGATTATAAATGTTGTAAATCTTGTATGTGAAAGATTCTCTTCTTGTTGTATTATGGCAACTCATTCGCCTTTGGTGATTCAATCTCTTCTCTCTCGCAATGTCCTAATAATGGAACGAGATGTAGATGGAATGCCTGTTGTAAGGCAAATGAGGGTTGAAAGCTTAGGCGAGAACCTGACTACTATAAATGAAGAAATTTTCTCTAATGGTCAACGAGATAAGTATTACAGGCGACTTATAGAAAAGGCTGTCGAAGGAAAAGAATCCATGGAGCAGGTACTACAAGAGCTCCAGAATGGTGATTTGCCAATGAGTCTTACTTCTTATATGTTAATTGATAAATATTTGAATCATGATTAACATGAAAAAATATGCTGGAGGAAAGAAACCATATGAACTTTTCTCTGAAGCAGTGGATAGAAAGGACAAGAACAGTGCTGATACTATTGCACTGAATGTTAATAAACGAAAAGTTGAGATTGCATACCGATATTATGAGCGTGCTATGGATAACCAGAAGCTAGGATTACTAACTCCCTCTACGGTGTTGTCAAGTATTAAACAGCCCCTACTAGGAATGTATTCGTCTGGATGCAAGTTGGTAAAGGATTTTAGAACATGGCATTTTAATAACAACCCTCAAACATATAATAATGTATGTCCGTATTGTACTATAAATAGTGCAAATACTACGGAGCACATTCTTCCAAAGGAAGTGTACTCAGAATATGCAGTAAATGTCTTTAACTTGATACCTGCATGTTCTGAATGTAATACATTTAAGGGGGATGATATATTCGATGAGAATGGTGAAATCTTCACTATTAATTTTTATACTGACACTTTGCCTGATATACGATACCTATTCGCTCGTATCACTCATATAGTGGGAGGTGTTCAGTTTGCATATTATTTAGATAACAGAAATGGAATTGATAGAAATCTATATGCTCTTATACAAAGACATTTCAAACGTTATCATTTGATAAATAGGTATTATACCAAAGCCGTACAAGAATTATCCAATATTGAAAATTACTTTAAGTTCGAAGAAATAACTTGTGAGGATGACTACGATAAAGCTGCAAGCAAATTAATCAGGAAAACGGATGCTGATGCAGTTGCATATGGTAGAAATCATTGGAAGATTGTAATGTATTACGATGCGGCTACATCACCAGTATTCAAGTCTTATATAATGACTAAATTAATATCCTAAATATCATATATGAAAATTGTTTTGTTCTGAAAAAAGTTGACTCATTACACTTGGATTAGATATAATGGCGCATTGTAAGGAAATGGCTCAATATTAAAGGGTATGAACCCCGATTGTACTTATCTTGATGAAGATGATGAATAAAAGCTAGTTTCATTCCAAACAAATATAATAGACTATTTGCTTGGCGGTGTCTACAAATTTGTTTATTTTTGCACATAAATGTAGATATAAATTCAATGGAAAAGAAAGAGTATAGAAATCGTATTCGGGTCATTTTAGCCGAGAAGATGATTACAAATACCTATTTGGCAGAACAACTTGGCGTGTCGAAAATGACAATAAGTCGCTGGTGTACCAATACTACACAGCCAAGTGCACCGCAATTAATTGAGATTTCGCAGATATTACAGTGTGATTTGAAGGATTTATATGAAACAGTAAAGTAATCCGAGAAAGGAAATGATGAAGAAAACATATACATTCATAGACTTGTTTGCAGGTATTGGGGGGTTTCATACAGCAATGCATTATGTTGGTGGAAAATGCGTTTTTGCCAGTGAATGGGATAAAAATGCTCGTTTGTCATATGAAGCAAACTATAAAAAGATTGAGCCTAAGCTTTTCAAAAAAGACAAGGATGGAAGATATCTTTATTTTAATGAAGATATAAATGATGTCGTTCCAAGTCATATTCCGGATTTTGATGTTTGTTGTGGCGGATTTCCTTGCCAGCCTTTTTCTGTTGCAGGACTTAAAAGAGGGTTTGAGGATACAAGAGGGACTTTGTTTTTTAGTATAGCCAATATTATTAGAGAGAAAATTAATGCAGGCAATCCTCCTAGAGTTTTGTTTTTGGAGAATGTTCGTGGATTAAAGACACATGATAAAGGGAATACTCTCAAAGTAATATTAGCTACACTTGAAGAATTGGGATATGCTTATTCTTTTGATGTTCTTAATGCAAAGTATTTTGGAGTACCTCAAAACAGAGAACGTTTATTCATTATAGCATGGTATAAGAAGCTGGTAGATGTTGATGAATTTAGATTCCCATATGGAATAGCAGAAGATGGCTCTACTATATACGATAAGAAGAAGTTGAAAGAAGGAATTCTTTTAACCAAAGTATCAGATATATTTGAGCCAGAAAAAACTATGGATTCTCAATATACCATTAGTGATAAAATGTGGGAAGGACATCAAAAACGCAAAGAACGAAACCGGAAAAACGGGAAAGGATTCGGGTATTCACTATTCAATGCTGATAGTACATATACGAGCACTATTTCTGCTAGATATTGGAAAGATGGAAGCGAAATACTTATTGATCAATCAGAAAAAGGACTTAACCCACGTGTTCTGACTCCGGTGGAAGCCGGAAGATTACAAGGGTATCGTATTATTGGTGAGGGATGGGAAAAGCCGGAATGCGCGAACAATCTCAATTATAATGATTCTAATATAGAATTTAAAATAGTGGTATCACGCAAAGAAGCTTACCGTCAATTTGGAAATAGCGTCGCTATTCCGGTTATTAAAAGGTTGGCTGAAGAAATAGTTAAACAATTGATGTAATAGGATTATGAAAGATTTATTCTCATTTTTAAATGAAGTATCCGGCAATAGTGATTTTAAGGCTACTTTGAGTGAAAGAGGTGGTTTTATTACGTTCAGCAACTCTGGCAGACGTGGTGGCTCCAAGTTCTTTCAGATCGGATTAGATAATATTCTTCAAACTTTGAAAGATATATTGATTAATATAGAAACCTTTAAGAACCTGACTGAATATGATGAAACATCTTGGAGAAACAATGGGTCTGAATATTTCTCGGATTCAGTTGCAAATGCAAATTCTACAGTTCAGACTAAACCCTTGTTCTCAACATTAAGCAAAGTGATAAATTGGGCAAATCAACCAAGGCTGGATTCCATTGATTCTGATGCTAAGATTTGTCTTGATAAAGATGCTTTGGAGACAACTATAGCGAAACTAGAGGTCGTAGCTGATAGCTTTAAGCCGTCTACAGTGATACCAAATAATACGTGTGATGATACTTGCCGTCAGATAATCTTCTACGGTGCACCAGGTACAGGTAAATCCCATAAAATAAAGGCACAACTTGAAGGTGTTTTTAAAGAAAATATATTCAGAACCACATTCCATCCGGACAGTGATTATTCAACCTTTGTTGGAGCATACAAACCGACAATGGAAAAACCAATGGATAAAGTATATGCTAAGGGAGAGCTCATTAGCAAATTAACCGAAATGAAAGAGGGTGGAGTCACATATTCTCCCCAAAAATTTGGAGCAAAATATTGGCGCTCGTTAAAGCTGTTGAATCTTTCTGATAAGAAAGACATACTCCAAGCTTGCGGTATGTCTGATAATTACACTGTTGAATTTGATAAAGGAGTGGCCGTTGGAGAAGAATATCTTGCCTGTTCAAAAGAATCTCGTATAATTTATTCTTTCGTTCCTCAGGCATTTCTTAATGCTTATATACAGGCATATAGAAAACCGGAAGAAAAAGTATATCTTATTATTGAGGAAATCAATCGAGGTAATTGCGCCCAAATATTCGGAGATTTATTCCAGTTGCTTGATAGGGATGAAAATGGCATATCAGAATATACTATCAAGGCTGATGCAGATTTGAAATCTTTCTTAGAAGAGGAGCTTGGCGAAGACAATCTAGGCATAAAAGATGGGGAGCTTTGTCTGCCATCAAATCTGTATATCTATGCAACTATGAATACTTCAGACCAATCGTTGTTTCCGATTGATAGTGCATTCAAGAGGCGTTGGGATTGGGAGTATGAGCCGATTAAATATAAGAATATAGGCTGGAAGATTGTCATTGACGGAACTGACTATTCTTGGGTATCATTTCAAAGAATAGTCAACGAAAAAATTTTGAGGGCAAACAGCTCCGAAGATAAGATGTTAGGTGATTATTTCGTAAATCCATCAGATGGA
>CEAJ01000033.1_pt1 | contig 10418 bp, 8 predicted proteins | sample 554971 | NCBI WGS metagenome assembly CEAJ01 (sample SAMEA3182047, study PRJEB8094) | gut metagenome | biome: human; feature: gut; material: Stool; isolation source: human stools | place: Canada | collected 2011-11-29
TTCATGGACGAGATCGGCGACATGTCGCTGGCGGCGCAGGCCAAGGTGCTGCGCGCGCTGCAGGAGAACAAGATCTGCCGCGTGGGCAGCGACAAGGACATCGACGTGGACGTGCGGGTGATCGCCGCCACGAACAAGAACCTGCGCGACGAGATCACGAAGGGCAACTTCCGCGAAGACCTCTACCACCGTATCGGCGTGATCGTGGTGCGCGTTCCGGCGCTGCGCGACCACGCGCAGGACGTCCCGCTGCTGGCCGACCATTTCATCCGCACGATCTGCGCCGAATACGGCATCCCGCCCAAACGCATCGAGAGCAACGCCCTGCGCGAACTGCAGGCGATGCGGTGGAGCGGCAACATCCGCGAACTGCGCAACGTCATAGAGCGGCTCATCATCCTCAGCGAAGAGCGCATCACGCTCGACGACGTGAAGACCTACTGCTGAAAAAGCGACAACCGGCCCTTACGGACCGGTTGTCGCTTTTTCGAACCGAACTGCCCGATTACAGCAGATCGAGGATTTCCGCAGGTTTATCGACGATATGAGCGGCTCCGGATTCGACAAGCTCTTCCCGATCCCGAAATCCCCACGTGACGCCCACCGAGCGTACGCCCGCAGCCGCGGCGGTCTGCATGTCCACGCCCGAATCGCCGACGTAGAGCACCCGCTCCTTCGCCGCGCCCGTCAGCGAGAGAATCTCCTCCACCACGGCCGGATCCGGCTTCAGAGGCACCCCTTCGCGCTGGCCGAAGACCGCGGCGAAAGGAACGTCGGGAAAAAACAGCCGGACGAGCTTCTCGGTTCCCGCCTGAAATTTGTTCGACGCCACGGCGATACGCACGCCGCGCCGCACAAGCCCCGCGACCAGCTCCGGAATCCCGTCGTAAGGCTTGGTGTAGGCGTCGATATGCTCGGTATAGTATTTCACGAAATCCGCGCGCACGGCCGCTACGGTATAGGGCGTACGAAGCTCTTCGGGCAGCGCGCGCTCCACGAGCCGCATGATGCCGTTGCCGACGAAATGGCAGTACTCCTCGTAGGAGTGCTGCGGAAGGCCGCGCAGGGCCAGAACGGCGTTGCAGGCGACGGCCAGATCGCCGATCGTATCGAGCAGCGTGCCGTCGAGGTCGAAGATGACCAGATCGGTATTTACAGTCGTTTCCATAATCATTGTCTGCGGCCGGCAGAAGATGCGGCCTTTTGATTTTCCAGCCGAGAGCCGCCACGCACAGCGACATCAGCGGACTGACGATATTGAAGATACAGTAAGGCATGTAGACGAACGTCGAGACGCCCAGCACCGTGGCCTGCGTCATGCCGCACGAGTTCCACGGCACGAGCACCGAACAGACCGTCGCCGAATCCTCGACCGAGCGGCTCAGCAAACGGGATTCCAGCCCCCGTTCGGCATAGAGTTCCCGGAACAGACGGCCCGAAAGGATGATCGAGATATACTGGTCGGCGGTGCAGAGGTTGAAGAAGATTCCGGCCCCCAGCGTCGAAGCCACGGCCGAAAAGGTGCGTCGGACGAATTTCAGGAAAACGGCCGTCAGCGAACCCAGCATGCCGCTGCCGGTCATCACGCCGCCGAAGCACATGGCGCAGATGATGAGCCATACGGTATTGAGCATGCCGGCCATGCCGCGCGTGGCCACCAGTTCGTCGAGCTGCGGGCTTCCGGTCTCCAGCGCCGTAGGCCCGAAACAGCTCATCAGCAAGCCTTTGAATCCCGACATGAAGTCCAGCCCTTCGACTCCGGCCACCCTCGCCACCAGTTCGGGCTGCGCCAGCAGCATGGCGACGCAGGCGAAGACCGCGGTGCAGAAAAGCGTCACGATGGCCGGAAGTTTCCGCACGATCAGCACGCCCGTCGCCACGGGCACCAGCAGCAGCCACGGCGTAATGCGGAAAGCGCCGCGCAGCGAATCGGCGTAAAGTTCGGCGTGCGCGCCGCCGGTATGGCTCAGCGTCAGTCCCGCGACGACGAAGACCGCCAGCGCGACGACGAACGACGGAACGGTCGTGTAGAGCATGTAGCGGATATGCGTGAAGATCGGCACGCCGACGGTGGACGAAGCGAGCACCGTCGTATCGGAGAGCAGCGAAATCTTGTCGCCGAAATAGGCCCCCGAAATGATCGCGCCCGCGATCCACCCTTCGGGAAAGCCCATCGCCTGCCCGATACCCATCAGCGCCACGCCGATCGTGGCGATCGTCGTCCACGAGCTGCCGGTCATCAGCGACACGCCGGCGCAGATGACGCACGAGGCGACGAGAAAAAACGAGGGGTGCAGGATTTTCAGCCCGTAATAGATCATCGTCGGCACCACGCCGCTCACCATCCACGATCCGGCGATGGCGCCGATCAGCAGCAGGATGATGATGGCCGACGCCGAGGCGCGTATGTTGTCGATGATCGCATCCTCAAGCACCGACCACTTGCAGCGGTAGATGCCGATCGAGAGCATCACGCAGACCGACGTGGCCGAGAGCAGCGCGATCTGGCTTCCGCCGTTTATCGCATCGCCCCCGAAACAGCGGATGACCACATATAAAAGGAGTGTCAGCACTGCGAGCGGCAGCGCCGACACCCATGCCGAGGGCAATTTGTTCTTGTGAGATTCCATAATTCGCTACTCCGTTCCTAACCGGGGACAAAAGTAGCAAAAAGCCGCGATACGGCCAAACGCCTACTCGACCGGTTTGATCTCCGCCTCCCATCCCGTCAGCGTCGAAACGTAGGGGATCAGCAGCATCGCCATCTTGCGCTGGCCGGCGTAATTGGGATGGGCCGACGATCCGAGCTCGCTTCCGTCGTTGCAGTAGCCGGGCAGGACGGCCGCGAAATGGAGGTTCGGCACGACGGCGGACTGACACAGGTCGCGGATATAGGTGAAGGCCGGTTCGCTGACGCGCGGCGCCACGCAGAGGATCGGCATTTCGTCGCCGTAGGCGCCGCGCAGAGTCTGCAGGATGCGGGTGTAGGCGGCCGCAAACTCATCGCGCGAAGGATGCGGCAGGGTCGAGAAGTCATTCGATCCCAGATTGATGACGACCAGATCGGGCCGATACGGCGACGCCGCGAAGTCCCACGCCGGTTCCGCCGCCTCGTCGAACGTATTGGCGATGCGGTCGGCCATCGTATTCTGCGAAGTGGTGTTCTTATCGCCGTAATTGCGCGCCGCGCCGCGTCCCGAATGGGCGATCAGCGTATAGTCGGCGCCGAAATAACGGGCGATGATGCAGGCGTACGCCTTGTTGCAGTTCTCGGTCTGGGGTTTGAACGGCTCGTCCTTCGAAAGCCCCTCGGTCCCGTAACCGCAGGTCAGCGAGTTGCCGATAAATTCGATATGCCGTCCGGGCGCGGGCGAGGCTGGCAGCAGACGTCCTCCCCTGTCGAGCAGGAAGGCATGGATCGTCGTACGCCCCTGCTCGCCCTCGGTGCGCTTCTGCATCCGCACGGTATGTTCGCCGCGGCCCAGCTTCTCGGCCAGCACCACGACCGAATCCGTCCCGAACGTCGTAACGACGCCGGCGTCGCGGCCGTCGACGGTCAGGTTGTAGTAGTTCTTTTTCGTATCCGAAACGCGCATGGCCAGCGAACCGCCCGTAAAACGGCACTCGAAGCTGGTTCCGCTCCAGTCGAAACTCACGTCGCCGCCCTTCGTCTGCGTACGTCCGACATAGCGCACTTCGGACGACGCGGCGGGCGTCTCCGTCCGCTTCTGGGCGGAAACGGCGCCGGCGCACAACAGCGCCAGCGCTGCAAAAATCAGCCGTCTGCTCATTGCTTCGCCTCCGCTTCATAGGCGCTGACGGCCCGCTGCAGCGGTCCCCACCAGTCGCGGTTGATGATATGCACGATGTCGAACACCATCAGTCCGTCCGATTCGCGGAGATTCATCTCCACGGCCCGCTTGAACTGGGTCGTATCGCGTTTGTAGTCCTCGACGTACATCCCGCCGAAGAAGGGTCTGCCGCCCAGCAGACGGCGCGAATAGCGGCACCCGCCCTCGACGCTGAGGTGGTCGCCCTTCGACATTTCGCTGTCGGTCTCGTTCTTATGCAGGCCGTTGCTGCGACGGTACTCGTCGACGGTCACGTTCCAGTAATAATTGCCGTTGGTGAAGATGTCCAGCAGTTCGGCATATCCGTAATTCTTATAATCGGGCGTGGCCCATGCGAAATCCTGCGAAGGATCGTACGTATTGCTGGCCCAATTGACGCCCACTTCGAAATAGGAGGGGTACCACGCACCCGTATAAGCGCCGAACTTCAGGCCGGGCTTCACGGCTTTCAGCTCCTCTTTGGTGCGTTTGAAGAAGTCGTAGATCACCGACGCGCGCCACTCGATCCACTGCTTGAAATAAGGGCCGTCGATGCGTTTCCAGCCGCCGTCGCCGTCCTCCTCCCACGTATAGATATCCTCCGGGAACCGCTCCAGCTTTTTCCCGATATAAGCCTCGAATTTCCCGCGCGAGAAATCCGAGAAGTCGGACTGGATATTGTCGTAACGGCCGCGGTCAAGCAGCAGACCGTCGAAATCGTACTTCTGCGCCACCTCCTTGAAAATGGCGATTTCGTGATCCTGAACTGCCGGGAGCGCGGGATTGGCGAACAGCACCTTCTTCTCCGGAATCTCCAGCTGGGGGACCAATCCCCTGCCGGGAATATAGTTCACGGCCTGCCATTCGGGATGCCCGTCGTAGATCAGTCCGCGGCGGAATACACCGTTGCCTTCGGCAAAAGTGTTGAACGAACCGTAAATCTCCAGTCCGGCATCGTGCGCAGCTTCGACGAAAGTACCCACGAAATCGAAATCGGGGCGGGCAAACCCTTTCCACTCCCGGACTTGGGGCGCATGTTCGCTGGGATATACCACTTCGCTCGAAGTGCCCTTGACGTCGAGCACCAGCGCCGTCATGCCGGCCTCCCGGCACTTGTTCACATAATAACGGATCGAATCGGGGTAACTGAAGCGCACCCAGTTGGCCGAACAGTCGAGCCACATCAGTTTGGGTTTCACCCCCTCGGCGGCACTCCGGCAGCCGGTCGCACCTGCCGCGGCAAAGGCCAGCAGGCATACAGTCAGCAGTTTTTTCATGAAAAATTAAAAGCTATTTTCGTTTGTAGTTTCCGTAAATATCGACTTCGGCCGCATGGAAAGGATCGGCCACCGCGTCGATCAGCAGCGCGCATTCGAGCCGCGTGAGCGGACGCGCCGGATCGTAACCGGACAGCAGTCCGGCGGCGGCACGCTCCGTCCGCGCCGCAACATCCCCGGCCGGCTTGCCGAGCGCTTCGGCCAGCATCGCCGTCAGGAGCGCCCCGTCGACCGGCGTTTCCAGAACGGAGGGCCGGACCGACGGATAGACTTCGCGCAGCCCTTCGCGCAGTTCGGATTCCGCGATCGTCCGATCGGCGTCGAACCAAGTCTGGTTCTCCCAGCCGACGTTGGCTCCGCGCCCCTTGAGGATTCCGGTCACGCCGATCCGCTGCATCGCCCCGAAGCGCGGATCGTCGGCCGGCAGGTCGAGGTACGGCAGCAGGTAGCCGCCCGCATCGAGCACCGCCTCCTGCACCCTGCGCACCGCGACTTCGGACGGATCGACGCCCGCCGCCGCGGCCAACGCCGCCAAGGCTCCCGTTGCCTGCCCGATCTGCAACACGACGGGTTGCAGGCGCGTGGAGCCGTTGACGAGGTTGGTTACCGAGACCGATTTTTCGGCTACGAGCAACCCCGGAAATCCTGCGGGGATCACGATGCCCAGCGGAAAACCGTACGAGGGGATGGGATGGAAATAGAGGTCGGGCAGGTCGTCCCAGCCCGAATAGCGGGTATGGTGCTGATCGACCGGATAATCGCCCACGCCGACCGCCGTACGATAAAGCGTTCCTGCGTAGGGGTCGGTAATGTCGTTGAGCGTAAACCGCACGACCCCGTGAATGCGCCGCGATTCGCGGTGATAGGGAATGAACGGCAGCCGGTCCTCCGTAGGAAACTCGTCGTCGGCCAATCCCAACGTATTGAATCCCAACTCATGCTGGAGGAAATAGACGAATGACAGCGTATGATTCTTGGCCCTGCGGACGGCGTCGGCCCGCTCTTCGGGCGTCATGTCGATCATGTCCACGTAGTAATCGTTGCCCTCGATCGGCCAGTTGATCATGTATTTGCCGTCGGGCAGTTTTCCGTAGGTAATCATCATCTCACGGGACCACATGCGATGCGGTTCCTTCGGAGCGATGCAGAGGTCGTTCACGCAGCAGCAGGCGAAAAGCGACGGATCGTACCCGTCGGGCCGCGGAATCGTGACGTCGCGGCCGTAATCCTTCAGTACGGCGACGTAGGTCAGGTCCTGCACGATGCCGTTGGCTTCGGCCGGGGCGATATCCTCGTGCGTGACGGCCGACGAATCCATGCCGACGTCATAGGGGACGCCCGCCATCCGGGCGACGTCGCCCAGCTCCGTCGCATCGACGAGCACGCCGGCTTCGACCTGCCGGAGCCGGCCGTCACGCCGGACACCCAGCCGCCATACATCCTTCCCGCGTTCGGCCGTCTCGGCCGCCGAACGGTACCACACGGTGAGGTTCGGTTCGCGGGCGACGAGCCGTTTGAAAATACTGTCGCCCACCGAAGGTTCGAACATCACGTTGCTGACCCACCCCGTTATCAGGGCCGAATCGCAGCCGTAATGCCGGGCCAGCTCCGTCCGGAACTCGTCCCAGATGCCGCCGCGCAGGCGGTAATTGCCGTCGGTGGCGCTCACGCCCGCCGAGGTGAGCATGCCGCCGAGCCAGTCGAACTCCTCGACGATCAAGGTTCGCGCCCCCATGCGGGCCGCCTGCAGTCCGGCCGCCGTTCCGCTCGCTCCCCCGCCGACGATCACCACGTCGTAACGCTCGGCGGAACCGCACGCAAACAGCCCCAAGCATGCCAGCAGCTGCAAATATTTCAGTCCGGTAAATCTCATATTCGGTCGTTTATTTCAAATCGGCTGCGGCCCGACTGATCCGCCCGAAGCGGTCCGTAGCCGACACCTCGACGCGCTTCGCCCCTTCGGGCAGCGCGACGCGGTAATAGTGGTCCGAAATCGAAGGGTAAATCCATTTGTGGTCCATCTGACTGGTATCGGAGTACATCTGTTTCGCGGCGGGATCGTAAGCCTGAAACCGCTCGGCGGGACCGCACGGCACGCCGTCGATCGTAAACTGAACCTCCCACGCCGGGTCGCTGGCCCAGACGTTGGCCACGGCATACCCTTCGAACTGGGGATATTCGCGACCGCTGTAAATTTTCATCTGGTAGTCGGCCGGATAACCCGTCGATTTGTAATACCAGTCGATCCGGTCGCCGTTCACCTCATAGACGCCGTACCCGGCGGGCGTGCCGTCGGTGCAGAGCGGCCCCTGCCACCATGCGCCGCTCAGGGCGGGTGTCACATGCTCGTAGAGGCCGGGCGCGATCGGCTGGTTGAAGGTCGTATGGGTATGGCCCGAAATGATATGCGCCCGGTAGGGTTTCAGAATTTCGTAAAGCCCCCTGTGGTTGGTCATCGTCGATCCGGCGCGGTCGTAGCGGAACTGCTTGCGGTCCTGCTCCTCGCAGGTCGAAGGGATATGCAGGCAGACGACCACCGTCGAACCGGGCTGCACGCGGGCAAGGTCCTTTTCGAGCCAGCGCATCTGCCGCTCTTCGAGATAGCCGATGTAAAAATAGTCGCGCCCGATGAAGAAGTTGTCGTCGAGCACCACATAATGGATGCGTCCGACGTCGAACGAATAGTAGACCGGACCGTACATCTGCTCGAACTTCGAGAAGGAGGTTTCGTAAGAGCGTCCGTAGACCTTCATGTCATGGTTGCCCATCGCGTTGCGGAACGTGATTCCCGTACGCTCCATCACTTCGTTGTACCGGCCGTAAAGCGAATGGTCGTGCGACACGATGTCGCCGCAGCAGATGCCGTGGAAAGGCATGCCGCCGTAACTGCGGACCGTGGCGGCGATGTCGTCGGCCGCCGCCGCGAGTTTCGCAAACTCCTTCGGCGCCCATATCTGCGGATCGGCGATGGCGATGAACCCGTAACGCGAATCGTCGCCCGCACGGCGGAGCAGCGTAAAATCGCAGGATTTGCCGTCGGCCGGCAGCGGGTGAAAATAGCGCACCACGCCCTTTTCCACCGGAGCGTCGTAGCCCGCAGGTACGCAAACGAAGACGAAGCGGTTGTCGGCGCCGGCCTGCAGTCTGTAATTTCCTCTTTTGTCGGTGCACGCGAACTCTTCGCCGTCGGAGACCCAGACGCCTTCCACGCCCCGGCCGCCGCAAAGGACGCGCCCCTTGACCGTGACGCTGCCCGCGGCCCATGCGCAGGCGCACCACAACGACAACAGAATTGTCAGTAAATATCTTTTCATCGTTCCGTATTTTAGTTCTATTTGCATTGTTCGAGAATCTGCCAGCACTGGAACAGCCCGCGCGGCACATGGAAACATCCCTTCCACTTCCCGCCCTTGAGCGGCAGCAGCACCTCGCCGCGGCGGTTCAGGTAACCGAACCATTCGGGATGCTCCGTGTCCTTGAAATGCGCCCACGTATATTCGTGCAGTTTCCCGAACCACTCCAGACACTCCTTCGATCCGGTCAGCTGATAGCCCTTGATCATCGCGATCGTCGATTCGATATGCACCCACCAGAGCTTCTGGTCCCATTCCAGCTCCACGCGGGGCGCGCCCTTGCGGTCCAGAAAATAAAAAATGCCGCCGTACTCCTTGTCCCAGCCGTATTCGGCGGTATTGAGCGCGATTTTCACCGCTTTGTCAATCAGCGCACGGTCGTCGAGACGCACGCCGAGGTTCATGATGAACCACATCGCTTCGAGCGAATGTCCGGGATTCATCTGACGGCCCTCGAACGTATCGGAAAGCCGTCCGTCCTCCGTGACGTTCTCGACGATCAGCCCCAGCTCTTCCCGGTAAAACACCTCCATCACTTCGTGCAGGCACTCCCCGATGGTGTCGGCCAACAGTTGTTTGTCGATCATCGGCTCGATCTCCAGCGCCATGTTGCAGAGGATCATCGGCAGGGCGAAGCTCTTGAGCGAACGCGTTCCGGGATAAGCCTTGCACCACTCGCCCTTGGGATTGGCGCGTTTCTCCAGAATCCGGTCGAAAGTCCGCTTTGCGATCAGGGCGTACTCGTCGCTGCCCGTCGCAACGGCGACCTGCGCAAAAGCCATCGCCGCGAACGTATAGGAGAAAATATTATAGGGCTGCACCAGCGGGCGGCCTTCGCGCGTCAGCGCAAAATACCAGTTGTAGTTGCCGTCGTGGCCGTATTTGCGCAGGAACTCAGCCCCCTGCACGGCGCATTCGAGCCATTCGGGGCGACGCTCCACCTTGTTATAGAGCATGGCGAACATCCACACTTCGCGCCCCTGCAGCCAGATGAATTTGTCGGTATCGTAGACGCTTCCGTCACGATCGAGACACGTAAAATAGCCGCCGAATTCCCTATCTTGCGATTTTTCGAGCCAGAAAGGCAGTACGCCATCCAGCAATTCGGTTTTGTACTGTTCCGCTAATCTTTTGAAGTCCATAATCTTATCTGATTTATATTGTTATCTTGTCCAGTATCGTTCGATCTCTTCGAGCGTGCGGCCCGACGTCTCCGGCACCGCCTTCCATATCAGCAGCATATAGGGCACGCACATCGCGGCAAAGAGGAAAAAGGTCCCCGCCGGCGTCAGGTTCGCGAGCATCCACGGCGTAAGCTGCCCGACCAGATAGGTCCCCACCCAAAGTGCGAAACCCGCGATCGACATCGCCGCGCCGCGCACACGAATCGGATACATCTCCGACAAAAGCACCCATACCACGGCGCAAACGGAGATGGCGCAGCAGAAAATATAGCACAGGAACGCCGCCAGCAGTACGCCGTCCGGCATCCCCGACCGCTCACCGGTCAGGAAACAGGTCCCGATAAGCAGCAGCGACAGCACCATACCCGACACACCCCAGTAAACCAGCTTCTTGCGCCCTACGCGGTCGATGATCGCCAGCGCCAGCACCGTCGTAAGCATATTGACCGCTCCGACCAGTATCTGGGCGAACAGCGAGTCGCTGCCCGACCATCCGGCCCGCTCGAAAATCGACGGCCCGTAGTAAAGCACGGCATTGACGCCCATGAACTGTCCGAGAATGGCGATCGCCGCACCGACGAGCACCGCCGTCCGGATGCCTTTCGACAGCAGGAGCCGCCACTGCGGGGCCTGCCCGCCGCCGACGGCCGTTTCGATGGCCGCAAGTTCGGCGGCGGCTTCCGCCCGGTCGCCGTTGATGCGGCCGAGCACACGCAGGGCGCGGTCCGTATGTCCGCGCAGCGCCAGCCAGCGCGGACTTTCGGGAATAAAGAA
>CEAJ01004924.1_pt1 | contig 10115 bp, 7 predicted proteins | sample 554971 | NCBI WGS metagenome assembly CEAJ01 (sample SAMEA3182047, study PRJEB8094) | gut metagenome | biome: human; feature: gut; material: Stool; isolation source: human stools | place: Canada | collected 2011-11-29
TAAGGGGATGCGATATCCACCGAATCGAACGATTTTGCGCTGATTCTTCCTGATTCTACAGATTTTTAATTGTTTTTGCAACAATTTGAAAGCTGTCGGATTTTGGCAGCAACCACGTAGGAGAGGGAGAGGCGGCGGGTGTTCGGCTCCAAGGGGATGGAAATTTATGAAAGGAGAGTAACATCTATGAAAAAGTTACTCGCAATGGTGCTGGCTCTGGTCATGACTCTGTCTCTGGCCGTCAGCGCCAACGCAGCCTTCAAGGATGACAAGGACATCAGCGCCGATTACGCTGAGGCCGCTGCCGTTCTCGATGGCATGGGTGTTTTCGAGGGCGTGGACGGTTCCTTCCTGCCCAAGGACAACATCACCCGCGCTCAGGTGGCCACGATCATCTATCGTGTTGCTACGGCGGACACTGCCGGTTACGGCAAGGATAAGTCCGGCCTGTATGCCACCTACAACAAGTTCAGCGACATGACCGGCGCCGGCTGGGCCTCTGGCTACATCGGCTACGCTGCCAACGCTGAATACGTCAAGGGTTATCCCGATGGCACCTTCAAGCCGTCCGGCAACGTGACCGGCTATGAGGTCCTCGCCATGATCCTGCGTGTTGTCGGTTACGACAAGAACAACGAGTTCTCCGGCGCTGACTGGGCTCTGAACGTCGCCAAGTATGCCGAGCAGCTCGGTATCCTGAAGAACGTTGCCAAGACCACCGACCTCAGCGCTCCCGCTTCCCGTGAGTTGGTTGCTGAGCTCCTGTTCCAGGCCATCCAGAAGAATATGGTCACCTACACTCCGGCTTTCGGCTATGTCACCGATAAGGTTGCTGATCTGAAGCAGACCTCCATTGGTTACAAGAACTTCAAGCTCGCTTCTGACGACAGCGAGGATGCTTGGGGCCGTCCCACCACCGTGTGGTTCGAGGACAGCGACAAGGATCTCAAGTTCGACTCCACCGAGGACACCTATGCTAAGATCACCGCTACCCCGAAGGCTACCTTCAACGTTGAGACTTCCCAGTGCGACATCTGCGATGCTCTCGGCGAGAAGAAGACCGCTACCATTGTCGATACCTACACCAACGGCGTGCTCGAAACCAAGGATGTGACCTACACCGCTACCGCCACCAAGGCTATGGTCGGTGCTCAGGGCCAGCAGCTCGAGTACTACAAGGTTGACGGCGGCTATCGTCTGGTCGTCATCGACACCTACCTCGCCAAGGTTGCTGACGTTGTCGCTGAGAAGCTCGACGCCAAGGGTCATGTCACCCGCGACGACTACATGAAGCTCACCTGCTACAAGACCGCTGACAAGAACGAGACTCTCTACGTTGCCGGCAACGACTACGCTGAGGACGATTACGTTCTGGTCAACGTCAACGAGAAGGTCACCGACAAGATCGTTGGCGTGGGCGAAGTCAAGCTCGTTGAGATCGTTGGCAAGGCCGAGTCCTTCGAGGGCGCTCAGTCCAAGAACTGGTACAACGCTGCCAAGCACACCATCGACGACAAGGATTATAATGATGCCGTTCGCTTCTACCTCGATGATGCTGGCACCACCAAGACCGCTAAGTTCACCTGGTTCCTCGACCAGTTCGGCAACCTGATCGGTGACGCTGCGATCGACAACAGCAACTATGCTGTTCTCAAGGACATCATCTGGAAGGTTGGCAAGCCCGGTTATGCCGAGGCTACCCTCGTCTTCATGGACGGCAAGGAAGACACCGTGGCTGTTAACAGCATTGACGGTCTGTCCGGTGACAACTACATTGCTGGTGATTTCAGCAGAGCTGTTGCCGGTGCCGAGCCTGAGCTCGAAGATACCTACTCCCAGGTTGGCTTCACCTCCAACCCCAAGGCTGCGCTGGTTTCTTCTGACAGCAAGTACAACGACAAGTATGAGGGTCTTGCTCTCTACAAGGTTGAGTACGACAAGGATGGCAATGCTGACCTCGTTGGTTACACGACCGTTTCCTATGACTACAATGTTACCGTTGATACCAACGCTTCCCTGATCGGCAACCTCAACGTTGGTACCGGCAAGCTGAACATCAACGACAACACCGAGTTCCTGGTCCGCAGCGGTGAAGGCACCAAGGCCAATCCTTATGTCTACACCAGCTACAACCGCAACAACCTGCCCCAGTATGCCGCTCTCTCCGCTGAGATCTACTACACCATCGGCACTGACGGTTTCGTGAACCGCGTGTACATCAAGAGCGCTGCTGACGCTGCCTCCTTCGGTGATCACCTGTTCGTCACTGCTAAGTCCTACTACAAGCTCACCGGTGAGAAGAATGTCTACAAGATGGATGTCATCATTGATGGCGAAGAGCAGACCGTCACTGGTAGCCAGACTATCATGGAAACTCTGTCCGCTAACAAGGGCAGACTGTTCCACGTCGTGTGGCAGAAGGATTCCCACACCAAGGATACCTACGGCCACATCACCTCTGTCGCTCTGATTAACGAGTATGAGGATTCCGATAAGTACTATGATGGATCCGATGGCACCACTGTTTCCTACATCCCCGCGGAAGGTGCTTGCGACTATGTGACCGGCAATGCCAAGATCAAGGGTCAGACCATCGTTTCCAACCACTTCAACTGGACCATCACCAGCGCTACCAAGTTCGTTGGTGCCGACAAGCTCGAAGACATCAGCCTTGAGGATGATGGTGTTTGGGTTGTCGCTTCTGGCTCCAAGTACTCCGCCGAAGCTGCCTACGTCTATGTTGGCGAGAAGCTGAGCGACAGTGTCGCTCTGACCGTTACCTCCAAGGATGGCGAAGTCTCCTATGACAAGGACGCCAAGCAGTTCACCGTCACTCTGCCCGCTACCTTCGACAAGGACAACACCGTTGTGACCCTCACCGCTGATGGCGCCAGCTCCCTGGTTAAGGGTGCTTCCGACAGCGATTTCAAGGCTGAGACCACTACGGATACCGTTCTTGTTCCCCGCCAGGTCGGCCAGAGCCGCGACGTCACCGTCTGGAACGAAGAGGGCACCGCTCACGCTGAGTACACCGTTAAGGTTGCTACCACTGTCGCTGCTACCGCTGAGGTGAATGATCTGGTTGTGACGGTTGGTTCTACCAACCTGAGCGGCAAGGTCACCGCTTATAAGTCCCTTGCTGACGCTGTTGCTAACGCTAACAAGGTCGCTCTGGACGGCGGTCGTGATCTGACTGTCGAGATCGTCGGTGGTGCTCACTGGGTTGAGGGCGATGTGTGCGCAAGCTCCAACGCCGCTCTTGCCAGCACCGTCAATGGTCAGACTCATGCACAGAACACCGATAGTGTTACTGGCGCGAACATCGCTTCTGGCACCTACATTGTTGTTGGTGTTGGCGTCGATGGTTCCAACTACTACGTTGTCTACCTCGTCAAGTAATTGACCTGATAGAGCAGTAGTAAAACATAGCAATATGTTTACAGCCCCAAGCCAAACGGCTTGGGGCTGTTTTTTATTCAGATTCTTTTACTTTGTCATAGCCCAGCACCACATAACAGTAGGATTCGTCGTTGTTGAGCTGCTGGTTGGCATTGGTTGCGGTGGCGTTGTACCACGAAACGCCAGCGTCCTTCCATACAACGGTCAGGTTAAAGTTTGTGCCGCCCTCGGGGCGGATCGTGCCGCTGGTGCGCCCGCGCACCATGATACGCGGATTTTTGACCGGCGAATCGTCGAGCGGCGCGACCAGCAGCACCACCGGATAAAAGTCACACGCGATCGAAACCGCGTTGTTCTGCCCGTAAGTGCCTGTGCCCGTGTAGCTGCCGAACGCGATGCGGCAGTTGTGCCCCGCCGTGCCGAGGTTCTTTGTCAGGGCGGCGAGCGCCGCGTTCGTTGCCGCGCCGTCGGCCTTGCTGCCCGCCGCGTCGGCGTTGGCTTTGAGCGCCGCGTCGGTCTTTTGCGTCAGGTCGTTGAAGTCCGACATTTGGATGAAGTCCGATTTTTCCCACGTGGGAAGAGCGTAGTTTGTAGTCCGTTTCATAGCAATCTCCTTAAAAACAGTAAAAATAAAACCCCCGGAAAACCGGGGGTTCATGCTTGTCAAGCATGAAAGGAGTTGTTGGACGAAGGACGGCAACCAACTGAAAATTTTACAGATCGCCGGACATGAAGCCGCCGCGGAGCCAGTTGGCGAGCTCGGCGGGGGTGCCGGGGATGCCGACGGTGGCAAATTCCGTGCGCGAGGGGACCATCTGCGCGTTGTCCGAGCTCTCCGCCCACTGGACGCGCTGCAAAATGTGCTCGGTGCAGTGCTCGAGCGGGCCGTCGGGCGCGGGCTTATATTGGAGGAGGATGGTCACGCAGCGGTTGTCAGACGTCCAGCGGCCGAAGTTCGTCGTGGGCTTGCGCCACTTCCAGAGGCATTTGTCGCCGCGCTGCTTTTTGAGCTTCAAATAGCCGTTTTCGATGTCCTGCGTGCAGCGCATGAGCCAGATGACGTGGTAGCCCGCGCGCTGAAAGTGGGAGCAGACGTCGAAAAAGTGCTCCTCCATGAGTAAGCCGTCCTGGAGCATCATCACGAAATGGTTGATCTGCACGTAGGCGGTGACGGTCTTATCGCCGACGGTGACGGGGACGTTGCGGCACTCGGGCGGGACGATCGCGCGCCACTGCTCGCGCCACGCGGAGGCGGAGGACTGGACGAGCGGGGGCGTTTTCTTCTTCCAAAACAGCATGGGGGCTCCTTTTCGCAATTTTTGTTCCATTATAGCGAAAACGGGACGAAAAGGCAAGGAATATTGGTGCTTTACGGGAATTTGACAGAGCGGCGGGCGACGGGCGCTTGCTATTTTGGCGAAAACATGATATTCTACTGTGATTCTAAGGAAATCGACTTTTCTTTGCAAGGAGAACGGCTATGAAGCTTGACCACAAGCGCACGGTGCTGGTGGGGCTGGCGTTTTTGTCCATCTGCGCGTTCTGGCAGATGTACGACAACATCATCCCGCTGATCTTGACGAACACGTTCCACTTAGACGAGACCATTTCCGGCGCGATCATGGCGGCGGACAATGTGCTGGCGCTGTTTTTGCTGCCGTTCTTCGGCGCGCTGAGCGATCGGACGAACACGAAGATCGGGCGGCGGATGCCGTTTATCCTCGGCGGCACGGCGGCTGCGGTGATCCTGATGAATCTGCTGCCGCTTTTTGACAACGGCTACGCAAATGGCGCGAGCACGGGTAAGCTCGCGATGTTCGTCGTCACGCTGGGGCTGCTGCTCGTGGCGCTGGGGACCTACCGCTCGCCCGCGGTGGCGCTGATGCCGGACGTGACACCCAAGCCCCTGAGGTCGCGCGCGAACGCGATCATCAACCTGATGGGTGCGGTCGGCGGCATTTCGTATCTGATCGTGGCGGCGGTGCTGTATCCGAACAGCAGGACGGCGGGGGCCGAGCATGTGAACTATCAGCCGCTGTTTGTCGTCGTGTCGGCGCTGATGGCGGTTTCGGTCATCGTACTGTACTTCACGACAAACGAGCCGAAGCTTGCGGCGGCGGAGAAGGAATACGAGGCCGAGCATCCCGAGCAGCAGCTCGTGGAGGAGGAGCCGGACGGCAGTGAGGAGCTGCCCAAAGAGGTGAAGCGCAGCCTTGTGATGCTGCTGAACTCGATCGCGCTGTGGTACATCGGCTACAACGGCGTGACGACGTGGTGGACGACGTATGTCGGGCGCGTGATGGGGCAGGGCCTCGGCGGCGCGTCGACGTGTTTGCTCGTCGCGACGGGCGGGGCCATCGTGTCGTACATCCCCGTGGGGCAGATGGCGTCGAAGATCGGACGCAAGAAGACCATTCAGGGCGGCGTTATCCTGCTTGCGGCGTGCTTTGCGTCGGCGTACTTTTTGACGACGCATTATCAGAGCATCAACGCCGTGATGTTTGTCGTGTTTGCGCTCGTCGGCCTTGCGTGGGCGGCGATCAACGTCAACTCGCTGCCGATGGTCGTTGAAATGTGCAAGGGCAGCGATATTGGCAAGTTCACGGGTTACTACTACACGTTTTCGATGGCGGCGCAGGTCGTGACGCCGATTTTGGCGGGCACGCTTTTGAAGCACATCAGCTACAGCATGCTGTTCCCGTATGCGGCGTTCTTCGTGGCTTGCAGCTTTGTGACGATGTGCTTTGTGCGCCATGGCGACTGCAAGGTGGAGGCCAAGGCTGGCCTTGCGGCGTTTGAGGACATGGATGCGGACTAAATCGAATACAAGAAGTGATCTAAAATGAAAATTTTACGGATCGTTGTCGGAATTTGCCTGATTCTGGCGGTCGCGTGGGCGGTTTTGCTGCGCGCGCGGCGCGGAACGGAGTCGATGGCGGCGCTGCGGAAATTCCGCTATGCGCACCGCGGGCTCTACGATAAGGAGGCGGGCATTCCCGAAAATTCGCTGCCGGCGTTCTCACGCGCGATCGCGCGTGGCTTCGGCGCGGAGCTCGACGTGCACCTGCTGCGCGACGGGACGCTTGCCGTGTTCCACGACAGCGATGTGAAGCGCATGACGGGCCGCGAGGGATACCTCGAAGACCTGAGCGCGGACGAGCTCAAGGACTACGCGCTGGACGGGACGAAGGAGACCATCCCGCAGTTCAAGGATGTGCTCGCGCTGTTTGCGGGGACGGGCCTGCCGCTCATTGTGGAGGTCAAGAGCTTTCGCGACAACTTTGCCGAGCTCACTGAGCGCACGATGGCGGAACTCGACAAATTTGGCGTCAAGTACTGCGTGGAGTCGTTCGACCCGCGGTGCGTGGCGTGGCTGAAAAAGCACCGGCCAGAGGTCATCCGCGGGCAGTTGAGCTGCGACTTTTTGAAAGACCGCGGCAATTTGAGCCTGCCGATGGCGTTTGCGACGACGAACCTGCTGGGCAACATCATGGCACAGCCGGATTTTGTCGCCTATAAATTTGAAGATAAGAAAAACTGGGCGCCGCGTTTATGCCGTAAGCTCTACGGCGCGCAGGGCGTTTACTGGACCATCCGGTCGAAAGAAGACTTGGAGACGGCGGCGCGCGAGGGCGCGATCGCCATTTTTGAGCGGTTTATTCCCTAAAGAGGGGTCCCACTTGTGGAAGGGTGGGGGAAAAGAAGCAAAACCGAAAGAAAAGGAAGAAGGTTTTATGGCAGAACAGAAAAGACGCTGGGGCGACCGGCGCGACGCAACACTGCTGCGGGATGTGGATTCGCTGCACTTTATCATGGGCATCATCTATCCCAACCGCGCGGACAACGAGGCGTATATCGCAGAGCGCGTGAATTTAGAGCCCATCAAGGACTACATTGCGACGAAAAACTACGAGGGCATCCCGTTCAAGTACACGTTTTTCCACGTGATTTTGACGGCGCTCGTTAAGACGGTCATTTTACGGCCGAAGCTCAACCGCTTTTACGCGAATGAAAACTACTATCAGCGCAATAAGGTGACAGCGGGCTTTGTCATCAAAAAGGAGTTTGCCGACGGCAGCGAAGAGGCCATGGCTCTGCTGGAGATAAAGCCTGAGAGCACCATCGACACGATCCACGAGGAGATCCACCAGGAGGTTGCGGCCTGCCGCGAGCAGAAGAAGGTCAACACGACCGACAACAGCATGAATGTGCTCAACAGCCTGCCGCGCTTTTTGTCCAAGGCGGCGGTGCGATTTATCCGCTGGCTCGACAAGCACGGCTGGTGCCCCGATTTCCTGATCGGCAAGGACCCGAACTACAGTTCGGTGTTCATCTCCAACCTCGGTTCCATTCATCTCAAAAGCGGCTACCACCACCTGACGAACTGGGGCACGAGCTCGCTGTTCTGCATCATCGGCGAAAAGAAGTGGACGCCGCTGTACGACGAGCACGGCCTTGTCGAAATGCAGGAGACGGTGGACCTCGGCCTCACCGTGGATGAGCGCATTGCCGACGGCTACTATTACGCAAAGAGCGTGCGCCTTTTCAAATATCTGTTAGAACACCCCACCCTTTTGGAACGACCGCTATCGGAGGAAGTAGAATATGAGTGATTCCATTGTCAGAACGCCCTGGAAGGATTACATGGGCGAGGTGCCGATGCATCTTGAATATTTCGACGGCTCGATGTTCGAGGCCGTGGAAAACGTTGCCAAGAAGTACCCCAACAGCATTGCCTTTACGTTCATGGGCAAGTCGACGACCTACCGCCAGATGATCCGCGAGATCGAGCAGTGCGCCAAGGCGCTCAAGACCATCGGCGTGCGCGAGGGTGACAAGGTGACCATTGCCATGCCGAACTGCCCGCAGGCCATCTATATGTTCTACGCCGTCAACCTCGTCGGCGGCATTGCGAACATGATCCATCCGCTGTCGGCAGAGAAGGAAATCGAGTTTTACCTGAACGCCTCGGAAAGCGTGGCGGCGGTGACGCTCGACCAGTTCTACAACAAGTTTGAAAAGGTGCGCGAGCGCACGAAGGTCGTGAACATGATCATCGCAAGCGTGCGCGACGCGCTGTCCCCGACGATCAAGGCGGGTTATATGCTCACCGAGGGACGCAAGATCGAGAAGATTCCCGAGGACGCGCCGGTCATCATGTGGAAGGACTTCATGAAGCTCTCCCACTCCTGCTACTATAAGACCTATAAGGTCAAGCGCGAGGGCGCGGACCCCGCTGTGATCCTCTATTCCGGCGGTACGACCGGCACAACAAAGGGCATCGTGTTGACGAACAAGAATTTCAACGCCCTCGGCCAGCAGGTCATCGCGGCGAACCCGATGTTCCGCCCCGGTGACCGCATGCTCGCGGCGATGCCGCTGTTTCACGGCTTCGGCCTGGGCGTGTGCGTGCACACGATGCTCTCGCAGGGCGGCCGCTGCATCCTGATCCCGCGCTTCACGGCCAAGAGCTACGCCAAGCAGATCGTGAAGTACAAGTGCAACTTCATCGCCGGCGTGCCGACGCTTTACGAAGCGCTGCTGCGCCTGCCGAGCATGGACGGGGCGAACCTCAGCTCGCTCAAGGGCGTATTCTCCGGCGGCGACAGCCTGTCGATCGAGCTGAAGAAGAAGTTCGACAAGTTCCTCTACGACCACAAGGCGTCGATCCAGGTGCGCGAGGGCTACGGCACGACCGAGACGGTCACGGCCTGCTGCCTGACACCGCCGCACATGTTCAAGGAGGGCTCCATCGGCCTGCCGTTCCCGGATACCTACATCAAGATCGTCGAGCCGGACACTGACCGGGAGGTTCCCTACGGGCAGGAGGGCGAGATCCTGCTCGCGGGCCCGACCGTGATGAAGGAGTACATGAACAATCCCGAAGAGACGGCGCAGACGCTTCGCACGCACGCCGACGGCCTGACGTGGGTCTACACGGGCGACCTGGGCATGATGGACGAGCAGGGCTTTGTCTACTTCCGCGGCCGTGCCAAGCGCATGATCATTTCGTCCGGCTACAATGTCTATCCCGGCCAGATCGAAAATATCCTCGACGCGCACGAGTACGTGCAGATGAGCTGCGTCATCGGCGTGCCCGATCCCTACAAGATGCAGAAGGTCAAGGCGTTCGTCAAGCTTGCCGCCGGTGTGCCCGCGACCGAGGAGACCAAGCAGGTGCTTCTGGCCTACTGCCGCAAGAATGTGGCGAAGTACGCCATGCCGTATGACATCGAGTTCAAGGAGGATATGCCCAAGACTCTGGTTGGTAAGGTGGCGTATCGCCAGCTGGAGGAAGAAGAACTTTCTAAGCTGAAGGCTCAGGAAGAGAAATAAGGTTTTCTGCACTGGTGCAGAGAGCGGATTTTCCTCCGCCTGATGCGGGGGTGCGGATAAAGGGAGGGGTATCTCTTTTTAGAAAAGAGATACCCCTCCCTTAAACCCTCCTAGAGAAAATTTACATTGGCAGTCTGTAGCTTGAATAACTGCACGCGCTGCGCAGTGTGGGTGCGGTGTACATGGCTTCGCCATGAATCCCTGCGATTCGACACATCCAGCAACCGCGCCTTACTGTCGTGAGGCGCGAGTGACGTTGGCTCGGCGGCAGACTGCCTGCGGAATGCGGCATTGCTTCGCTCGCCGCATTGAGGAGTGCCACGGTAGACGGAAATTAAGTTGTACGCCTACAAGATGGGCAGAGCGGCAGCGGATAATAG
>CEAJ01000843.1_pt1 | contig 9931 bp, 6 predicted proteins | sample 554971 | NCBI WGS metagenome assembly CEAJ01 (sample SAMEA3182047, study PRJEB8094) | gut metagenome | biome: human; feature: gut; material: Stool; isolation source: human stools | place: Canada | collected 2011-11-29
CTTCAGAGATACAAAGGTCTTGGAGAGATGGATCCTGACCAGCTATGGGAGACAACTCTTAATCCTGAGACAAGAATTTTAAAGCAGGTTGAGATTGAGGACGCAAGGCTTGCAACTGAGGTTACTGCTATGCTTATGGGTACAGATGTACCACCTAGAAGAGAATTTATATATACGCATGCTAATGAAGCTGAGATTGATGCGTAAAAGCTAAAGGAGTAGAAAATGGCTGAGAAGATTATAAGGACTGAGTATTCTGAGGTTATGCAGAAGTCCTATATAGATTATTCCATGAGCGTTATTACGGCGAGAGCACTTCCTGATGTAAGGGACGGTTTAAAGCCGGTACAGAGAAGAGTGCTGTATGCCATGGACCAGTTGGGGCTTAATTATGACAAGCCTCACAGAAAGTCTGCGCGTATCGTTGGTGATACAATGGGTAAATATCACCCTCATGGTGACAGTTCAATATATGAGACACTTGTAGTACTTTCACAGGATTTTAAGAAGGGTATGGCGCTTGTTGACGGACACGGAAATTTCGGTTCTATCGAAGGTGACGGAGCTGCCGCCATGCGATATACAGAAGCTAAGTTAAAGAAGTTCACACAGGATGTGTATCTTGCTGACCTTGATAAAAATGTTGTTGATTTCGTGCCTAACTTTGACGAGACAGAGAAAGAGCCTGAGGTTCTTCCTGTAAGAGTACCTAATCTGCTTGTAAATGGTGCAGATGGTATTGCGGTTGGTATGACAACTAATATCCCTCCGCACAATCTTTCAGAGGTTGTTGATGCAGTATGTGCATATATGGATAATGAGGATATCACAACAGACGAGCTTATGCAGCTCTGCCCTGGACCAGATTTTCCTACAGGTGGAATTGTAATTAATAAAAGCGAGCTTGGAGCAATATATGAGACTGGAACAGGTAAGATTAAGTTAAGAGGCAAGGTTGTATTCGAGCCTGCCAAGAACCGTTCAGAGAAGGACAAGCTTGTTATTACAGAGATTCCATATACAATGATTGGTGCTAACATAGGTAAATTCATATCTGATGTTGTAAGCCTTATAGAGACTAAGAAAACTACCGATATTGTAGACATTTCCAATGAATCTTCTAAGGAAGGAATAAGAATTGTTCTTGAGCTTAAGAAGAACGCTGATGTCAAGAATCTTGAAAATCTTCTGTACAAGAAGACCAAGTTAGAGGATACATTTGGCGTAAATATGCTGGCTATCGTTGATGGCAGACCTGAGACTTTAGGTATTAAGGATATAATAAGACACCACATTAATTTCCAGTACGAGCTTGCTACAAGAAAGTACACAACACTTCTTGAAAAGGAGAAGGCTAACAGGGAGATTAAGGAAGGTCTTATAAGAGCGTGTGATATTATTGACCTTATTATCGAGATATTACGAGGCAGTGCTAATCTTAAGATGGCTAAAGACTGCCTTGTCAATGGTAATGTCGATGGAATCAAGTTCAAGTCAGAGCAGTCAAAGAAGCAGGCTGCAGGTCTTGATTTTACTGAAAGACAGGCTGGCGCCATATTGGAAATGCGTCTGTACAAGCTGATTGGTCTTGAAATTCTTAATCTTCAGAAGGAATATGACGAATGTGTCAAGAAGATTGAGAAGTATGAAAAGATACTTGGCAGCAGAAAAGAGATGGCTAAGGTTATCAAGGCTGATCTTATTAATATTAAGAAAGAATATGGTGTTGCAAGAAGAACTGTAATCGAAGATGGCGAAGCTGCTGTATTCGAGGAAAAGAAGATTCCTGAGATGGAAGTTATGTTCATCATGGACAGATTCGGATATGCAAGAACTATTGATATGGCTGCATTTGAGAGAAATAAAGAGGCTGTATTTAATGAGAACAAATATGTCATTCCAGTAATGAACACAGATAAAATCTGCATATTTACTGATACGGGAGATATGCACCAGTTAAAGATAAAGGATTTGCCATTTACTAAGTTCAGGGATAAAGGCACTCCTATTGATAATCTGTGTAACTATGACAGTTCTAAAGAAATAATTGTGTATATCACTCCATTTGAACGGCTTAAGAATCAGAAAATGCTTTTTGTCACAAGACAGGGCATGATGAAGCTTGTAGACAGTGAAGAATTCCAGGTTGCAAAGCGTACAGTTGCATGTACGAAATTAGCAGATGACGATAAGCTTATCGGAATGTATTCAACAGATGCAAGAGTGGAAATCTACTCCAAGTTCTCGCTTGATGGAGAAATAAAGGAAGAAGAGGTAGTTGAAAGTAACCAGAATGTAATTGTGCAGACAGAAAGCGGAGTATTTTTAAAATTCCCATTAACAGACATTCCAATGAAGAAGAAGAGTGCTGTTGGCGTAAGAGGAATCAAGCTTTCAAAGGATGATTATATAGAAGATGTATTCCTGCTTACAGAAGGTGACGAGTTCACGATGGAATATAAGGGCAAGAGTATCAGCTTTGCCAAGATGAAGACGGCACACAGGGATACTAAGGGGACTAAGATAAGAGTATAATTGTTTACAGGTTGTACGGTCGAAAAAGGACGGCAGTAAGGCATAAGCCTTACACCGTCCTTTTTGATATATATGAAGCAATAAGTACTTCGAGGTGGAAGTGTCTGTGAGTTAAGCGTTAGCGACAACGGCATGTAAGCTTACCGTGTGGGTGTTAATGCCACTATATACAAAAGTTAGGTGCAGGAAATCTCGTTCAAGCGAAGCGCGTTTGATTTCCTGCACCGTAATAAACTCTGTATATGGCGGCATTTACAGCCACTAGGTCAGCTTACCTAAAGTTGGCACTAATGCTTAACTCACAGACTGTACAACCCCGAAATACTCTTAATTCTCTTCCATATATTTATCATATATAGCAATAACCTTATTCATAACCTCCGGTCCAGGAGCACCAAGAGTAAGTCTCTTATCTACACAAGTCTGAAGGCTGATAGCCTCGTAGATATCTTCATCAAATACAGGGCTTACAGCCTTGTATTCTTCAAGTGAAAGGTCATCAAGTGCAATATTCTTCTCAATGCACATAAGAACAAGCTGGCCGACAATACCGTGGGCTTCTCTGAAAGGAACTCCCTTTTTAACAAGGTAGTCAGCAGCATCAGTAGCATTAGTGAAGCCGTTCTTTGCTGAAGCTTCCATTCTCTTGTTGTTGAACTTCATGGTATCAATCATGCCCTTGAAAAGGCTGATGCAGCCCTTGGCTGTGTCAAATGCGTCAAATGATAATTCCTTATCCTCCTGCATGTCCTTGTTGTAAGCAAGAGGAATACCCTTCATTGTTGTAAGGAGACTCATAAGAGCACCATATACTCTGCCTGTCTTACCTCTTACAAGCTCTGCGATATCAGGGTTCTTTTTCTGAGGCATAATAGAGCTTCCTGTACTGAAAGCGTCATCAAGTTCTATGAATCTGTATTCATTAGAATTCCAGATGCATATTTCCTCAGAGAAACGACTTAAATGCATCATGATAGTTGATAATGCAGATAAGAATTCAATAAGGTAATCTCTGTCAGAAACAGAATCCATACTGTTGAGTGTTGGTCCGTAGAAACCAAGAAGAGAAGCAGTAAGTTCTCTGTCTAATGGATAAGTTGTTCCTGCAAGTGCACCTGCACCAAGAGGGCAGTAGTTCATTCTCTCATATATGTCGTGAAGTCTGCTTCTGTCGCGCTTGAACATTTCGAAATATGCACCGAAATGATGAGCAACAGTTACAGGCTGTGCCTTCTGAAGATGAGTAAATCCAGGCATAAATGTATGAGTGTTTTCTTTCATGATTCTTAAGATAACAGCCATAAGCTCTTTAAGCTCAGCATCAGTATTAAGAACTTCCTGTCTTGTGAAAAGTCTCATGTCAAGAGCAACCTGATCATTTCTGCTTCGTCCGGTGTGAAGTCTCTTTCCAGCATCACCGATTCTCTCAATAAGGGTGGCCTCCATAAATGTATGGATATCCTCGTATTCATCAGTGATTTCAAGCTTTCCTGATTCGATATCAGCAAGAATTCCCTTAAGACCCTCTACAATCTGCTCACTTTCGCTTTCAGGAATAATTCCCTGCTTGCCAAGCATAGTAGCATGTGCAATACTTCCTTCAATATCCTGCTTATAGAACTTCTGGTCAAATGAAATTGACGCGTTGAAGTTGTTAACAAGCTCATTAGTTTCTTTGGTGAATCGTCCACCCCATAATTTCATTTATAAATCCTCCTTGGTTTCATTGTCTTTTAAATTATAATCTGATGTATCATCTTCGAAATCCGGAGATTCGAGATTATCAAAATCATTCATTTCATCAAGAATAGTTTCTTGTATATTCTTATTAAGGAAATTGTCGTCCTGATTATCAGAATGAGATTCTGCAACAGATTCTATAACAGGAAGTTCAAGATACTTTCTGATGAAAACAGGCCAGTTATCAGTATGTATTGTGCCGTTCTTTATAAGACGTGCAGACACATATATGCCAATCAATATAATAATGCTAAATGCAGTTAAAACGCAACCCAATATTAAATTGTGCGGAACATACCTTAATTCAAGTGAGTGTGTTCCGGCTGGAACATCAACACATAACAAAGCGTTCTTCCATACAAATGTATCTACACGTTTGCCATCAACATATACAGACCATCCGGCATCATGCGGAATAGAAAACAGAACAGTCTTGTCAGAAGATAAGCTGATTGATCCTTTAAAATGAGTATCTGTATATGAATCAACCTGATAACTTTCTGCATTGAGAATATTGTAAGCCTTGATTAACTTATCAGAATCAAGCATATAAGCAGTAAGATTCATACCTGTTTCGGCGGTAACTTCCACTGTGTCAGATTTTGTGACATAACCTACATCAATAATTCTGTTATTACTCTTTAAGTTACTGTAAGAATAAGATTTGTCTGAATTATTAAGCGTTACGGTTATGTAATCAACGGACTGGTTGGCAGCTATAAGATACAAATGTCCATCTTTTTGTGGTTTTATAGTACACTCTGATTCGTTAGGAAATTCATCAACTACAGTGAATACATCACTTATCCCTGTCATATTCTGAATCATAAGATTCTGGTTTTCAATACCGTTATTGGCAGTCATGAAATTCATTTTGGAAGCAGACTGTTCATTAATAGCAAATCCTATCGGAAGAGTATAATTATTTTTATATATGAACTCACCGTCACTTCCTGTATAGTAGCTTCTTAAATTACTTTCTGCAAGAAGCTTGTTGCTTATGGTATATTTAACAGAGAATATCATATCAGTTACTTCTGTGAGACCATTGCATCCATATGCATTGGTTGAATTCTCTAAACCAAGATAATTGAATAGTTTTGACATACTTGCATTACATGTAGAAGAAAATGTGGATACAGTTTTGTAATTATGCCATGCACCATCATTTTTGGTTCTTGCACCAAAAAGCTTGTCCATACGGTAAAATGAATCGTCATTATCAGCAACTGTTTTAGTAACAGTCTTTACTGCATCATAATCAAGAAGATATGATGTACGGCTCGTTGTACCGATACCTGTCGAATCCATATTAAGAGTACATTCTATGATTGATACAGAAAATGTGAGCAGAAGTACAAGTGGTATTTTAAGCTTTGCATTATTGTTAATAAATATAAGAAGAGCATATAACAATATGAATATTCCACTTACATATGCAATCTTGAATGAATAAGTACTTCCTTCCGCCATAAATAACTGTTCAAAAAGAACAAGCAGACCGATTGAAATCCATAATGAAGTACCAATTTGTTTATTAGATAACTCTTTTATATTATATACAGCCTCAAAACACATAGTAAGAACAAAAAATATGTAGATAAAAGACTGTCTGCATGGAAGACTGTTTGGAAAATGCAGTCCGTGCCATATATAATTAGGTATATTGAGGTTAAATGCTGTTAAGAAAATCAGAAGAATTATACATTTTCCGATTTTTTCACGGGCATTGATTTTTTTGCACATAACATAGAGCGGAATAAGCAAAAATACAGCAACACCACAATATATGTTAGGAAAATGTTCAAGTCCGAGATGGACAGGAACATTAATAAGCTGCCTTGTAAGCATTGAAAGTATACTGAAATATGATTTTAACTGTGCAGGAAATGAAGTGTCACTTGATGCAGATAAAGAAAATGTATAAAATTCCGGCAGTAAAAGGCAGGCACCAAGTCCGCCTGCGAGGAGTGAATATATACAGAAATTAATGAATTTCTTTACATATTGTAATATGCTTACCGGACCATTATATGAAATCATAAGTACGATAAAGTAAATAACAACAGAAATACATACCATGATTGAAATATAATAGTTGGTAAATATACATAATCCCAGTGTTACACAGTAGAAGATACATTTATTTTCATTAACAAGTCTTTCAAGACCAAGCATTATAAGTGGTAATAATATTACGCAGTCAAGCCACATGATGTTCCAGCTGTATGCAGCAATAAAACCTGACATTCCGTAGAACATTCCGAATAAAGCAGCAATGCAGTTTTTGGTATCAAAATGCTTAGTGATGTAATAAGTCATTGCAAGGCTGCTTCCGGCAATTTTTAATATGATAATTGCGTTCATAATCTCAATTATATATTTCTGTGGAAACAGAACAATGAACCAGTTAGACGGACTTGCAAGATAATACGCATATAATGAAGTGAAATTAGTACCTAATCCGATATCCCACGAATAGGTAAGGCTTTCACCATTACGTATTTTGTGCCATAATTCTGAAAAAAATGGCGCGTACTGATGATACATATCAGATCTTAAATAACATTCATTTCCCCATGGGAATATTCCTCTGGTATAGTAGAGTGCTATCATCATAACCAATGGAAGCACAAATGCTATCACATAAGTAAGATTAGAATTAAGAATAGATTTCTTTGATGAATTCATGGCTTTCCTCCCTTAGCCGTTAATAGTAATATTCTACCAAAGAACAAAAAAAGTGTAAACATTTATACGAAAATTAGGCTTGTATTCGTTGTAACAATTCTGTAAAATATAAAGGTACGCAAAGGGGATTTCCTTGACCGGAAAGTTAAGGAGATTGTACATGAATTATAAAAAATATTATGAGAAACATAAACAGACAGTTAAATATGCTGCACTGGCAGTTATATTAATTACTGCAGGTGGCTTTTATGTTTCGGGAAAGAATAAGCCACAGGGAGAAGATACATTTGTCAAGGTTCAGGAATCATCAGCTGATTATGGCATTTCTGAGGAAGATATCACAGAAAATATTTATGTGTATGTATGTGGGGATGTTTTAGAGCCGGGAGTTGTAGAGTGTCCGGCCGGGACAAGAATGTATGAGGTTGTAGAAATGGCTGGCGGTGTATCTGAATGTGCCGATACATCATCCCTTAATATGGCAGGAGTGCTTTCTGACGGAGATAGGGTGTATATTCCGTGTGAAAGTGAAAAAATATCAGGAAATGCTGGTACTGCAGATTCAGCGGACGTGCTGATTAATATCAATAGTGCAACACAGGAACAGCTTATGAGCCTTCCGGGAATCGGAAGTTCAAGGGCGGCAGATATAATCAGTTACAGAAACAGTAACGGACGGTTCGAAAGAATAGAAGATATTATGAAAGTATCAGGTATTAAGGAATCTGCATTTAATAAGATAAAAGATTATATAAGCGTTTGATAAAAGGAGTAAGATATGGCAGGCAGAGTATTGGTTGTTGATGATGAGAAGATGATAGTAAAAGGGCTTAAGTTCAGTCTTATACAGGATTACAGTGTCGTTGACTGTGCTTATGATGGCGAAGAAGCACTTGAATACGTCAGAAACAATGAATACGATATAATTCTGCTTGATATTATGCTTCCAAAGCTTGATGGATTATCAGTATGCCAGCAGATAAGAGAATTTTCAAATGTACCTATAATTATGCTTACAGCTAAAGGTGATGACATGGACAAGATTCTCGGACTTGAGTATGGTGCAGATGATTATATTACCAAGCCTTTCAATATTCTTGAAGTGAAAGCGAGAATGAAGGCGATATTAAGACGTAATTCTTCGATGGAAAAGAAAGCGCCAAAGAGTAATGTAATTACTGCAGGGGACATGAAGATTGACTGTGACAGCAGGAATCTTTATATTGCTGGCAAGGAAATTAATCTTACTGCCAAAGAATTTGATTTACTGGAAATGCTTGCTGTTAATCCGGGTAAAGTATACAGCCGTGATAATCTTCTCAAAGCAGTATGGGGACAGGATTATTCAGGTGACGGACGAACAGTGGATGTCCATATGAGAAGACTTCGTGAGAAGATAGAAGATAATCCGAGTGAACCTAAGTATGTTCATACAAAGTGGGGAGTAGGTTATTACTTTAATGTTTAAAAAGAAAAATAATAAAAAAGGGATTAATCACAGAAAAATTTTTTGGACGAGAACTTTTAGCAATTTTATAAGATTTATAAGAAGATATACATTTCTGCAGTTCGTAATTAATGCTGTAATAATAGCTGCGGCAGTAATTGGCACATTTGAAGGCTTCGAATACATATACAAACAGTCTGTAATAACAAGGCAGACTGCTGTTGTGCAGAACGAAGCTGTTCTTATTGCGGCAGAATATTCCGGTTATGCCGGACTTCATGAAGCTGATATGGCGGGAATGAATGACAGGCTTAACAGCTATTCAGCAATGAACCAGATACGAATAAGAGTGATAGATCTTAATTACAATGTGTATGCGGATACTTATTCAACTGATACAGGTAAGACAATAATTAATTCCAGGGTTTTTGATATATTCACTAGTCACAAGACGAATTCAGTGTATGATAAGAAGTCGGGAGATATTCAGGCAGTTACACCTGTCTATAATGAGAACGGTGATTTTATAGCAGTCCTTCTTGCCGACCTTGATTACACTGAAATTGATTCATTATTTGTCAATGTTAACAGCCAGAATAACAATATCAAAGTTATAATTATAACGATATGCTTTGTTGCATTGCTTGTATCATCGCGTTTCCTTAACAAGCCGGTCCGCAGACTGACAGATATAGTTGCCAATGTTAATGCAGGACATACTGATGAGAGAATTCCGATGAAGGGATATACTGAAATCCGTGAGATAGCTGAGGACTTTAACGGAATAATGGATAAGGCTAATGAGACAGACCAGTCGAGAGCTGAATTTGTTTCAAATGTATCACATGAGTTAAAGACTCCTATTACTTCAATAAAAGTGCTTGCAGAGTCACTTAATACGCAGGAAAATGTTCCTATTGAAGTATATCAGGAATTTATGCAGGATATTGTTTCAGAAATTGACAGGGAAAGCAAGATTATTGAGGATCTGCTTACACTTGTAAGAATGGACAAGACAACGGCATCACTCAACATTACATCCGTTAATATGAATGAACTGCTTGAGATGACACTTAAGAGGCTTAAACCGATAGCCCAGAAGAAGAATATTGAACTTCTTTTTGAAAGTTTCAGACCTGTTGTTGCACAGATTGATGAGGTTAAGATGACACAGGTTGTTTCTAATCTTGTCGAAAATGCAATAAAATATAATGTTGATGATGGCTGGGTACATGTATCGCTTAATGCAGATTACCAGTATTTCTATATAAGAGTAGAGGATTCTGGTATAGGAATACCAGAAGAAAGCATTAACAAAATATTTGAGAGATTTTACCGTGTTGATAAGGCAAGGTCAAGGGAAACAGGGGGAACAGGACTTGGTCTTGCAATTGTAAGAAACATTATAATTATGCATCATGGTACTATAAAGGTTCACAGCGAAGAAAATATTGGAACGACATTTACAATGAGAGTACCGCTTAATTATGTTGATACACCACAGGCATAAGTGATATC
>CEAJ01004232.1_pt1 | contig 9931 bp, 10 predicted proteins | sample 554971 | NCBI WGS metagenome assembly CEAJ01 (sample SAMEA3182047, study PRJEB8094) | gut metagenome | biome: human; feature: gut; material: Stool; isolation source: human stools | place: Canada | collected 2011-11-29
AAGTAACTTGGTGTTGATTTTTCCATAATCAACACCAGTTGCTTATCAAAGCTGGATATTCATAGATTAACATACATCTATGAAAGCTCGTTTATGAAGGTTTATTTTTCTAAAAACATTTATAGACATTCATTCAGCAAAATCCACATAACACATAATTGAATAATGCAGGCTTGTTTTAGATATCTGTAGATGCTAATATACTTATATAGACAAATACAATATTAGTATATGTGCGTGGATATCTGCCTGCGAAAGAGACGAGGAGGATATCTATGGCAGAGAAGAAAGACAATGTAACATCTAAATTTAAGGACAATGTATTCTGTATGCTGTACAGGGATAAGAAGAATCTTTTAGAACTGTATAATGCACTTAACAATTCAGCTTACACGAATGTTGACGATTTGCAGGTTACAACATTAAATGGAGGTTCGTACATGAAGTATAAGAACGACGCTTCATTTTTACTATGTATGAGCCTGTATATGTTTGAGCAGCAGTCAAGTAAGAATCCTAATATGCCGTTAAGATTTTTGCACTATGTATCAGATGTGTTCAGAGAGCTGTTCAGTAATTCCATGCTTCACAGAAGAAGTATGATTAAGATTCCTGTTCCGCATTTTGTGACATTTTACAATGGTCTGGAAAAATGGATTGAAGATGAGGATGAAATCAGGCTGTCAGATATGTACGAGATTCCGACAGACAATCCGGAACTGGAGCTTAAGGTGCGTGTTATCAACATTAATAAAGATGTACATATCCTTAATAAGTGCAAAACGCTGCGTGATTATATGACATTTGTTAATAAGGTAAGATTCAAGATGGGTGTTGAAGGAGACGATGTCAGGATTGCGGTAACAGAGGCGATGGACGAATGTATAGATGAGGATATACTTGTCGATTTCTTTGAACAGCACAGGGAGGAGGTCGTCGAAGTGAGTATATATGATTATGATGAGGAAGATGTCAGAAGGACATTATTTGAAGAAGCAAAGGAAATGGCTAAAGAAGAATTAAAAGAAGTTGTTAAAGCGGAGGTCATGGAAGAAGTTAAATCGGAAGTCAGAGAAGAAGTTAAATCGGAAGTCAGAGAAGAAATTAAATCGGAAGTCAGAGAAGAAATTAAGTCAGAAATGAGAGAAGAAGTTAAATCTATAGTAATTAATCAGGTCATAAAGAAAGTAAAGAAGTCAAAGACTCTGGAGACAATAGCCTCAGAACTAGAGGAAGAAGAGGCAGATATAAAGCCAATATACGATGCAGTAGTCTCATCTGCCCCAGATTATGATATTAATGTAATTAAAGATAGATTAGACAATATGTGAGATATTTATTTCTTCATAAATGAAACAAAATCAAACTTCTTATCAAGCCATCTGCCGACAAGACCGATGGCTTTTCCCATTGTAAATGCAGCAACAATGGTACCGATGCCAAGACCCTTAACATGACCTAATATCAGGCCGGTAAGACATGCAGTTACGGCAAGGCATATAACATCGAAAGAAATCTTGATGCGTGAATATGCAACACCAGTGATGTCAGCAAGTTCACGAGGGAACAGGTCAGTAGGAATAATAGGAAGCTTGCATCTGTTAGAAAGAGCTATGCCGAGACTTATCAGGCAGTAGCTTATAATAAAGTACACAATTCTGAATCCGATTGCAGTTGGGAGCATTGGAACCCACATATTGTGCATGTCGATGCATTCACCAAATATGAATCCGACAACGAATGAAAACAGATATGATGGTACGAACTTCTTTCGCAGAATCATAAGGCTGAGTACAAGAAGTCCCTGGAACATATATGTAAATGTACCAAGAGTAATCTTAGGTAAGACTTCGGAAAAAGCATATGGAACGCTTGAGATTGCAGATATTCCAGTTCCTGAGTAAAGCATAAGCACAACTCCAAGGCTGTTGATTATAACAGCAAAGGCAAGAACAAGCTCACCCCTAAGAGTAGTCTTAACATTTTCAGAAACAGAACCAGCATTTAAATCTATTGCACTATCAATTGAACTCATAAGGAATCCCCTTTCTTTTTAATAAAGAACATAATCACAGTCTCTAAGTGTAGTTTCATTATTGATTAATAACAAATGAATAATTTTAATGAAATTATAGATTTTGTCTATAGAACTGTTTATAATTAAGATAATAAATGTGCTCAGGAGGCTGTCTATGAATATATATAATCTGAGATATTTCGTTACACTTGCAAGAATCCGCCAGTACACGAAGGCGGCAGAGGAATTATGCATTACACAGCCGAGTCTTAGTCATGCAATTTCACAGATGGAAAAGGAACTTGGTGTTAAACTCTTTGAAAAAAACGGACATAAGATAACTCTGACTCAATTCGGAGAGGAGTTTCTTTCTTATGCAGAAAAGACTCTTGATGTGTTAGATGATGGAATCGCTTCTATTAAAAGAAGTGCAATGGGAAATGGAACGATAAGATTAGGACTTGTAAGACCATTGGGAATAAGCTATGTCCCTCGGATGGCGGCAGCATTTATAAAGAAGAATCTGAAGCTTGATATAGATTTTACGTTTCACACAGATGTTACGGGCAGGCTGCTTGACGATATGCAGCTTGGGAAGTATGATTTGTTGTTCTGTTCCAAGCCATCAGAAGAATATCATTTTACGGCTGAGCCCGTTATGAAGCAGAGACTGGTGCTTATTACTCCCAAAGGACATCCGCTGGCTAAGAAAAGGAAAAGGAGCATTAATCTTGCAGAGACAGCCGGGTATTCATATGTATGTTTTGACAAGAACTCTGGAATAAGAAGCATATTTGATGAAATGTTGAAAAAATCGGACACAACAGTAAAGATTGCATATGAAACTGAGGAAGATCAGGTTATTGCCGGGCTGGTTGCTAATGGATTTGGAATAGCGGTAGTTCCATATATGGATATATTGGAAAAAATGTCTGTAGAAATATTTGAAATCGAGTCACCTGAATATGAGAGAAGCTTTTATATGGTTAATGATAATAGTACATACATGTCTCCTGCTGTAGAGACGTTCAGGAACTTTGTTATAGAGAATACAAGTGTTTTAACGGCTTTGTAGAGATTAATATAATTAATGAATAACCGGTTATATCTTAATTAAATGACAAATTTGTAGAAAAATTAACAGGTTTTATTGATACATTTTTGACAAATTTTAATGAAAATATTAAATAAAAATAAAGTTTGCCAGAATTCAATGTAAAAAATAACAAAAATGAACGCTGGTCATAAATATTTTTTTGTTAAAAATGTACGATTATTAAAGGGAAAAATAGTGTCAAACCTAGGAAGAATCTAGGCTTGACATTATTTTTTTTGTGGAATAAAATCCGTGAACAGAAAAGAAATATATTTCATATTTAGAAAGGAGGTCGTGCAGATGGATGCTTTGGTAGAAGGGCTTATGGAAGAACTTAATTGCGAGACAGTGTTCACTATACCTTTGTTTGGTGGAATCCCAGTATATGAATCCGTTGTTGTTACATGGATTATCATGGCTGTTGTGTTCCTGTTGTGTATTCTGCTAAGCCGAAATCTAAGTGTGGAAAACCCCAGTCGCAGACAGGTAGTTGTTGAAACAGCAATAAAGGGGCTCAATGATTTCTTCACTGAGACGGTAGGAGAAAAAGGAAAGGCATACATTCCATATCTGTCAGCAATTGCTATTTACATAGGAATTGCAAACCTGATAGGACTGCTTGGTTTCAAGCCGCCAACTAAGGATATGAATGTCACAGCAACACTGGCATTGATGAGTATTGTGCTTATTGAGGTCGCAGGAATCAGAGCCAGAGGAACTAAAGGCTGGCTTAAGAGTTTTGCAGAGCCAATGCCTATAATACTTCCTATTAATATTCTGGAAGTATTTATCAAGCCCTTATCACTTTGCATGCGATTATTCGGTAATGTTTTAGGTTCATTTGTAATCATGGAATTATTAAAGATGGTAGTTCCGGCAGTTTTACCGGCAGTATTCAGTTGTTACTTCGATATATTCGATGGACTGATACAGGCGTATGTTTTCGTATTCTTAACTGGTCTTTTTATAAAAGAGGCTACAGAGTAAGAGTATATGTAACAAGAATAAATGTTTTAAAAAGGAGATTATTATTATGTCAACAATTTTAGTAGCAATCGGAGCAGGTATAGCAGTATTAACAGGTATCGGTGCTGGTCTTGGTATCGGTAAGGCAACAAGCAGTGCAGTAGACGCTATCGCAAGACAGCCAGAGGCAGAAAGCAAGATTAGTAAGTCACTTCTTTTAGGTTGTGCCCTTGCAGAGGCAACAGCTATTTATGGTTTCGTTATCGCCCTTCTTATAATCCTTTTCTTAGGCTAATAACATTTATGGGAAAGATAACTAAGACAAGATAGAAAGGAAGGCGAAGCTAGTGTTAAGTATAGATCCATGGAATATATTATGGACAGTAGTCAATCTGCTCGTCTTATATCTGGTGTTTAAGAAGTTCCTGTTTAAGCCTGTTATGAAAGTAATCAATGCAAGAGAAGATATGATTAAGCAGCAGTTTGATGATGCTAAGAAGAGTCAGGAAGAAGCAGATGCATTAAAGGCTTCATATGACGAAAAGATTGAAAGTGCGAAGACTGAAGCTGATGAGATTATTGTAAATGCTAGAAACAGAGCACAGGAAGAGCATGAGGCAGCTTTGGAAAAGACCAGAAAAGAAACAGAAGTAATGCTTGAAAAGGCAAAGGCTGATATAGCTACAGAGAAAGAGAAAGCAACGGAAGCTGCACAGGCAGATATTGCAAGACTCGCTCTCATAGCTGCAAGAAAAATCGTAAAGACAGGTGATGCTCATGATGCAGGCAGCAGTAAATAATGCAATAGTTTTACACCGTTTGTCTGTTAGCAGAGAGGATGTAAGAAGGGCTGATGAGTTATACAGCAAAACTTCAGAACTTCAGAAAATCCTCACGAATCCTGAAGTACCTCTTGCAAAGAAATACGGCATCATTGATAAAGTATTTGCACTTGATGATACCAAGGAGCTTATGAAGAATTTCATTAAAGAAATGTGTAAGCTTGGTTATTGTGATGAGATGAGAGACATATTTGATTCATATTATAGAATTGATGATGAAGCAAACCACATTTTAAAAGCAGAGCTTATAAGTGCAGACAGCAGTGATGAAGATGAGAATGTAAAGCAGGCACAGGATTTCTTAAAGAGCAGATATCCGGATTATACAATTGAACTGACAAAGACAGTGGATGCGGATCTCTTAGGCGGATATGTTATAAGAGCGCATCACAAGGAATACGACAGAAGTTTTGAAGGACGTTTTTGTCAGCTTGAAAGAAAATTAACTGGGAGGTGACCCCTGTGGGCGCAATTAGTGCAACAGATATTATCTCCATTATCCAGAGTGAGATTGAGAATTTCAATTGGGATGAAGCAAGCCGTGAGACCGGTAATGTAATATGGGTCGGTGATGGAATTGCTACTGTATACGGTATTGACCATGCAATGTATGGTGAAATCGTAGTATTTGATAATGGAGTAAAAGGAATGGTTCAGGATATCCGTGAGAATGAGATAGGTGTTATCTTGTTCGGCAGGGATACAGGAATCAAAGAAGGAACTAAGGTTGTAAGAACCAAGAAGAAAGCCGGAATTCCGGTAGGCAGCGCATTTGTAGGAAGAGTAATCAATGCACTTGGTGAGCCTATTGATGGAAAAGGCGATATTAAAGAAGAAGATTACAGACCAATTGAGGAAGATGCTCCTGGTATCGTAGACCGTAAGTCTGTAAGCACACCAATGGAAACAGGAATACTTTCAATCGATTCAATGTTCCCAATTGGCCGTGGACAGCGAGAACTTATCATTGGTGACCGTCAGACTGGTAAGACATCAATTGCCACAGATACAATAATTAACCAGAAGGGCAAAGGTGTTATCTGTGTGTATGTTGCAATCGGACAGAAGGCATCTACAGTTGCCAAGGTTGTATCAACACTTACTAAGCATGATGCAATGGATTATTCAATTGTTGTATCTTCAACAGCAAGTGATCCTGCATCACTTCAGTATATAGCTCCATATGCAGGTACTGCAATGGCAGAGCATTTCATGCATCAGGGAAAAGATGTCCTTATAGTATATGATGATTTGAGCAAACATGCGGTAGCATACAGAGCACTTTCCCTTCTGCTTGAAAGATCACCTGGACGAGAGGCTTATCCTGGAGATGTATTCTATCTTCATTCAAGACTTCTTGAAAGATCAAGCCGTTTAAGTGATGCGTTAGGTGGAGGCTCAATAACAGCACTTCCTATAATAGAGACACAGGCTGGTGATGTATCAGCATATATTCCAACAAATGTTATCTCTATCACAGATGGTCAGATATTCCTTGAAACTAACCTGTTTAATTCAGGTATGAGACCAGCCGTTAATGTAGGTCTTTCAGTTTCACGAGTTGGTGGTGCAGCCCAGACTAAGGCAATGAAGAAGGCATCAGGAAGCATAAGAATTGACCTTGCACAGTACAGAGAGATGGAAGTATTTACACAGTTTGCATCAGATCTTGATGATGCGACTAAGGCACAGTTACAGCACGGAAAAGCCCTTATGGAGCTTTTAAAGCAGCCACTCTGCCATCCACTTTCAATGCATGAGCAGGTTATGACACTTATTATGGCTAACAACGGCGTATTTGATGAGATACCTACTAAGGAAGTTAAGAAACACCAGACAGAATTACTTGAATTCATAGATCTCAAGCATCCTGAAATAGGAAAGCAGATTGAAGATAAGAAAGAGATTAATGATGAGCTGGTTAAGAATATTCTGGAAGCAGTTAAAGAATTTGCATAATGCATGTGTGCTAAAAGAAAGGTAAGCGTATAGATATGGCAAACACAAAGGAAATTCAGGATCGAATAAAAAGTATCAATGATACATTAAAGATTACTAATGCCATGTATATGATTTCTTCTTCCAAGCTTAAGAAGTCTAAGAAAATGCTTTCAGACACGGAACCATACTTTTTCACTCTGCAGTCAGAAATGAGCCGAATCTTAAGACATATACCTGATATAAGCAGTATATATTTTAAGACAAATGAGGATAAAGACGCAGCGGATAAAAAGGTGGGCTACATAGTTATTACTGCTGATAAGGGACTTGCAGGTTCATATAACCATAATGTTTTAAAGATTGCGCAGGAGCAGCTTGAAAAGAATCCTAATCATTCATTATTCGTATTAGGAGAACTTGGACGACATTATTTTGAACAGCGCGGTATTGAGATTGAGAAGCAGTTCCACTATACAGTTCAGAATCCTACTCTTAACAGAGCAAGAAATATTTCAGAAGAAATAATAGAACTGTACAGAAAAGGCGAACTTGATGAGGTGTATATCATATACACAAGCATGGTTAATGCTATTCAGGAGGAAACACAGATTGAACAGCTTCTTCCTCTTAAGAAGGCAGATTTCAATATCCAGATACCGGTTGATTTCAAAAGAGAGGAACTTGCATTAAAACCTTCCCCAGAAGTAGTTATGGACAGAATTGTTCCTGATTATATAGTTGGTTTCGTATACGGAGCTTTGGTAGAGTCATTCTCCTGCGAACAGAATGCCCGTATGATGGCGATGGAGGCTGCATCAAAGAGTGCAAAGGATATGCTGCACGACCTTGATATACAGTATAACAGAGCCAGACAGGCTGCAATCACACAGGAAATAACTGAGGTTATCGCTGGTGCGAAGTCGCAGAAGAAGAAACGAAAGAAATAATGCGACGGATAGGAGATAATATGAGTAATAAAGGAAAGATTATACAGGTAATGGGACCTGTTGTCGATGTAGCGTTCGAAGATGAGAACCTTCCGGCAATCAGGGACGCACTTGAAGTTAATAATGGTGATAAAAAATGTGTAATGGAAGTTGCACAGCATATCGGTAATGATACAGTCCGTTGTATCATGCTTGCTTCCAGTGAAGGTCTTTGCAGAGACATGGAAGTAACAGCTACAGGCAGCGGTATTAAGACTCCTGTTGGAGAGAAAACTCTTGGCCGTCTCTTTAATGTATTAGGAGAGGCTATTGATGGCAAAGAACAGCCAGATGCGGAGGAGAAGTGGGAAATCCACAGAGAACCGCCAACATTTGAAGAACAGAATCCTGCAGAAGAGATTCTTGAAACAGGTATCAAGGTAATTGACCTTTTGGCACCTTATGCAAAGGGTGGTAAGATTGGTCTGTTTGGTGGTGCCGGAGTTGGTAAGACAGTTCTTATTCAGGAACTTATCAGCAATATTGCAACAGAGCATGGTGGATATTCAATATTCACAGGTGTAGGAGAAAGATCAAGAGAAGGTAACGACCTCTGGACAGAAATGAAAGAGTCGGGCGTTCTTGAAAAAACTGCCTTAGTGTTTGGTCAGATGAACGAACCACCTGGAGCTCGTATGCGTGTTGCTGAGACAGGACTTACAATGGCTGAATATTTCCGTGATGAGAAGCATCAGAATGTGCTTTTATTCATTGATAATATATTCCGTTTCACACAGGCTGGTTCAGAGGTTTCAGCACTTCTTGGACGTATGCCTTCAGCCGTAGGTTATCAGCCAACACTTGCAACTGAGATGGGTGAATTACAGGAGAGAATTGCATCTACAAAGAATGGTTCTGTAACATCAGTACAGGCAGTATATGTACCTGCCGATGACCTTACTGACCCTGCACCTGCAACAACATTTGCACATCTTGATGCAACTACAGTTCTTTCAAGAAAGATAGTTGAACAGGGTATCTACCCAGCCGTAGACCCACTTGATTCTACATCAAGAATTCTTGAGCCGGACATTGTAGGTGAGGAGCATTATGAGGTAGCAAGAAAGGTTCAGGAAATCCTCCAGAAATACAAGGAATTACAGGATATCATTGCTATTCTTGGTATGGAAGAGCTTGCAGATGAAGATAAGGTTACAGTATTCAGAGCAAGAAAGATTCAGAAATTCTTATCACAGCCATTCCATGTTGCTGAGAACTTCACAGGTATTCCTGGTGTATATGTCCCATTAAAGGAGACTATAAGAGGTTTCAAGGCAATTATTGATGGTGAGATGGATGAATATCCTGAGAACGCATTTTTCAATGTAGGAACTATAGATGATGTTATTAAAAAGGCTGAGAAGATGCAGTAACATCCTGCCAGAAAGGAAAAACTAATGGCTACAAGTTCATTTTATTTAAAAGTAATATCAGCTAACCGGGTGTTTTTCGCTGGCAAATGCCGTTCTCTGATTGTGCCTGAGTTCGATGGACAGAAGGAAATTCTTGCCCATCATGAAGATATGGTTATTGCAATTGATGAAGGTCAGATGAAGTTCCAGCCAGAGGGCAGCGACGAGTGGATTCATGCTGTTGTTGGAATGGGATTTGTTGAAATCGTCAACAACCGTGTAACTCTTCTTGTTGAGACAGCAGAAAAGCCTGAGGAAATCGATGTAAGAAGAGCAGAGGAAGCTAAGCAGAGGGCTGAGGAGAGACTTCGCCAGAAGCAGAGTATCCATGAGTATTATCACTTAAGAGCAGCACTTGCAAGAGCTATGGCAAGACTTAAGGCAACATCTGGAAAGTAGAATTTATGATACATATGTGGGTTTGCACCTGCCAGAACGCTTGTGAATAGCGTTCTGGCAGGTGCTTTTTGTCGTGCAGGGATAATGGTTAGCCATGGCGTGGTGGATTGGACGTTAAAGTAGAGGGAAGGCGCGTTGAAGTCCAAAAGAGAAGCCAAAGTGTACTAGTCAACAAAAAGTAGACACCACTTTATATTTTTATACATCATTTAATGAGCATAATACTCCCTATACTGTTTTGGAGTCAGATAATTCAGAGAGTATGCCGGACG
>CEAJ01021559.1_pt1 | contig 9483 bp, 6 predicted proteins | sample 554971 | NCBI WGS metagenome assembly CEAJ01 (sample SAMEA3182047, study PRJEB8094) | gut metagenome | biome: human; feature: gut; material: Stool; isolation source: human stools | place: Canada | collected 2011-11-29
ACAGGAAAAATAAAATTAAAATGATTCTCTTTAAAACTTGAAGCGACAAATATATCTGATGCTCTATTGTACGAACAGAAAGATGTAAGGATAATGCAATCTCCTGATTGCTCATATTATTGAAACGGCTCATCTCAAAAATCCTTCTGCGACGTTCAGGAAAGTTTTCAAGAGCCATTCTTATTATTAGTTGCATTTCTTTATAATAAAGCGAATTTAACGGATCTGAGAAGCCTAACAAATCCTTAATTGTACTTTTCTTTATTTGTTCCTCCCGATAATCATTTTCCAGTCTTTTGTGCTTGATAAAATCAAATGCAACATTTTTTGCCATAGCGTATATATACCCTTCTTTTCCATCATTATTTTGCCACGTCTCAAAATTAGTCCATAATTTGGTAAATACATCTTGAGCCAAATCTTCCGCATCTGCTTCCGATTTAAGAAACATATTGATAAAAAACTTCACTGAAGAGAAATGAGCTCTAAATATCATTTCAAACTGTTCTACTAAACAATGGTCTTGATTCATATAAGGTTACACTTTTGTTTGTGTTACCTTACAAAGATAGAGTAACTTATCTAGAATTAAAAGTAATAATGATTTTATTTTCAATAAAACATTACCATAACGTTACAATTAAATTCTAATCCCTAAATCTAACTCAAAAATAAAATAACTTCTACTTTTTTAGACATTCTTTTGAGAAACAACTTAAAAATTCTAGCATATTTGTCTATTACGAACACTTTTTTCGATTAATAAAAAAATACATACGTACCATTATGAGAATGTGCCGTTTGAAATTCCAGATAATTGGGTGTGGACAACATTGGGTGAAGTTGGTACTTGGCAATCAGGCGGAACTCCTAGTCGTTCAAACAAATCATATTATGGTGGAAATATACCTTGGCTTAAAACCGGAGATTTAAATGATGGATTGATTTCGGATATTCCAGAAAGTATAACAGAGGAAGCTGTCGCAAGCTCTTCTGCTAAAATCAATCCTACTGGGAGTGTATTAATTGCGATGTATGGTGCAACAATTGGAAAATTAGGAATACTTACATTTCCTGCTACTACTAATCAAGCATGTTGTGCTTGTATAGAGTTTAATGCCATTACTCAATTATACCTCTTCTATTTCCTATTGTCGCAAAGAAGTACATTTATATCAAAAGGAGGAGGTGGAGCACAACCCAATATATCAAAAGAAATAATTGTAAATACATTTATACCTTTACCTCCTCTTAGTGAGCAACAGCGCATTATAATGGAAATAGAGAAATGGTTTGCTTTGATTGACCAAATTGAGCAAGGAAGAGCCGATTTGCAGACAACTATCAAACAAACCAAGAACAAAATACTTGACCTCGCTATTCATGGTAAGCTCGTACCACAGGATATGAATGATGAACCTGCCATCGAACAGCTAAAACGTATAAATCCCGACTTTATACCTTGTGATAACAGACATAGTGGGAAGTTACCTTATAAAATACCTAAGACATGGGTATGGTGTAGTCATAATTCTATCTTAGATATATCTGGAGGATCACAACCTGCGAAGAGTTATTTTGAAACTATACCTAAACCAAATTGCATTAGACTTTATCAGATTAGAGATTATGGAGAGTCTCCTGTACCTGTTTATATCCCAATTAATCTTGCTTCAAAACAAACCAAAAAAGGAGATATATTATTAGCACGTTATGGTGGTTCTTTAGGAAAAGTGTTTTATGCTGAACAAGGGGCTTATAATGTGGCAATGGCAAAAGTTATCTTTAAATTTGAAAATCTCATATACAAGGAGTTTGCATACTATTATTATTTATCTGACCTATATCAAGGAAAACTAAAAGAAATTTCAAGGACGGCTCAAACAGGATTTAATATTACAGACTTTAATGATATGTATTTTCCACTCCCCCCTATCAACGAGCAACAACGCATCGTTCAAAAGATGGAAAAACTTTTTTCATCCCTTGATGATATTCAAAAAAACTTAGAAGTGTAATTAATTACACTTCTAAGAATAGATAAAATTTACCAATTTACTACTTTGTCCACAATTTTTTGCTGTTCACTGGCTGTTCGACGAAGATAGATACGAGTAGTTTCAATACTTTCATGTCCCATAAGGTCGGCAAGTAGGGCAAGGTCATTGAATCGGTCAAGGAAGTTCTTGGCAAAACGATGACGGAATGAATGAGGATAAACCACTTCCTTATTCATTCCGTATTTTTCCGCAAAATGTTTCAGTTGTTGGGCTATGCCACGTGTTGTAATACGTTCTCCAAATCGGTTCAAGAATATATAGCCGGAAATAAGGCCTTTTTCTTTGAGCCATTTCGTAGCTTCTGTACGCAAATTTTTCGGAATATATAAACGACGTATTTTTCCACCTTTACTGTAAAGATCAAGATGACCAACATGTACATGCTCAGCTTTGATGTGAAGCAATTCACTGACACGTGCGCCTGTGGCAGCCATAAACCATACGATAAAGTACCACTCATTATAACCATCGGTTTTTAAGCGTGTTTTTAGAAATTTGTAGTCTGCATCGCTAATGACGTTTTCCAAAAAATTCTTCTGCTGCACTTTGACGAACTTTACCTTCAGTTTTTCCTGTTTTGTAAATTCCAAATACTTGTTCATACCTTGCAATCGTAGATTTACCGTCTGCGGTTTGAAGTTCTCCACCAGATACCCTTTATATGTTAAAAGGTTCTTTTTGTTTATTTCCTCATAATGATTGAGGAAATACTGTACTGTCCACACATACGATGTAACAGTGTTTTTTGCCAAATTAGTTTTGGCGAGATAGCTTTTGAATTTTGTTACCATATTATATTGATTTATAATGAATACGGCAACAATATAATAGAATATATCAGACATTATACGCAGTTGCCTAATGGTTGGTGTACTACTACACTTAAAGATTTATGCGAAAACATCAATGGATTGTGGAAAGGGAAGAAAGAACCATTTGTCCATGTGGGTGTTATACGCAATGCAAATTTTACAAAAGACTTTAAGTTAGACTATTCAAATATCGAATATATTGATGTTGAACAACGAACTTTTACTAAACGGCATTTAATGAATGGTGATTTAATTGTAGAGAAATCAGGCGGTAGTGATAATAATCCTGTAGGAAGAACAATACTCTATGAAGGTGAAGGTGGCGTTTTTTCATTCAGTAATTTTACAATGGTATTAAGAATAAAGTATAGCAACACCATATTAAGCAAATTTTTGTACTATTATATTCTGGCTATATATCAGACAGGAGCTATGAGATTGATGCAAACACAGACTACGGGTTTACACAATCTGATTCTTGATAAATTTTTATTAATGCCTATATACCTACCACCGTCTTCTGAGCAGAAGCGGATAATCGATAAAATAGAAATGATTTTCACCACTTTAGATATGATAATGGAGAGTTTATAAGCTCCCCATTATCATGTCCAATTGAGAAAATAAAGTCTGTATTTTAGCCTTAATTAGTTTTTGTTCAGATAATGGAGGTAACATTAATCTTATAGAACGCATATCGGTTTGAGTAAGTTTTAAGCGTGTACTTCCATTTACGTACTCAGAATAATCAATTTGATTAAGTGAGTATTGTAGAAATTCAAAATCAATTTTGGGAGATAGGATGTGAGCATGATTATTTACCCAGCTTTTTCCACTTATAGAATATGCCTTAATCGCATTTTTATCAAGGAAAGGTGCGCCATCTTCACCAAGCAATAAATAATGACCATCTACAATATAGTCATCTATCAGTCCAACTTGACCTGTTGCACCATAATAAGGGTACAACCTATCTATTTGTTTACCCTTTATTCGTAAATTACGTTCATTTGAATTAATAGGTTTCCGTAAATTGTCTAATACGTCTGCAACTTGATCAAGCCTGCAAACTGCCCAACCATTAGGCAACTGCGTATAATGTCTGTTATCACAAGGTGTGAAGTCGGGATTTATGCGCTTCAACAGTTCAATGGCAGATTCGTCATTCGGGTCTTGAGGCACGAGTTTGCCGTGAATGGCGAGGTCAAGGATTTTACCCTTAATTTGCTTGATAGTTGTCTGTAAATCGGTTTTTCCTTGCTCTATTTGGTCAATCAAAGCAAACCAATGTTCAATCTCTTCTACGATACGGTATTGTTCAGATAATGGAGGTAATGGTACTATCAACTTCTTAAATTTATCAAAATCTATACTATCAACGGTAGTACCATCTTTATGATAATCCTTAAGAATCACCTGCTCTTGAGCTTTTATCACATAATACAAGTATGTGTGAATATGTGATAAAACACATGAAATCGCCTTTACATCTTGATTAACGGTCGCTTCTGTATCTAAAATTGCAATGGGGAATGTATGACGTAATATTCCACTTCTTGTCACTATTAATAATGTGCCTTTACTGTAAATTGTCATTTGATCTAATGCTGCATCGGAAATCTTCAACAAGGAATCTGCTATATGAGCAAACTTCATGTCTTTTGATGTTATCCATAGATGCTTAGCATTATTCCAATACTTTCTGTTATCCATTGAGGGCGTTTTTCCTCCCCCAAAAGTAGCTAAATCATCCAAAGAACAAATAGTCCAACCTTTCGGCAAATATTTGTTCTCATAATGGTACGTATCAGAAGAAGCCATTCTCTTACTTTTCCTTATCTTCCCCTCCTTTATCAAACGTTCTTTCTCTTCCTTAATACGTTCAAGTAAAACAGATGCAGGTTCATCATTTGGATCTTGTGGGACAAGTTTTCCTCTAATAGCGAGGTCTAATATTTTCTGCCGTAGTTTCTTTGTGTCCATTAGTCCTCGATATTTGCCATTAATTTTTGAAGTTCAGCCACCGCTTTACTTATGTTATCACTTTTCTCTTTGAGAATATCAATTAATTCTGATAATGAATAGTCTACTTCATCTCCGCCCTGTTTTATCCAAGATACATCAAGGCTAGTCTTGTCACGAGTTATTATTTCATCACAAGTATATTTACGCCAACGCCCATTCGGATTATCCTCAGCATTATATGTTTCTACACGAGCATTTATATCCTCCGCATGATAACACGAAACGAAATCATCAAGATGATGCCTTTGCATTGGATTAGTAGCCAATGTATGCTTTACATCCGTACGATAATCATAAAACCAAATATCCTTCGTACCACTACCTTTTGTAAAGAATAATACATTAGCTTTTACACCTTGAGCATAAAATATACCTGTTGGTAAACGCAAGATAGTATGCAAATTAAATTCTGAAAGTAGTTTCTTACGAATCACTTCTCCAGCGCCCCCTTCAAACAGTACGTTATCAGGCAAAACAACCGCTGCACGTCCGCCTGTTTTGAGCGAAAGCATTATATGCTGTAAGAAATTCAATTGATTATTTTTCGTTTCAACATAAAAATCACTTCGATTAATGTCGACAGAACCAGAAGGACGGGTTCCAAAAGGCGGATTAGCAAGAATGACATTCACTAGTATATCAGGTTCTTTTTCTAAAGAGTCCTGACATATAATAGGGCTTCGGTCAGTACCAACACCATGAAGATACAAGTTCATCGAAGCTAATGTAACAACCAAAGGAGTATTATCCGAACCATGTAGAGCTTTATTCCGCAAAAAGTCCCGTTTGCCTTTGTCTTGTGATTGTTTTTTCATGTAGTCATAAGCTGCCAAAAGAAAACCACCGGTTCCACAAGCCGGGTCACAAACCGTTTCCCCAATTTGAGGACGAGTTACATCAACCATTGCCGATATAAGAGAACGAGGAGTAAAATACTGACCTGCACCACTCTTTTTATCTTGTCCATTCTTCTCTAAAATACTTTCATAAATAGCCCCCTTAACATCACCATCCATTATCAGCCATTGCTCCTCATTAATCATTGTTATGACCTTCTTCAAATATACAGGCTTATCTATTTTATTTTGAGCTTTCGTGTAGATAGTACCAATTAGATTATCCTGCTCACTCAGTATTTTCAATGTATTTTCATACTGAACTATCAAGTCAAGACCATCCAATTCTATCAGGTTTTCCCAACGATATCCTTCAGGTATGGCTGATTCTTCGTCAAGCAATTTAACGTTTTCATCATCCATTTTCAGAAATAACAAATAAGTCAGTTGGGTTATATAATCGGTAAATCCAATACCTTGCCCCGCTAACGTAGTGGCAAGTGTCCAAACCTTTTTAGTCAGACCTTGCTCGTTCGAATTTGATTTTGCCATATTAATTTTATGCTACTTTTCTATTATAAATTAAAAACTGAGATAATGAAACAATAGCCTCATTCACCGCTGCTATAGTACCAAACTTACGTATCATCTGAAGCGCTATTGTTTTATCATCTTCCTTTATTTCTTTTATTGTACAAGAACCATTCGCTACAATATAGTTCACAATCTGACGGATAGTATTCTTTTGAACCTCAGTCATTGTACGCTGTATCTGTCCACACCACAATTCAAAACGTTGGGCAGCCATTGATGACAGGCTACGAAGTTCTGTCACCTGATGATAAGCATATCTGACTAACTGAATAATATTAGTCAAAGCTTCTTTTTCTTCTTTCGTCCCAAAATGTACTACACTGGAAGGGTTAATAATAGAATATGTATTCCATAATTGGGAAGGATTAAACTTGTAATTCTCCATTTTCATCCGATTCTCCAAATCCTTAAGCATTGCATAAGTGATAGGTTCTCCGTTATTGTTATAAATAATACGTAAAGCCTCTATCTCATCCCTGTGTTCATTTACATATTGTTCAAACGCCTGAGTCGTGTCATAAGCTTCCTCTATGGAAAATCCTTTCTCAATCAATGTATCTTCACCAGGCATTAAAATTGTGACAAATCCGGCGTTCAGAATACACAGATATTCACGGGCATCGGGATGAATAGCGAGAGGACGCACCAAGCCTTTCCGTTCGTTATTCGGTTCGTTTATATTCACATATTCCGGCAACAGATTATTATCCAAAGCTTCATATATACGAGATGCCATATCCCACATATATGTACCAGCCAATCTTATAAACTCATTCCTCTGTTCTTCATTTGCCTTATTATGTATTCTTGACAGACGGCTAGCCAACAATCGCAGATGTTCATCCGGCAGTTCACCATGAGAGATACGCTCTAAAAGTTGCCTTAAAGACAATAATGTTTCAGCATTGCTTCCCGCTCCAGAAGTTGTTACATAATGCTCATGTTCTGTTACTCCCACCGCATCGACTAAGAAAAACAAATCTTTACTATGAGCATTTGGAGTAACATTACGCAGTTGCTCATCACCAATTGTACGTACTCCCCTACCTTTCATCTGAGTATAAAGAGAGTCAGACTCGACATCACGCATAAACATCACCACTTCCAAAGGCTTCACGTCTGTTCCAGTAGCAACCAAAGTCACAGTTACAGCAATGCGGAACTCCTTATCATTACGAAAATGACGTATCAATTCATTACTATCTCCAGCCGAATAAGTGATTTTCTGCACAAACGTATCATCTTCACGTCCAAAGACTTCCTTCGCTATTTTAACAATATTACTTGCATGAGCATCATTCAAAGCAAATATTAATGTCTTAGGTAAATAGTCAAAATTAGGTTCTCTTTGGGGATCATTAAACATTTCTGTATAAACCGCATCTCTATATGTCTCTAAAATCAACTTTATTTGAGCAGGATTAATAATACTCCTATTCAGTTCTTGTCTTGTATAAGTAGTCGTTTCCTGTGTTTCGATATTTTCAGTTTTACCTGTATAGCGGGTTATTTTACGTACTTTATCCCCCTCGCGAATTGCACCGCCATCTTCGGTTACTTGTGTTTTAATACGGAACACCCTATAATCAACATTGACACCATCAACTATTGACTTTTCAAGAGTGTAGTTCACTATTAAGTTGTTATTAAAGAAGGCTAATGTTTCAACAGCAGGAGTAGCTGTTAACCCAATCATTTTTGCAGAACTAAAATATTCAAGCACACTTCGCCAACTACCATAAATAGAGCGATGGCACTCATCAATAATTATCAAATCAAAGTAATCCGGGGGCAAGTTAGGATGAACTGGCAAATTCATATTTCTAGTGCCGTCGACAACATAATCCGCTTCATTATCATCATCTATAAAATCGTCTCCGGACAATAAAGAAAATAAACGCTGTATAGTAGCGATAACAACATTGGCATCATTTGGGATTTTCGCGGTTTTCAATCTTTCTACCCCAAATATGGTATTAAACGGATCACCATTTTCTGTCAAACGGAATGTTCCAAATTCTCCTTCTGCCTGTTTTCCAAGATTATTACGGTCAACAAGAAACAAAACCCTCTTCATTGAAGTGAAAGCCAACAAACGATAGGCAGCCAAACATGCGGTATAAGTCTTTCCCGCTCCCGTAGCCAAAACCATCAATGCACGATCATGCCCGCTACGAAAACTATTTTCTAATTTTGTTATCGCTTCATACTGGCAATCCCTTAATCCTTTCCTTTTTAAAGTTGGAAGTCCTGCAAAATCATCTTTAAGTCCTAATAGTTTTACTATTTCTTTAGGAGAATGAATTTTATTCAAAGAAATATATTCAGAATCAACTTCACGGGTATCTCTGAATAACAGTTCCCTTCCATTTGACAAATAAACTAAAGGTAAAGGATTCATCCAAGCCTGACACCAATGAGGTACACCTCTAGTATATTTTTCAGCCTGGTCTGCCACAATTTCAGAATAAATTGACACAGATTCTTTCTTTGCTTCCAATACGCCAACAGCTTTACCATTTAAAAAAAGTAAATAGTCAGCTTCACGATTACCTTTCAGCAAGCCTTCTTCGACTGCTATAGCAGATACTTCAGGAGAATAATGATTTCTATCAACTACTTCCCAACCCGCATCATTAAGCATACGGTCAATTATTATTCGAGCCTTTTCTTCCGGTTTCATGTGTGTGTCTTTTTTGTAACTTCCGATAAGGCTATATTATCGGAAGTTACAAAAATAGGTAAAAATATAGAATATGAGAAAGAAATAGAGATTTTTTGATACATCACAACACAATTTCTCTATAAAAGATTCTTTGCATATTAGTAATATTTGTCCAAACACTTCCCATTCCCAAAATAAAGCCCTACTTTTGCGAAGAATATTTTCCCGTATATTAACATATTAACAACAGTATCTCACAAATAAAATAAACCCTACAAGATGAAAGAAGAATCCGACAGCCCGTCTGTCCCCTACAATTTCTCCCGGTGTTTCAACGACCAATGTCCACAAGCCTCGAAATGCTTGCGCCACGTAGTTACGCAAGATAAAATAGCCGACTATCTTTATATCTCCATCGTTAATCCGGCACGTTATCCTGCGGATGGGAATCAGTGCGAATGTTTCAAGACTGCTGTCAAAGTTCATGTGGC
>CEAJ01003767.1_pt1 | contig 9435 bp, 5 predicted proteins | sample 554971 | NCBI WGS metagenome assembly CEAJ01 (sample SAMEA3182047, study PRJEB8094) | gut metagenome | biome: human; feature: gut; material: Stool; isolation source: human stools | place: Canada | collected 2011-11-29
TACCTCTATTTCGGCAACGGCACGAGCAAACGCTTCTACGCCAGGGGCGGCAACAGCTACGAACTGACGCTCGACTTCGATTCCGACTGGGGATTCCTCGTCCGCACCTCGACCACGTCGTGGGCCGCAGGCACCAAATACGGCGCCCCCGACAACCGGACGATCATCCGGTTCGGGGAGCCCTTCACCCTGATGTCGAACCGCTCGGCCGATCCGGCCAACGTGCAGTTCTCGCTGCCGACGATGTACCATTCGCACTTCTGGACGGCGGCATTCGCCGACCTCAACTACGGCAAGGCCGCCGAGGCCGAGCAGTCCGGGGCGTTCAAGGCCGTCACCGAAGCGGCCGACAAGTGGGTACGCATGGGCGTGGACGGGTTCCGCCTCGATGCCGTGAAGCACATCTACCACAACGCCTACAACGACGAGAACCCCACGTTCCTCAAGAAATTCTACGACCGCATGAACGAGAGCTACAAGGCCGCCGGCGGAGAGGGCGATTTCTACATGGTGGGCGAGATGCTCGACGAAGCGGACAAGGCGGCACCCTATTACCGGGGGCTGCCGGCGCTGTTCGAATTCACGTTCTGGTACAAGCTCAAATGGGCGCTGCAAAACGGCATCGGATGCTATTTCGTCAAGGACATCCTCGACGTGCAGCCCCTCTACGCACAGTACCGCAGCGATTATATCGAAGCCACGAAACTTTCGAACCACGACGAGGATCGCACGGGCTCCGACCTGGGGCAGTCCGTCGAAAAGATGAAGGTGGCGGCCGCCGTACTGCTCACGGCGCAGGGCGCACCCTACATTTACCAGGGCGAAGAGCTCGGGTACTGGGGCACCAAATCCAACGGCGACGAATATGTCCGCACCCCGATCCTGTGGGACAAGGCGGGCAACGAACTGGCTTCGGGAAGCCTCTCGGGCAAGATCGACATGCAGATGCTGACCCCGGCGATCTCGGTCGAGGCACAGGCCGACGACGACGGTTCGCTGCTCAACCTCTACCGCACGTTCGCCCGGCTGCGCAACACCTACCCCGTGCTGGCGCAGGGCAAGATGGTCAAACACCCGGTCTACAACGACGGCAACACCTCGCAGCAATCCATCGCGGCCTGGTACCGCGAGCTGGACGGCGAACGGATGCTCGTCGTGCACAACTTCGGCCGGGAGGAGCAGATACTGACCCTTACCGACCAACCGGACAAGGCCGTAGGCGTCTCAGGTGAAGTGAAACTTCAGCGCGGCGACGCTTCGTCGAAACTGCTCATGGGTGCCTGGTCGTCGGTAGTGTTCGCGCTCTAAACAACTCGCCATGAAACGGTTGCCCGCATTACTTCTCGCAATGGTACTGGTTGCCTGCGGCACACGGCCGCAGCAACCGGCCGCCCACCCCGACTGGAGTTACAACTCGGTCGTCTACGAAATGAACGTGCGCCAGTACACCCCCGAAGGGACGCTGGCGGAGGCCGCACGCCACCTGCCCCGGCTCCAAGAGATGGGCGTGGACGTCGTCTGGCTGATGCCCGTCTACCCCATCGGCGTCAAGGAGCGCAAGGGAACCCTCGGCTCGTACTACGCCATCTCCGACTACGAAGCCGTCAACCCCGAATTCGGCACGCTGGAGGATTTCGACCGGTTCCTGGCCGAAGCCCACAGACTCGGGCTGCGCGTGATCCTGGACTGGGTGGCCAACCACACCTCGCCCGATGCCCGCTGGATCGAGGAGCGCCCGGCCGACTGGTATGTACGTGACTCGCTGGGCAACACCATCGTGCAGTACGACTGGACGGACATCGCCAAGCTCGACTACGGCAACGCGGACATGCGTGCCGCAATGGCGGCCGCCATGCGTTTCTGGCTCAACCGCGGCATCGACGGATTCCGCTGCGACATGGCGTGCGAGGTACCCATCGACTTCTGGCAGCAGACGCTGCCCGCACTGCGGAAGGAGTACCCCGGCATCTACCTGCTCGCCGAGGGCGAAGCCCCCGCATTGCACGACGGGGCGTTCGACGCCTCGTATGCGTGGGAACTGCACCACCTGCTGAACGACATCGCACAGGGACGCAAAAGCGCCGCAGACCTGCGTGCCTACGTCGCCAGGGATGCCGCTGCCATGCCGCGCGAGGCGTTCCGCCTGATGTTCACCTCGAACCACGACGAAAACTCGTGGGCCGGGACGGAATTCGAGCGCATGGGCGACGCGGCACGCGTGATGGCGTTCCTGACCTTCACGCTGCCCAACGGGCAGCCGCTCGTCTATACCGGACAGGAGATGGGGTTCGACCACCGCTTCGAGTTCTTCGAGAAAGACCCCGTACCCGCGTGGGAACATAACGGGTTTACGGATTTCTACACCGCACTGATCCGGCTGCGCCACGAGAACCCGGCGCTCGCGGCCGGAGAACGCGGCGGGCAGGCCGCATACCCGCTCGGCGAACGAACACCCGACGGCCTGATGCTGTTTTCCCGTACGGCCGGCGGCAACGAGGTGACAGTCGCTGCGAACCTCAGTGCGGAGGAGGTCGCATTCGACCTGCCGTTCGAGGGCTCGCGCCGCGAGTTCTTCACCGGGAAGGAATACACGGGCGGCACCCGCACCGTGCTTCCCGCATGGCAATGGCTGGTCTTCGCACAAGACAGGAGATAAAAGTTGCGGACATGCGCCGGGGATGCGCGGAAACAGCGCCGGGAACCCGCCGGGAACCCGATAGAACCCGACGGGAATAGACAGTAAACCATCCGAGAAGCACAGGGATGCGCACGAGAAGCACAGGGATGCCCCGGGCGAAACGGGAATCGCTGGAAACCGATTTTTTGCTAACTTTACAAACGACGATATTTTGAACCGATTTTTCATGACACTCGCAGCAGCCGGACTGCTCTCCTGCACAGGGACAGGACAGTCCGCATTCGACCCCGCCTCGGTGGCAGACGCCTCGGGCGAGGTTACCCGCGTCGAACCCCTCTCGTGGTGGACGGGGATGCAGACCCCGCTCCAGTTGCTCGTCAACGGGGCCGGCATCGCGGCATACGACGTCCGCATCGAAGGCGGACAGGGCGTCGGGGTGAAGGCCCGCCACAAAGCCGACAGTCCCAATTACCTATTCGTGGACGTGGAGGTGAAACCCGACGCGGAGCCGGGCACCTACTACCTCGTATTCTCGCAGGGGGAACGACAGTTCAAGGTTCCCTATGAGATCGCGGCACGCGCCGAAGGCTCGGTCGCACGCAAGAGTTTCACCACGGCCGACATGATCTACCTCCTGATGCCCGACCGCTTCGCCAACGGCGATGCGTCGAACGACTCGACGCCCCACACGCGGGAGCGTGCCGACCGCAGCGCCTTCTTCGGCCGCCACGGGGGCGACCTGCAGGGGATGATCGACCACCTGGATTACATCGCAGGGCTGGGCGCCACGGCCGTATGGCCCACGCCGCTGCTGCTGGACGACGAACCCGAAGGTTCGTACCACGGCTACGCCTGCGGCGACTACTACCGCATAGACCCCCGGTTCGGCTCGAACGAACTGTATAGGGAGTTCGTCGGCAAAGCCCACGAGCACGGGCTGAAGGTGATTATGGACATCGTCACCAACCACTGCGGCACGGGCCACTGGTGGATGAAAGACCTGCCTTTCAGGGACTGGATACACCAGTTCCCCGAATACACCGGGACGAACGTCTGCTTCTCGACGAACATGGATCCCAACGCTTCGCGCTACGACCTCGACCTGCAGGAGAGCGGCTGGTTCGTGCCGTCGATGCCCGACATGAACCTCGACAATCCCTATGTGCTGCAATATTTCAAGCAATGGGCCGTGTGGTGGATCGAGTATGCCGGCCTGGACGGGTTCCGCGTCGACACCTACCCCTACAACGAGAAGGTGCCGATGAGCGAGTGGTGCGCGGCCGTACGCAGGGAATACCCCGATTTCAACATCGTGGGCGAATGCTGGACGTCGTCGATCCCGCAACTGGCATACTGGCAGGGCGGCAATCCCAACAAGGACGGCTTCGACTCGCACCTGCCGTCGATCATGGATTTCCCGCTGCAGGAGGCCATCTGCCGGGCGCTGCCCACCGACTCGCTCCGCTGGGGCGAGGGCATGACGCGCGTCTACGACTGCCTGTCGCACGATTTCGTCTACCATGACCTGTCGAAAATGATGATCTTCGTCGCCAACCACGACACCGACCGCATCGGCGACATCGTACGCAGAAACCCCGACCGGCTGAAACTCTCGATGGCGATGCTGGCCACGATGCGCGGCATCCCGCAGATATTCTCGGGCGACGAGATGATGTTCACCTCGAAAGACCTCTCGCAGGGACACGGCGGGCTGCGCGTGGATTTCCCCGGCGGCTGGGAGGGCGACGCGGTGAACCTGTTCGACCCGGCGCAGCGCGATGCCGTACAGGCGGGGCTCTTCGACTACACGCAGCGGCTCTTCCAATGGCGCAAGTCGAAGCCCGTGATCCACAACGGCCGCACGATGCACTTCCTCTCGCGCGACAACACCTACGCCTATTTCCGTTATGACGACACCGACGCGGTATTCGTCTTCATCAACAACTCGCGGGGCAAGAAACAGGTGCCGTGGTCGCACTATGCCGAGATCGCCTCGGGGCTGAGCGACGGGCGCAACGTCCTGACGGGCAAAGCCACGGAGGTGGACGATACCACCACGGTCGGCCCGCGGCAGGCGCTGATCGTAGAATTCAAACGTAAATAACAAGACCGAACCATGAAGAAAATATTTTTATATATCTCCGCGCTGCTGGCCGGTGCAGCCTGCACGGCACAGGAGACGCTCCTCTCGCCCGACGGCCGCCTCCGCCTGGAGTTCAGCCTGGCGGATGGAGGCCGCCCCACCTATACGCTCGATTACAAGGAGCGCCCCGTGATCCTGCCCAGCGGCATGGGGCTCGAACTGCGCGGCGAAGCCCCAAAGCTGGAATTCGGGGCTGAAATCCGCAAGGGCGAACCAGGGCGCCCGGTATCGCTCTACGACGGGTTCACCCTCGGGCAGGTGGCCCGCAGCGAGTCCGACCAGACATGGCGTCCCGTATGGGGCGAGCAGGCCGAGATCCGCGACCGCTATAACGAAATGGCCGTCACGCTGCGGCAGGCCGCGACAGGCCGCGACATGACGATCCGCTTCCGGCTCTACGACGACGGGCTCGGATTCCGCTACGAATTCCCCGAACAGGAGTCGCTGACCTATTTCGTCATCGGCGAGGAGAAAACACAGTTCGCCATGGCGGGCGACCACACGGCGTTCTGGATCCCGGGCGACTACGACACGCAGGAGTACGACTACACGGAGTCGAAACTCTCGCAGATACGGGAGCTGATGCCCGGCGCCATCACGCCCAACTCGTCGCAGACGCCCTTCTCGCCCACGGGCGTACAGACGGCCCTGCAGATGAAGAGCGACGACGGGCTCTACATCAACATCCACGAAGCGGCGCTGGTCGACTATGCGTGCATGCACCTCGACCTGGACGACCGGAATTTCATCTTCACCTCGCACCTTACGCCCGACGCACAGGGGTGGAAAGGCTACATGCAGGCGCCCTGCCATACCCCGTGGCGCACGGTGACGGTCTCGGACGACGCCCGCGACATCCTCGCCTCGAAGCTGATCCTGAACCTCAACGAGCCGTGCGCCTATGACGACACCTCGTGGATCAAGCCCGTGAAATACATGGGCGTATGGTGGGAAATGATCACCGGCAAGAGCGACTGGGCCTATACGCGCGACGTGCCGTCGGTACAGCTCGGCGTGACGGATTACGCCCGATGCAGGCCCAGCGGCCGCCACGGCGCCGAGAACGAGAACGTGAAGCGGTACATCGACTTCGCGGCGGCACACGGGTTCGACCAGCTGCTCGTCGAAGGCTGGAACGTCGGCTGGGAGGACTGGTTCGGGCACACGAAGGATTACGTCTTCGATTTCGTGACCCCCTACCCCGATTTCGACATCGCCGCACTGAACGAATATGCGCACGGGAAAGGCATCCGGCTGATGATGCACCATGAAACGTCGGCTTCGGTGCGCAACTACGAACGCCACATGGAAGCGGCCTACCGCCTGATGGACAAATACGGGTACAACTCGGTCAAGAGCGGGTACGTGGGCGACATCCTGCCCCGCGGCGAGCACCATTACGGGCAGTGGATGAACAACCACTACCTCTATGCCGTCCGCCGGGCCGCCGACCACAAGATCATGGTCAACGCCCACGAGGCGGTGCGCCCGACGGGCCTCTGCCGCACCTACCCCAACCTGATCGGCAACGAGTCGGCACGCGGCACGGAGTACCAGGCGTTCGGCGGCTCGAAGCCCCACCATGTGACGATCCTGCCCTTCACGCGCCTGCAGGGCGGCCCGATGGACTACACGCCCGGCATCTTCGTGATGGACGTCGCGGAGGTCAACCCCGGCAACCACTCGCACGTCAACGCGACGCTCGCCAACCAGCTGGCGTTGTACGTGACGATGTACTCGCCGCTGCAGATGGCGGCAGACCTGCCCGAGCACTATGAGAAATACATGGATGCGTTCCGTTTCATCGAGGACGTCGCACTGGACTGGGAAGAGAGCCGCTACCTGCTGGCCGAACCGGGCGACTACATCGTCGTGGCGCGCAAGGCCAAAGACACGGGCGAGTGGTTCGTGGGCGGCGTGACGGACGAGAACCGACGTACGGTGACGCTCCCGTTCGACTACCTCGATCCCGGTAAGGAGTACGTGGCGACGCTCTACGCCGATGCCCCCGATGCCGATTACCAGACCAATCCGCAGGCATATGTCATCCGCACCGGGAAGGTCAGACAACGCACGGAACTCGACGTGGAGATGGCGCGCGGCGGAGGCTTTGCAATCTCCATACGCGAGGCAACCGACGCAGACCGCAAACTCTGCAAGCTGAAATAACGGGCGATGCCTGCGGACGGCAATCATGCCGGGGCCCACACAGCCCCCTCAAAAAATCCTTTGCCCCTCGTTCTTTTCAAGAACAGGGGCTTTTTTATGCGTATTTTTAAAACGCAAAAGTTCGCCCCTATATTATTGACTCCAAACCATTTACGCCCACAAATCCAAGATTAACACAACTGCTTGATTTTCAAAACAACATGGAGGTGGTCAATCAAAATTAACGAATCATTATAGCGGGGAAAATAAATTATTTTCCCCGCAACTGTGCTGCATCATCAAGTAGCTTTTTCGCTTTGCGCTCTTTGCTTGCAGCCCGCTCTAGTTGTTCTGCCCGCCGCCTTACGGCTTCTTTGTACCGTTCAACTTGGTTTCGGACGGTATCGCGTATGGCCGTGTGCTGCTCATCCCTGAATATCGTTTCCAACTCCATAAGCTCCTTTTCTTTGATCTCACCACGCATTTTCACGTAGCGGTATTTCAGGTCGTTCGCAGCTAACAGCCGATTATTCTCTGAGATTCGGTAAATGAATGCGCCTTGCAGGAAAATACATCCCAGCATGACGAACATCGTCAAAAATGTTTTCGAAGAACTGATATCGAGCGTATAAGTATGCCGGTGCTCCCGCACTGGCAGGTTTTCGGGCTTTACCGCTGCTTCGACAGCTTGCCTCACCTGCTCTATCAATGTATGTGTCTGCCTGATCTCTTTGTCGATCACCTCCAGCCTACCCGCTAACTGCGCCAACAGAGCGTTGTATTTGTCGGTAAATTCCCGCTCCTGCTCGGTTTTTACTCCCGGCAAGGCCGTATGCCGTTGCAGTTGTTCGAGCATCTGTGCGACCTGCCCCTGCGAGAGCTCCGTGGCCTCTATCAGCCGCTCGATCCGTTCCAGCTGTGCATTCTCCAGACCCGCGTTGGCTTTGGTGCTTTTGACAGCCTTGACGAGCGTTTCTTTGAGGTCTTCGTACATTTCGATCGAGAGTCCGATCTTATTTTCGTCGTTCATGATTTTTGAGATTTTCTAATTCGGTTACAGTTTTATTTTGGCTCTTCTTTTCTGTTCTTCCATCCTGCGGCGGTGCTCCATCGCAGCGATGGCCATCGCCTCGGCCGCGGCGTTGAGCAGTGCCGTGATTCGTGCTATATACTTTTCGGGGCTTTCTCCCGGCTTGCGCTGTAACTGCTTGGCGGACACTCCGCCGGGCGAATCGGCCGGCGGCAGTGGAATCCCGCCTGCCTTTCCGAGGTTTACCGATGACGGCTCTTCGCGCGTACCGCCGCCCATGCCGCCGAACAACCCGGCAAATGCCGAACGGTAATTGCCTGCCGCCGCCGAGAGGTTTCCGAGGAGCTCGGCCCGATGCAGCGCCTGCTGTTGCAGGTGGGTGAACCGGTTGTCGAGTTTCGTAAAGCTGAATGCCCTGTCGATCTTCGATCCGGAGAACTCGAAGCCGTTTTTCGAGAAGAGGATACCCTGCTTGCGGTCGGTATTTCCGCAATACTTATAGCGGACGTTGATGCCCTGTTCCTTTAATTTACCTTCCAACTCGTTCCAGTTCTTGCATTTGGGCAGACAGCCTTTGATCGCATCGTAGATTTCGTATCTGGTCTTGTCGGGTTCGCGCAGCCGCTCCCGCCGTACGTCGTCCTTTCCCGGTGCGAGATACAATCCGTACTTCTCGGTCAGCTCCCGGCAGACCTTGGCGTTGCGGATCTTGATGTTCCTGTCCGATATGGTCTGCCCGTTGTTCCCGACCCGGTTGTAGACCAGATGGCAGTGCGGATGGGGCTGGTCGAGATGGCGCACCAATAGATACTGCGTATCGGTGATGCCCATCTTTTGCATATACTCCTTTGCGATCTGCGTCATCAGGGCGTCGGTCATCCGCGGAGCGTCCTTGGGTGAAAAAGACAGCGAGATATGCCCGACGGTGTTTTTCAGCCGCGGATTCAATAAGGTCTGGTCTTTGAAGTCCTGCACCATATCCTTCACTTCCGGGGGCATGATTCCTTCGGCTTCCAATATCCGGGATTCTTCTTTCATCACGTAGCCTACCGTCCCCGAAAAAGACGATCCCGATATTACCTTACCGACCATCGCATATTTGTTTCAGGAGTTTTTCGATGGCCGTGATGATCGCCGCATGCCGTACCCTGACAGCCGCCAGACCTTTGGCATTGGCCAGCCGGGTCAGCTGGTTCAGATTCCGGGCGATGCCTTTGAGCTGGGCCATGAAATCCAGCTGTTCGCGTGTGATTCGCGCCCTTACCGTTCCTCGGTCGATCAGCTGGCGCAGGACTTCGGCAGGCGGTTGCCCTGCCTCGCGGCAGAGGGCCGAGAATCGGAGTTTCCGTTCGGGGCTGAGCCGCGTGCTGACGACGTATTTGCGGATGCGGCCGATACTGACTTTCGGGCGTCCGCCTTGTTTGCCGTATGTTTTTTTCGGTGTTTCCATGATAAGTGGTTTGTAAGCATTTTTTT
>CEAJ01016086.1_pt1 | contig 9356 bp, 7 predicted proteins | sample 554971 | NCBI WGS metagenome assembly CEAJ01 (sample SAMEA3182047, study PRJEB8094) | gut metagenome | biome: human; feature: gut; material: Stool; isolation source: human stools | place: Canada | collected 2011-11-29
TTTTGTTCTTCTTATAATATTTATATTTGTAAATGATAAATTATTAAATTGAAAAGGATATGCGTCAGAAAGGATATTGTATAATTTGTCATCAAGATAATCAAGAATTATCAGATGAACATGTGATACCAGAAGCCATAGGTGGATATTATCATATTTATAATGTTTGTAAGGATTGTAATTCAAAACTTGGTGACCATGTTGATAAGTTGCTTCTAAACCATTGGTTTATCAAGGCTGCTCGTGACGAAAAAGGTTTTAAGGGATATAAAGGTTATATTCCCAATCCTCTTGTAGGCGAAGGAAGTCTGTCAACTGGAGAAAAAGTAAGGGTAGAGCAGGATAATGATGGTAAAATGTCAATTAGGTTTATTCCAACTTCTCCGGAAGTTTCAGACGATGGTAAATTTTTTAAGATACAAGTCGATGCTAAGGATGAAAAGACTATACCAAATATCAAAACTAAAATACTGAAAAGACATAATATTGATGAAACGAAGGTACAAATTGTTTCCGATTGTCAAGTTGTAAAAATTGAGCATCCTGAAGTGAGGATGCAATTCACTATTGATATAAAAAACTATAAAATAGGTCTTTTGAAGATTGCATACGAATTTGCTGCAGATAAAATTGAAGGATATATAGATGATCCTATTGCAAAATTATATGCTAGTATCTTGCATGAAGGTAATCCTGATAGACTTGATGAAGTATTTTTCGAAGGCGATACAATAAATAATGCCAGTTTGAATATTATGGAGTCGATTATTGACAACTCGAATACAAATCGTCACATTCTATTACTAGTAAATATACATGATAAGTTATATTGTATAGTTAAACTATTCGATAAGTTTTGCCAAATGATAAGAATGTCAGATAGCAGCTATGGAGAAGACGGTCTTGTTTTGTTGGCTATTAATGATTTTGTAAATCATAAGTGTGATTTTTATAGTCCAACAGAGCTGATAAAAGTTACAAATTATTGTGAATTCACAACATTCAAGCTGAATGATGAAGACCAGGCTTATTTTGATTCGCAACTAAATATGAATAAAGAAGGTATTGGCTTTGCTTGTACCGAAGACCATGATAATATTTTATTTGATTGCAATGGTATTCCAGTCTGTACAGAAAGTATATTGTTGCTGACTCTTGAAAGGTTGAATTTAATAAAAGACGAGAGCTATACATCAGGTAAAATATCTGCTACATACATAATACCTTTTGGATATCATTATCTCTGTATGCCTGATATGAAGCTACTTATGGTAAAGGAGATAACCAAAGTGAATGAGTTCATCAAAATTTAAAGGTATGGTCTCTCATGTAACACTTTTAAATAGGGGGACATAGGCGGGGCTTTGCTACTTTATTTCCAAACACTCACGAATAAATTGGCGGTGGTAATCGCCGCCTTCCTTTCTCTATTGGTTTTAAACCATCCCAAGCCAGTGTGAACAGTCGCATAAATACTTAGGAAGAAAATGATAAAATATTTACACTACCACCATTAAAGCTATTAAAATTTTAATTATAAACACAATAAAGGCCTTCGCAATCTTGCTTCTTCAATATAATAGTACAAGCATTGCAGATTATTGGATTTTCACCTGTCAATTTTACTTTATGACTTTCAGCATATACATAATATCCCTTTTCTTTTAATTCGTTTATTATGCGAGTTAAGTTTTGACCTTCTTTTATTAAATCAGAAACTTCCAAATCACTATAAATATCTATAATGTCGGTAAAACACTGAAAAACATCAGCAATGTATATACATTCCTCTTCATCAGCAGGTTCATCATAATCTCTATAAATAAATGCAATATGATGAAAAATATTTAATAATTCCTTGCCTGAAGTGATACGTTTTATAAAACGAGGTTTACGTATAATGGACTTCCCTGACATACTGCTATCTAAAGTCTCTTTCACCCAGTTTTCGTGTGACGTCTTGATATAATGCAAAAGCTCCTCTGTGTATGAGGTACAGTTTTCATCAATTTCACGATGGTGGTTCTTGCACAATAACAGCAAATTATCATATGAATCATAATCCTCTATCCCTGGTTTATATCGAGGTCCGTCTATACTACTACTTATAATATGACATTCATCACCAATGATAAAACTACCATCTTCTTGTGAAATTTGATGTACTAATTCTTTCTTACATATAGCACATCTATTTCCTGATTTAGCCCATAATTCTTTTCGTGTTTTGCTTGTAATAGCCATATCATATTGAATTTCTTTGTTTTGAATAATGCTCCTCCAAATGATGCAATTGCTGCATAAACAAATTTGTCTGTTTGGTATTTTCGACTTTGTTGTACAAACTGAGCATAATATATTCCTGTAATAAATCCTTGTTCTCTATATAGTGGTGCACACAATCAATTACGGGAATATTCGGATTCAGTTTTGTCGTTTCCATAACATCAATACGATCTGGGAAATATCCGTAAACATTTGTATAAAATGAACTTCTGACCCAATGCCACTTATACATATAAGAACCTCCAAATGAATCTGACGTGTATGTTTTAATGTAATATAGAATCTTTATCCGTTTCCAGAAATAATGGAAAAGAATAATTATTCCTACAACTAATACAATTATCCACAATGATATTTGATAAGTTAAATATGATGATGGGATGCTAAACAGTATCTCTAATAAGCCTATTAATGATAATGCACCTCCAATAACCGGTTTTGTAAAAAATAATAAAAAACTTCTCATATATAATAGCTTTTTTGTGCAATTCGGCACAAAGTTAATTATAAAATTCTCTAGTATTTCATTCTCAGTGTAATATTGATATCTTTGTAGTAAAGATAAATATTATACCTCTATGCAAATTATAATAGACGATCACACAGAAATAAAGTATTACAGACAGTGCTTAGAACAAATAAACAACAAATATTCGCAAAATATAGTAGTCGACAAATGTACTGTTATCGACATATGTGATTTATGTATTAAAAATGTAGTTTATCCAATACCAGACTATCAATCTCCACTTCACTTGTTCCAGCATTTTTGTCGGTGACGTTTGGATGGCCTCCAAATGAAAACAGTAGTGAGATTCATGTCAATGATTACAATGCCGGAGATTCTCCCCTTTTTTGCCATCTTGGCATAACCTGACTAAAAGTATCCAAGGTAGAAGAGACATTTGCCCAACTTACTGATATAGTTCAGGGCAAAAGCTATGGCAATCCAATTATCGATATGCGAGACTGCTAGGTTGGCATTGAGTTTACACCTAAACAGCTGTTTATAAGAATATTAGCAAAAGCTTCTGTAATATTCCAACTAGAGAAAATTAATCCGTTCGAGAATTATCAGATATAAAAGTAGCACCTCAAGCATAAATTTCTCATACCATTTGTTTATCTTTACCATCGATTTAAGCAATACGATGTTTATCATCGCAATATATTAGTCTAGTTCGTTTCTATTCATCAGCATTAAAAATGTAAGAAACCCTTAATATAATGAATTGAAAGGACTTGACCTGCTTTTTGTTTATTGAAAGTTTAACGAACAATTGATTATGGAAACATCATATTTTTATTCAGATAATCTTAACTTGGGAGATATTGAGAATGTGTTATCACGGTTCGCTAGTGAAAAAAAACAATCTATATATTTGTTGCGTACACCTAAAGGAGATACAGAAAACACTACTTATCAGAGTGTTATGATTTTGTCTCCTGGATACAAAATAGTTCTAGTTAATTTAGAAACAGACCCTCAAATATTTGATGATTATATATATGATATAGAGATGTCTGTGTCACATTTGTATAAAACGTATGAATATGAAAAGGTATTAGGACGTTTTAAAGCTATCTGGAGTCATGTCGTAGATTCCTCCATGACCAAACGGAATTTATCTGATATCTCTGACTTGTTCTACAGACTTAGAATCACGGATCCTAAATATAATAAATGGGCAACAATAATAATTTCTTTATGCACAGGAAGTATCAATGACATAGAAAGGGTTAAGGCAGAAGTGCCTACAACCCTGCTTGATAAAGTGAAACAGAAAATACAATTGTTTGATGCAGACCAAACTCGCTTTATTTATCAAAATAAAGGCGAAGGCAAGAGGGTGAAAATTCAGGGACTTTCAGGTACAGGAAAGACAGAATTGCTACTTCACAAACTAAAAGAATTATATACAAACAATAGCAAACCTAAGATTTTTGTAACATGCCACAATAAAATATTAGCAGATTCTTTATCAAAGAAAATTCCAACTTTCTTTAATTTGATGAGGGTCTCAGAACAGATTGCCTGGAACGAACGATTATGGTGTACTAATGCTTGGGGTAGGTACGGAGATGAAAATTCTGGTTTATATAGATACATTTGTGATTTCTATGGTATCGTATATTATAGCTATGGAAAATATACATCATTTGATGATGTATGCCAAAATGCGTTATCCCAAATCCGCGGAATAACAGATAAGAAGTATGCATTAGACTACATATTAGTTGATGAATGTCAAGATTTTCCTGAAAGTTTCTTCAAATTATGCGAAGAAGTTACGTCTCAGAAGTTATATATAGCTGGCGATATTTTCCAAAGTATTTTTGAAGAACATGTCATTTCAGATTATTCTGCAGATTATTTCCTCACAAAATGTTATCGAACAGATCCAAGAACTCTTATGTTTGCACATGCTCTAGGCTTAGGACTATTTGAAAAGCGAAAGCTAAGGTGGCTTAGAAAGGAAGATTGGGAAGCTTGCGGATATATATATACAGAAGATAATGACAAAATATCATTAACACGTGAACCAGTCAGGAGATTTTCTGATGTGGAAGATGATTACAAAAGTGTTGAAATCAAAACTTTTAAGGAGGAAGATGTTGCTTCCGCAACATTGGAAGTTATAAATAATATACAAAGCGAAAATTCAGATATATCAATCAATGATTTGTGCATTATCCTTTTGGATGATGATAATTATATTTACAACTGGGCTAATCAAATAGAACATGAAATCAGTGTTCGTCTGGGATGGGAAGTCAATAAGGCTTATGAAACAAAAACAGTCATTAAAGACCAGTTACTATTAAGTAATAGAAATAACGTGAAGGGATTGGAATTCCCCTTTGTTATATGTATCACGAATGGACTTGTTGCACGTGAATCTTATAGAAATTCATTGTATACAATGCTCACTCGTTCTTTCATAAAATCTTATCTTATCATATCAGAAGAGCAAGCTGAAAATGCAACAAAATTGAGACATAATTATGATTTAATAAATGCTTTAAAAGCTTTAAAGTTTGACAAATTATCAGTTGAACAACAAAAACAGGTGGAAACTCGTTTTAAAAAATTAAAAAATAGACGACCGTTGGCAGATGAAATACGTGATTATCTTAAGAATAAGGGTGTAGAAGAAAAACTAATTGACAAAATGGTAGAAACAGCACTTGGTATGGGCTGGCAGGATCTTGATGAAGATGAATTACAAAAGAAACTTGATTCTTTCATACTAATATATGGAGAATGAACAATGTCAAAGCATGATTTCTATATTAACTTAACAGACGCAAAAGGGCGTGAAAAAATGTTTTCGGAAGTTACTGACATCTATGATTTCATTAAATTGAAACTTACAGCCTTAGAACTTCTAATTACACAATGGAACGGATGTCATGAACAGAATAAGTGCAAATTTCCATATATGTGTGTAGAAGATTATGAACTGCATCGGATATTTGTTGAAAGTAACAATAAAATAATAAGTTTTGGGTTCAGCCTTAAAATACAAGCAAAGTCAGATAAGATAGATGCCTTTATATTGATAAAAAAGGACGATAGTGAGAAAACAAAAAAAATTAAAATCAGTGCTAAACACATATCTGATGCCATTGCTATATTAAATCAAGTAGTAAAAGAAAAAGGATTATACAATGATATAACATTTGATGATTGGGAGAATATTCCAAGTGAAGAAGGAAAGTATTTGTTTGAATATTTATTATTTGAGGAACCTGCATATATCAGATACGACTACGACAAACAAGCCGCTAAAGGGAAACGATCCATTGTACATCCGCAATATCATTTTGATATTAATTTCACTAAAAATCATTCTTATAAGTTAGGATTGCCAAAATCTATTAATGAAAATGAATTAAGAAATATTTTTCTCAGTAAAGATTTTTGCAGAATGATTTCTCTAAAAAAGAATAGGATTAATCGTGGTACTAAAAGCTCACGTAACAACAATTTAAAATTTTTAAAAAAATCAAGAGGACAATATTAAATGACATCTTTGTGTACTATATTCATTTAGATACTTAGCATAATTTTGTCCACTCTTTCAAATTCCCACAAACCTCTTCTGGAAATCGTTACCACTTGATTTGCGGAAACCTATTTCAGAAATGGCACAAGCCCACATAAAAGAGTCTCTACCTAACACTGATTCACATAAAATGAACCAACATTAAGTAGAAACTTTTTTTTATGCGTGCTTGTGCTGAATCTTATACAAAATCAGTAAACCACGTATTTTCTGCAACTTCTTTAATCAGTAACTTTGTTATTAGTAGATGTACATTGAATCATGAGTAATATAAGCCTTGACCAGCTATAAAATTACACATTTTCAAGTACATCTACATTTTTTATAGCTTTAATTCACTTGATATTCAATAATATAACAAAGAAAAACAAACTAAGATTTAGACAATATTGACCCTAAAGTAACAAAGAACCTGTTATTCTATTCTCCTGCATGTTACGAAGCTTTCAAAGCTCTTCTCATGTAAAAGCAGCACAGTTCTGACATTGGAAAGCCTACATGACAGTAAGGTTTACAGACTTCATATGAAAGTGAATAATGGCGAGGCGCTAAACAGAGAGGAAAAGAATTGGATAACCGAAAGGGGAAACGACAATATCTATTTCAAAAATGCGATACCATTACAAGGATGGCGGTTTGACTTATATGACATACTACGAACATTCCTTGTAAACTAGTACGGACAATGAAGAGAATACAAGGCAATGGACAAGACGGCACTCCGTAAGATATTGTACGACAGAATTGTTGAACTTGACAAATGCAAAATGACAGCAGCAATGAACATAAGACAGACAGCACAATCCATAGGACTTGCAGTATTCACATTTCTGCTGCACTGTTTCCTTCGGATAATCAATATCCTTTGGTACATCATCAGGGAATAGTCTGTGGAGTATTCCGAATGGCTATCAATGTAATGGTATTTATAATATTCTTTATTACCCTTTTCGGCTTTCTTCTTTGGCTACTGACACTCTGAAATTTAAAATTTATCATCTTCTAAAAGCATGGCATCATGAAGCGGTACAGTAACTGTATATACTAATTGAAAAGTGGCGCACTTTTCAATTAGTATATACAGTCGAGAGGCTAGATGGCATTAAATATACCTACAACAATAGACAATATAACCAAAGACACGAAACTGGCCGTCATGAACTTTATCAATGTGCTGAAACGCATTCCCGCCATGATAGAGAAGCTACTGGTAACTTAACCGTTGAGCAACCGCCAAAAAAAGACAGAAAACGCCAGAATGAAATAAAAAAGGCCGGAAGCAATCTCCGGCCATTCCTGAAAGAGCAGGCATCCGAACCTCATGTCTGCATTTGCTCATTCCAAACACCTTCTCCTTACATGGAAAAATGAAAATCCATCTTTATCTGTGACATCTCACGTATCACTGTACGGTCCAGCACACGCGCATAATGACGGGTCATCTGAACATTGGTATGCCCCAGCATTTTAGCAACGCTCTCTATCGAAACACCATTGGCCAGGGCAAAAGTGGCAAAAGTATGACGCGCAACATGGGTGGTCAATGTTTTTTTTATGCCACAAATATCAGCCAGTTCCTTGAGACAGGCATTCATTTTTTGATTACAAAGCACCGGAAAAAGCACACCATGTTTCCTGCAATATTCATTGGTGGAATACTTCTCCAATATTTTTAACGGAACTTCCATCAATGGGATGTTACACATGATTTTGGTCTTCTGCCTTCCCTTGCGTATCCATCTGACACCGTTCGAGTCCTCCACGATATGTTCCTTTCTCAAACCATGAATATCCGAAAAAGCCAAACCAGTGAAGCAGGAAAAGATAAACAAGTCCCTGACGTTTTCCAACCGTTCGGAAACCATCTTCTTTTTAAGGATGATTTTTATTTCGTCCTCTGTCAAATACCCTCTATCCACTTTCTCCAAACGGATTTTATAATTGGCGAACGGGTCGCCAATCAAGATGCCGTTATTACGGGCTATCAGGATAATGCGTTTGAAGAACTGCATAAACTTGGCAGTCGTATTATAACTGCATTTGCAGGTAGTACGCAAATACAACTCGAAGTCTGTTATAAACATCGGAGTGATTTCATTGATGGCAATATCCGATATATTGTATTTGCTTTGGATAAACTCGGCAAGGTGGCGGCGGGTCACTTCGTATTTACGATAGGTGGCAATCGTCTTGGATATGCCGACCAACTGTTTCACATCGTCATTGTGCTTTTTGAAAAGGTCTAAAATGGTTTCGTGTTTTTCACTGTGTCCCAAAAATTCATTCTTCACCTTTTCGGCTGTCACATAGTTATCACGCCGTTGCTGTTCGTGGTAGATATTATTCAAGGATGCTTTTATATCCTCCAATAAGGCATTTATTCTGCCTGCATCCTTACCTTTGGCTTTACCTGCTGCTATATTCCAGTTTTCGGGCAGGATGCTTTGTTTTGTACTGAACTGGCACAACTTACCGTCAATGGTAATTCTTGCCATAATCATAACCTCGCCGTTCTTCTTTTCAGAACCTTTCTTTAAATAGAAAAGGACTTTGAATGTACTCTTCATAACCTCACATTTTTTAAGTTACAAAACTAATGATAACACTTTAAATGTGAGATATTTAGACGATGGACAAATTCGGACTTCCTTCGGTCATTTTCGGACAAATCGTTACCGTTTTTGTCCGGTAGGGAATAGGTAACGATTTAGTAACGAAACTATGTCTTTTCAAGTCCTTTTGTTGTCTTGGAAACAAGACTTATAGGCAATAAAAAAACCTACAAATCGCTGATTTGTAGGTTTTTGTCCACTTACTGTCTTGTTTTGTCCAGTAGGTTCTGCGGAGAGACAGGGATTCGAACCCCGGGTACCTCGCGGTACAACGGTTTTCAAGACCGCCGCAATCGACCACTCTGCCACCTCTCCAAAACTCCTTTATCAGAAGTGCTTTCCGTTGAAAGCGGTGCAAAGGTACGAATCATTTTTAAATCTGCAAACA
>CEAJ01023778.1_pt1 | contig 9336 bp, 9 predicted proteins | sample 554971 | NCBI WGS metagenome assembly CEAJ01 (sample SAMEA3182047, study PRJEB8094) | gut metagenome | biome: human; feature: gut; material: Stool; isolation source: human stools | place: Canada | collected 2011-11-29
GTACGTATTCCATTGATTTCCACTATTCCCATGGTAGGTGCGTCAAGTAATCCCATTATATTCAACAATGTAGATTTTCCGCACCCGGAAGGTCCCATTATACTTAGGAATTCTCCACGTTCTACCGTCAGATTCACATTTTCCAACGCTACCGTTTCAATCTCATCAGTACGGTAAATTTTGGAAAGAGAGTTCAATGTTATCATAACTTCTAGTATTTAAATTATTTAATCTTCAGCTTATTCTTGTTCTTATATGCACTCATATCGCTTACCACTACCCTGTCACCCGGTTGCAATCCACTCAAAACTTCTACATATTCAAAGTTTGAATCACCCAACTGTATCTTACGTTTGACCAGTTCATTGTCAGAGTTGCAGACAAACAATTCGTATTCACCACGCCCCACATAGAAAGAGCCATTGGCAACACGCATCACATCTTCCTTCACAGCATTCATCACATAAACATCTGTCTTCAATCCGGAGCGCAGACGACGGTGATTATCTTCCTTCAACTGAACCGTGAATGATATGACGCCATTCTTGGATAACGGTGTTACACTGCTGACCGTTCCTTCCAGTTTATCGCTTCCTATCTTAACAATTGCTTTTCCTCCAGCTGCCACACGGTCGCCATACGTATCAGCAATCTCGCCTTCTACCTTAAAATGACTTAAATCGGAAATGATAGCGACTTGTCCGCCTTCGGAAACCTGCGCACCAATCTGGTTATTAATATAGGTAAGAATAGCTTTGCGCGGAGAACGGATTTGCGCATCATCCAAAGTACGTTTCTTTTCGGAAAGGCTCTTGCGGAAGATATTAAAATCAAGCTCCTGAACTTTTAGTTCGGCAGCAGCTACTTCCTTCTCATTTTTATATTGTTGCTGAAGTTGTTCGTACTCTAATTGAGCCACATTATAGCTCAATTCAGCCTGGCGTACCTTATCCGTTGTTCCTGCACCGAGACTGTCCAGATAGTGTTCATTTCTCAACTCCACTTTCATACGACTCAATTTCATTGCCGAAACTTTAATCTGCATCGCCATATCGGAAAGCTTCGTCTGATTATTGACACGAAGCTGATCGAGCTTATACCGACGCATCTGCTCTTCGTCCAGCAACTTTTTATATTCGGTTTCCGTACTCTGAAGATCTAGTTTCAGAATCGGAGTACCTACATCTACGCTATCTCCTCCTTTTTTATAAACTTCAAGAATACGACTGTTGATTGGAGAATTGATTATTTCTTCAAATGCAGGAACCACCTTGCCGGAAGCACTGACACTTACCTCAATAACTCCTGTATCGACTGTGGAAAAGACAAGATCTTTTGCCTCCACTCCTGCCCTTAGTACAGATATAAGTACACCAATGACAACAATACTTGCCACCCCGATGGATGAATAACGAATGATCTTCTTGTTACGTTCTTTCTGACGTATTTCTTTAGGAATTTCTCTGTCCATATCTGATCGTTTACGATTTTATCATGTATCAATTTAGCATTTCATATACCAAATCTATGCCAAAATCATAAGTAATTGATAAATAGAATGTAACAAAAAACAAAGGGTGTCCGATATCGGACACCCTGTACGAATTTACTGTTCAGAATATGAATCTATCCACCTGTCGGCGGAAGGTCAGTATACCTGGATAATGCCGGATTGTCAACTACGGTATAATGACTTCTCATTGACTATTTTTTCTCTTGTTCGGAAGCTTGCTGAATCTCCTGCGGAGAGTGTTGCTTCGGTTCCTGTATCAGTTCTTTTCCCCAATGGGTAGTTTCCTCCACCTTTTCACGATCACGAATCTCTTTTGCTTTACGGGCATAGACAATCATACGCATAGACTGATCGTAAGTGAAATAATTCCATACCCAATTCAAGAGTACAATAACCTTATTGCGTACTCCAAGGATAGAACGCAGATGAACAACGAGCCACATCACCCAGGCAAACCATCCCTGCATCTTTACTTTACTAAACTCTGCTACGGCACGATTGCGCCCGACAGTCGCCATCGAACCTAAATTGCGGTAATGGAAAGGTTTCATTTCCTGTCCTTTCTCCATACGAATCAGATTCTTTGCCAATAGTTCTCCTTGCTGGATCGCCACTTGTGCCAGTTGAGGATGCCCGTTCGGGTAATTTTCATCAGCTAACTGAATACATTGGTCGCCAATAGCAAACACATTATTCATCCCTTCTACACGGTTAAATGAATCGACTTTAATACGTCCTCCACGCCCAATCAGAGAGGCATCCAGATTTCCGATAGTCACACCGGTGACACCACTCACCCAGATAAAAGTACGCGTGGCAATCTCTGTACCATCTTCGAGTACTACTTTATGGTCACGATAATCCACAACTCGTTTATTCAACAGGATATTTACTCCCATTTCACGGAGAAACTGTTCAGCATGTGCAGATGATTCTTCCGACATTCCGGCAAGCAATCGCGGCCCGGCTTCAATCAAATAGATGTGCATCAGACTGCTGGACATATCAGGATAATCATTCGGCAAGACAAATTTCTTCATCTCGGAAAGTATTCCGGCTACTTCTATCCCGGTAGCTCCACCTCCCACAATTACAATATTCAATAACTCTTGTTGTTCCTGCTTCGTTGAACAGGTCAGCGCTCGTTCCAGATTAGCCAGAAGAGCGTTTCGCAATCCCATCGCTTCTGACACATTTTTCATCGGCATGGCTTCCTCTTCGATATGTTTATTACCGAAATAGTTGGTTGTAGTACCTGCTGCTAACACCAGATAGTCATATTCTGCTTTTCCGATGGAAGTCTGTATCATATTCTTTTCCGGGAAAATGGCACGTACTTCCGCCATACGGAAATAGAAATCTTTCCGATGCTGGAATATTTTACGGAAGGGGAAGGATATGGAAGTTGGCTCCATACCGGCCGAAGCCACCTGATAAATCAAAGGAGGAAACTGATGATAGTTGTTTTTATCTATCAATACGACTTGAAAGCCTGACTTTTTCAGCTTGTTAGCCAGTTTCAAGCCACCGAAACCACCGCCTACTATGACGACACGTTTCTTATTACTTTTTGCAATGTTTAGACTCATATTCTAATCATGTTTTATCAAGATAATAACACATGAATGAGTCATTAAGTTTCCGAAATTCGAAACTTTTGAGAGAAGTCTCTACCGCAGACGCAATCTATCTCCGATTTCCGGAACATACTCACCATCCTTACGATTCATCTTATACAGATTTTTGAGGCGGATACCATATTTTTGAGAGATGCCATGCATGGAATCTCCATCTTTCACAACATATACAGTATAAGGTTTGGAAGCCTTTTTCTTCTTGCTCTTCAGGTAGATGATATCTCCTTCCATCAAGGTATAATCACGCTGCAAGTCGTTGTACTTCACAAGTTTCCTCCAACTAATATCGAATTCCTTGCCTAAATCTTTAAAGGTATCACCGTTGCGGGCTACCACATAAGCGATATCATTAGCGATATACACCTGATGCGGGCTCATCAACCAAGGATTCTTTTTCAGCTTCCGTTCCGAATATACACCCTTACGGTCGTATTTATACAAGTCATAATCTTCGATAATCGTAATCAGACGGTTAGCATAAGAAGGATCGGTAGCATAGCCTGCTTTTTTCAGTCCACGCGCCCAGCCTTTATAATCGGTGATATCCAGTTTGAAAAGAAAAGCGTAACGGGCACCTCTTCTAAGGAAGTCGGAATGATCTTCGTAAGAGTCACGCGGATGCTTATAAGCACGGAAACATTCGTTGCGCGCATCATCATCATGACGAACCGTACGTCCCCGCCAACTGCCACCACACTTAATACCAAAGTGGTTATTACTCTTTCGTGCCAACTGGCTATATCCGGCACCGCTTTCCAGCAATCCTTGCGCCAACGTGATACTCGCCGGAATCTTATGAAGCTTCATCTGTTCAACAGCCAAATCACTATACTTATTTATATACTCGACGTAACGGGCATTCCGTTTCTGTGCCTGCACTCCTACGGCAAAGAAAAAAACAACGGTTAAAAAGATAAGTCTATGCAGTTTATTCTCCATTTTTATTCAGATGTGAATTAGATGGCACAAAAATCTGAAAAATAATTGGGATTATCAATCTCTTTCCTAACTTTGTAACATTAATTGTAGAAACCAATACCCTGACGTATATGAAAGACCTCACAATTACCGCTATTATTAAAGTATATCAATATGATGAGTTGAATGAGGGCGATCGGTCACTTATAAAGACTGCCATGGAGGCAACAGCTCGTAGTTATTCTCCGTACTCCCATTTCTCCGTAGGTGCCGCTGCGCTATTGGGCAACGGGACAGTAGTGACAGGAACCAATCAGGAAAATGCGGCCTATCCGTCGGGGCTTTGTGCAGAACGTACTACCCTATTCTATGCCAACTCCCAATATCCCGACCAATCGGTTGTCACTCTTGCCATTGCGGCACGAACGGAAAAGGACTTCATCGACCATCCGATTCCTCCCTGCGGTGCTTGCCGGCAAGTGATTCTGGAAACGGAAAAGCGTTACAAACAACCCATCCGCATCCTATTATATGGCAAAGAATGTATCTACGAAGTAAAAAGTATAGGCGATCTACTGCCGTTATCATTTGACGCATCAGCAATGGAGGATTAATTATGTTACAACAATATCACACGAAACTAAAAGGAACACTCGCACTTACAGACTCTTATCTGACAGAAAAAGCACTGCAAAAAGAAAAAGGACTTTATAAATTTATATGGGTACGCAACGGAAGCATCACGGTAGAAATCGACCATCAGGAAATGACGCTTACCCAAGATGAAGTGATTTCACTCACTCATCTGCAACACCTCGAATTTAAATCGATTGATGGCGAATACCTGACTTTATTGTTCAACAGCAATTTCTATTGTATCTATGGCAACGACCATGAAGTGTCATGCAGCGGTTTCCTGTTCAACGGTTCATCGCACCTGATCCGTTTCACACTGAACGAAAAAGAACGTAAAGAACTTGACACTATTACCGAAGCACTGGAAAATGAGTTTACCGTTTCCGACAGCCTGCAGGAAGAGATGCTGCGCATCCTGCTGAAACGTTTCATTATCCAATGTACCCGGATTGCACGTCACCGCATGAATATCACCCGTGAAAAAGAATCCGGTTTTGAGATTGTCCGCCAATACTATAACTTAGTCGACGAGCATTACCGGACGAAGAAACAGGTGCAGGACTATGCCGATATGTTGCATAAATCTCCCAAGACACTATCGAACATCTTTTCTACCTGCAAACTGCCTTCGCCGCTTCGGGTTATCCACGAACGGGTGGAAGCGGAAGCTAAACGTCTCCTGCTTTACAGCAACAAAAGCGCCAAAGAGATTGCCGATATTCTGGGATTTGAAGACCAGGCTTCTTTCAGCCGTTTCTTCAAAAATATGACCGGACAGAGCGCCGTGCAATTCAGAAACACACAGGAAGGGAAAAATTGACAAAGCATACGGAAGTATTGCTATTTTGGGGGTAGTGGAAATGGACGACCTTTGCGACATAAGATAAACCCATTAAAACCCCAACAAAATGAAAGAGAAATTGATCGCTTTACTGACCTTCACTTCAAGTCTGAAAAGTTTTGGTATGAAATTTATCCGCGTTGCCATCCTGGTAGTATTTGTATGGATAGGCGGATTGAAGTATTTCCATTATGAAGCCGACGGGATTGTTCCGTTTGTTGCCAACAGTCCTTTTATGAGTTTCTTCTATGCTAAAGGTGCACCCGAATACAAAGAACATAAAAATGCGGAAGGTGCTTTTGTCCCGGAAAATCGTGCATGGCACGAAGCAAACCGCACTTATACTTTCTCTTACGGACTGGGAGCTCTTATTATGAGTATCGGCATACTGGTATTCTTGGGAATCTTTTTCCCAAAAGTGGGATTGGCAGGCGACACCCTCGCCATTATCATGACGCTCGGCACACTTTCTTTTCTTGTCACCACCCCGGAAGTCTGGGTTCCCGACTTGGGAAGCGGAGAATTCGGTTTCCCATTACTATCCGGTGCAGGGCGGTTGGTGATTAAAGACATCGTGATCCTGGCCAGTGCCGTAGTGTTATTATCCGACTCGTCACAACGCGTACTCAAAACACTTAAAAAAGACTAAGACAACCACTAAAGAGGATTCTGACTTCTTGCCATTGCGAAACAAATCGTATTTTCAGACTGTTATATAGTCTCATACAAATCGTTAATACAAGAAGTTATGAAACAATATGATGCAATTATTATAGGATTCGGCAAGGCAGGGAAAACCCTGGCTGCCGAACTTTCCAACCGCGGATGGCAAGTGGCCATCGTAGAACGTTCCAACATGATGTATGGAGGAAGCTGTCCGAATGTAGCCTGTATCCCAACAAAGACGCTGGTGCATGAAGCAGAGGTCTCCGCTTTGCTTTACCATTATGTCTCGCTGGATGATTTCCGGATTATCCGCGATCAGCTCTTCGGCGACAAGAAACGTGATATCGGAGACCGTGATCCTGTGCAATATGCAGTGTTTATTGATCCGCCATTGGCACATATCGGAATCAGTGAAGAAGAAGCTCTGAAAAGAGGATATTCATTTAAGGTTTCCCGGTTGCCGGCTTCCTCCATCGTCCGTACCCGTACATTGAGGCAGACAGATGGTATGCTAAAAGCTATCATCAATAATCATAACGGGAAGATTATGGGCTGTACTCTATTCTGCGCCGATGCTTCAGAAATCATCAATATCGTAGCTATGGCGATAAAGACAGGCCAGACCTCTACATTCTTGCGCGATTTTATCTTCACGCATCCCAGTATGAGTGAGGGATTAAATCAACTGTTTGATGTATAAGAATAAGAAAGAGTATAACTCACTTCTAAAACAGAGCCTCTGAATAGGGTAAACAGAGGCTCTATTTGGAGTTATCGGAGGCTCTGAATGAGGTAAACGGAGCCTCTAAATAAATGAAGTTCATTCTTTTTCAGTCTTAATAGAGTGAAATCTAATAGAAAGTGTTATCTTTGCAGCCAAGTTAAACTATATACCTACCACAATGAGAATTACTAAGTAAGACAACACTTCTAAGTAAACATCACTTTTCTTATATGCTTTTTCTATTTTGTTAAGCATCACGAAATCCGTGTTGTTTAGCCAGTATTGTGTTTGTCGTTCCCCCTATCCTGTGTTTTTTTTCACTCTATTTTCAACCTCAAACCCAATAGATCATCATGTCTATCAGTATCCAACAAATCAGCTATATCCATCCGGATAAAGAAGTATTATTCAGTGACCTCAATTTCGCCATCAGTAAAGGGCAGAAATTGGGATTAGTCGGTAACAATGGTTGTGGCAAGTCTACTTTGCTACAAATTATTGCCGGACAGTTATCACCCTCTTCCGGTGTCATTGTCCGCCCGGACGACCTATATTATATCCCGCAACATTTCGGGCAATATGATTCACTGACCATTGCACAAGCTCTTCAAATAGAGCGTAAACAGCAAGCTCTGCACGCCATCCTGGCAGGAGATGTCTCAAACGAGAATTTCACCATTCTAAATGATGACTGGAATATCGAAGAACGTTCCATCGCCGCTCTCGATTTATGGGGATTAGGACAGTTTACGCTATCCTACCCGATGAATCTGCTTAGTGGCGGCGAAAAGACCCGCGTATTCCTGGCAGGTATGGACATTCATCATCCATCTGTCATACTTATGGATGAACCGACCAACCATCTCGACTCTTCCGGCAGACAACGTTTATATGACTGGGTAGAGAAATATCGTTCCACCCTGTTGGTGGTAAGTCATGACCGTACTCTGCTCAATCTTCTCCCCGAGATTTGCGAACTAGAGAAGCATCAAATCAATTATTATGGCGGAAATTACGAATTCTACAAAGAACAAAAAACGCTGATGCAGGAAGCATTGCAACAACGTATTGAAGAAAAAGAAAAGGCACTACGTATTGCCCGTAAAGTGGCTCGCGAAACGGCCGAACGCAGGGACAAACAGAATGTACGCGGCGAAAAGAGTAATATAAAAAAAGGAGTTCCACGCATTGTATTGAACGCACTCCAAGGGAAATCCGAGAAGAGCACTAGTAAACTGACTGGCGTTCATCAGGAGAAAGCCGAGAAGTTAACAGATGAGCGCAACCAGCTTCGAGGTTCGCTCTCTCCGACTGCTGCATTAAAAACCGACTTCAACAGTTCCTCGCTTCATATCGGGAAAATATTAGTGACAGCAAAAGAGATTAATTTCAGTTATCATTCCAATTCGATTAACAATAATATTCTGACAAATGATGAAATAAATTCGTCTGACACAGGTTGTCTTCCCAATCCGAAGAGCAATGATATTCAGGAAAATAGTATCTCAAAACAACAGCTTTGGCAAGCTCCTGTCAGCTTTCAGCTAAAGAGTGGAGACCGCCTCCGTATAGAAGGAGCCAACGGCAGCGGGAAAACAACTCTATTGAAATTAATCACCGGCCAGCTTCAACCACAGGAAGGAACCCTGACACGTACAGACTTTAGCTATGTCTATTTGAATCAAGAGTATTCGATCATTGACGACCGGAACAGTATTCTTGAACAGGCTTACGCTTTCAACAGTCGGAATCTGCCGGAGCATGAAATAAAGATTATTCTAAACCGTTACTTGTTTCCTGCATCCGAATGGGACAAATCCTGCCGGAAACTTAGTGGTGGTGAGAAAATGCGTCTCGCTTTCTGCTGTCTGATGATTAGTAACAATACCCCTGATATGTTTATCCTGGATGAACCTACCAACAATTTGGACATACAAAGTATTGAAATTATCACTGCTACTATCAAAAATTATGCAGGTACTGTGATAGCAATCTCACACGACAATTATTTTATTCAGGAAATTGGTGTCGAACAATGCATTTTATTGAGTTAGTCTATTGATATTTTATCCAGGGCAACCGCACCAAAATTTAATTCATATCCGCACAGTTTTGAATAAAATAATGAAGTATTCTGGAAACGTTGTGGTAAATCTGAAAAAGATGATTGAGTTTTTAAGATTCCCCGTTATCTTTTTATTATAAGATATGGGTCAAAGGTGAGGGTTGGTGAGGGTAGATTTATAACCTTTTTATTTTATTATTTTCTATACTATCTCCTTTTTTATCTATAAAAAAAAATACGAAAGTTATAAATCTACCCTCACCAACCCTCACCCTTGACCCATTCATTAGCGCACCGTTTAACTTGTTTCAGTACAGTTCTTAATTAAATGGGAAT
>CEAJ01026112.1_pt1 | contig 9014 bp, 7 predicted proteins | sample 554971 | NCBI WGS metagenome assembly CEAJ01 (sample SAMEA3182047, study PRJEB8094) | gut metagenome | biome: human; feature: gut; material: Stool; isolation source: human stools | place: Canada | collected 2011-11-29
AAACGATTGAAGGTGTCATGGCTTGGAATGTGCTCCAAACCTACCAAACGAGATTTGAAGAACTCCTTCTTAGTTCTTCCAAACTCAGCAATATCATCCCATGTTTGACATCCAGCCAGTACTGCTGCTATGGTAATATAGATAATATGTTCCATTTTATGAACAGTTCGTCCAGTGACTCTTGGGTCTGGAATTTGTTTAGATAACTTAATTATGCTCATTTTGTAACTTTTAAGTGTTTAATTATTCTTTACAAAGATACAAAATATTTTTGGTATAAGCAAATATAAATAGTTAATATTCAATAAGATATAACATTAATACCTATATGTTAAAAGGTAAAAAGTTTGATGCGTTTACCCTGACACTTGCTAAAAATCTATGTTCGATACTTTAGAACATAAGTTCGATACTTTAGAACATAGATTTTAATAGGCTGAAAAAACTTTTTCTGTGGTTTTTCGATTTGAGTTGACCACACTTAGTGTTATTTTTAACTACCCAAAAGCTACAGATTATCACAAAACAAAGACGAAAAGTACAAAATTGACTGATACTATTTGGTTATTTACTCAAATTGTCGTACCTTTGCAACGAAAACAAAACAATTAGTATGAGAAAGACCATTTTACTTGTCATTATGACAACTGCTATCATATTCTCTGCTTGTACAGGCAGACAAGCCAAAGAGAAAGAGAAGGCTCTCGACACCATTCCCATGATGGTGATGCAGATACAGAAATGCAGTCGTCTATATACAGCCGAGGCACAGGTTCACAGAATCATCACCCACGACGACCAACTCAGACTGAAAGGCTCTATACTGAAAAACGAGTTCGACATCAGTCTGCCTGGAGGAAAGCGCAAGGTTGCCATCCCTATGGACGCCACCCTCAAGGCATATATCGACTTCAAAGGCTTCAACGAAAAGAACGTGAGACGGCAGGGCGAGAAGATAGAAATCATCCTCCCTGATCCTAAGGTGGTGCTGACAAGCAGCAAGATAGACCACGAAGGAATCAAGAAATTCGTATCGCTCACACGCAGCAACTTCAGCGATGAAGAACTCAGCAGCTACGAGCAGGAAGGACGAAAGGGCATCATCAACGACATTCCACGCATGGATATTCTGGAAACAGCCCGCCAAAGTGCCGCGCACACCTTGGTACCCATGCTCGTCAACTTGGGATTCAAAGCCGAGAACATCAAGATTAGTTTCAGAAAGAAGTTTACCTCATCCGATCTTTCAAGCCTTATCGACGGCACATCGGTTGAGAACAAGTAAGGTACTACAGATATGAGAAAATTTGAAATCATCGTCATACTCCTACTCATCGTCATCATCGGCGGAGGTCTGTACTGGCTCAACAAGGACAACTCCATCTCGATGGAACAAGAAGGCAAGACCACGCTCTCGCCTACACAGATAAAGAGTATCGAAGCCATCGGACAGTGGGAATTCCTGTCCATCAGCGATGAGGAACTGATAGACACCGTGAGAAAAGGGCTCATCAGCGACGACGAACTGGTAAGAATCTACTATGGCACCCTCAGGCTGGGCATCAACATGCGAGAGGTGGGCAATGAATGGCTGAGCGCCGAGGGCGACACCATCATCTGCACCCTGCCTCCCATCAGACTCCTCGACCGCAACTTTATCGATGAGGCAAAGACACGTTCGTTCTTCGAAGAAGGCAAATGGACCGGTAAAGACCGACAGGACATGTACAAAAGAGCCTATGAAGCAATGAGCAGACGATGCTTTACAAAAGCCAACATCGCCAAGGCTGAAGAAAATGCCAAGGCGCAGTTTGAGGGAATGTTCCAGGCCATGGGTTACAGCAACGTAAGGATAAGAATAGAACATGGGATAATAAAAGAGAAAGACAAATAACAAACAGGTAAAAAAATAAGAGAGATTATGGATACACTAAACGACATTTTCGCAACGCTAAGCTCATTCTTGTGGGGTTGGCCCATGATTATTCTGCTCTTGGGCACACACCTCTTTCTTACGATCCGTCTGCGTTTCCCGCAGCGTAAGATTTTCAAGGCCATCAAGTTATCCGTCAAGAAAGACAAGAATGCCACGGGCGATGTATCCCAGTTTGGCGCTCTTGCCACTGCACTTGCCGCCACAATAGGTACGGGCAACATCATCGGTGTGGCAACAGCCATCGCCCTGGGTGGTCCGGGTGCTGTGCTGTGGTGCTGGCTGACAGGTGTATTCGGTATATCCACCAAATATGCCGAGGGTTTATTGGCAGTAAAATATCGTGTGAAGACCCAGCGCGGCCGCATGTTGGGTGGCCCTATGTACGCCTTAGAGAAAGGTCTGGGTTGGAAATGGCTCGCCATCCTCTTCGCACTCTTTGCAGCGATAGCCTCTTTCGGCATCGGCAGCACCGTACAGGCAAACGCCATCTCTACCCTCGTAGAAAACCAGTATGGCATTTCGCCCTACATCACAGGAACCGTTGTCTGCGCCTTGGGAGCAGCCGTCATCATAGGAGGAGTGAAATCAATATCAAGAGTATGTGGAATGCTTGTTCCCTTCATGGCTCTTTTCTATGTGTTGGGATGCATCTATATTCTCTTTGTCAACCATGCCTATCTGTGGCCGGCTATCAAGGTTATCTTTGAGTCAGCCTTCACTACCCGCGCGGCAGGAGGCGGTTTCGCTGGCAGCACATTGATGATGGCAGCCCGATATGGTATAGCCCGTGGTCTGTTCTCCAACGAGTCGGGTCTTGGTTCTGCTCCTATCGTAGCCGCAGCTGCACAGACACGCAACCCTGTGCGCCAGGCTCTTGTTTCATCGACAGGCACCTTCTGGGACACCGTCATCATCTGTGCCCTTACAGGTCTGGTCATCACCTCAAGCATCATCGCCTACCCCGACATCGACTACCACAACGGAGCAGCCCTCACGAAGGCTGCCTTCAGCAAGATACCTTACATAGGAGCACCCTTGCTCACCTTCGGTTTAGCCACTTTTGCTTTCAGCACCACCTTAGGTTGGAGCTATTATGGCGAGCGCTGCGTGGAGTATCTCAAGGGCAAGCGCTGGATGCTGACCTACCGTGTGCTCTACATCGTCAGCATCTTTGCGGGCAGTGTCATCGGACTGGAGATGGTGTGGAACATCGCCGACTGTATGAACGCCCTGATGGCAATACCTAACCTTGTATCCCTGCTCTGCCTCAGCGGCATCATCGTACACGAAACACGCAAGTATCTGTGGCGCGACCGCCTGGATCGCGACATGGATGAGAGCGAGATAGAGGAACTGGAAAAATAATAAAAGACTCAAGTTTCGCAAGTGGTTTAAGTACGGGCTGAAGGCCCAAAAGCTCTTAGCCCAGGGCAGCGCCCTGGGTTGGGTATAATGCCAATCTGCAAGGCGCCCTGTAAGGGCAAAAGCTTTGTATATTGTCCGGTATTTTAAAGCTTTTGCCCTTACAGGGCGACAGGTTTGCTGACGTAATTACCCAGGGCGATGCCCTGGGCTAAGAGCTTCTGCCCCTTCAGGGCGTGTGGGGCAAAACTTGCGAAACTTCAGTAAAAGAACAAAGCTCTTTGCTTCTTGTCAGGGCATTCTGTCTATCTGATATTGCAGATGCCGCATCTCATGGCCTCCCCATGCAGAATCATTGGCGTACAGAAATCCCACCTTATTATATAAGGACTCCGCACGAGGGTTTCCCTTGTCGACAAGCAGTCCTACAGCAGGCAATCCCATCTCACGTGCACGCTCGATGACTGCTTTCAGCAAATATTTGGCAAGGCCATGCCCCCGGAACTCTTCCGACACAGCGATGCTGTCGATGTAAAGTTCGCCAGCCTGTGTCTCGTCGTCCATATCCGAATAGTCGATACCAAACTCCCGTTGAGCAGCCTCTATGAAACGACGGCGCAAACGATGCAGCTCACCTCCATCATAAGATACACAGATGCCAGCCAACCGACCATCATCAGTAAAAGCACAAAGCGTATTGCGATAGCTGTACTGACTGTCATCGAGAGCCACCAGCTCCGTCATCACCCGTCGGAAATCCTCTATCGTATGATCTTTACCTGCCAGATTCTGGCAACACTCATGATTCATCGCCTCCATAATGAGTGAGGCAATAGGCGCTGCCAAACTGGCAGTAGCCCCTTCTACTCGTACATTCATTGTCTAAGTCGTTTTATGATCAAGTTTCGCAAGTTTTTCCCCACACGCCCTGAAGGGGCAGAAGCCCTTAGCCCAGGGCATCGCCCTGGGTCATCATGTTCGCAAACTTGGCGCCCTGTAAGGGCAAAAGCTTTAAAACTCCTAACAATATACAAAGCTTTTGCCCTTACAGGGCGCCTTTCTGATTGTCATTGTACCCAGGGCGATGCCCTGGGCTAAGAGCTTCTGCCCTTTCAGGGCGTGCTGCTTCTGGAAGCTTTTGGGCCTTCAGCCCGTACTTAAACCACTTGCGAAAGTTCTGTTATATTATATAACGAACAAAAGTTCATTTTATTTTCTTACCACCTCAATATTCGTATCACCAGGGCGATAAAGATAGCCTTTTAAACATTTTGTTCCTTACGCCAGGCTGCTGGCGTCTTGCTCTCAAAGCGCGAGAACACCCTTGAGAAATAAGAGGACGAGGAGAAACCGGAATAGATAGCCACCTCTTCCTGTTTGACATTCGGATTCTCACGCATATAGCTTTTTGCCTCTTCCAGACGCAGCTTCGTAATCCAGGTGCTGAAGTTGGTACCGTGTTTACGGTTGATATAGCGAGACATATATAGCTTGTTGGTACCCATCTCTGCCGCCAAGTCATCAATCGTCAACTGAGGAGCGAGGAACCGCTTTTCGGAAATCCATCTCTTCACTTGCTCACCAAAGAGCTGCTCATAGTTGTCTGTCTTCGAGGATTTCAGTTTTTCTGCATCTGTCTCCATCCTTTCTCTGTCCGTTACCTCAGCGCTGTTCAACTTACCATACATGGAGGCATAGTTGATGAAACTGATGGCTATGTAGAAATTGGCAGAGACGACATAAACCTGGAAAAGATAATTGTAGATAATGCCCCCAAGCAACGTGGTGAAACACAGCACACTGATAAGGATGATGAGGATGACACTCTTCTTGATCCAAAACATAAACTGCTGCATATCCTCCGCAAAGTAATTGTCCAGTTTACTCCTCTTCTCATTATATAGGATATAGAAACGTCTCAAGAACAACACGTATTGCACAAAGAATATGAAGAAAGGTAACCACGAAACCCAAGCACCCGCTTTGCCAAAGACTCCTATGGTGGAAGTTATCATCAGGGCAACAGATGTCAGTAAGACAATCAAGTCCTTACTGAAGTTTCGCCACGACATATACTTCTCGTCCAACAAATAGAAGAAAGTAGAAAAGAAGAAGATGTCTTCCAGACAGAAGAAGATAAAATCAGAGCACTTGATATATGGATTGAGCTCTTTCCAATCGTCAGAGGTGTAAATAGCTAAGTAGACGAAAAGATTCAATCCCATGATAAAATATGTAGTTGCCAAACATCTCTTCGCCTTGCGATAAGGAAGATATTCGGCAGCAAGAGGCACTTTTCCGAACAACAGGACAATGCCGAGGCCAAAATAAATGGCTCCAACACATTGAATCAACACAATGAAATAATGCTCTAACAACTCTATCATATACAATTTTAATTACGCAATACAAAAGTACAAAAAATAATTATTACCCCCCCCCCCGAATTAAGACAAAAAAGCGACATTTTTCACTCTTTTTACACTTTTGCGTCATTTTTTCCATTTTTGAAATTGTAAAAAGAGTAATTTTTCTAATATTAAAAGTATTCACTACAAAGTTTCCACTATCTTTGCAAATGTTTAAAACTGGCGCTCCAACTATTCATCACCAAGAACTGAGCGTCGGAAATAGTATGAGTAAAACTTACACAAAGACTTTTCTAAATTGAAATGAAATGAGAAAAAAACTACAACAACTGCACAACGAAGCAGCACAAAAGAGATTCACCACATTCATTGCTCTCCTTGTCGTGCTTCTATTCGTCATTGGAGGGAGTCTCCAAGTACAAGCCCAGGATACCAATACGAATGGAACCCACATCACGGGCATCGAATCGCTGACAGGTTGCAGCAAGGAAGATGTAAGAAATGCTGTAATCAGAGACAACACCTTTCCTGAAAATGACAAAAACAAGATCTTCTTCCTCTACAATGTCAAGACGGGTCTGCTGCTCAATGCAGGAGGCTATTGGGGAACTCATGTCTCCTTGAAAGAATACGGAATGCCGCTATGGATACATATCGACGAAGACAAGTGGATTCACCTTGCTCAGAAGTTTGACTCGAAGGAATCGAAAGAAGAGGGTAACTACCTGGAATACGAGACTGGGAATAGTCCTGAGGAAGACAATGGTGTGTATATTGACAGAGCATATATTTATAAACTAACTGGCACTTTGAAGAACATCATCAAGAGAGGTTGGGAACTGGAGGCAGTTTCTGGCAAGCCCCACACCTACAGGCTATATACGTACAGCAACACCTCAAAGGCTCCGAACACAATTCCAATTTTTGGCAAGACCAAGTATTACCTCATCGCAGCCAAGACACAAGGCGACGTAGACAAGAACTGCTATGCCGTGAAAGCAGGAAGCGCAGATATAGCTGAAGGCAACGACGAATGGAGATTCCTGTCGTACCAACAGATATTAGATCTCCAGGACAAGAACACCGGCAACATCATCTCGTCCATCGACTTGACCTTCCGTCTGCAATGCCCAAGCTTCTCTCGTGAAAATGCGGCTATGCACAACTGGAAGGCTTATCAATATGGAGGAAGTGGCAAGATCAGATTGGGCTTGGAGCATTATTACAAACCTTTCGTTAAAAACAGCAATGGAACAACTGCCGGCAGCTATGTCAAGATTAGCGATACATATACCAATGATTTCGAAGACAAAACGATAAAAAACTACAAATTTCCCGATGGCAGCAATGCTATCACGTTCACAGAAAACGAGAATTACGAGCGTCATTGCGGTAAGTATTATTGCGCTGATGCCAAGAAATTCCGAGGCACCATCTACCAGGATGTCAAAGTAAGTCATAGTGGTGCATACGTCATCGAGTGCAAGGGATTCTCCACTACCACTAAGGCAAAGCTCTATGCCTGCTTGGTGAATGCCGACAACACTGCGGACACCAAGACGATGCATGCCACCATTCTGGGACAGACTGATTACATGTCTGCACAGGAAAAGAAAGCGCTACATATCGAAGAACAGAATATGGACTATGCTGCCAAGGAATTCTACGGCAGTCACAAATACTTCAACAGTGTGCTGGTACAGGTGCCAGAAGGTGGCGGCACTATCCGATTCGGTATCGAAATCGGAACGCAGAATGACGAGGATCCTATGGAATCAGAGTGGACGGTATTCGATGACTTCCGCCTCCTCTATACAAGCAAGACAACAGATGGCGACTTGGTCCTCGACCAGGACAGGGACAACCTGGATTATCTGGAGAATTGCTCCAACACCTACAAGAGCGTGACGCTCCACCTCAACAAGACCTTCGACAAGGACAAGTGGAACGGCTTCGTATTGCCCGTAAGCCTTACCAAGGACCAACTCACCCAGGCATTCGGTCCTAACGTGAAACTGGCAAAGCTCAGCAAGTTGACCAGCAATGAGATACAGTTTGTCAGCATAAACATGAGCGCGGTTGGAAACGACGAGATAGCAATGCAAGCCTACATACCTTACATCATTTTCCCTACCAAGCATGCCGAACAGGAACAGACTCCAGCCTACACGGCATTGCTGAGTAAGATAGTCAACGGCCAGGCAAAGGATGAACGGGTGATTATCGGCAAGAACCATATCGACATTTCCAATGTCACATTCGCTGTTAACGGAAAAAACGAGAACGACCTCACCAATATGAATACAACGAACTGGACAACCAACAGCAGTTTTGACGTTGACGGTCCAGGCACTTCATTCGTCACAGGCAACGGCATGACTGCCTTTGGAACATTTGCCAGAACCTTCGGAACAGGCACACAGAATACAAAAGAGGGCGATGCTAATTACGGCAAATGGACCATCACGGACAAGTCAACCATCATAGAGGGTCGCAGCGACCTAAAGGGCTGCTACTTCTTCTCCAATGGTAAGATGTATTTTTCTGATATAAGAACAAGAGGCTTGCGAGGCTTCAGCGTATGGTTCGCACCTAAGTCCGCCTCTGATGGCAAATCTGCCAACGTTTTCCTTGATGGTGTATCCTTGGACAAGACCACAGGCATCAACCCCATCATCTATGGCGAAGAAGAAAGCAGAATTGACAGATTCGCCCATGGCATCTATAGCCTGAACGGTCAACTCATCAGCAACAGCAGTTCCTTGGACGGACTTCCAAGTGGAATCTACATTCTGAACGGCAAGAAAGTTATCAAGAGATAATCGGGAGCTACAAGTCTTGAGCAAGAAAGCCTGGACTAACAAAACAATTAGTTAAACACTCAAAATCGACAGACGATGAAAAAAAGATATATGTGTCCTATGACCACAACCATCATGGCTGAGACTTGCAGCATCTGCGCAGGCTCTCCTCTCAAATGGGTGGTAGACCCAAAGCAAGACCCCGAAGTGCCAGAAGACCCATCCAGCTGGGGCGAAATCATCTGGGACAAGGGAGAAGGGTCATTCAAAGATGAAGACCCGTTCGACCCAGACAACTGGTAAAAGAAATACCAATCTGCATACGTGAGTATCCTTCTTACAAACTGAACATTCTCATGTACGGAAGTTCTGTAAGAAATTTGAAGTTTCGCAAGTTTTTCCCCACACGCCCTGAAGGGGCAGAAGCTCTTAGCTAAGTTTTTTTTGGGGGGGGAAGTTAGAATAGTTAGCACGCCCTGAAGGGGCAGAAGCTCTTAGCCCAGGGCAGCGCCCTGGGCTAAGAGCTTCTGCCCCTTCTATTATATT